>WNFD01007861.1_pt1 | contig 14043 bp, 6 predicted proteins | sample 5400491 | NCBI WGS metagenome assembly WNFD01 (sample SAMN13153343, study PRJNA577476) | soil metagenome | isolation source: 120 cm saprolite under Douglas fir tree site 2 hole 2 replicate 2 | place: USA:California | collected 2015-04-18
GGACTACATCGACGTTTCGCCGAAACAGCTTGTCTCGGTTGCGGCGAGCCTGATTCCATTTCTCGAAAATGACGACGCGAACCGCGCGCTGATGGGTTCCAACATGCAGCGCCAGGCCGTGCCGCTGATCCGGGGAGAAGCCCCGCTGGTCGGCACGGGCATGGAACGCGTCACCGCCCGCGATTCGGGCGCGGTGGTTATTTGCCGCCGTGACGGAATCGTGGACCAGGTGGATTCCGAGCGCATCATCGTGCGCGTCGAATCCGACCACTCGGGCGTGCTCTCGCGCGAAGTCGGCGCCGACATCTACCAGCTCATCAAGTTCAAGCGTTCCAACCAGAATACCTGCATCAACCAGAAGCCGCTGGTCCGCGTCGGCGACCGCGTCCGTCAAGGGCAGGTTCTGGCCGACGGGCCCTGCACCGAGCGCGGCGAGCTGGCGCTCGGCCGAAACGTTCTGGTCGCGTTCCTTCCCTGGCGCGGCTACAACTTTGAGGACGCCATCCTGGTCAGCGAAAAGCTGGTCAAGGATGACTACTACACCTCCATTCACATTGAAGAATACGAAATCGAGGCGCGCGACACCAAGCTTGGCCCCGAGGAAATCACGCGCGATATTCCCAACATCAGCGAGATGTTCCTCCGCAACCTCGATGAAAGCGGCGTGATCCGCATCGGCGCCACCGTGCGTCCGGGTGACATCCTGGTCGGCAAAGTCACGCCCAAGGGCGAAACCACGCTGACGCCGGAAGAAAAACTGCTGCGCGCCATTTTCGGCGAGAAAGCCGGCGATGTTCGCGACGCTTCCCTCTACTGCCCGCCGGGCATTGAAGGCACCGTCGTGGACGTCAAGATCTTCTGCCGCAAGGGCGCGGAGAAAGACGAACGCCACAAGGCCATCGAAGCGTCCCAGGTTTTCAAGCTGGAGAAAAACCTGTCCGACGAAATCCGGATTCTTACCGACGAACGCTTGAAGCGGCTCTCGGCGCTGCTTGACGGCAAGGAATTGACGGCGGACTTGCACGACGAGAAAACCAACAAACGCCTGATCACCAAGGGCACGGAGCTCACCCGCGACATCATCGAGAAAATCGCGACGCGGAACCTCAAGCGGCTGAAACTCGCCGACAAGGACCCGTTGCTCATCGAAAAAATCGACGAAATCGAGGAGATGACCTCGCGCCAGATCGACGTGCTGCGGAAGATTACCGAGGAGCGCAAGGAAAAGCTCCGGAAGGGCGACGAACTGCCTCCCGGGGTCATCAAATTAGTGAAATGCTACATCGCCATGAAGCGAAAACTCTCGGTCGGTGACAAAATGGCCGGCCGCCACGGTAACAAGGGCGTGATCGCGCGCATCGTTCCGGAAGCGGATATGCCTTATCTGCCCGACGGAACTCCCGTGGAAATGGTGCTCAACCCGCTTGGCGTTCCGTCGCGTATGAACGTCGGCCAGATTCTCGAGACGCATCTCGGATGGGCGTCGAAAGAACTCGGCCGCAGCATCGCGCGCCTGCTCAATCAAAACGGAAAAGCGGAGGCCATCCGCCGGTGGTTCCGCGAGGTGTTTTCCGACACGGCCATCTGGAAGACGCTGGTGAATCTCGACGACGAAACGCTGCTCGAATACGCCGACAGCTTCCGTGAGGGCATTCCCATGGCGACGCCGGTCTTTGACGGCGCGCGCGAAACGGAAATCCGCCACCTGCTCGAGGTGGCCGGGCTCCCGGGCGCCGGCAAGGTCACGCTGTGGGACGGCATGACCGGCGAGGAGTTCGCGCAGCAGGTCACCGTCGGTTACATCTACATGTTGAAGCTCTCGCACCTGGTGGACGACAAAATCCACGCGCGGTCGATCGGTCCGTACTCGCTCATCACGCAGCAGCCGCTTGGCGGCAAGGCGCAGTTCGGCGGCCAGCGCTTCGGCGAAATGGAAGTCTGGGCGCTGGAGGCATACGGCGCGGCGCACATTCTGCAGGAATTGCTCACCGCGAAATCGGACGACGTATATGGCCGCGCGAAGATTTATGAGGCCATCGTGAAGGGCGAACCGGGCATCGAGCCGGGCGTGCCCGAATCCTTCAACGTCCTGGTCCGCGAGCTGCAATCGCTCTGCCTGGACGTGGAATTGATGAAACGCCAAAAACCGGTGGAAAAAGCCGCCGCCGATTAGGAGCGGTCCCATTGCGTGTTGCTTGAAGTCCCGGAGGGACGAAACAACGTAGCCCACCGCGGAAGCGGTGGGAGAACCGAGTGGAAGGCGATTGAAAACCCCGGCAGGGGTGACACAGGGGCGCAGGCTATACTTGCAGCCCGCCATAAATGGAACCCAGCTCAGTTGCGTGAAGTTCGCAAGTTTCTTTTCTTACTCCCGGACATCCGGGATGGCTCCGGCGCGAACCGCCGGGGCAGGAGGAACGCACCTTGTATCGAAGCAGCCCTTATGATCGTGCCAGTCTGATTGCCGATTTTGATTCCATCCGGATTAGCTTGGCGAGTCCGGAAAAGATCCGCTCCTGGTCCCACGGCGAAGTCACCAAGCCGGAGACCATCAACTACCGCACTTTTAAACCGGAACGCGACGGCCTGTTCTGCGCCAAAATCTTTGGGCCCGTCACTGACTGGGAATGTCTCTGCGGGAAGTACAAGCGCATGAAGCACCGCGGAGTCATCTGCGACAAGTGCGGTGTCGAAGTCACGCTCAGCAAGGTCCGCCGGGAACGCCTCGGCCACATCGAGCTGGCGTCGCCGTGCTCGCACGTCTGGTTCTTCAAGGGCCTGCCGTCGCGCATCGGCTATCTGCTGGACATTTCCATGCGCGACCTCGAGCGCATTCTTTACTTTGAAGGCTACGTCGTCATCGATACGGGCGATGTTCCGGGCATCAAGGAACGCGAAATGCTCCCCGAGGAAAAATATCGCGAACTCCAGAAAGACTTCGCCGGGCAATTCCGCGCGCAAATGGGCGCGGAAGCCATCAAGGAACTCCTGAAGCGCGTCGAAGTCGAAAAACTCTCCGAAGAGATGCGCGAAAAGATGAAGGTGGACCCGAGCCTGCAGAAGCGCATCAAGTACGCCAAGCGCCTGAAAGTGCTCGAATCGTTCCGCAAGAGCGGCAACAAACCCGAGTGGATGATTCTGGACGTTCTTCCGGTCCTGCCGCCGGAGTTGCGCCCGCTGGTGCCTCTCGATGGCGGCCGCTTCGCCACTTCCGATTTGAACGATCTCTATCGCCGCGTTATCAATCGCAACAACCGCCTGAAGAAACTGATGGAGCTGCACGCGCCGGACGTCATCGTGCGCAACGAAAAGCGCATGCTCCAGGAAGCCGTCGATGCGCTGTTCGATAACGGGCGCCGCGGCCGCGTTCTGCGCGGCACCAACAATCGCCCGCTCAAGTCGCTCTCCGACACGCTCAAAGGGAAGCAGGGCCGTTTCCGCCAGAACCTGCTCGGCAAGCGCGTGGATTATTCCGGACGCTCGGTCATCGTCGTCGGCCCCGAATTGAAGCTGCACCAGTGCGGCCTGCCGAAGAAGATGGCTCTCGAGCTGTTCAAGCCGTTCATCTATCACCGTCTGGAAGCGCAGGGGCACTGCACGACGATCAAGCAGGCCAAGGAAATGGTCGAGCAGCAGGACCCCGTCGTTTGGGACATCCTCGAGGAAGTGATTCGCGAGCATCCCGTGCTCTTGAACCGCGCTCCGACGCTGCACCGCCTCGGCATTCAGGCGTTCGAACCCGTGTTGGTCGAAGTGTCTCCCGCCAACGGCCTGCCTCTGGCCGTGCCGACGCAGGATATGGTGCTTGGCATCTACTACCTGACCAAGGGCAAGCCCGGCGCCAAGGGCGAAGGCCGCGCGTTTGGCCTGACTGAAGAAGTCGTTCTGGCTCTCGAATCCGGCGAGGTCGAGCTGCTCACCCCGATCCGTCTCCGGTACGAAGGCGAAGTGATTGATCTCACCGCCGCCTATGACGATCAGGACGTGCCGCACGCCGAGCCCGTCATGATGAAGCGCCAGTTCATCAACACCACCGTTGGCCGCGTGATCTTCAACGATCACCTGCCCAAAGAGATGCCTTTCATCAACGGCTTGATCAAGAAAAAGGGCGTGCAGCAGCTTTGCTATTACTGCTACCTGCGTTTCGGCCTCAAGCGCACCGTGCAGATGCTGGACGAGTTGAAAGAGCTGGGCTTCCTCTACGCCACAAAGTCCGGCATCTCCATCGGCATCGACGACATGGTCATCCCGGGCGACAAGTTTTCGCTCGTGGAAAACACCGAAAAGGAAGTCGTCAAGGTGCAGCAGCAATACCTGGACGGCGCTATTACCAACGGAGAACGCTACAACAAAGTAATCGCCATCTGGAGCGACATCACCGAAAAAGTGGCCGAGCAGATGTTCAAGGCCATGGAGCGCCAGGACAAGGAAGGCGTCATCAACCCGATTTACGTTATGGCCGATTCCGGGGCGCGCGGATCGAAACAACAAATCCGCCAGCTTTCCGGAATGCGCGGCTTGATGGCCAAGCCCTCGGGCGAAGTCATCGAGACGCCGATCACTTCGAACTTCCGCGAAGGCCTTACCGTGCTGCAGTATTTCATCTCGACCCACGGAGCACGCAAGGGCCTGGCCGACACAGCGCTCAAGACGGCCGATTCCGGATACCTTACCCGCCGCCTGGTGGACGTTGCTCAGGACGTCATCATCAGCGAAATCGACTGCGGCACGGCGGACGGCATCTACGTCGAGCCCATCACCGAAGCCGGCGTCGAAGTCGAGCCGCTGCGCGACCGCGTCGTCGGCCGCGTGTCGCTCGACAAGATCAAGGACTACGAAGGCAACATCATCGTCGACGTCAACCAGGAGATCAGCGAAGAGCTGGCCAACTCCATCCAGGGTGCGGGCATCGAGCGCGTCAAGATCCGCTCCGTGCTGACTTGCGAATGCCGTCGCGGGGCCTGCGCCCGTTGTTACGGACGCAACCTGGCCACCGGACGCACGGTCGAGCTCGGCGAAGCGGTCGGCGTCATCGCCGCGCAATCGATCGGCGAGCCGGGCACCCAGCTCACCATGCGCACGTTCCACATCGGAGGAACGGCGACCCGCGTTACCGAGCAGTCGAAGCTCGAGTCCCGCAACAGCGGCTTCGTCCGCTTCATCGATCTGAACGTCGTGCGCGGCCGCGGCGAACACTTGATTTCCATGAACCGCAGCGGCTTGATCGCCATCGTGGACGAAAAGGGACGCGAGAAAGAGCGTTACCACGTCGTGTACGGCGCGCGGCTTCAAGTCGAAGATAACCAGCCGGTCAAGCTCGGCGAAATCCTGGCCGAGTGGGACCCCTACACCTTCTCGATCCTGACCGAAGCCGGAGGCACCGTCCAGTTCAAGGATCTCCAGCCCGGCGTCACTATCGAGGAGCAAGTCGACGAAGTCACCGGCCTCTCGCAGCTTGTCGTCACTCTGCCCCCGGGCGATGAAAAACACGCGCCGACCATTCTCGTCCGCGATTCGGCCGGCCGCACCCGCAAGAAGTACCTCATGCCCTCCCGCGCGCACTTGATGGTGCAGGATGGCGACGAAGTGCAGCCGGGCGACGTCCTGGCGAAGATCCCGCGAGAGACCACCAAGACGAAGGACATCACCGGAGGCCTCCCGCGCGTCGTCGAACTGTTTGAAACCCGCAAGCCCCGCGATCCCGCGGTCATCAGCGAGATCGACGGCGTAGTGAAATACGGGGAGATCAGCAAGGGATTGCGCAAGATCTACGTCGAAAGCGAAGACGGCAGGACGCAGAAGGAATATTCGATCATCCGCGGTGTCCACATCAACGTGCAGGAAGGCGAACACGTCAAAGCCGGCGAGCCTCTCATCGACGGTCCGCTCAACCCGCACGACTTGCTGGCCGTACTCGGCGAAAAATACACGCAAGCCTACCTGGTCAATTCGATCCAGGAGGTTTACCGCCTGCAGGGAGTCAACATCAATGACAAGCACATCGAGACGATCGTTCGCCAGATGATGCGCTGGGTCAAAGTCGAGGATGTCGGCGACACGGGCTTCCTCCTCGAGGAGCAGGTGGACAAGTTCCGCTTCCGCGAAGAGAATGACCGCGTCCTCAGCGATGACAAACGGCCCGCGACCGGGCGCCCGCTGCTGCTCGGCATCACCAAGGCGTCGCTCTCGACCGATTCGTTCATCTCCGCGGCCAGTTTCCAGGAGACCACGCGCGTTCTCACCGAGGCGGCTGTCGCCGGCAAGGTGGATTACCTGCGCGGCCTCAAGGAAAACGTCATCATGGGCCGCTTGATTCCGGCAGGCACCGGCCTCGAGCGCTACCGCAACATCGAACTCCTGACCGAGGTTCCTCCGATGCCTCCCCAGGAAGAAATGCTTCCCCCGGCCGAGCTCTCGCCCGAGGAAGCCGCCGCGCTCGATTTCCTGCGCAAGGATGCCGATGCGTTGGCGGAAGGCTCGGACTAAGCTGCCGCTCAAATCGAATAAACACAACGGGCGTCCCAGGAACCTGGGACGCCCGTTTCACTTGCTGCGATACTCGGTTCTGTGAAGAAATGAGGGTGGCCCACGCGTAAACACGACGCGTGGGCCACCCAATCCATCTCCCCGCTCGGCGTCCGCGCCACCCGCCCGTGCGCCGGATTCTAGATCGGTGCGGCGCATCCGGCAATGCCGACACGAATCGGCGGAGGTCCGAGCCATGCCTATCCCAACCGAAGTCTTTTGTTGTAAGCTTTTACTTGATCGTTAACTACCCGGTCGCGGGATTCGGAAATCCCAAGCCAAGTTGCTGGAGGCTCGCAATGAAATGGGGCCAATTGCTCATCCCTTTTCTCGCAGTGGGCATATCCGGTACCTGTCGCGCCCAGGGCGATCGTCCCGCGGTTGATCGCACTCAACGCGCAGTGACTGAAGCGAGAAACGCAGGGCGCTTCATAGACGCAGAGAAGCTTCTCGCAGACGCCATTCATGAGCTCGAACAGAGCGATCCTCGCAGCCCGCGCCTTGCCCAATATTTAAAAGAACTAGCCCCTTTGCTGCATCGCCGAGGTCGCGACGTCGAAGCTGCCGCCGCCATGGATCGTGCTTACGAAATTGACCGCAACGCCTTCGGCCCTAACGATCTGCGGATTACGAACGATCTCGTGAATATGGCGTGGTCGGCGCACACAGCGGGCAATGATCAGGAAGCCGAGCGATTGTTTAACCAGGCCCTCGAAATCGTGCACTCGAATGCGGCGAACCTCCGCTGGAACGCGGGAGCAGGCCTCGCGGCCGGAGTGCTAGGTGCGGTGGTCTCGTTCTATATTGCCGAGAAGCGATGGGTTTCGGCTGAGCTTTTGATGCCGGAAGAGACGAAGCTGTGCGACATGTTGCCCGAGGAATTTCGCGCGGGGTTTGGGCTGTGCGGGCGCATTCCGGAAACGCTCGAGGAGATTTATCGCGGTGAAGGCAGGGCAGTGGCGGTCGAAGAGCGGCCGCGCAGCACGATCCTTCCGCCCGAGCTGACGGCGCTGAATCAAGCGGCTGAAAAGTATCAGAAAGACGGCCTCTACCCTTCGGCTGAAGACACATACCAGCACGCAATTGCCTTGGCAGAAAAAATTGACGCCGATCCACAAGGTCACTACGGAACCCTGGCAGTCATGGAGATAGTTTCGCTCGGTCAGTTGTTCGAACGGGAGGGACTCAAAGACAGGGCCGAAAGAGCCTACTTGAACGCTTTGGAGTACACGGAGCAGCGCGCAGGCCCGCAGCAGCCCGGTAAAGGGTTCGCCCTCGCTCTTTATCCTGTGTCCCTGGTTAATCTCTACAGAAATGAAGGACGCCTGCAGGATGCCGAGCGAGTTGTGCAACACGCACTCGATATTCAGGTCGCATCGTTGGGGGAGCGGCATCGAGCTGTAGTCCAGACGCTCACAATGCTCGCCGATATTTATGAGGATGAAGGCAAGAATGAGCCCGCCACATTAGCGCAGGCGGCGACCACCTATGAGCGCGCCATCGCAATTCAGGAGACAAATCTGGGATCCGGCGATCCGGGTCTGCTCTCTTTGCTCCAGAAATACGCTGACCTGCTTCAGAAACTGCACGAAGACGCGAAAGCTGCTGGAGTGAAATCCAAAATCGCTGCGATTTCAGCGACCCAGCAGAAGAAGCAACAATAGCTTCGGCAGGTTTGGCGGTGGCCGCCCCCTTCACATGTTGCCGCTCTCGACGGCGCACCGTCCTTGTATTTTTGCGATCATCGTAGTCAGCGGACGGGTGGCCAAACCTTGCTGCTCAGCTCCCCTGGAAGGTGCGCACCACACGCAATGGTACCATCGTTGGATATCACACCTGAGTAATCGTACGAGGTTTGGGGTGGCGGGTGCCCCACCCCTCGGTTTTAGGGGTGGGAGGTTTCACTTTGTCTTTAGAATCAGCATGCTAGGGTCTGAGGGAACGAGCGATTACTAGGGTCGCGCTTCGTGTCATTTCCCCTTGGCAATCTTTTCAAGGCAACGACTCTGCCAGACCCTGTTAACAACTTCGCTATCTGCTCCTCGCGCCCGCGTTGCTCCGTCCTGCGCGGACCCCCATAATTCTCGGGCAAGGCGTCCTCCGGTCCCCCGCCGTTCAGGAGGCGCCTTCCAACTAAAAACAGATGGTCAAGACGTCCAAGCCGCGTGCTGGAGACTCGGCCGAATCGCCTTCGGTCACCTTGGATCGCGACCGGCTCACGCGCCGGGAGCGGGACGTTTGGCGTTTGGCGTTACTCCTTCTGGGCGCGCTGGCGATTGCCTTCGCGGCCATTTCCTGGGACCAAATCCGCGCGCTTCCGCATCACCTCGAAGCATTGCCGTTAGGTCTGGTCGTTCTGGTGGCCTTGTTCGTCGCCTACGCGTGGGGCAAGGCGAACGAGATTTCGGAGCTGCGCGGCCTCGTCCGCGGGATCGAACATCGCGCGACCGCCGCCCCAAACAACGATCAGCTCGACCAGCTCTTTTCCTTGATCTCCAAGTCTCAGCAGGGATACCGCGATCTAATTGATACCTTCGAGGACCTGCTGTTCTCCATCACGCTCGATGGCTCGATACTCACCGTGAACAGAAGCTTTGCCGATCTGCTGAACTTGTCCTTTGCCGACGTGGTGGGCCGTCCGCTGGATGAATTTCTCGAATTTCCCGATGCAGCGGACCGCAAGGCCGTGCAGGAATTGCTGCCGCGATTTCTGGAACGCCGCCGCTGGATCGGCGTCATCCGCGCCAAGGTAAGGCGGCGCGGCTCAACGCACTATTTCGACTGCGTTCTGCATGCCATCGTTCGCGACGATGTAGTCCATGGCATCAGCGGCTTGGCCCGGGACATCACCCGCGAACGTGAAAACGAAACACGATTCACGGAACTGTTTGAGACTCTCCGGGAAGGCGTCTATCTTGCCTCGGCCGATGACCGCATCACCGAGGTGAATCCAGCCTTGGCGCAAATGCTTGGGTTCGCCAGCAAGGAAGACATCCTCAAGATGACGCTCTCTTCGCTCTACCAGAACGCGGCGGACCGCGCTGGTGAACGCACCAAACTGGATGAGCTGGGATTTCTCCGCGCCCGCGAGATCACGCTAAAGCACCGGCAGGATGCCCGCGAAGTTGTTGCGATGCATACGACAGCGGCGATCCGCGACCCCTCGGGCAAGTTTGTCCGGTATCAAGGAACGTTCGTGGACGTCACCGAGCAGCGTGAAATGGAGCGCCGCCTGCATCGCGAACAGGAATTCGCGCGCCGCTTGATGGATAGTTTCCCCGACTTGATTGTCGCTCTCGATGCCGAATCGCGGTACACGTTCGCCAGCCCTCAGATTTTTGACGTTCTCGGCTACCAGCCCGAGGACCTGATCGGCCAGAAACTTGGAGGCCGCAGCGATCCCCAGGACCGCCCTGCAATGCTGGAGCTGTTTGACGAATTGATCTCCGGGCGCCGCTCGAATGCGCAGATCGAATATCGCACGCAGCACAAGAACGGGAGCTGGCGGCTGCTGCGCGCCTCCGCGCGTCCCCTTCACGATGAAACGGGCCGCACCATCGGGATCATCGCCTCGGCGCGCGACATCACCGACCAGCAGCGGCTCCAGCAGCAGTTGATTCAGACCGAGCGGCTCGCGGCCATGGGGCAGATGATCGCCGGAGTCGCACACGAGCTTAACAATCCCCTGACGGCCATCCTGGGTGTTACGGAGCTGATGCGCGATCAGACGACCGACGAATCTTCGCACCGCCAGCTCGATCTGGCGCACCGCCAGGCGCGCCGCGCCGCGCATATTGTCCAGAGTCTGCTCGTCTTTTCGCGTCCCGCGACGCCGCGCAACGCCCTGCTCCACCTGAGCGATCTGCTGCAGCGCACGCTCCAGCTCCACGAACACTCGCTGCGGTCGAATAATATCCAGGTGGATCTTGCGGCGCGGCCGGACCTCCCCACCGTGCTCGGCGATTCGAACCAGCTGACGCAGGTGTTTCTGAATCTCATCGTGAACGCCGAGCAGGCCATCCGGGAGATTCGAGACCAGGGCACGCTCCGCATTCGCTTGGGGGTTGTGGGTGACCGCGTGCTGATCACGTTCCAGGATGACGGCGTCGGCATCCGCCGGGAGACATTGTCGCGAATTTTCGATCCGTTCTTTACCACCAAGCGTCCCGGCCGCGGCACCGGACTCGGCCTCAGCATCTGCATGGCGATTATCCGCGAACACAACGGCGATATCTCCGCGCAGCCGCTGCCCGATGGCGGCTCGGTCTTCACCGTGTCACTGCCCGTATGCACGCAGGCCGTCTTGGTTGCCGAACCGAATTCCGCCCCGCTCAGCCGTGCGGAAGCGCCCGCCGCGCCGGCGCTCACGGGAAAGCGTGTCCTCGTCGTGGACGATGAGGAAGGCATCCGCGAACTCGTGACGGATAGCCTTTCTCCTCGCAACATTTCCGTCGACTGCGCCTCCACCTCCGAGCGGGCTCTCGAGCTTGTTGGCCGGCATACTTACGACGCGATTCTCTGCGATCTTAATTTGGAATCCGAGTCGGGCCTGTCCGTATCCGGCTTCGACCTATATGACCGCATCCGTGAGAATCTAGCGTCCCGTTCCGCGATACAGCCGCTTTTCATCTTCATGACCGGCGATCTCGTCGACTCCTCCTCGGACGAACAAGTCATCCGGCAGGGCAGCCTTTTCCTGCAGAAACCTTTCCGCATCGCTGATTTGCTCTTGCTGCTCAACAAAACGCTTGCTCCCGCCGCGGTCCTCCAACCGAAGAACAGTTCGTCTTAAGTGGAAGGTAGTAGGCAGAAGGTTGTTGGCGTTAGGGTTTTCCCTGCGACCTGCCACCTGCGACCCGTCACCTGCTCCTGCTCCAGCCTCCTAAAGACCAAAATCATTCGAACAGTTTCCAAGTTAGGATCGAACCAACTCTTGACATTTGATATTGCATGCAATATCTTGTTGTTAGTGTGAGAGCTTCTTGGGTGCTCGACACGGATGTGCTGGTTGCGGCCTTGCGGAGCAGCCGAGGTGCCTCACGGCAGCTCTTGCTCGGCGCGCTGGACCGCCGTTTTGAACTACTGCTCTCTGTCCCCCTCATCCTTGAGTATGAGGCTGTTCTCACCCGGCCTGAACATTTGGCGGCATGCGGGCTGAGGTGTGAAGAAATCGAACGAGTCCTGGACGATCTGGCCTCAGTCGCCAGGCCGGTAAGGCTCGCGTTTCGCTGGCGGCCGCGGCTATCCGATCCGAATGACGACATGGTTCTGGAAACCGCCGTGAACGGAAGTGCCGACGCCATCGTTACGTTCAACCAGCGCGATTTTGAAGAAACCAGCAGGAGTTTTCAGTGCGCCGTGATATTGCCTGGAGCGGCACTGCAAAAAATTAGGAGGTCGAATCCATGAGAAGAAGCAATTTTGCATTGCGGCTACAGCCTTCGTTAATGGAGGAGGCGCGCAAGGCGGCGGAATCGGAAGGCGTCGCCTTAAATCAACTGATCAACGTGGCGGTGGCGGAAAAGGTCTCCGCTATGCGCACGGAGGAATATTTTGAGGAGCGCATTCGCCGCGCCAACCGCACAGAAACCCTACGGATTCTCGAGCGAGCAGGAAAGGGGAGGCCTCCAGTGGAAGGCGACGAAATTCCACGAGATTGGGATCGCCCAGGAAAGACACGAAAACCGGCCCAAAAGACGTCTCCTCGATCTGGCAAGATCAAGAAACGCGGAGAAAAAGCAGGAGCCCGCTAAATTCAACATTCAGAACTGCGGTGTTCGGTTCCAAGCGCGTGCGCCAGAGTTTGAACCATCACTGGTACCGCAACCTTGTGGTGTTCAAGGGTGCGGGTTTTCGCTCCCGCTCCTAAAGACCAAAATCATTCGAACAATTTCCAACTTAGGATGGATCCAACTCTTGACATTTAATATCCCATGCAATTTTATGTAGTGTGCGTGAAAGCGTCCTATTTGCGCGGCACGGAGGTGCCAATTGCGGCCTTGCGGAGCAGCCGGGTGTGGCACTGGAACGGATCGGGTGCGGGCTGTACTTGCAGCCCGCCAATTAGAGGAGTGCAATTCCATGGGAAGAAGCAGATATCCGCTGCGGCTGCACCCTTCGTTGATGGAGGAGGCGCGCAAGGTGGCGGAATCCGAAGGGGTAGCGCTGAATCAGTTATTTAGTGTGGCGGTGGCGGAGCAACTTGCCGCTATGCGCACGGTGACACGTTTCCAGGAGCGAATTCGCCGTGCAGGTCGCCCGAAAACCCTCCATATTCTGGACCTAACCGGAATCGGGAATCCTCCGATGGAGGGCGACGGAATTCAAATTCGCGCGCAGCAAATACATCCCTCACCCTCACCAGATTGTGCGCCAGATGGGCAAAGCACTGGGGAAACGGCCAAACCGTTCGGAAGGGCAACTCCCCAATTTGGCAAGCTCAAGAAATGGCTGGAAAGAACTAGAGGACGCTGAACTCGTGGGTCCATTCTTGGGTGGAATAAAAACCGAGCAAATAGAAGGCGGGGTTTTCTTTCTGACGCGCAGGCGGCTAGGGTTTGGTGAGTTGCTGCTAGTCCCGCTAGGGACGAAACATCGTAGCCCACCGCAGGAGCGGTGGGGGCAAGGATTGGGATAGTATAAAGAAAGCCCCGAAGGGGCGACACAATGGCGCATTCCTTCTCGCGGAACCACATCCATTTGGTCTTCAGCACGAAGGAGCGCCGCAACGCCATCGCGAAAGAGTGGCAGCCGCGGTTGTGGGCTTACCTGGCCGGGATTTGTAAGAATCACGAAATGATTGCCGTGGCCATCGGAGGGACAGAGAATCACGTACACATCTTGTTGCACCTGCCGCCAAAGCTCGCACTGGCGAAAGCCATCGCTTTGCTAAAAGCCAATTCGTCGAAATGGATGGGCGAGCAGGGAAAAGAATTTTTATGGCAAGAAGGATACGCAGCATTCAGCGTCAGTTCATCGAACCTCGATAAGGTAACTCGATACATCCAGAACCAGGAGGCGCACCACTGGAAAACGAGTTTCGAGGACGAATTTCGCGCGCTGCTTCGGAAGCATGGCGTTGAATACGACCCGAAATACGCTCTTGGTTAGCCATGTGCCGCCCCTCCGGGGCTTGGTGCTCCGCGCGAATGCGGTCCCACCGCTCCCGCGGTGGGCTACGATCTTTCGTCCCTGACGGGACTGGCCAGAGAGTGCCCCAGCTGGGGAAAGCACGGGGGAAACGGGCAAACCGGCCGGCAGGGCAACTCCCCAATTTGGCAAGCTCAAGAGGCGACTTGAAAAAACAAGAGGCCGATGAGGTCGGTGGTCTCTTCTTGGAACAAGAACCAAGAACCCCACCTTTGAAAGAGAAAGGCCGTCAAGGGTGGGGCACCCGGCACTGCGCGCGGGAATCTAACCTGTGTTGAAAAATAACAACCGAAAGCAATCGAATTTGATTAGAATCGTGCATACCTTGAAAGGCAGGTGCGTGTGGAGCACTGGACCGGAACGGCGGAC
>WNFD01005332.1_pt1 | contig 14040 bp, 15 predicted proteins | sample 5400491 | NCBI WGS metagenome assembly WNFD01 (sample SAMN13153343, study PRJNA577476) | soil metagenome | isolation source: 120 cm saprolite under Douglas fir tree site 2 hole 2 replicate 2 | place: USA:California | collected 2015-04-18
CCGTTAGACCGCCCGATGCCGGCGCTCTCGAATAAAATGACGGACCGGCCTATTGCGAGAGGGTCGGTGACAGCAGGGTCCCAGCCGTCTAGCGTGCCGGTGAAATGCTGGAGAAATAGCAGCGGAAGTCCGGGACCTGATCCGAACTGACGGTAGGCATATTTGTTGTCTCCTGCCGTGACTAACTGCGTCGGAGCGGTGGTGTTGCTTACCGTTGTTGTCGAACTGACGATTATCGAACTCACGATTGCGCTCCTCGCGCTCTTTCAAAACAACGAGCGATCTCGGCCGGTTAGGTCTCTTAAAACAGGACAATCTCGTCCATATCGATCGACACGACCAACGGTTCGGGTGCGGCATGGCCGTCTGGCTGGAGACCGAAGATCCTATGCTTCGTCGGCAAGACGATGCCGGAAAATTCCTTGATATCGGAGACGTAGTGTGCCGCCCCTATGTCGCCGCTGATCTCGACGTGGTAATCGTGCCTCTTCAACAATCCTTGCTGATCGAAGTACAGGGTCTGCTCTGTACTGTGGGTCGCGATATCGGTTGGGAAGCGGACCTTCAGGCGACGCCACGTTTCGCCTCTTTCTTGCCACGGCTCGATTTCTTCGGATTGAATGTCCGGTCGAGCAAGAAGAAACGGAGTATTCATATAGGTCCACATTGCACATCCCACGAAGTATGCGAGTTGCAAATCAGACCAAGGGGTCTCGAAAGTGTGCCCCTTGAACGAGGATCTGGGTTGAAGGAGTTGTTCAAGTACTTCACCGGTCGCGTTCTCGATCGCGACCCGTTCGGGTTCGAAGCGAGACCTTCGATCCGGAGAACCGAAGGGCCAGTGCGAAACCCTCTCGTTGCGAAGGTCGACTTTGACCGTCACGTCGCCGAGAACGCTCGGCTTACCCTTGGCGCCCCAGAACACGCCACCTTGGATCAGGTGGGCTGAGACTGTGTTGAACCTGTTCCAACGCATGAGGCCGCCGTGGGCTTCCATTGCGAATTGCGCGAGGTGTTGTTCCACTGTGCTGGATGTGCTTTTCATTTATATTTACCCTTACCCTCATCTCTTTAACTGAAGGACAATGCGTCGATGCCATGTCGACGCCCTCTCAATCCTTTTCTCTGTCTATCCATTCGCGAAGATATGGAGTGCAGTTCTCAAGTTTCACCCCATCCGCTTCACAACCAGCTAGAAAGCCCATCACGTCGCGACTGACCAGACTCACGTCTTTCAGATCCAGAACGATGTCCCGGGAGTCCGTTTGGAGTTTAAAAAGCCTCCTGAGTTCGGCTATTGCCTGGGTTTCGATTCGACCACTCAAGATGAACACTGTGAATCTCCCTCGCGTCGCGGTCTCAATCCTGAAAGTCATCGATCAGGCCACATCGCAGTCGCGGCCGTGCCGCTCGGCATTCCTTTCATCCGAGCAATAGTGACGAGTAATGCAACCGAGTGCCCAATTGGATTTCATTGAAAACACAGCTCGAAAAGGAAATTGGAGTGACAGTATCCTGGGAAGTGCCAGAATTCCGGGAGCGCAACCAGGGACATACCGAATAGGGTTATCACGGTTTGAATGAGCTGGGGTCGGATCGAGTGTTCCTCGTGGCGATTGCGATTTTCCTTTTTCATGGAGCTTTTGAGCCTCAGGCGCGTTCAAATCTGCCCTTAGTGGAATCACGGATCTCTCCAAAGCCGCGGGAGACGCATCACGTCAACAAATTTTCGATCTTCACCGGAAGTTCCCGTACGCGAACACCTGTTGCGTGGTGAACCGCCGCCGTGATCGCAGCAGCTATGCCCGTCAAGCCGATCTCGCCGATTCCCCGAGCGCCAAGTTCATTAATCTCTTTGTCCGGATAGTCGAGAAAATAGACGTCGATCGGAGGCACGTCAGCGTTTACCGCCACCACATAATCCGCGAGATTGCTGTTGATGGGCGCGCCTTTCTGCGCATCGTAAGAGGTGTGCTCCAACAACGCCATGCCGATTCCCATCACCACCGCGCCCTGGATCTGGTTCCGGCCGGCTAGTGGGTTGATAATGCGGCCGGCATCCATGACCGCAACGACGCGGCTGACGCGAAGCCGGGCGATTTCCGGCTGCCACGTAACCTCAGCGAAGTGACAGCCGAAGGAGTGCGTCGAGTACTTCGGCTTGGGATTGCCGAAGGTCGCTTCGGATCTGCCACTGCCTGTGACCAGACGCAGGTTGGCGCGCTGGAGTAGATCTGCAAACGGCACGCCCCCGGCAGGACCGTCGGCTCTTGCAAAGACGTGGCCACTGTCAAATGCCAGGTCGTTGGGCATGTGGTTCTCGAATGGCGAGCCCGGCGTTATCGCCGCGACCGTCAGGAGCGACGCGATTGCGTTGTCAGCCGCTGCAAACACGGCCGGGACCACCGATTCGGTTGCCATGGAAGCGCCCGAGAGCGGACCAGGGGGGAGCGAGGTATCGCCGAGTGCAACCTCGACCTTGTCGAGCGAAATGCCGGTTCTCTGGGAGGCGAGTTGCGCGAGGACCGTATACATGCCAGTGCCGATGTCCTGCGTAGCACATGCGACGCGGGCTGTGCCGTCATCGCGCAGTTGTAGGCTCGCCTCGGAGGAGAAGCGTGCCGCCATCCACGAGCACCCGGCCATTCCCCAGCCCAGCGTCATGCCGTCGCGCTTCATTGAGCCGACTTCTGGCGTGCGCTTGAACCAGCCGAATTTCTCCACGCCGAGTTCAAAGCACTCGAGCAAGTGGCGCGATGAGAAGGGAACGCCTGACGATTCATCAATCTTTGGCTCGTTGATGATGCGGAGTTTGACGGGGTCAATCTTGAGCTGGTCGGCCAATTCGTTCATCGCCGCCTCGGTTGCGTAGAGCCCGGGTACCCGGCCTGGTCCGCGCATATCGGCGGTTGCGCCGATATTGCGCTTTGCGCGGCCAAACGTCACGCGGAGATTGGGCACGCTGTATTGGAACGGCGTGGCTTCGCCACAATCTTCATGGTGCTGGTCGAGCATCGAGCGCTGGTATATGTAGTCGTGCTGCAGCGAGACGAGTCTGCCGTCGGCTGTGGCGCCCAGGCGCACGCGCTGTTGGGTGCGCGGACGATGCCCGACCGATTGGAACATCATCTTACGGCTGAGTACGAGCTTCACCGGCTTGCCCAACTGCCGCGCCGCTGCGGCGGCGAGAGCACATTGCGTCCATGGATACAACTTGCCGCCGAAGCCCGAGCCGAGAAACTTTGCGATGACGCGGACATTCTCCTTGGGCAAGCCGAACATTTGCGCCAGTACACTCCGGAGGTTGACGACTCCCTGGGAGGACTCGTACAGCGTCAAAGTCGAGCCATCCCAAATCGCGGTGGTCGCGTGCAGTTCAAGCGGGTTGTGTGTCTCGGCCGGCGTGACGTAAGCCTGGTCGAGCTTGACTGGCGCGTTTGCGAATACATCCTGGGCGTTACCGCGCTGGCTTTGCAGTCGCTTGCGCGGGCCGTACGTCGTGAGAACCACGTCAGGGTCGTTGTCTGCTTCCAGGAGAATCTCGACATTCGGCTTCTCCATGGCGTACGTCGCATGAACCGCATCGGCAGCGCCCTTGGCGGCTTCGAACGTGTCCGCCACAGCGAGAGCGATGTACTGGCCGTAATAGCGAATCACATCGTCCTCAAACGGCGGGCGGCGCTCTTCGCAGATGCCCTCAAATCCCTGTCCCACGGCGGAGCGGAAGATCTTTCCGATGTTCTCGCGATGAAAAATCGCCCGCACGCCGGACATCTTCTCCGCCGCAGCGGTGTCGAGTTTGACTAAGCTGCCTTTGGCAATGGTCGCCTCGACAGGTACGGCATATAGCATTCCGGGAAAGCGGAAGTCCGAGGTGTACTGCGCCAGCCCGCTCACTTTACGCGGGCCATCCACGCGAGGCGTATCACGTCCAATTGTAGAAACCATGGCGCTCTCTTGTATTGCCTGCATGTTTCCTCTCAGTGAAATCACGCTTCCATCGCCATTTTCAGGGCATGCGCGAGGCAGCGCCTGGCCAGTTCGATCTTGAACCCATTCTCGCTCTGCGGTCGGGCGTAGCGCATAGCCGCCTCCGCCGATTTGCGAAAGGTTGCTGCACCGACAGGCTTACCGACCAAAGCAGCCTCGGCCTCAGGGGACCGCCACGGCCTGGTGCCCACGCCACCAAGAGCAATGCGCGCCCTGGTCACCTTGCCGCCTGCGACATTGATCACAACGGCCGCCGAGGCAAGAGCGAATTCGTAGGACGCTCGATCGCGCAGCTTCAGATACAGCTGTCTGCTGCCGGCAATTGGCGGTGGGAGCGTTACATGAGTGATGAGATCGCCTGGCTCAAGCAGCGTTTCCTGGTCCGGGGTGCTACCAGGAAGAAGATGGAAGTCGTCGATTGAAATCACGCGCGCTCCTTTTAGTCCCTGTATGTGGATCATTGCTTCCAATGCCACCATTGCCACGCACATATCTGAGGGATTAGTCGCAATACAATGTTCGCTCGTGCCAAGGACGGCCAGCATGCGGTTACTTCCGGTGATCGCCGGGCAGCCGGTTCCGGGCTTGCGCTTGTTGCAGGGCATCGCTGCATCGCGGAAGTACATACACCGGGTTCGCTGGAGCAGGTTGCCGGCAGTCGTCGCCATATTGCGAAGTTGTGCGGAGGCCCCGTTGAGAATCGCCTGTGACAGCACTGCATAATCTCGTTGTACCGTCGGATGACGCGCCAGGTCTGAATTTCGAACTGTGGCGCCAATCTTCAGACCGCCATTGGGCGTCGCTTCAATCCTGTCGAGCGCCAAACGATTGATATCGATCAGCCGCGCGGGCGTTTCGATGTTCAGCTTCATCAGATCGATGAGTGTTGTGCCCCCGGCGACGAACCGAACGTCCGCGCCTTGTTGCGCGGTTTTGGCCTGTGCGGCGGCGGCGACCGCCGCCGCCCTGTCGGCCGGCCGTATGAATTCAAAGGTGTGCATGAAAATCGCTCCTGTCCAGGGGGCTAAGTGTTTCTGCGAACTTGTTGGATCGCGGCCACGATATTGGCATAGGCCCCGCAGCGGCAGATATTGCCGCTCATCAGTTCTTTAACCGCTGCGTCGTCAGGCCCGCTCGGTTCCTTAAGCAGCGCCACGGCTGACATGATCTGGCCTGACGTGCAATATCCGCACTGATACCCATCATGGGCAACAAACGCCGCCTGCATTGGGTGCAAAGCGTCAGGCGCGCCGAGACCCTCGATGGTGGTGATCTCTTCCCCGTCGTGCATCAAGGCCAGGCTAAGGCATGAATTCACGCGTCTGCCGTTCACATGCAAGGTACATGCGCCGCATTGCCCGTGGTCGCAACCCTTCTTCGTTCCGGTAAGAGCGACGGTCTCACGGATGCAATCCAGCAACGTCGCCCGAGGGTCGATGCGCAGTTGATGGTCCGTGCCGTTAATACGTAGAGTGATGGGGACGGTACCCTCAATGTTCGGGGCCGTCGTCGGTACAGCTGTATCTTCCGTTAGATTTTGGCGTTGGAGGGCAGCCGGAATGGCAGCGACTGCCGCTCCAGTTTTCAACGACGTCTCCAGAAACTCACGTCTCGTCCAGTTTGAAGATGGCACAAGGCCCTCCCTAGAGAATGCTTGATCATGAGTGGGCAATCGAGTGCCCAACTGGATGTCACTGAAAACAAGGCATGAAATGAGAATTTGGATGACAGAATCTTAGGAGGTGCCAGAATTCCGGGAGTTCAGCAAGTTCCCCCGCGCCGCCCTGGGCCCAGGAGAAACGTAATCGGTGTCACTCTTTTTACCTTCTGCGCCGGCTCGCGAAACTCCCTGGCTTATTTGTGACTGGCCTTTATCCGGATCTGCGCGGGCCGTCGAGACTTCCCACTGGCATGAGCGACACGCCCAAGGTGTATCAACGTTCAACCCAGGCACCACGTGCGTGTGGCCGCACGCGCAATGACGCTGCGTTGCTCGTTAGCAGCGACAAGACCGGCTGTTCCGGATTGGGTCACCATCTTGAAGCGGTTATGGACTTTCCGGAGTTGGCCCTTCTCCACCGGTCGGTGCATCTCCGCGGCGGGGAAACCGCCATCACAAAAGGCTGCATGCCTCGCCAAAATCAAGGCGGGGCCCGCGCGGCTTGAGCGTCGCCGGGTCGCCATAGCCGATGTTGCAGAGGAAATTCGATTTCACATGTCCGGCAGGGAAAAACTCCTGCTCGCAGTCCTCACACTTGCCGGTGGCAAAGAACTCTTCATCGAGTTTCAGGTTATCAAATCCCGACATAGGTCCGCAGTCCAGTCCCAGCCCGCGCCGCAACCATCGGGTACGCTCCCTCAGGGCAGAGTTCCGTTTGGCAGTGTCCTCAATCAGCTGCGGGTTGTTCACAAACATATCGCGCATGGTGGGGTAGTGCGGAAATAGCCTGGGCAGCTTGTCGTAGAAAGCAAACAGGAACCTGCCCCGCCTCAGTGAACAATATTCTTTCGACGGCTAGCTCTTATTGACGACCTCAATATCGTAGCCGTCAGGATCAAGCACCCAGGTCGCATAATAACCAGGATAGTATTCGAGACGAGCTTGAGGTGATTCCTTAATCCTTCCTCCAGCGGCTAAGGCGGTCTTGTAGAATGCATCTACTTCGGAATGGTCTTTTGCTACAAATCCAACGTGAACGGCCTGAGGATCAGGCTTCCCTTCTTTGAGCCAGAAAAAATATCTTTTGCCATCACCAAAACCTTTCAAGTCTGGGTGTCCGTCTTTGCCTTCGTAGTCGATAAAAGTTGTGATCCCAAGTGGCTTCAGAGCTTTGGTGTAGAAAGCGACTGAACGCTTGAAGTCACTGACTGTCAGAATAACGTGGTCTATCATATTTCCTTTCTGTTCTCGGTGGTATCGACCTTAATGATCGATGGCCGCGCCATCCCTCGGCGAGCCGTCCTCACCGTCCTTTTGTGAGACACAGAAGCGTAATGAGGTTCGTGTCTATGCCGCGCTGCGTTCTTTCCATCCTAGCACCGATCCCGAGTAGTGCAATCGAGTACCCATTGGATTTCACTGAAAACAGAGACCGAGAAAGAAATTGGAGTGACAGGATCTTAAGAAATGCCGGAATTCCGGGAGTCGAAGGGGCTTACCGAAGGTTGTCTTTCTTTATGTTGAGCTGTTTAATTTTCAAATCCAACGTCGACCGCGGAATTCCGAGCTTGACTGCCGCACCGCCGGGCCCAGCGACTTTTCCGTTGCTTTCAGCGAGAGCTGCTTCGATGAGCTCCTTCTCATAGCCCAGGACGTTCTCTGTCAGAGGACCTGACGATCTCGCACGAGGTGCGCCCTGATTTGAAAGCCAGGCCTCGTCGATCCACAAGGCATCTCCGGTGCAGAGAATTACGGCTCTTTCGACGATATTTTGCAGCTCGCGAATATTTCCGGGCCAATGATAGGTCTGGCAAAGCTTCAGCGTATTTTTGTCGATCTTGCGGATGTGTTTGCCGGCTTTTTCGGCATAGCGCTTCACGAAGTACTCCACCAGCATCGGAATGTCTTCTTTCCGTCGCTGGAGCGGCGGCACATCAATCGGGAAGACGTTCAGTCGGTAGAAGAGGTCGGCGCGGAATGTTCCAGAAGCAATGGCCGCTGCCAAATCGCGGTTGGTAGCAGCGATGATTCGGACATCGGTGGGGATGACGCGGGTACCTCCCACTCGTTCAAATTGGCGCTCCTGGAGCACGCGCAGCAATGCAATCTGAGTTTCCGCAGGAAGTTCGCCGATTTCATCGAGAAAGATGGTGCCGGAGTTCGCCAACTCAAAACGGCCTTGTCGGCGCTGCAGGGCGCCGGTAAATGCCCCCTTCTCGTGGCCAAATAATTCTGAGGCGATCAGCGAAGAAGGAACGGAGGCGCAATTCACGGCTATAAAAGGTTGACCAGCACGTCGCGAGCTCTTATGTATGGCCCGCGCAACCAGTTCCTTCCCGGTACCTGTTTCGCCGGTAATCAGAACCGTAGAGTCGGTGGGAGCGACTTTCACGATGTTAGAGATGACAGTTTTCAAGGCGGGTGAGGAGCCCACAATCTCCTCAAACATGAAGATCTGATCGATTTGCTCTCGCAAATCTATGTTCTCTAGTTGCGTTCTTTCCTCAGCCTGTTTGCGATCGTCAATGTCCGTACCGGTCGCATACCAGCGGATGACCTTTCCTCGCTCGTCCCGCAGCGGCTTGTATTGGACCAGGAACCAGCGATACTGCCCGTCCTGGCGTCGTGCGCGCTGTTCGTTTTCAAACGGGATGCCGCGCGCCAGCGCCGTCTGCCGTTCTTCGCGGAGCCTGGCTACGTCTTCCGGATGAAAGACCCGTTCACGATACTCCCGTGAGATCACCTCTTCCATGGTGAGACCGGTGTAATCCAGCACGGCCTGATTTGCGTAGAGATTTTTTCCATCTGGGCCCAGGACCGTGATGACCTGGGGTATGGCGTCAGTGATCCGCCGCAGCTCAGCTTCAGATTTAGCTATTTCTTCAAAAGCCTTCTGTAATTCGCCCTCAGCGCGCTTCCGGTCGTCGATGTCGGTGACCAGGTTATACCAACGAACAATGCGACCTTCGGCATCACGCTGCGGACGAGATCGTAGGTGGAACCAACGGTACATTCCATCGGCTCGACGGCTGCGAGTCTCCACATCGCGCGGCTGCCCAGTTTCGATCGACCGCTTATAGGCGTCGATCATGCGAGGAAGGTCATCCGGATGGATGGCGTCGCTGGTGGCCCAATTCCTCAATTCCTCAGTGGTCTTGCCGAAATATTCCAGGACTTGACGGTTGACAAGTTCAACCTCACCTGCCGCATTCGCTGTAGACACAAATCCAGGAATGCTGTCGACGATTTGGCGCAGGCTCTGCTCATTCGAGCGGAGGTAATCCTCGGCGCGCTTCCGGTCATCGATGTCCGTCAATAACATGTACCAGCCGGCGATACGGCCTTCCGTGTCTCGCGTGGGCAGGGCGCGAGATTGGAACCAGCGGTACTCGCCATCGGCACGCCGCTGGCGGAGCTCAAGATCATACGGCTGCCCGGATTCGACCGAGCGCCTCCAGGCATCGATCACACTCGGGAGATCATCGGGATGCACAGCATCGCTGGAGGCCCAATTCTTCAATTCCTCCGCCGTTTTGCCGAAATATTCCAGGACTTGCCGGTTGAGGAGTTCAACCTCGCCCACCGTGTTCAAGGTACACACCATCCCGGGAATGGTATCGACAATCAGCCGAAAGCGTTCCTCATTCTCCAGGAGCGTTGCCTCGTTGCGCTTTCGGTCTTCGATGTCGGTGTTTGTTCCAAACCATTTGACGACCCGTCCGTCGCTGTCGAAGGACGGAGTCGCACGGAAAAGAAACCAACGATACTCTCCATCGAAACGGCGCAGGCGTCCTTCGATTTCACCAGGCTCGCCAGAAAGGAAAACAGATCGCCAGTAATCCGCGATTCCATTCAGGTCGTCCGGGTGAAGGGCAGCCGTCCAGCCCCAATCACGCGCATGTTCGGCCGAGAGGCCGGTATAGTCAAGCCAGCGCTGATTGAAAAAGTCAGCGCCACCGTCCGAACAGGCAGACCAGGCGAGCGTGGGGATCATGTCAACCGCAAGGCGAACGCCCTGCGTCGGCAGAGCCTGTTTGGAGACATGTCCTGCGGACGTCATCACGCAATTATAGGTAACATCATCGGTCTGCGACAAAAGCGGGCGATACCCCTCGACGGAGGCATTTGCCAGGATGTTGCAGCGGGACGGGAGCGAGGCAAGAACCCAGAAGCCGCTCGATCTGGGTGCGGTACTCAATCGCAAGATAAAATCCGCGTTCGCCAAAATCGGAATCACCGGAGCCGGCTGGATCGTGGGAACCTTGGACCCTTACTGGACCCTGATTCTTGGAAGGGGTTCTCGTAACTTATTGAAAGAAATGGTAGGCACGAGGAGACTCGAACTCCTGACCTCTACCGTGTCAAGGTAGCGCTCTAACCAACTGAGCTACGCGCCTGCGGGTCCTGCGACCCTCCTATTTTAACCGGAAAAGGCGGGATATGCACAACGGGCGGAGTCTTCCCAGGAGTCCTTCGCCCTCGCTGTGCTCAAGCCTCAGGGTGACAAAGTGTCGTTCAAAAAAACGCCAACGGGACGATTTTCCATGCAAGTTTTCCCGATTCGAGCGATCTGTGAATACGCACATGTGTGTTCAGCGGTTTATTTCTGTCATGGCCGGGCCGCGCCGGCAGTGCGTTGAGGTGCGTCATCTCCGTATTGAAGGAAGGTTCAGATGAATAACGTTGGATCCTGCGGCAGTCTGTCTCTGCCTTGTTGTTCCCCCAGGCCGCGATTCCAGGTTTTGATTTCTTTCGCGACGATGATGTTCATGATGTTTTTTTCGGCTCTGGCCGTGTCCGCGCAGGACACGCCACGATTTGAAGTCGGCGGTTCAATTTCGACCCTGAATGACGGTGGCAGGATGAATGTCGGCCCCGGGTTTACCGGCGTCTGGAATATCGGCCGGTTCGTGTCGCTGGAAGGCGCGCTCAACTGGTTTCCTGAGGAAGAGGCCTTTACGTCTTTCAAGGGGCCCCATTTTTTTGACTCGGTGCGAACGACCACCAGCGCGCTTGAAGTCCTGACGGGCGTGAAGGCCGGCTATCGAAACGATAAGTTCGGGGTGTTTGGAAAATTCCGTCCGGGTTTTATCAGCGCGGGCAATACGCTGCTGCAAACCACTACCGTGCTCGATTCTTTTGGCTTCAGTTTGACGAGCACTCAGCGTTTCGGACGGCTGACCGAACGCGCGCTCGATGTGGGCGGAGTCTTCGAATATTATCCCTCCAGGCGCTGGGCGGTGCGCTTTGACGCCGGAGACACGCTGGTTCGGCGGGAAGTTGCGCCGAACATCCTCATCTCCCCACCGGGTGCTCCGCCATTCAATTCGACCGCGTTTTTTTATCACACCGCCGGTCATTTCCAGATGAATACCGGCGTTCAATACCGGTTCTGACTTTGCGTTCGTCCCCGCTCGCGGTGAGGGCCGCGAGCGGGCCTCTTCCGAAAAACCTCACCGATAAACCAGCACCGGAATCTTCGAATGCGTCAGCACCTTCACCGTCTCACTGCCGAGGACGACGGCGGCCATGCCGCGGCGTCCGTGCGAAGCCATGAGGACCAGATCGCAGCCTTTGGCGGAGGCTGTATCAATGATGGCCTGGTAAGGATGCTCATCTTCAACATGCACGGTGTCGGCCTGCACGCCGGCGGCCTGGGCTTTTTGGGCCAGATCGCCCGTGATTTTGAGCGCGCGCTCCTTCAGGTGCTGGGTGTATTCGTCCGCGGTGGCGTCGATGACCAGCGGCTCGAGAACGAAGGTGCGAAAAGGCTGAGTCACCATCAGGACGGTGACTTTTGCTCCAAGGGTTCTGGCCAGATCGATGCCATGCTCAATGGTTTTGGCCGAGAGTTCCGAACCGTCGGTGGGCAGCAGAATATTTTTGTACATGGGCGCTCCTCTACAGGATGAATTCCGTATGACCCTATAGTCTGTGCCGGCTGGTCACACTTTGAATGTGACAGGGATCACGTGCCGGGGAGTTTCGAGGGGGGCGGCAGGTATTTGGTAATCGGAACTTGGTATTTGAAAACCTGCTTCATTGACGAACTTCAGGCACACGAGGAGCGAGGATTCGAAATACCAAATACCAAGAGCTGCTGCCGGCAGCTTCGCGCTACTGAATGCTCTTCGCTGCCGCCAGCATTTCTTCCGCCCTGGCCCGTACGCGGATGTCTTCAGTGAAGTTCGCCCAGCGGACGGTGCCGGTGGAGTCGATCAGAAATTCCGCCGGGCGGGAGATGTCGTGCCCTTCCGGTCCCGCGCCCTTGTGCAGCAGATGATACTGGCGGATCGTCTCAGCATTCGGGTCCGACAAAATGGGGAAGGTGTATCCGACCTTCTTGCTCAGGTCAGCGGATTGCTGCGTGGTATCCACGCAGATTGCAACCGGCCTGACGCCGGCCCTGCTGAATTCGTCCAGGTTCTTTTCAACGCCTCGTAACTCGAGGTTGCAGAACGGTCACCAGTATCCGCGGTAGAAGATGGCCAGCACCGCTTTGGGTTTGCGATCGGGCCGCGGAGAGTTGGCCAGGGGCGCATCAAGCAGACTCGCCAGAGAAACCTGAGCCCCGGTGGTATCGGCGAGGGAGAAGGCCGGGGCCTTCTGGCCGGGCTGCGGGGCCTGGGTTGTGTCAGGCATCTTGCGCGCCGAGAAAAATCCAAAGACCGTCAGGGCAAACAGCAGGCAGACGATTACCGTGACAATCGATCCGGAGATTTTACCGCGATAGACCTGGGGCTGCCCGAAGGCGTGACGCAGTGCGATCACACACAGCGCGAGGGCGGCGACGAAGGCCGCCAGGGCCAGCCACGGCACCAGTTGCTGTCCGGGAAACTGAAAAAAGAAAAGAGGAAGATTCAGCAGAAAAGCCGGCAGTGTGATGATCCATGCCCATAAGAGGGCCTTGTTTCGGCGTTGTTCAGTCATGTTTTATACCTGTTTTCTCCCCGCAGAGGCAGATTCTAGCAGAAGAAAAAGGGCTTGACACACCCATTATCATTGCTTCGCTCAACAGGGAGGGCGGAATGAAGAACCTAGCCCTGGGCGCAGCCGCGGTCGGGCTGCTTCTGCTCTGCGTCGCTATCGCGCAGGGACAGGATGCGGTGAAAGTCGCGCCTGCGCACTACCAGGTGAAAGTCGATAACGCGCAAGTGCGGGTGATTGAAAACACGCTCGCGCCGGGAGAGAAAGACCCCATGCATACGCATCCGGGGGAAGCAAAAGAAGGTGAAGGCGGCTGGATGGAAGCCGAAGGGCCGCACACCTCAGAGAACATCGGAAAGACCACCATGGGGTTCATCCTGGTCGAGGTGAAAAGCACCGCCAAATCCGGAAAAACGAAGAAAGATAACAAGTAGCTGTTACAGGGGGCGGGAAGTTCTGCTCAAGAGTCTTCCCGCCTGCCGGTCCCGACAATCCGCGCTCATCCGCGTAAATCCGCGGTAAGCGTTTTTATCGCGGTTTGTGAATCGCGCGGCTGAGTGCTGAGTGCTGATTGCTTTACTGCACATCCACTTTTTCAAACCCCAGACCCAGCAGAAGACCTGTCACGGTGGTGCGCGCATTGTCGCGGGCCTGGTTCAGGATTCCTCCCAGCACGGCTTCCGCGAGAAGCTCTTTCTCGGCTTCCTGGCGCACCTGCGATTCCAGATTCTGGTCCATGGAGACCAGCAGCCCGGTACTGCGCGAGTAGACGCGGGTCTTTGTATTGTCGAGCCGGGTCATCAGCACACGGGCTGCGGGCAGCTTCACGCGCACTTCCTTGCCGGCGACATGGAGATCGGAGGGCTTGAGCTGCCCAAAGTCGATGCCCGCGATCACCTGTCCATGGACGATCATCAGCAGCCGGTCACCGGCCAGAAAATCGGGGAGCACGGCATTTTCTTTCGAGCCGGTCACGATCTTATCCATGCTGAAGACCACGGTTTCAAGGCGCTGAAGCCGCTGAATCCGTTCGATCACACTGCCCTCGCCGGCGATATGGGTGTCGCGTCCGGTGAGGGCGGACCAGAGGCCGGCGAGGATGCCGGATTCCGCGCGCCCCGCGAGCAGGGCCAGCATGAGGGCGAGAATCGCTCCCGCCGCTGCGCCCAGCAGCAGCTTGCCGAGCGGCAGACGTCCGGTTGCGGAATACTGTCGGTGCAACCGCAGAAGAGGGGACAACCGATTCTCGCTGATTCTTCGGCTTTAGCCTCTGCAGGTAACAGGGCACGGCTTTCAGCCGTGCCGTCAAAGCCTTAAACAAATCGGGCTTCACAGACCGCTGAAAAATCCACCGTTTTTCATGGTGGACCTTCGCAAGGGTCATTTTTTCAAGCAATAATGCTGATTTTCAGACAATTTGTCTCCTCCATGCCGGGTTTTACATGTCCCCGGACACACGTATC
>WNFD01004466.1_pt1 | contig 14035 bp, 17 predicted proteins | sample 5400491 | NCBI WGS metagenome assembly WNFD01 (sample SAMN13153343, study PRJNA577476) | soil metagenome | isolation source: 120 cm saprolite under Douglas fir tree site 2 hole 2 replicate 2 | place: USA:California | collected 2015-04-18
TCAGGCACGTTGACTGATTCCCGGACGTCGCCACTGTGCGTGGTGGCTTCCCGGCCTGAGCGACGACCCGCTGGCATTCTTTGAGTACAAAGCGGCGCTCTACACCATTCCATACTCAAAGATAGAGTCAGGCCCATCGGAAACTGGACGATCTGGTCTCAGGGTGGGCGCTCTGAAGCCTGGAAGACCACGCTCCGTGAGAACGAAGCGGGATCGTGAACGTTGCGCCCACGTCCGGCACCACCCCCTCGAAAAAACGGTGCCGAGTGGGTGGGGACGGTCGCCCGAGCGATTTGCAACAGGCTCATTGCTGGCTGTGTCCTGCCAGACGTACCCTCGATCGGGGTCGGCTGGGGGGCCGCCTCATCCTGAGCCTCGGACGTCCCGGACGATCCCGGTTAAGTAAACGGTATTGCGCCCAGGCTTCAGGGTGTGACCTGTAGGACGACCTCGCCGCCAACGCGCTCGGGAGGCTGAGCCAGGTTAGGGACGACGTGTTGTTGCAGGAAGGGTCCGAACCGAGCCTGCGCCGCCTCCCAGTCTGCCTCGCTGTCCCAATGCCAGTCGGTCATCATTTCGTCGTCGCTCAGCCAGACGAAATGCACGCCGCGAAAGCCGGGGCTCTCTCGAGCCATCGGTGCAAAGTCCTGCTCCCAGCGCTGTATCATGCTTTGCCGCTCATCCTGGCCCATGGGACGGAAACGAAAGCGGCCGACAACGACGAACATCGAACACCTCCTACGTGGCTGCGGCCAGCCGGCGAAGCCGGCACGGGGGCCGGTCAACAACAATACGCCCGCGGTGTCCGCGCGTGGCTGGGAGCAGCTTGTCGAGCAACTGGAGCGCGCTGCGTCGGACTACAGAGATGGTGAAACACTGGTTTCGAGACAATCATGCAGTTCTGCGGTCCCCCTGGGATAACTTCGTCCCAGCGGGCAAGCGAGCCATCGGACGTTTGAGCCACAGCCGAGAGGCCCATGGGAGCAACAACGACGAGGTCTGGAGCCGCCCGGCGGGTGTCGGCATGCATCTGTTTGGTGGCCGCAGCCCTCCTGGGCGTCATCGGTCCTGCCACGGGCAGCACCCGGTCCTCCGCCAGCGGCACTCCGGCCACGACCTGGCAGCAGTGGCAGCACCTGGTCGGCGTCGTCGACATCGGCGGCCCTCGCAGCGACGGTGCCCTGGTCGTGGCGGCGCAGGGTCGGCTGTTCGTGCTGGGCCCGTCGGGCGCCCTGACACCATTTGCCCGGGGCAGCCATGGCTACTCCACCACCACGGGCGAGCCGTACCTCGCTGTGTCGTCCGGACAGGCAACCCAGTCCGGGTGCCGGTTTGCTAGGGACAGCGTCTTTGCCATCGAGCAGGGTAGCCCCCCCACGATTGTCCAGGTGAACTCCGGGGGCGATGCGTCGCGATTCGCAACCCTGCCCGCCGTGGACGCCCTTGCCGGCATCGCCTTTGATACCGTCGGTCACTTCGGCCATGTGCTCCTCGTCACGGCCAGCCGAGGGGGCCACGGCATCCTCTTCGGCGTCGACTGCCGCGCTCAGGTGGCGACCCTGACGGACATGGCGCCAACCGTCGAGGGTGGCATCGCAGTGGCGCCGGACTCATTTGGGCCCTACGCGGGGAGCCTTATCGCCGTGGGCGAGGGCTCCGGCAATGTGGTGCAGATCGGTCCCGACGGCCGCTCCGGCATTGTGGTGGCATCCGGCGTGCCGGCAGGAGCAGACATCGGCGTGGAGAGCGTGGGGTTCGTTCCGCACGGCCTCACAACGAGCGGCGGGGTCCTCGTAGCCGATCGTGGCAGCCAGCCTCAGCCACACCCCGGCACGGACACGATCCTGCGGCTGACCTCGCAGGCCCTTCGTGGCGCCGGGGCGCACGAAGGCGACCTCCTCGGCGTCACGGAGGGGGGCGGCATCACGGTCGACGTGGCGTGCGCTGCAACGTGCACGGTGCATGCGATCGCATCCGCCAGCAACCTGGCGCACATCGAGGGCCATGTGGTGGCGACGGACATCAGCGCCCAAGGCTCCGGAGGTGGTGGAGGCGGCCCGAGCCTCCGCGTGACCATCATGGTCGCCGGTGCCACGCTTGTTGCCGCCGTTGCCCTCGCGGTGTTTGCCCGGCGCAAGCGCTCGCGGCGAGGGAGACGAGCTCGCCTCGGTCCGTGACCTCTGCTTGCCCGGCGGGCGTTGCACTTCGACCGGGGCAACGCTAGGCGGGGGCAGAGACGGGCAGGTTGGCGGCCTCGGCGGCTGCACGCAGACGGTTGTCGTAGGTGACGAACGCCGCCAGGTCATCCCGCAGGGAGACTGCGGCAGCCAGGTGGACGGCGTCGATGCTGCGGAGCTCAGCGGGATCAACGAATGCTGCCCTTTCCAGCAGGCTCTGCGTCGTCGGGATGACATCGACCGCTGCGAGCACCAGTCTGGCCCGCGGCACGGACTCCTCTGTGATGCGGCGGCAGGCTCGCAGCACCTCGACCTGGGCCAGTTCGCTCGTGGTCCGGTTCTCCTCATGGGACCCCAGCCACGTCCGGAGGGCTTCGCTCTCAGGCTCTCTCAGCACCAGCTTGACGAGTGCCGACGAGTCGAGGTAGATCACGACGGCCCACGACGCGGAGGGTGGGCCAGGTCGGCCCGTTGTTCCTCGAGCGCCTCGGCCGTCGACGGGGCCCCGGGAGGGATGTCGAGCAGGTCGGGTAGGGTCCAGGGGCCTTTGGCCGGGATGAGCCGGCCCTCTCTGATGAGCCGGTCTCGGACCGTGGCGGCAGGGGTAGGTGGAATCAGGAGGGCGACGAGCTCGCCTCGGTCTGTGACCTCTACCGTCTCCCCCGCCTTCACTTTCTCCAGGTATTGGCTTGCATTCTGGCGAAGTTCACGGACGCCGATTCGTGTCATGCTGAAGCGTAGCACGCTGAGTGCTACGTGTGGGACCTGGCGGATGCTGCAGCGGGGGACATCTACTTTTGGAGTTCCGGCTCCCCTGTTGCCCAGTGTAGACCGTGACCAAAGAGCGATGAGGAAGGCGATGGTATCCATTGGTGGACCTGTCTGAGCTTCTCGGACCCACCGGGCTCGGGACATCCGCAGCCCACATCCCACCCCGTTCCCCCATCGCCGGGCGGATTGCCGCAGGCGTCAGCGATGGGCTCGTCGAGGCCGGGGCCTGGATCGACAACGAGTCTGCCAAGACGGTCGGCAAGCTCGCGCGGTCCGAGCCCTTGGTGGTACGCCGCATCCGTTATCCCTTCCCTTCCCGGATCAGCCCCCACGTGAAGGCTGTCAGAAGCGCGCTCCCCGGGCTGTTCGGCGTCTTCCTGGGCGCCCCGGTCGTGGCCCGGGAGCTCGAATCCGGTACCCTACCGCTTCGTCTGGACCCAGGGCCGCAGCCGGGTGCGCTGGATCGCTGTCAAGCTGGCGATCCTCGCCACCGTCCTGACCGTCCTGGCGCTCGGCTAATCCCTCCTCTTCACCTGGTGGTACGGGCCGTGGGTGTCCATCCTCGGAAGGTTCTCCCCCAGCCACGGCTACGAGGTCTCCGGCCTCGTGTTCGCCGCCAGGACCCTGTTCGCCTTCACGACCTGCGGGAGCATCGACAGCTCCTCCTGCCAGGTGCCGCTCGGCATCTTCCAGCAGCGCTACGTGAGCCTGGTCAACTTCCTGCCCCAGATCCTCACGATGCATGCTCGGCGCCCTTGCCGGCACGATCATCCGCCGGACCGTCCCGGCAATGGCGGCGACCGCGGCCGGATGGCTCGCCGTGGTCCTGTCCTCGACGATTGGCTCCGCGGGCTCATCGAGAAGCCCGTCACACTGCTCACCACGTCAGGACGCGCACCCCCCTCGCGATCGAGCTCAGCGGCGGCAACAGCATCAGCCTGGGGACGAGCGCTCCCCATAGGGCATGGGAGCTGTCCCGCTGGACCCAGGACGCGGCCGGGCACCACCTCACGTCCTCGCAGATCTTTGCCCTACTCCAGCAGGCCCACGTCAACTTCGCTCCGCATGCGCCGGGCGCCGCCCGGGTGGGCCAGACGCCCCCACCCGGATCGGGCATCTCGCCGCAGGCCTTCGCAGACTGGCTGGCGCAGCACGGCTGCCGGCTGGGGGTCAGCTACCAGCCGGCCAGCCGCTTCTGGCACTTCCAGGGTGTCGAGGCCGCGGCGTACGTGGTGCTTGGCCTCCTCTGCGCCGCCGCGACCATCTGGTGGATCCGGCGCCGAACGAACGGCCTAACCAGCCGGACGGGGTGCTTGGCCCTACCCGAAGGTGCTGAACCCGTCCCCTGTCTCTGAGAGAATCCGAGCATGAGCCCTCCGATGAACCCACAGGTTCACTTCATTACCCTCGGGGTGTCCGACCTCGCTGAAGCCCGCCGCTTCTATGTCGACGGCCTCGGTTGGCCGCCGGCCCTCGACGTGCCGGGGGAGATCACCTTCATCCAGGTCGGTCACGGCCTCCTGCTGGGCCTCTTTGGGGCCGCTGCCCTCGACGCCGACATCGGCCAGGGGGCCACGCCGACCGGTGGGCCGGCACCATTCAGCCTTGCCCAGGTGGTCGACACCGAAGACCAGGTGCGCGGGGTCCTCGCCGCAGCCGAAGCCGCTGGCGCAACAGTCTTGAAGCCGGCCCAGCGAGGAGACTTCGGTGGCTTCCACGGCTACTTTGCCGATCCCGACGGGTTCCGTTGGGAAGTGGCGACCAACCCGGGGTGGTCCGTCGACTCGGATGGAACGGTGTCGATCGGTCCAATCGAAAACGAGAACTGACACCTGCCGGGGGGGTCAGAGGTGGGGTAAGGAAGTGCTGGTATACGTACCAAAACTTCCACACCTTTTGAGCATGGGCTTTATCAGGGCCGTCGAGGGCAGTACTGCACCGGCTGCTCGGGGTAGTCGCCCTGGCTCCGTTGTTTGATCCATGGGGGGAGGGGCCGCTCTGGCGTGTACCAGCAGACGCCCCGTTCCAGCATCAACGCGCGCTTGTTGCGCTCGGCCAGCTTCGTTGCCGCCACGGCTGCTCCGAACCCAGTGCCGATGATGATGGCGTCGTAGTTCATCCGCCCCCCCTGCCGCCCGAAAGCCGCGCCTTGCTCTACAGCGTCTATTCTGTCAGCGGGGGCGGGCCGTCGAACAATGGTGCTAGTACGACCCTTTCTCGCATATGCGCAAATGTGTTCAGGCGGGCGCCGCTCCCGACCCGCACCACCCGGAGAGGAGAAAAGACATGGTCGCCACCCCAGACACCTTCAGCCATGCGCACATCGCCGCCACTGCCGCCACCTCGGGAGTGATCTGTGCCGCCGTCGGCACGTGGCGGCTCAACGGGAAACGCCGAATCCTCGCCGGTCTCGTCGTGGGTGTGCTGACCGGTCTGGCCGTCTACTTGTGGCGCGCCTCGGCCAACATGCCCCAGCTGAACAACGACGGGCTTCAGGGCTACTCCGCCAACGACTGGCTTGCCCCCGTGATCGTCTTTGTCGTGCTGAGCGCCTACGCCGACCTGTTCCCGCCGGTCGACCTCCGCAGGTTCAGGCAGGTCCGAGCTGCAGCCACGATCGTCGCCTTCGTCGTCAACGTCGTCACCATCTGAGCCTTGGCGGATTCATCAGAACGTAACCGTTTCGACATTTATGCGAAATCTTCGACTCCTAATGTTGTCGGAGGCGATGGAGGTCGGCCTCGTTGCTCGGTCTGTGCCCATAGGGCAGGAGGCGGGCAAATCGACCCGCAGAGAGGAGCGGAGGCGAGATGCAGGCCACGAAAGCGGATGTACGCAGTGAAGAGTTCATGCTCGACTACCTGGACAACGCTGTGGTCGGACTCCACTGGGTTGACGGCAACGCAACGATCCTTTGGGCGAACAAAGCCGACTATGAGCCGCTTGGATACACCGAGGACGAATATCTGGGGCACAGCATCACGGAGTTCCACGCCGATGCCGACGTGATCAACGACATCCTCGAGCGGCTCCTCGGGGGACAGTCGCTCTACAACTACAAGGCTCGCCTCCTGTGCAAGGACGGCTCGACCGTGAGCGTCCTGATTGCCTCCAGCGGGCTGTTCGACGACGCGAACAACTTCGTCCACACGCGCTGCTTCACCATTCGGGACCCCAGCGCGGCTTGACCTGGTCACGCACCTGAGCCGACCGACCCGGCTCAGGTGCCGCTCATCGCATCGTCACTGCCAGCGCGCGGTTTGGGTTCAACCGGAGCAACCATCTCGTCGATCCGCGACTCACTGGTCCGCCAGGACGCACCCGTCTGCCAGGCTCGCGGGAGTAGGCCCGACTGGCCCCCAGGCCCGGGGCGAGCCCCCCGCACGGCTTGGACCGTGGCCAACACGAGAGCCAACCGCAGCGCACCGCGTCCACCCGCCGAGCACGTCGATCGGCCAGTGGGCACCCAGGTAGACGCGGGTGATGCCCACGAGGACGACGATCAGCGCAGCAACCATCCACGCCAGTACCTTGCGCGACCACCTGGGCGGTGCTCTCCAGGCGCACTACACTGCCATGACCGTGACCCACCAGAGGCAGGTCCGTCTCGGGACACGCGCTCTTCTCGCGGGGGTGGCGGTGGGCATCGCCACCCTGGCGGTCAACGTCGTGGGGATTGAGGCCCTCGACCCCGGCAATGCGGTAACGGCCAGCGTCTCGCACCAGCCGCCGAGCACGACCCCGCCGGCGAGGCCGACTGCCCCGCCGAGTCCGACTCCAGAGGCTCCAACGCCCCCCTTCCCCGTCCAGCGCGCTTCGCTCAACCTGGCTGATCCCAGCCGGGACACGCCTGCTCGCGGGGGCGTCCCGGCCCACGCCGGCCGGGTGCTGACCACCGTCATTCGCCGCCCGGGCGGGCGTCCGGGTCCGCTGCCCCTTGTCGTCTTCGCCCACGGCTGGAACGTCAACCCGACCTCCTACGAGCCGCTCCTCGACGAGTGGGCCGCCGCCGGCTACCTGGTTGCGGCCCCGACGTTCCCCGACTCAGCCAACACCTTGGCGGGCTCCCCCGTGAGCAACTACCCCGACCAAGCCCGGGACGTGTCGTTCGTCATCAGCTCGCTCCTGGCGGGGAGCGAAGGGCCGGTCGATCCGGCGCGCATCGCCGTCGCCGGCCACTCCGACGGGGGGACGGACGTCGCCCTGCTTGCCCTCAACCCTTCGTATGCCGATCAGCGGGTGCGGGCATACCTGTCGCTGTCGGGCGAGATCCCCTCGGTACTACCGGGACCCTGGGGCGATCCCACCGGCGGCTCCTTGCTGGTGGCAGTCGGCACCAACGACAGGTATGGATTGCTGCCCCGGTCCACTCAGGTCTTCGAGGTTGCCAAGGTCGCGGCAAAGGTCATGCTGACCGTGACCGGCGGTGATCACATGGGCATCTACACCGGATCATCGCCGGACGCGGCGGCCATGCGGCAGGAGACCGTCCGCTTCCTCGATGCCGCCCTCCGTCCGGCAGGGGCCACCTCAGGCCAACTCACCTCCGCGCTCGACCCCACGGGCAGCCCCTCGCTCGTACTAGAGGTCGGCCCGGGTGAGCAACGGCTAGTGTCTGGGACGTGGTCCGTCGTGCGGAGGTCTTCGAGGCGCACCCGTCGTCGGTGGGCGCCAGGGGGGAGGCGCTGGCGCACGACGCCGCCCATCGGACCGTGTTCATCTCCGGAGCCCTTCCCGGTGAGCGGGTCAGGGCGTCCGTGCTTGCCGAGCGCCCCACCTACGTGCGGGCACGGGTGCTCGAGGTGCTCGATCCCTCGCCGATCCGCACGACCCCGTCCTGTCCCCAGGTAGCGCAGGGATGCGGCGGCTGCCAGTGGCAACACGTCACGCTCGCCGGCCAACGAGCCCTCAAGCGCGGGGTCATCGAGGACGTCCTCCGGAGGCTGGCCGGGGTTGAGGCGCCGCCGATGGAACCCATGGTCGAGCTGCCGGCCACCGGCTACCGCACCACGCTGCGGGCAGCCGTCGCCGGCGGTCGGGCCGGGTACCGCCGGGCTCGGGGGCATACCGTCGTCCAGGTCGACAGTTGTGCCGTGGCCCACCCCCTCATCGAGGACCTCCTCGTCAACGGCCGGTACGGCACATCCACCGAGGTGGTCCTTCGATGCGGCGCCCGCACCGGGGAGCGCCTCGCTGCCCCCAGCCCGGACGACTCCCCCATCACCGTTCCGGACGACGTCCATCGGGACCACCTGCACGAGATCGCAGCCGGTCGTCGATGGCAGGTCTCGGCTCGATCGTTCTTTCAAAGCCGCCCCGACGGTGCGGACGCGCTCGCTGCCCTCGTCGGCTCCGCCGCGCAGGGGACGGACCGGGCCGGCGTCGCTCTCGACCTCTACAGCGGCGTCGGCCTCTTCGCGGGCGTCCTGGCCGTAGCCGGCTGGGCCGTCACGGCTGTCGAATCGTCGAGGGAAGCGGTCGCGGATGCGCAGACCAACCTCGCTTCCGACGGCGTGACCATCGTCTGCGCGGACGTGGCACGGTGGCGCCCCGCGGCGGCTGACCTCGTCATCGCCGACCCAAGTCGACGAGGCCTCGGCAGTGAGGGCGTCGCGGCGATCCAGGCCACCGGCGCGCCCCGTGTCGTGCTCGTGAGCTGTGACGCTGGAGCCCTCGGGCGGGACACGAGCCTGCTGCTGCGCGCGGGATACGCCCTGACCTCAGTGACCCCGGTCGACATGTTCCCGCATACGTTCCACGTCGAGGTCGTCAGCGTCTTTGACCGTTAGCAGCGCGGTCAAGCCGTTCGTTCAGATCGTCGTAGGAGAACGGCTTCACGAGGCATTGGCTGTCGAGCTGCCTGGCTCGCTCAGCAAGCGCTTTGTCCCGGGAGCCGGTCATGACGACCACCGGTATCTTGGTGAACCGGTCGTCCGCCCGCATGCGCTCGAGGAGCCACCAGCCGTCCTTGCCACGGAGGCGGACATCGATGACCGCCATGTCGATCGGTCCATCGCCGAGTACGGCCCAGGCTTCCTCGGCGGCCACGATGTGCAAACACCGGATACCCTGCAACTCGAGGAAATAGCACACCATCCCACCAACGGAGGTGTCGTCTTCGACCACCAGCGCCGTGGGTTTCTCCAACTGGGGTTCATCGCCCTGGGGTTGCAGTCTTCTCCTCAAGCCGTGAGCTACTCGTTGGTCGCACCTGCTCGCCCGCCGCCAGTCTAGCCTCCCGCTTTCCGCCAAGAAAGGACCGCACCATGACATCGCACGACGAGGAGGAATCTGGTAGCCCCAGCGGCCAGGCGCACGGGCAGCTGTCGTACCTGCAGATCCCCGCCACCGACGTCGTGCAGTCTGCTGCATTTTACGAGACCGTCTTCGGCTGGCGCATCGAACGACCCTACCCCGAATTCGAGGTGCCGGGCCTCATCGGCCAGTGGGTGAGCGACCGGCCGGTGGCCCCGGACGGTGGTCTGGTGGCGTGGATCAACGTCGATACCATCGACGAGAGCCTGGATCTTGTTCGTGCCAACGGTGGCCGGGTGCTCGAAGCCCCGTCACCGGACGGGCCAGAGCGCCTGCTGGCAGCCATTGCCGATCCGGCAGGCAACGCCGTCGGGATCGTCCAGCACGGGCCGCACTGAGCAAGCGAGCCCGGCAAGCCGCTCGGTGGGCGCCGCGTCCACTCAGCCCGAGACGACGACGATGGTCGCCGCGGCGCTTGCCGCCTGATCCTGGGCGATGATCTTCCGCACGGTCCGGGCGATGCTCCCGAAGGGCGTGCCATCCGGGCCGTGGTCGATGCGGTTGCGGGCATGCCTTCGAGCGGGGCCACGCTCGGGGGCCACCACTTCGAGCAGTTTTGCCGGACCCATCATCGACAGCAGCAGGGCGGTCCGCGGGTCCAGTTCGTCATCGGCCTCGGCGGCAGCGCGCAGCCCTGCGATCACGGCGTCTCTCCTGGTCTCGCCGGGCAAGGCTGCCACGACCGCATCCCAGGTGCCCAGTCCCAGGTGTCTGCGGAGCCCTCGATCCATCCCCGAGAGGATCGCCTTGATCTTGGGACCCTTGTCCGCCACCACCTGGGCTGCGCCGGCGAGCGTCCCCGGGGCAGCGGCCGTACCGGCAAGGGTGACAACGGTATCCTTCGGTTGGAGGGCCGCCCGGCCCTCCAGCACGAGGTCGCCAACGAGTAGGCCGGCCAGGCAGGCGTTCAGGTACTGCCGTGCGCCCAGGCCACGGCGTCCCTTACGGGACCTCATGGCCGCCAAGCGAGTTCCTCCGCCATCAACACTCGTTACCCTCCTTGTTCCTTTGTCGGTCGGCGTTTGCCAAAATCGCATCGCTCAGCCATAGGGCGAGCCCGGGCGCGATCTCCTCATAGTGCTCCTTGAAGCGGGGTCCGTCACGTACATCTCCCCCATGCCCCGGTGCATGGCGTAACCGCAGTCCTAGAACCACCGGCTGATCTGCTGGCGGTGCGCCTCCGCCAGGGAAATTTCGATCATTCTTTCAGCGACCGGGGTCCGCAGGTGGTCGATGGCGCACATCAGATCAGATCGACCCACCCCTGGAAGGGGCGGTAGTCCGAGTTGCCGAGCCGGCCGACCGTGCCCGAAAGCCGGGGGCCGGGCGCCAGGAGCAGGTGGAGATCGACCTGCACCAGCTGGACGGCCGGCGGGGGCGCAGGGTCGACCCGCCGATGGCCCAGCGTGAATGGGTGAACGGTACCCGCCGGTCGGGACCCCGGCTCGTCGCTCGAAGGCAAGTCCATGTATCGAAGCATGCACGTGGGAGGCTTGGGAAGCATCACGGAACACCGTGATCTCTCAACGCCCGCTGGTTCCTTGCCCACGAGCCATCCTCGCCACGAGCTCCGAGCGCGAGCGGAGGCCCAGTTTGGCGTAGATGTGGCCGAGATGCGTCTCGATGGTGTTGACCGAGACCGAGAGCTGGCTGGCCAGCTCGGCATTGTGTTTGCCGCTTGCGGCCGCCACAGCGACCCGCTCCTCCTGCGGGGTGAGCTCGCCGATCCGCCGCCGCCGGCGGCCTCCGGACACCTTCAATTCCTCCGCAGCCAGGGTTCCCAGCCAGACCGCCCCCCGAGCCTCCGCCTGGCGGACTGCTTCTGCCAGGAGACCTCTGGCCTGAGCGGGGCTCCCCACTCCGGCGGAGCAGCGCGCCGTAGTCGAGCAGGGTCTCGATACGCTCCAGCGGGAGCTGCACGCCCTCGTGGAGCTCCAGGGCGACGTCGAAGTGGGCCCGGGCAGCCGAACGGTCGGCATCCTGCTCGGCCAGCCAGGCCCGCCCCGAGGCGATCGCGATGCGTGGCCAGCGGCACGGCAGCCGCGCCGCGCACCGCTCCAGCCAGGCGAGGACCCGCCGGGCGTCGCCGGTCCGCCCGCAACCGAGGTAGGCAGCTATGGCGTGACGTGCCCACGGGGCAAGGCACGGCTCGCCGAGCCCCATCCTGTTGCTGGCCGCCTCGACGCGCTCGTAGAACGCGCTTGCCCCGGCGGGGTCGCCCCGACGGAACATGAGGTGGCCCTGGCAGTCCCAGGCGAAGAGCAGGGCCAGCCATTCGTCCCGGGGGCACGCGCGTTGCTCCGTTTGCTCGCACCAGTAGGTCGCCGCTGCCTCGTGGCCGAGATGGAGATCAAGGCTGGCATGGGCGCAGGCCAGGTAGGGGTCGATCATCGGGAAGAACTCGCTGAGCTCCTCCGCCCGCCGGGCGAAGCCCCGCGCTTCGGTGAGCCGGTCCATGCGGTAGAGGGTGTAGGAGTGGCTGATCGCGAACCAGGCGGTTGTCTGGGCAGCACCGAGTTGCTCTGCCGCCGCCAGTGCCACCCTGGCCGCGCGCTCGGAGTCGCCGAATCGCTCTGCCAGCGACGTGGCCGTGGCGTACATCGCCAGCGTCGAGGGCAGACCTGCGCAAAGGTCCGCCACGTCGGAGAGAGGGTCGATCACCAGGGGCCCGGCCGCCGCCGTGGTTGCGTCGAGCCCATCCGGATCGCCCGACATCCACGCGGTGAACCCCCTGGCGGCGGCCACCCGGGTTTGGACACGCCCCGTACCATCGCCGGCCAGCTCCCTGGCCCGCGATACCAGCGGCAGGGAGCGGGCAGGGCCGCCGGAGAGCCAGGAGACGAGCGCCTGGTCGACGAGGATGTCGGCGGCAAGCTCAGACGAGTCGGGCTCGGCGAGGCGGGCTGCCTCCCCGTACGCCAGGGCGGCGCGTTCATGGTCGGCCGTGCTGGCGTGCGCCAGGCCTTTGATCCTCAGGGCCTGGATCCGCGCGGTCGGGGAGAGATCCTCCTGCGCGAGCAGCCGGTCCCACACCGCCAGCGACGCCGCCGTCCGTCCGTGTACGAGGAGAGCATGGCCAAGGGCCGCGAGCAGGTCGGGGGTCGCCCGCTGCCCGGCAAGCTCGACCGCTGCCCCCAGCCGCTCCGCCGCCACACCGAGTGCCCCCGTGCTCAGCGCCGTCCGCCCGGAGGCCTCGAGCACGTGGATGGCCTCGGGGTCGCCCGCCAGCTCTCCTCGCACCGCGTGCTCGGCGGCCTCGTCGTCCAGGCCTTTGGCGTGCAACAGCCTGAATGCCCGGGCGTGAAGCCGGGTCTGCACGGCCGGACCGGCGTCCTCGCAGAGCGCCTGGTGGAACAGGGGGTGGACGAACTCGAGCCAGCTCCCTCCGACCGACTGCACCAGCCGGCTGCGCAGAAGGGCATCGAGGCCCGTCGCCCCCTCCCCGTCGTCGAGCCCGGCGATCTCGATGGCGATGTCTGAGCGGAAGCGGATCCCGAGCACGCTGGCGACCCGCGTCAGGCGGATCCCCTCCGGTGGAAGCCCCGCGAACCGGGAGAGCAGCAGCTCATCTCTGGCATGCCGGGATTTCCGCTCGCTGGCATCGCCGATGGGATCGCCCTGCTCGATGATGGCGGCCATCTGCTCCAGCAGGAGCGGGTTGCCTGAGCGGAACTCCCATGCTTGCGCGACGACGTCGTCGTCAAGCGTGTGCCCGATCAGATCCGCGAGCAGGAGTCCGGAGGCCTTCCTGCTCAGCGGGGCCAGGGTGGCCACCTCGGCATGACCCTCGTGGGCGAGGGAAGCCGCGAGCTCATGGGCCGCCGGGGGCCAGGGACGTAACGTGCCGATGATGGCCACCGGCAACGACGCGATCCGGCGAGCGAGGAATGACAGGAGGCCGAGCGAGTCGGGGTCGGCCCAGTGAAGATCATCGAGGCCGATCAGGGTCAACGTCTCCGACCGTGCCTGTAGCCATCGCAGCGCCGCGAAGAAGCGGTTGGCCCGGGCGTCCACCGGAGCCACAACCGCCCCGGAAAGCCCGAGCACCGTCATGCCTCCCAGCTGGTCGACCGCCTGAGAGAGCATGCCGAACGGCACGAGCTGTTCCATGGCGTCGCCCTGGGCCAAGCCGATCCCCGCGCCGTCCGGGGCGTGCTCGACAGCGGCCCGGAGGGCAGCGGTCTTACCCAAGCCGGATACGCCGGCGATCAACAGGCAGCCGCCCCTGCCGCTCCGTGCCCGCTCGAGAAGCCCGCGGGTGGCGGCGAGAACCGCCTCACGCTCTCGCATCTGGTCCAAGGGCCGGACGAGCCTCGGTTCCCATGGCATATATTCTACCCTTTTCGGTCAAGAAATCCCCTAAAACACCCATAGTAGAACGACGCTGCGGAAACATCCCACTGGCCGATATTTCCGCTTCGACGGCCTATGGAGGTTCCCGTCCGCGAGCAGATGGGCCGGACCCGGGCACTCAGTGCGGGCTCGGACTCGGACCTAAAGATCACGGTCAACCGTGATGCGGTGCCTCCGCCCCGCCCGCATCCGTAGCCGCATGACTCCTGAAAGCCACCCCCGGCGTGCGAGCGGGCGAGGACGCCGTGCCTAGCCCTGCCTAGCCCTTGCCTAGCCCATGCCTAGGTGAGGCCGCAGAAAGTGGCCTTTTTCGGCAAGCCACGCCGCACAGACGGCTGGCCCTTGGGGGCGACCGTTCGAAGTTTCCGGGTCGCCCGACGGCCTTGGTGGGCCCATATGACCCCTCCAGAGGGTCGTCT
>WNFD01004723.1_pt1 | contig 14034 bp, 14 predicted proteins | sample 5400491 | NCBI WGS metagenome assembly WNFD01 (sample SAMN13153343, study PRJNA577476) | soil metagenome | isolation source: 120 cm saprolite under Douglas fir tree site 2 hole 2 replicate 2 | place: USA:California | collected 2015-04-18
ATCTCGTTTCCTGGTGGAATAGAGGAAATCTCCGCTGAATGTCAGCCCGTGGAAAAACCAGGGACTGTGAATTCTTTCCTCTCGCTCCGGAACCGCAGGAAAGGATCTATTCAACGCGCTTGCGGCGGCGCTGGATCAGGATGACCAGCACAACTACCGCAAGGACGGCGGCAACTACGCGAATAAGTGTTACATTGTCCATGTCAATTCTCCCTTCTTATTGAGTAAGATATTTGGCAAAACTTTCCATTACGGTGATGGCCGCAGGACCCAGAGTCACCAAAAACAGCGAGGGAAAAATAAAAAATACAAGCGGGAAGACAAGTTTGACCGTTGTCTTTGCTGCCTGCTCCTCCACTTTCTGGCGGCGCTGGGTTCTGAGGGTGTCCGAATGAACTCGTAAAGTTTTGGCGATGCTTGTCCCAAATTTTTCCGATTGAACAAGTACGGAGACCAGATTGCGGACACTATCGACGTTGGTGCGTTCCGCAAAATGCTTCCAGGCATCGGCACGAGGACATCCCGCTCTTTGCTCGAGCACCACGATTCCCAATTCATCGCAGACGGCCGGTTGAGCCAGGATCAACTCCTCGGCAGTACGTGCAACAGCCTGGTCCAAGCTCAAACCGGCTTCGATGCAGATGACCAGCAGATCCAGCACGTCCGGCAGACCACGCCGAATACGCGCTTGCCGTGCAGCGATCCGGTTACCCAACCAGAAGTCCGGCAGAAGAAATCCGAGTCCAATTGCTACGAGATACACAAAGAACGGACTATAGCTCCCGGCTCCAGTAGTGAATGCCAGTACGCAGAGAATAAGAGGAACTACCGCCTTCGCACCATAAAAAAAATGGACTGCGGAGTCGCTACGATAGCCGGCTCGGACCAGACGTTGTTGCACCACAGAAATCTCTGCCTGGCTTTTCGGCACGACACGCTCCAACTGCTGCACCATGACACCCAGCGTGGCGCTTGCCTGCTCCATCGTCTCCCGAAAGTTTCCTTGTTTCTCGCGGGGCGTGATCACGGCGGATATCCGCTGGATCATGGCCTCACGGTAGAACAGAATCAATCCACCGCTCGCGATCAGCAGGAAAACGGCAATAAAACTAATAGCTGCAAATCCCATAACTCACCTTCAAACGTCCATGTTGACGATCTTCCGGATAATCAAAGCACCTGTGATTGTCATGGCTCCAGCCGTATAGAGGAGCTTGATGCCGATAGCGCGAGTCCATAAGAGGCTCATACTCGCAGGATTGAGCAGATATAGACCAATTCCGAGGACTATAGGAAGAAGCGATAGAATCCATCCTGTCAGGCGCCCCTGGGCCGTATGGACCCGTACCTGTCGCTTCAAGCGAAATCGCTCGCGGATGACATAAGCGGCCTTATCGAATACTTCCGCAAGATTTCCTCCGCTTTCCCTTTGGATCAGGATGGCCGTGACGACGATTTTCAAGTCCTGCAACGGAACCCGTGTGGCTAGATTATTCATGGCCGTCTTAAGTTCAAGGCCATAGTTCTGTTCATCGAAACAGATGCGAAGCTCGGTCCCAATGGGATCGGGAGATTCACTGGCAGCCAGATCGAGGGCGGAGACAAGACTATGACCTGCGCGCAAGGCGCTGACCATCAAATCAAGTGTGTCCGGCAAACCTTGTTCAAACTTGTTGAAGCGTTGTGTTCGCTTGTGGAGCACGAAGAAAAATGGCCCCGCGCCAAGCAACATTCCGATCAACAGAGAAAAGATCACCACTCCGGTTCGCAAATAAAGGAGATAGGCAGGTATAAGGAAACAGGCGACGGACATGAGGATCAAACCGCCCGCTGTCCAGTTCAGATCGGCTTGGTAAAGAAGCATGCGCAGGCGCGGTGCTATCTCGAGCCGCAAGAGCCAGCGATTGAGCCAGGGGACTGCGCTGAGCAGTTCTTCTTTGCGGATATCGACAATTTGATCGACGGCCACCCGATTGCCCGTGGCCAAGGCTGCCTGAAGCACGGTCATGGTTTGCTCGGTCTGCTTAGAGGCGCCGCTTCTGCTCGCGGTCAGGAGTAGAGCAGAGACCGTGAACACGGCGAAAAAAACGAGTACTAACAGAGTCAACATACCTTCACCCTCGCCTTTCTCAGTTCACTTCCTGCACGCGCTCAAACATGCTGCCGGGCAGTATAACGCCCGAAACACGAAGCTGTTCAAGGAATTTGGGACGGATGCGGCTGGGCTGGAATACGCCGGTCACTCTTCCATCGGGTCCGATTCCCTTCTTCTCGAAACTGAAGATCTCGTGCATGCTGATGATGTTCTCTTCCATGCCCGTAATCTCTGAAATGTTGACCACTTTACGCGTACCGTCGCTCATGCGGGAGACCTGAACGACGATAGCGATGGCCGAGGCCATCTGCTGGCGTACGGTTCTTTCCGGCAGATTCAGATTGGTCATCGCGACCATCGATTCGAGCCTGGATAAAGCATCGCGCGTAGAGTTCGCGTGAATCGTGGCCATGGAGCCTTCGTGGCCTGTGTTCATAGCCTGAAGCATGTCGAAGGCTTCTTCTCCACGCACTTCTCCGATGATGATGCGATCGGGGCGCATGCGAAGGCTGTTAATGAGCAGCTGACGCTGACGGATGGCTCCGAGCCCTTCGACGTTCGGCGGCCTGGTCTCCAGACGAACGATATTTTCCTGTGCGAGCTGCAGTTCGGCTGCATCTTCGATCGTGACAAGACGTTCGTGTTTTGGGATATATCGGGACAAGATGTTCAACAATGTGGTCTTGCCCGCGCCAGTGCCACCTGAGATCAGGATGCTGATCCGCGCGCGCACGGCCGCAGCCAGCAGTTCCATCATCTCCGGGGAGATGCTTTTCAATTCCACCAATTGATTGGCAACCAGCGGACCGGTGCCGAAACGACGGATGGAGAGAGCGGGGCCATCGAGTGCCAACGGCGGGATGATGGCATTGACGCGAGAACCATCGGGCAGACGGGCGTCGACCATTGGCGAGGACTCATCGACTCTTCGGCCGACGCGCGACACAATGCGGTCGATGATTTGCATTAAGTGGCGATCATCGCGAAATACGGCATCAATTCTCGTCAGGATCCCTTTTTTTTCGATAAATACGTTGTCTTTGCCGTTGACCAGGATGTCCGAAATTTCCAGATCTCGAAGCAAGGGTTCGAGCGGGCCGAGGCCGAAGACTTCATCGAGCAGGTCTGACTCAACCTTTTCCTGTTCGCTCAGGCTCAATGGCACACGCTGGGTGGTGATGATCTCACCGATCATACTGGCCACCGCCTGGCGCGCCTGGTTGCTGTTAATGCGTGACAGCTTCTCCAGATCCATCTTTGGGATCAGCGTTCGGTGTACTTCCGCTTTGAACTTCTCGAGATTAAGTTGCTCCACGTTATGCCATCCGTATTGTCGATGCGAGAATTGGCCCTGCTACTTCATCCAAATAAATGAAATCGTCTCTTCTTCTCCGGGACTGCCGGCAGACCACACGCTGTTCTGGCCATCTGACGGATTACACCTGCTATGGCCGAATCTCCCAGGGCAAGCGGAGTAGCCGTATTCTGCGCACGCTGCACCGTGACATAATCGTTCGGAATCTTCCATTTGGGAGACATGGTCAGCGCCTTCTTGATGTTTTCTTCATCAATCCCCAGGGTGTTAGCCGTAAAGCGGTTGAGCACGATTTCGAGCTTGGGCGTCGGTAACGTGAAAAACTCCGTGATCAGGCGATTTGAGTTGCGAAGCTCCGGGATGCTGACCTGAGTTACGAGATAAGCCACATTGGCTCCCTCAAGCAGGGCCTTGTAATTTGACCCCATGGTCGATCCAGCATCGACCACCACATAATCGAAATCCTGACGAGCAACAGTCAAAAGCCTTGCGATACCTTCGTCGGTGGCGTGGATCGGGGTGTAGTTGTCGGGAGCCGAAAGCACAGATAGCCCCGAACTATGTTTGGTCAGGAGTTTGGAAAGAAAATTGGAATCCAGACGGCTGATGTCCTGAAGGGCATTGGCTGTCGAAAACTGGGTAATAATTCCAAGGTCCAGTGCCGCTGCCCCAAGAGGAAGGTCGAGGTCGAGCAACAGAGTATTTTGTTTGGACTCTTGAGCGAGCATGATTGCAAAGTTACTCGCGATGGTGCTGACACCTGACCCGCCCTTGGCGCCCGCAAATATCAATAACCTTCCAAGCGTTTTCTTGGGAGCGCGAACTGCCGGGCGGCGAACCGAGGCGCGAACCAGAGCTTCCGCAATCGTGCTGGGGGCAATCGGCTGGTTTAGAAATTCGCGGGCGCCGGCTCGCATGCAGCGGACCAGCAGTTCCGGATCGGCCTGCGTCGAGTAGACCATCACAGTTGCAGAGCTATTGCCGCAGATATGCTCGACCAGATCGAGGGCGTGCTCCGGATCGCTATCCAGGTCAACAATAATTACGTCGAAACCGGTCTCCAGCAACTGTGGGACATCATCCAATTCCGGATACGAGGCGAACTCCCGTGTCACATTGGCCTGCGACCCGGCAAGAGCGCTGGCAACCGCTTTTCGACGCTGCTCCTCTGGACCAATCAACGCCACAGACATTACGTGAATGTCCAGCATATCCGGGCCTTGCGCAGAGGTAGACATCACGATATCGCGACTCCCTGGTTCTCGAAACATTCCGGTGGGTTGATCTGAAATTGACATATTTTTCTTGTCGTAAACATAGTGCGTGCGTCAGTCCTTATTTGGAAAAGAAGGAAACGATCGTTCCGACCGCAATGGCCGGAGCATACGGCATTTTGCGGGCTAAAGGATTGCTTAGAACCAGCTCGGGGTGAGGACGCAATCCGCGCTTTGTAAAACCGAAGACAAGATCGCCCGCGCCCTGAAACAAGTCTCCGAGAAATCCACCGGCGGCGGCCCAGCAGAGAGCCATAATGCCTCCGGCCATGCTGGTTATTACCAGTGCGAACAGCAACTGCATAGGACCAATCCAGGCCCCAATGGCTGCACACAGTTTGAGGTCTCCCATCCCCATGCCACCCAGCCAGCAAAGTACGCCGAGAAGCAGTGCGCCTAGTCCCAGTCCTGAAAGGCTTTGCCCGATACCGCTCCAGCCATGAAGCCAGCCAGAGACGCCGATTCCCGCGAGCATGAAAGGAAGCACCAGCCAATTCGGGATACGACGGCTGTGTAGATCCGTAAATGTGGCGACCGCGAGAACGATAAGAGTCGGCCACCACGCGATCGAGTGCATATACAGTCTCTTTCTCCCCTGTTGTGGGGGCGCACTCAAGGGACTGCAATTCGCCATCCAAATCATCGAAGGCTCCCAAGAGGTTGAATTCCGGGGCCTCAACGCTTTCGCAGGCATATCAGTGTGAACGACTGTTTACAGGCAGCATTCCCGGGTGAAGCGGAACATATACACTCCGCTCGGTCGCCAAGGTCGCTTCCGGAAACAGGAGCGGCAGGTCGGAGATTGAGCCGGTGACAAACTCACGGCCACCTACCTTGACAGTGTGCAGACTTTTGCCAGGCAGGCGATCTATTACCTTTTGAATGTACTCTTTGTAGGAATCGCCTTCAGGGAGCGGAAACAGAACAAACCGGGTATAAGGTGCCGCCGGCAAAGCTGTGACAAGCCGGGTGTCGCGTTGATACATGGAAAAAATTCGAGGCCCTTCCTTCAGGTGCGCTTCCGGGTACTCCACGGTCAAATAATCGGGGAGGTAGTACCCTGCATGGCGAAACCCGTTGAAATGTGAATCGAAACTAAGAATCAGGGTGTCATGTGCCGACCCTATCTGGGGAAGTGCTGTTCCTATGCTCTCGAGCTCCGCTTCGAATTGCCGTACTTGTTTGTAAGAGCAGTAGAACGGCGACGCCGCAAAGACAAGAACATTCGCCGCGGCGCTGACCCCGATGACGGTCAGCTTCAGCGATCTACGCCATGCGCCGATCTGATACCACTCGGACGCCCATAAGCCGAGCCACATGCAAGCGGGTGCGCAGAGCAGCAAAAGGTAGCCGCTGTTGACAAATTTGAGATAGCCGAAGGTGAAGAAACAGAGCGCCGGACCGATCCAAACGAACGTGAAGATTTTCTTTCGGGGTTCAGCCGGTTTTGTACTGGCCAGTGCTCCTAGAGGGGCCAGTGAGGCAGCGCCGAAGGTCAAGAAATAAATGAAGAGGATCATGAACGCACGGGCAATCGAGTTTGCGGGGGAAGAATTGAATACCGTCCCTTTTGATGGAACCATTCGCCAAAGTGAGGCCAAGGCATCGAAATAGGCATTTAAGCCGCCGCTGGCAGCAATCATTGGGACAAACCAGGCGGTCAGTGTCAGGACGAGCGCTGCCAGACCCGTCCACATTGCCTTCGGCGTTGCGTTGCGCAGCGAAAACAGGAAGAGGGGAGCCAGAAACACGAGGGATGACGGCCGAACCCCTGCGGATATTCCCAGGACAATGGCGGCAGGCAAAATGAACCCCGTACGTCCGCGATCAATCCGCCAGCAAAGATAGCCTAAGAACCCCGAAAAGAAAGCTTCGACAATATAAGTCAACGCGACTATGCCATGAAACCAGGCAAGAGGGGAGAGCAGGAAGAAGATCCCGGCGAATTGGGCCGCAGTTGGACCAAACCAGTCCAGTGTCATCTTGTAGATAACAGCTGCCACTCCGCAGCTGGCGAGAATACTCAAAACAACGAGCGCCAGGTTGGCATCATGAAACAGGACATTAAGCAATCGGCCGGCACAGATATACAGGAAATATCCTGGTGGATGCGGCTGGTGGACGCGAGGATCAAAACGCTGCATCGCCAGCGCAAAATTCACGGAATCCACATCGTAGAGATAATGACTCCGAAACGCGAAGCGAGTGATGGCAACCGCGCCCGCCAGAAGCACGAGGGACAACTTTTGCCTATAAACCATACTAAGAATTAGGCAATTCGATGGCCATTCCAATGCCAATGGCGATTAAGTAACCAAATGCGATAGGAAATCAGGTTACTAATTACAGTTTTGGCGCACCTTTGCCGATAACTAAAAGGCCATAGACTTCATGAATCTTTCTTGGTACTACTACATCGATCAGAAAAGATCGAGTTTTTCCACAAGCCTACGACAAAAAAGTTGTAGCAAGATGTGATCATTCCGACTCTCCCCAATGTTGGAACGGCCCTGTTTGCAGTGTGTGCGTTGAGGAGAACCAATGATTCGAATCGGTTTGTACTCGGATGACCCTAAATTGCAGCAGATTCTCTCTTCTGTCTTGGGAAAAGAATTCCAGGTTCTTCTCGAAACAACTGAAGAAGGTATTAGCCGCATGCTCGCTGACGCGGGCTGCGATGTTGTGATCCTGGACTTAGACTCCAATCACGACGCACTCCAAGATAGAATCGCCTGCTGCCGGCGGATTGTTGCATCTCGCGTTTCTTCGGTCGTGATGGCCGACGATACCCTCCGCGCAACCGCGGCTGAACTCGTCCGGTTAGGCGCTCACAGCTATTGCCGTAAACCACCTTCTATCAGAGATTTAAAGGCACTACTTCATCGGGCTTATGAGGGCTTTCTAATCCGGCGAAAGCCATACGGCGCGCATCAGCAGGCGGAGGAAATCAGTTCTTGCGATCAAATGATTGGGAGCAGCCCTCCGATGCAACAAGTTTATGATCTTGTGCATCGCGTTGCTAATCTCAATGCCTCAGTACTCGTTACCGGAGAAAGTGGCACGGGCAAAGAGCTCATCGCCAGGGCTATCCACAATCTTGGCTCTCGCTCCGGTCGGCCCTTTGTTGCGGTTTGCTGCGGCGCCATTCCTGAAACTCTGATAGAAGCCGAATTGTTCGGCCATGAAAAAGGCGCCTTCACCGGCACTGTTGGCATGCGAGAGGGGTATCTGGAGCAAGCTGGCGAGGGGACTCTGCTGCTCGATGAAATCGGCGAACTGAGTCACGCCACTCAAGTCAAGCTTCTCCGCGTTTTGCAACAGCGCGAATTCAGCCGACTCGGCAGCAATCGTCTCATTCCATTGCGCGCACGGCTGATCTTCGCGACTCACACTGACCTCGCCGAACTAGTGGCACAGGGGAAATTCCGGCTGGATCTCTTTTACAGAATCAATGTCATGAAGGTGACCGCACCAGCACTCCAGGAGCGGGTAGAGGATATCCCTCAAATTGCCATGCATTTCCTGAGGCAATACTCGGAGATATATCAAAAAGTGGTCGAGGATATACTACCGGGCGCGATGGCCCTGCTGCAAAGTTATTCGTGGCCCGGAAACGTACGCGAATTGGAGAACGTGATTCAGCGAGCTATCATCGTGGCCTCTAGCGAAAGTATTTGTGAGAAGGACCTGCCTCTGAATATCCAGAGCGAAAGTGTTCTGAACATAGGTGACTATCAACCTACGAATTCATTTGAGCGGCAACTTCGAAACTATAAGGTCAAGCTCGCGACAGCAGCGGTAAGGGACAACCATGGCAATAAAACGGTGGCTGCTCGCAGCTTGAATATTTCGCGAGCTTACCTGCATCGTCTGCTTCGACTTGCGGAACAAGATCCGCTTATCGAACAAGAAGGCCTTGATATGGAGTCGGCTTGAACACCGCACTTTCCGCCATCGACCGTACAGAATCTGCAGTAAATTTTACTGTTCTACGGCGAATTTTTTCGTTTCCGGTGATGTTAGCGGGCCTTCTAGCCATGCTCGCTGTGCTGACCGTTCGGCAGCGGTTCGACGATCCCGATATGTGGTGGCACCTCAAGACCGGTGAGGTCACCTGGACCACTCACACCATCCCGACCACAGATCTGTTTTCCTACACGACCAACCATCATGCCTGGATTCCACACGAGTGGCTCTCTCAGGTCCTGATCTATGGCGCTTATCGATTGGGTGGCTACTCCGGCCTGATGCTCTGGCTGTGCTTCTTTACCGCCGCCCTGCTTATCGCCGGTTATACCCTCTGTTCGCTCTATTCAGGAAACTCGAAGACGGCCCTTCTCGGAGCTCTGACGATCTGGTTGTTCGGGACCATTGGCTTTGCTATTCGACCCCAAATGATCGGTTATCTTCTGTTAGTTGTCGAACTGCTGTTGTTGCATCTCGGACAGACTCGCAATCGACGCTGGTTCTTTGGACTACCACCGCTGTTTGCAATTTGGATCAACTGCCATGGATCATTTTTTTTCGGGCTCGTCCTGGCGGGAGTACTTCTGTTCAGTTCCTACTTCAATTTTCAGAGTGGCTCACTCGTCGCAACCAGCTGGGATCCGCGCCGCCGCCGAACAATGACCTTGGCATTGATCCTGTCGGTCGCGGCGTTGTTCTTAAATCCCGTTGGCGTCAAGATGATTCTCTATCCGTTGAACACCATGCTGGATCCGTCTATGAAGTTCAGTCCGATATCCGAGTGGCAGCCACTTCAGTTCAGTGATGGACGTAGCTTTGCATTCCTGGGAATCCTTGGGTGCATCTCTCTCCTCGTGATCGTTCGCCGTACAGAGTTGCTTTGGCGTGAGCTCCTGATGTTGGCTCTGGGTGCATGGTTGGCGGCCAGTCATGTACGCATGCTCTTCGTCTTTGGCATATTGACCGCTCCTATTCTGTCGCGGTTGATCTCAACTTCCTGGGATGAGTACGATGCCGAGCGGGATCACCCCTTGGCAAACGCGATGTTCATCGCGGTGTCACTGCTGGTCGCTTTTCTGGCTTTTCCAAACCACAAGAACCTGGAGACGCAGGTAGAAGAGCATAGTCCGGTAAGAGCGGTGGAGTTCATCAAAACCCACCATCTTTCCGGTCCAATGCTAAATGACTGGGATTTCGGCGGGTTTCTGATCTGGGCAGCACCAGAACATCCGGTTTTTATCGACGGTCGCGGCGACATTTTCGAGTGGGCCGGTGTCGTCGACGAATTTGGGAAGTGGACGCAACTTCAAACTGATCACAATACGCTTCTCGACAAGTATGAGATCAGTTTTTGCGTACTATCGCGCGAATCACCCATGATAGTTGTTCTGCGTTTATTGCCTGGCTGGAAGGAAGTCTATTCGGATAATGTCTCCGCTATATTTATGCGATCTGCACCGTCATCTCCCAGAGGCTAGAGCCTGAAGCCCGGCTTTTGATTCGCCGCTTCGTCGAACGAAGAACCTTCAAATTGAATTGCTGCCCCGTTACCTGTTGATACCAAATTGGCCTTCTTCTGATACACTCACAAGTGTCGTTGCTGATGAGCTTGTTTGATATCGCGCAGATATTCTGAACCGTTCCAATTGCAGCGAATTGATAGAACAGTGCGAAAACACAAAACTGTGAAGTCACTGTATTGATGTGATATAGACTAGTTGTTGGTAACTACGTCTGGGGACGTAGCTCAGTTGGTTAGAGCGCTGCCCTGTCACGGCAGAGGTCGCGGGTTCGAGCCCCGTCGTCCCCGCCATAGATTCTAAAGGATTTAGAATCGTGGCGACCCCCGAAAAAACAGAGGTCGTGGGTTCGATATGGGTGCAATAAGCATCCTATCCCCCCGATTGAGGGTGTGTATCACCCTTCGTTTCACCCAGATTCGGATCCATCATTCTGACAACCTTGCTCTGTGCAGCTCGCTTGTTCGAGGTCGTAGCCCTGCGTGTATACCTCAAGCGTGATCCTGCTGTTGGCGTGCCGTAAAAGCTCCTGGACCGTCTTCACATCTTCGCCATTGGCCTTGAGCAGTGTTCCGAAGGTATGGCGGAAGGTGTGCCAGCCGATTCGTTTGTGAATGCCGATTGCTTTCGCAACCGGCCGGATATGGCGCTTCATGAGGTTGTCAGGCCAATAGGGCTGCTTCCCCTTCATGGTCTCGCTGGCAAAGATGTAATCGTCAGGCATCGGGTAAGCACTCTGGCGACGCCAGCGCAGCAGGTCTTCCGCCATGTACGTGTCCAGCGGAACCGGCTTGGCTGATGCCTCCGTCTTGCAGTCGCCCACGACTTGATGCCAGATGGATCGGGTCACGTTGAGCTCCAGGTTCTCGAAATCCACGTCTCTCCAGCGAAGCGCCAGAAGTTCGCTTACACGGAGTCCGGTGCCGGCGTCCAGTAATGCCAGTGTCCGTTCTCTGACGCCGAGCTTGCTGAGCAGGAGCTGGATTTCGCCGAGTTCGAGAACGTCGGGAATGCGCTCCCTCTTTGCGCTTTGACGAACGAGCTTGATCGGGTTTCGATCCGCCCATTCGTATCGCATCGCGTGTGTTAAGAGCGAACTCATCAGGTTCCGAACCTTTGCCTTCTTCCTCTCGCCCGCTTGATGCTGTCAAGCCACTCTTCAACGGCGACTGACTTGACCTGATCGAGCCTGTGATCTCCCCAACGAGGAAGAATCCAGACTTTCAGATAGCATTCGTACCCGGCCCGCGTCGAGAATGCCTTGCGGCCCTGGGTCTCGCCAACCAGCTCTTTGAGCCGGTAATGAGAGACCAGTTCGGCAATGGTGCTCGGCCCGGTTTCCGTGTGCGGGGCTTGTTGGTTGGCGTCAATGCGCAACGATTGAGCTGCCTTGAGAGCCGATGTTTCATTCGCGAGGGTATTGACCGTACCGACGATTGCCTTGCGGTACTTGCTCTTTCCGTCAGTGCCGGTCTCATACCACCGATAAATCCAGACATCGGGTCCACTGCGCCGCTTTTCGCGCTGCACGCTTCCTTGTTGATACCGTGTTCGCCTAAGCATAATTTCTCCTGTGTAGGCGCCACGGATGGCTGTCTCAAGCCTACCGCGACGCCCGGCAGTGGTCGAATCTTTTTGAATGGGACTTCAGGATTGGCCGGCTGGGCGGGTGCCTAGCTGAACGCCTGGTCAGCCCGGAAGCGCACAAGGGGGTTGACGGCCAGTTCGTTGTTTTTCACGTTCTCTCGGAATACGTAGGTGACGGTTGCCGTCCACCGTTCGCGCTTGAGTTCCGAATGATCCGACGGGTTCGTGAACACTTTCTCGAATTCGATTCGCGCCGAATAGGGCGATTGCCGGAGGTCGTCAAGCACGACCTCCTTCACTTCGACATCGATGTACGGAAGCGTGCTGTCCTTGGTGTACGCCGGGATGATGTTGTCCTTTCGCTCCTGGTCGACCACTGCCCGTTGAACGTCTCCGTTCAGGAAATAAAGTGAATTGGTCTGGTCACGCTCTATCGTGAACCGATTGCGTGTGAAGTAGAGCTCAGCCCAACGGATCAGGTAATACTTGTTTTTCCGCCTCCTGGGGACGGTATTGGAAGTTGCGATAGTCAATTGCTTCGGCTCGACCCACGTCGTTGATCCGTACGATCAAAGGGTGAAGATTGGCGAGCGCCTTTTGACTCCGGAAACGAGCGCCGCCAGCGCGAGGCAGACGGCCGCGAGCACAAGGATCGTGATCTTCAAATAGGTATTCATCACGAGCGGATCGCCGTACTGTTCGAGATACTTCTCCGCTGCGCGCGTGATATCCGGCGATGTCTTGGTCATGATGATCCTCCAGTCCGGTTAGGGTCCCCTGAGAACTGCGGCGGTGAGACCGACGCAAAGAGCCTGGCGTTGTTGGGAGACGATCGGTTGAAGTGCACGGAAGAACAGCTGGTCGAGGCCTTAACAGGAAGATCGCATCCCATGCACGGGCAAATGCTCGCGCTGCAGCTGGAGCGGCTGCGGTTGCTTGATGAGCAAATCGCAAAGCTGAACAGTCTGATTGCGCAGGCCATGAAGCCGCATCAGAACGCCGTGATACGACTGGCGGAAGTACCCGGTCTGGGCATCGATTCAGCTCAGCAGGTGATCGCCGAAGTAGGAGTGAGAGCCAGCACGTTTTCCTCCGCAGCCGACTTCACTTCTTGGGTGGGAACCTGTCCCGGAAAGGAAGAAAGCGCCGAAGAGAACTCCAGCAGCCGTTCGGCGAAAGGCAACAAATACATGCGCCGGGTGCTCAACCAGGCCGCTCATGCTGCTGCCCGAAGCAAAGGCACCCACTTTCAGGCTGTGTTCCGGCGTCTGCTGCCGCGTTTGGGTTATCAGTCCGCTGTCTGGGCCATCGCACATCGCCTATGCCGCTTGGTCTGGAAGATTCTTCATGAGGGAATCCGCTACATTGAGCAAGGCATCGAATCCGAACCAAAGCTTCTCATCCATCGTGCCATACCTCGCGAAACAACTTCGTAAATTTGGCTACAACGTCCAGATCACTCCTGCCAACAAATTTCCGGCATAGAACTCCCGGACCCAACCCTGGAGAAGGTGATTTTCGACGGAGTGGCCCGCGATCCATCCGCAGCAAATTTCGTTGGGCAGATATGTCAAAACCCTCCGTTTCGACCAAATCTGGGCCGAGCAGGTGCTCACCTATCTGATCTTGTGAGCTTTCAGCCAATCCAGTTCCCGCTTCACCTGCACTTGCTCATATTCCAGCTCTGCTCCTTCGCCGGCGACATTAACAGGATCCATCTCGTCGGCATATCGGGGTATCTTGCTGAAGTCGAGCCTCTTCCAGAATTCCGCCCGGAATCAACACGACGGTCTTTTGGAGATTGAGGGCCTGGATTTGCCGCGTGTTCATTTCGGCGATCCTGAAGACCTGCGCAACAACTTGCTGACGCAAGAACATCGCGCCTGCTAGTAGAGTTTCGGCGATCCTGAAGACCTGCGCAACAACTTGCTGACGCAAGAACATCGCGCCTGCTAGTAGAGTTCCCGCAGCCAAAAAACGCTGACATCGGTACATGAGTCTCTCCCTGATCTAGATTGCAACGTGCGAAGTGTAGCCTGAATTGAGATTGTCAGCATTGGCAGAAAGGTTGACGGAGCGGATCAACTTCCGGTTTGTCGGCAATACGGAAGTAATCATTGTCCTCTTGTAGTGCACGTAAAACGTTAGGACTCTATCGGAAACCGCTCCGAAGAGATGGAGTGGTTGAGGATGTTGAGGTGGAGCGGTTCGGATAGAGCCGTGAGAAGGAAGCCGGTGGTGCGGTCGGGGCAGGATGTGTCGGTCTATGGGTTTTCA
>WNFD01023760.1_pt1 | contig 14033 bp, 9 predicted proteins | sample 5400491 | NCBI WGS metagenome assembly WNFD01 (sample SAMN13153343, study PRJNA577476) | soil metagenome | isolation source: 120 cm saprolite under Douglas fir tree site 2 hole 2 replicate 2 | place: USA:California | collected 2015-04-18
GTTCGATTCGGCGTTCAAGATCGGGGACCTGCTCGGCGGCGGTAAAGACCAACTGCTCCGCCTGGCGCACGTCGAGCATGGAGGTCGCTCCGTGGTCCGCCAGAAGCTGGGTGAGCTTGAGCGAATCCCGGCGCGAGCCCAGGGTGCTTTGAGAAATTTCGAGTTCCAGATCGAGTTCGCGGAGCTGGAAATAGGCGGTGGCGAGGTCACTGACCAGGGTACTGATGACCTGCTGCCGCGCCCATTCACTCGTCAGTAAATCGGCCCGCGCGGCCTCGGTCGAGCGCCGGTATCTTCCCCAGAAATCCAGCTCCCATGCAAACGCAATCGACACCTGGCTGGCGTTCGATTCGAATGCCGGGGCAATCTTCGACTTCGACGCACGCTGATCGCTCGCGGAGGCTCCCGCGGCGATGGAAGGAAGCTGATCGGGCCGCGATCTGCACATCGTAGTTCTGCTGCAGCGCGGTGCGAATCAGGCCCTGAAGTTCTTCATCCGGAAATACTTCCGACCACTTCTGATCGCCCAGAGAAGAATCGTTCGTCTGGTCGGCGGCAGAGCCGCGATAGACCGCGGGAACATCGACTTTAGGACGCTTGTAATTCGGCCCCATGGTGCAGCCGGCGATCAATAATGCTGCGAGCAGCGACAGAAGCGCGCGATTCTTCATTTCAGTCGTCTCCATGAGCGGGGTTCAGACCCGGCGCATCGGCGGCGGGCACGACAGGCTTGCCGACCTTCGCGGCCAGGCGTTCCACCAGGACGAAGAGCACAGGAATGATGAAGACCGCGATACAGGTGGCCGCCATCATTCCGCCAATCACCGTGGTGCCCATGATCTGACGGGCCACCGAGCCGGCGCCGCTCGCGGTCCACAGCGGCACGCAGCCCAGCACGAAGGCGAACGACGTCATCAGAATGGGCCGCAGCCGGAGCCGGGCCGATTCCATGGCGGCATCCGCCAGGGGCGTGCCGTTCTCATATCGTTCTTTTGCGAATTCGACGATCAGAATGGCATTCTTGGCCGCCAGGCCAATCAGCATCACCAGGCCGATCTGCGAGTACACATCGGTTTCGATCTGCACCATGTAGGGCGGCACAAAGAAGCCTAAAAGGACGCGCCGCAGCCACAGCACCGCGAACGCTCCAAACACAGCCACCGGCGTGCTCAGCAGCACACTGAACGGCAGCCACCAGCTTTCATAGAGCGCGGCGAGAATCAGAAAGACCACCAGCAGCGAGAAGCCAAAAATCGCCGCCGGGGGCACCCCCTGTTGCGCCTTCTTCTCCTGGAACGAAATACCCAGATAGTCGAAGCCCATTTCACGCGGCATGGTCTGGGCGAATACCTCTTCCAGCGCGGCCATGGCCTGGCCGGAGCTATAGCCCGCGGCGGCGCTGCCATTGATCTGCGCGGAGCGATACAGGTTGAAGCGCATAGTAAATTCGGGGCCGTTTCGGGACTCAAACTTCGTCAGCGCCGACAACGGGACCATCTCGCCCTTGTTGTTGCGCACATAGAACTGCCCCACGTTCTCCGCCCGGTTTCGGAATTCGCCTTCGGCTTCCACGTAGACCTGCCACTGACGTCCGAAGCGGTTGAAAAAATTCACAAACGAACCGCCCATGAAGGCCTGTATCGTCCGGTAAACGTCTTTGATATCGACTCCCTGCTTGAGCGCCTTGTCGCGGTCCACGGCGATAAACTGCTGGGGGACGCTGGGCAGAAACGTCGTACTGACTCCGGCAATCTCAGGACGCTTGCGCGCTGCCGCCATAAACTTATTGAGATTGTCGGCCAGAAACCTGATATCACCGCCGGAGCGGTCTTCAAGGACGAAGGTAAATCCGCCCGCGGTGCCGACACCCGGAATCGCCGGAGGCGAAAAAGAAAACGCGATGCCCTGCGGCATTGCGCCGAGCTTGCGGTTGAGGCTCTGGCGGATGAACTGATACTGCTCTTCCCTCTTCGTGCGGTCTTTCCACTCCTTCAGCGTCACAAAGAAGAACGCGTTGTAACTGGAACGCGTGAGGCTCAGCAGGCTGAAGCCGATCACGCTGGTGGTCGACTCCACGCCAGGCATGCGGGAGAGCATCGCCTCGATTTCTCGCGATGTGGCCTCGGTGCGCTGCAATGAGGCCGCGTTCGGAAGCTGGAGATTGAGGTACAGATAGCCCTGATCTTCATCGGGCAGAAAGCTTGAGGGGAGTTTCGCGCCGAAAAAGCCGGCGGCCAGCCCGCAGCCGGCGAGAATCAGCAATGCAATCGCGCTCTTGCGAATGAGCGCGGCGGAAACGCGGACATAGCCATCCGTGGCGCGCCCGAAGACGCGGTTAAACCAGCCGAAGAACCGGGCGAGCAGCCCGCTGCTCTTTTCTTTGGGGCGCAGCAGCAGGGACGCCAGCGCCGGGCTCAGGGTCAGCGCGTTAAAGGCCGAGAGCGCGACCGAAATCGCGATGGTCACCGCAAACTGCTGATAAAGCCGGCCGGTAATACCCGGAATGAAGGCCGTCGGAATAAACACCGCCGACAGCACCAGGGCGATTCCGACCACCGGGCCGGAGATTTCCTTCATCGCCTGAAAGGTCGCGTCCTTCGGCGACATGCCTTCTTCTATATGGTGTTCCACGGCTTCCACCACGACAATCGCATCGTCCACGACCAGGCCGATGGCCAGCACCAGCCCGAACAAGGAAAGCGTGTTGATGGAAAAGCCGAAGAGCGGGAAGAAAACAAACGTCCCCACCAGAGAAACGGGAACGGCCAGCAGCGGGATCAGCGTGGCGCGCCAGCCCTGCAGAAATATATAGACGACAATAATCACCAGGACGATGGCGATCACCAGGGTCTGGACGATCTCTTTGATTCCTTCCGATACCGCGCGTGTGGTGTCGAGGGAGATAGCATAGTCGATGTCCTCGGGAAGCCGTTGCTTCACCTCGGCCATCAGCTTTTTGACGCCATCCGCCGCCTGCACCGCGTTGGAGCCAGGCAGTTGGTAAACGGCGATAATGGCGCTCGGCTTGCCGTTCAACCGTCCGATGATGGTGTAGTCCTGGGCCCCCAGTTCCACGCGCGCCACGTCCTTAATACGAACGATGCCCCCGTCGGGAGTGGCGCGGACCACAACGTTCTCGAACTCTTCGGGGGAAGTCAGCCGGCCCTGCGCCTGGACGCTGTAGGTAAACTCCTGCCCCGGAGGAGATGGCTCGCTCCCGATCTGCCCGGCGGGATTGACCGTATTCTGCGACTGGATACTGGCGATGATCTCGGGGACCGTGATGCCCAGCTTGGCCAGTTGGTCGGGGCGGACCCAGAGCCGCATTGCGTATCTGCCGGCCCCGAATACCTGGACGCTGCCGATTCCGGGCACCCGCGTAAGCTGATCGTTGAGATTGATGTAAGCGTAGTTCGAAAGAAACTTCGCGTCGTAGGTCGAGTTCGGCGAATACAGACTGATCAGCATCAGCGGGGCAGTGAGCGTCTTCTGCACGGTGACGCCGAAGTTCGTAACCTCCGCCGGCAGTTGCGAAGCGGCCTGGGACTCACGCAGGTCAGCGAGGATCAGGTCGGTATTGGGGTCTGTTTTGACGTCGAAATCGATGATCTGCCGCATCTCGCCGGTCGAGGAGTTGAGCGAATACATGTAGTTCATGTTGTCGACGCCGCTCATCTGCTGCTCGATGGGCGTGGCCACCGACTGCTCGACTGTCTGCGCGTCCGCGCCGACGAAGGTCGTCTGTATCTGGACTTCCGGCGGGGCGATGGCGGGAAACTGCGAAACCGGCAGTGTCGCCAGGGTGATCGCGCCCACGATCACCGTCAGAATGGAAATCACCATCGCCACGATGGGCCGATTGATAAAGAATTTTGTCATGGCTGGTTACCACCCTGCGAAGAACCGGCCGGCTTCGGATTGACCGCTGCGCCTTCTCTTACCTTTTGCAGTCCTTCGACGATCACCCGGTCGCCCGCCTTCACATTGCCGCTGATGATCCACTGGCTGCCGACCTTTTCACTCGCGGTGATCGGACGGATGCTGACTTTGTTGTCTTTGCCCACCACGGCGACCTGCCGGCTGCCCTGAAGTTCGCTGACCGCCCGCTGCGGCACCAGCAGCGCGCCTTCCCGCGTGTTCACGGAACCCATGACCCTTCCATACCCTCCGGGGCGAAGAAGGTTGTTGGGGTTGGGAAAGACGGCGGCAATCCGTATCGTGCCGGTGGAGGCGTTGACCTCGCGATCGGCAAAATAGATGGTGCCGATTTGTTCATAGGTCGTTCCATCGGAGAGCACCAGCTTCAGCGGAATGCGCTTTCGCTGCTCCTCCACACTCTGCTGCGTGGGAAACCGGCGATGGAAATCCGTAAACTGCTGCTCGCTGACCGTGAAATAGGCTTTGATCGGGTCCACCTGCGAGACCGATGTCAGAATGGAGTTCGGTCCGACCAGATTGCCGATCTGGACCTGCGCGATGCCGGCAACCCCGCCGACCAGAGATGTGACTTTGGTGAACTCCATGTTGAGTTCGGCCTGCTCGACATTCGCCTTCGCGGCCTGCACCTGGGCCTGCGCGCCGAGCTTCGCCTGGATCTCTGTATCAAGCTGGGCTTTGGCGATGGCCCGGGCCTCGGCCAGGGGCGTGTCCCGCTCGACATCGAGGGTGGCCTTGCCAAGCTGGGCTTCGGCCTGCGAAAGCTGGGCCTTCGCCTGGTCGAGAGCAGCCTTGAAAGGGCGCGGATCGATCTCGAACAGCACCTGCCCCTGTTTCACCACCGAGCCTTCTTTGTAATCCTGCCGGATGACGTATCCCGAAACGCGCGGCTGAATCTGGGCATTCACGAACCCATCGAGGACCGCCACCCATTCGCTGACAATCGGAACATCTTTTTGAACGATCTCCGTGACTTCCACGTCGGGAGCGGGGGGCGAGGGATTCGCCTTTGTGTTGGTACAGGACGTAACCGACAGCAGCAATATCGCACCCGAAAGGGCCGATAAGACCGGGTGTCTTTTGAAAGCTTCCATGGAATGGGTCGTCATGGGTGTTGTTCCTCCCGCAAGCTGAACCAATTAGATACAGTTCGGCAAAGAACGCTGCATCAAATTCGATGAAAAACCGAATCAGGGGTCAAAATATGTCTGCAAACCCGCAAATGTGGCAGCCGTCTTCACACAGGGGAGTGATTTTCCCCGACCCGGCGTTCCGGCGTCAAAGTCTGAATCCAGCGATCTGGAATCTTTTCCTTATTACTTTCTAATCCTGCGAAAAACGCAGACCCTGGTTTTCCCTAAAGTTGCGGCCTTCGGATATCATGGCCTTCCGTGGCCCTGACGAGCGAATCCGCTTCAAGTTCGCGCCGCCGCGCGGTGCGCGACATCCTGCTCTGCGGCATAGGCGGGGGCGTGCTCATCGCGGTGCTGAAAGTGACGGAATACCGATTCCTCGTCATCGAGCATTCGGTGGAAATCTACGGCGGACTGGTCGCCGCACTTTTTGCCGGACTCGGCATCTGGCTGGGGCTGACACTCACCGGAAAAAAAACGAAGACCATCATCCGGGAAGTCCCGGCCGGGACGGTCGGACCGTTCGTCGCCAATGAGGCCCGCATCCGCGAGCTGGGAATTACGGCGCGCGAACTGGAGATTCTGGGGCTGATCGCCGGCGGATTGAGCAATCGGGAGATCGCCGCCCGGCTGTTCGTCAGCGAAAACACGGTGAAGACCCATTCCAGCCGGCTGTTCGACAAGCTCGGCGCAAAGCGGCGTACCCAGGCCGTGCAGATCGGCAAGTCCTCAGGGCTGATTGCGTAAGAAATTGCCACCCAAAAGGGTGATTTTCCGCTCTCCGGAACAGAATCACTCAAAAGTATGACGACAACACGCGCGCTGCCCGGTACATTCGGCTCACGTCAACGCAGATTTCACGACAAGGAGACTTAAATTCCATGAAAAAGATCGTTCTGACCTTTGGGCTGATATCCGGCGCGATGGCCGCCGCAATGATGCTGGGCACGCTGCCGTTCGTCGAAAAAATCGGGTTTGAAAAAGGGTATATCCTCGGCTACACCACGATCGTGCTCTCGGCGCTGATGGTGTTCTTCGGGGTGCGTTCGTATCGCGAGAACGTCGGGGGCGGACGCCTGACATTCGGCCGCGGCGTCGCCGTCGGCATCCTGATTACGCTGATCTCCAACGCCTGCTATGTGGGGACCTGATCCGCAGAAGATAGAAGCGATGGTACGGGAGGCAAACGACTTCAAGCAGATGTACAAGAATCCGGCGATCAATGTGGCCTTGACTTTCGCCGAGCCCTTTCCGATCTTCCTTGGGGTCACGCTGATCTCGGCGGGGATTTTGCGGAGGAAGGTGCGCGATCCCGGGAACGGAGTGAGCAGACAGCCTGTTGGTACTACGGCCTGAGACCGTTATTATTCAGGACGATTTTTAAAACCAAAACCTTGAAACGCACCTCGGCAGAGCCGCAACCAAAACCAAAACTTCACCGCAGAGGTCGCAGGGGGCGCAGAGGACGCAGGAAAAACAAAAACGAGGGGATATCTTCTCGGTGCGAAAATCGTCGCAAGCTGCGAGGACTTTCGTACTGGAAGATATCCCCCTGCCTTTGCTTTTCCTGCGTCCTCTGCGCCCCCTGCGACCTCTGCGGTGAAGTTTTGGTTGCGGCTTCGTCGCGCTGTGTTTTCAGGTTTTTTTGTAAATCAGAGGCAACCCCGCGGCTGCACATCATAAAGTGCAAAACGATTTCTCCGATTTCTTCAGACTCCGTCATTTCAATCGGACGTATAATTTTAATGTCGCGTTAGGAGCGGGCACTCTTTATGGATCCCAAGCCTGTAGCCCTGATCAGTATGCCTTCGCAGTCGGCGGGCATTCCTTCCATCCAACTGGCACTCCTGAAGCCCACGCTGGAGAGAGCGGGCATTCCTGTCCAGCCGTTTTCATTTTTTATGTACCTCGGAACCCAGATTGGGTGGCGGCTCAGTGAAAGTCTGGCCGAAGTGTGGCCCAGCCTTGTCGGCGAGTGGGTCTGGTCGAAGGCGGCCTTCGGCGAGGAGGCCAATCCCGACGTCGAGGAATATTTCCTCACGCATCACGAGACATTCAGCGCCATGTGCGCGTCCGCGGGCTGCACGCTGGAAGACCTGCGCCAGTTTCGCAACCATGGAGCACAATCGTTTATCGACTTCTGCGTGGAGAGCACCGACTGGAGCCGCTTTGGACTGATCGGGTTTACCGTCGTCTATCAGCAGCTGCTGGCCAGCCTGGCGCTGGCGCGCGCGCTCAAGAAGAAATATCCGCAGATTCCGATCGTCATGGGCGGCGGCTCCATGGAAGACGACATTGCGGGCGAGATCATGAAGGGCTGTCCGCAGGTTGACTTCATTCACTGCGGCGACGCCGACGTGGGCTTCCCCGAAATGGTCCACCGTCTGTACGCCGGCCAGAGCATGGAAGCCAGGGCGGGAATCATGTGGCGCGATGCCCACGGGCAGGTACAGTATGCCGGACGCTCCGCGAATTTCCATGCGATGAATGAAACACCGATTCCCGATTATGACGAGTTCTTCTATGCGCGTCAGGCCGGCGGCTACGAATCGTACCACCGGGCGCGGCCCGTGCAGCTTCCCTTTGAGACTTCGCGCGGCTGCTGGTGGGGGGAAAAAAACCACTGCACCTTCTGCGGACTGAACCGCTCGGGCATGGAATTTCGGGCCAAGAGCGTCGATAACGTAGTGGAGCAACTGGAGGCCCTCTCAAGTCGCTACCGCTGCTTCGACTTCTTCGCCATCGACAACATCATGGCCCCTGAATATACGGAAAAACTTTTCAGCCGCCTGCGCGCCGCCAACAGCGACATCTCCATGCACTATGAGATACGGCCCAACTTTACCCGCACGCAACTGGCACGGATGAGACGCGGCGGACTGCACTCGGTGCTGCCCGGCGTGGAGAGCTTCTCCACGAACATCCTGAAGAGCATGAGGAAATTCACCACCGGAATGCGCAACATCGAACTGGTCAAATGGTGCACGCACTACCGCATCAACGTCACCTACAACATCCTGTGCCGGTTCCCGGGCGAGACCGAGCAGGACTACCGCACCCAGTGCGAGGTCATGGCGAAGATTCCGCACCTGCAGCCGCCTTACGCGGCGGTCATGGCGCGCGCCGACCGCGGATCCCCGATGTTTACCGACCCGGCCTCTCAGTCGATCTCGAAGCTTGTGCCCTTCAAGTGCTACCAATATATCTTTCCCCGCGGAAAGTTCGATCTGCCCCGCATCTCCTACTTCTTCGACCAGGAGATGACCAATATCGCGGGCGAACCGAGTTACCTGGCCACCTTCGATTCCGTGGACAACTGGCGCGCAAAATGGGACCAGCCCGAAAAGCCCTATCTGAAATACCGCAAATCGTGGTCCACGATCTATATTTTCGACGGACGAAAGCCGGAAACGCGGACCTACCGGTACCATGAACAGGAAGCGGCGCTCTACGAATACTGCGGCGATGCCCGCACACCCCGGGACATCTCGGCGAATTTCGGAGATGACCCGTGGGTTGAAGGCGCACTGAAAGACTTTGTGGAAAAGGACCTGATGCTTTTTTTGGATGGCCGGTATCTGAGCCTGGCGCTTCCTGAAAACCGCAATTTTGAAATGGAGGCGGGACTCAGCACCCGGCCGGCGGCAGTTCCCGAACAGCCGTTCGCGCCGTAGCCCGGCCGCTTTTCTTTGTGTTACTTCGTGACCTTTGTGGTGAAATAAAGTTTGCGCATAATGCGGTATCCGGTACGGAGCAAGAATGGGACCCATTGAGAGGGCTCAGCAAAATTCCAGGGTGCGCCCAGGCGCGTGGCTGACTGCAATCTGGCAGGATGTCCGCTTCGGCTCGCGCATGATGATCAGAAATCCAGGGTTCAGCATTGCGGCCATCATCACCCTGGCGCTGGGCATCGGCGGCAATACAGCCATCTTCACCATCTTCAATGCAGTGCTTCTGCGGCCCCTGCCCTACTCTGACCCGCAAAAGCTGGTCACCCTGGCGGTGGCTCGGGCGGATGAAATGGAAAACGTCAATCCGTTTTCTCTGGTCCGCTTCGAGATGCTTCGCGACAGCAGCCATTCGTTTTCCGGAGTTGCGGCTTACTGCGTGGAGTTTTTCAACCTGACCGGTCGCGGAGAGCCGATGCAGGTCCATGCGGCGCGGGTCTCGCCCAATTTCTTTGAAGTGCTGGGAGTGAATCCTCGGATGGGCCGATCTTTTACCGCCGAAGAGGGCTCGCCAGGCGGCAAGCCGGTGGTAATCATCAGCGACTCGCTGTGGAAGAACCAGTTCGGCGCGCGTTCCGATGTCCGCGCGGCCGGCACCGGATATCTGACCGCGGTGGCCCGCCTTAAGCCCAATACCACACTCGGCCAGGCCGAAGCTGAAATGAATGTCCTGAACCAGCAGTATCGGCAGGAATATCCAAGGTTCCCGGACGCCGGTCCCAGGATCACCCTGGTGGTCAAAAACCTGCGGGACCGGCTGGTAGCGAACATTCGGACGAACATACTGTTTCTCTTTCTCGCGGTCGCGCTGGTGCTGCTGATCGCCTGTGCCAACGTGGCCGGGCTGCTGTTATCGCGCGGCCTGGCCCGCACGAAGGAAATCGCAGTCCGGGCGGCTCTGGGAGCGGTCCGCTCGACGCTCTTGCGTCAACTCCTGACGGAAAGCCTGTTGCTGGCCGCAGTCAGCGGAGTCCTCGGGCTGCTTCTGGGTTCGATCGGCACGCGAATCGTTGCCCAGATCGGTCCGAAAGCGACTCTCCCCGATTCGGCCCTGGTGATGGATGGATGGGTGGTTGTCTTTGTCGCCGGCATCTCTCTGCTGACCGGTCTGGTCTTCGGCATTTTCCCGGCCTTGCAGTTGTCGCGCACCAACGTGAACCAGGCGCTGCGCGATGAAGGCCGGGGCGGCATCGGAGGCCGGCGGCGATCGCTGTTCGGAAATCTTCTGGTCGTCGCTCAGATCTGCATTGCCATGCTTCTGCTGGTCTGCGCCGGATCGCTGGTCCGCAGCTTCGACCGGCTGCAGAGAATCGACCTGGGATTCGACTCACATTCGCTTCTCACACTGAATGTCTCGCTGCCGTCGATCAAATACTCAAGTCGCGAAAAACAGATTGAATTTTACGAGGAATCCCTGAGACGGATTCAGGCTTTGCCAGGGGTGCAAGCCGCATCGATTTCATCGGCATTGCCTCTGCATCCGGAGCGTTTTACTCCGGCGCTGCCTGAGGGCCAGCCCGAGGTGCCGCTGAGCCGGCGACCGTTGTTTGTCATTGAAACCGTGAGCCCCGATTATTTTCGGACCATGGGTATTGCGCTCAAAGCCGGTCGGGTCTTCACCGAACACGACAATGCCACAGCTCCCAAAGTTGTGATTGCCAATGAAGTTCTGGCGCGCCGTTACTGGCCCAACGAAAATGCGGTGGGTAAGCACGTGCTGGTCGGCCTCGGTCCCGGGCTTTCGGAAGTGGTGGGCGTCACCGGGAACGTGAAGAACATGAGTCTGGCCGATGAGACGCAGCCGCAACTCTATATTCCCTTTCCCCAGCTACCCTGGGCAAGCCTCAACCTGGAAACGCGCACCGCCACCGACTCGTATCAACTTGTGGCGTCCGAGCGCAACCAGATTCTGGCTATCGATCCGGGCCAGCCCATCACCAATGTGCAAACCATGGAAGACCTGTTGAACGCCGACCGTTCCCAGCCCCGCTTCAACATGCTGGTCATGGGACTGTTCGCAGGCATCGCTCTGGTCCTGGTGATCGTCGGCGTTTATGGAGTGATCGCTTATTCAGTCACGCAGCGACGTTCGGAACTCGGCATCCGGCTGGCTTTGGGCGCGGATAAAAGCGACATCCTGCGGCTGGTGATTGGGCAGGGACTGAACCTGACGCTGATCGGAATCGGTCTCGGAATCGTTGCGGCCCTCATTGTGACCAGGGTGGGCAGCCTTCTCACGGACCTGTTGTACCAGGTGAACGCGCGCGACTGGCTGACGTTTGCAACCTGCGGCGTGGCCGTGGCGTTCATGGCTCTGGCCGCCACTTATCTGCCGGCCCGACGAGCGATGCGCGTCGATCCCACCGAGGCGCTGCGGAATTGATTGATAACCCTGGCTCCCAGAGATTACTACTGAGTTCGCAGCCCCCCAAAAAAACCTGTGCTTCCTCTGCTACCTCTGCGTTTCAAGGTTTGTGGTTTTGACTTTGTTTTGGTTGCGGCACCGTCGCGCCGTGTTTCCGGTTTATGGTTTTGACTTTAGGAATCGTCACCGGGGCCGGCCCCGTCGCAGGCCCCACAGTCCTTGCACCGAGAGGATGAAGGTGAAGCCCCCGAGCGCGCCGAGCGCCCAGAGTGTCCAGACGAAGAAGAAGCCGCCGGGGGACCTGGCAATCTCGGGGTAATGCACCCCCCTCATGTGGATGACAGGCATGCCCGCCGCAAAGAGCCCCACGAGCAGCATGATGACGTGCCCCAATCGCCCTTCCGAAAGCACCAGCGTCCCATACAGCAGCACGACTAACACGGCCAGCGCAATGTTTGAGGGCTCAGCCTTCGAAATCCCGCGGACGATGTCGTCCGTTACGTGAAGCGTCAGCAAGAGGATCGAGAGCAGAGACGCGATGGTCAACATGTCGTTGTTCTTCATTGGATGTTCTCCTTGCTGCCTGCGCCGTGTTGCCTTTTCCAGCGCTTCGATGAATTCCGGCGTGCCGAGCGGCCTGCCGGTGTGAGTGCTGCGCCGATTTGCAGCGTGCTCATCCGCGGAGCATTGCGTGGCGAGATACGTCCGCCGGGTGGTATCGGTTCCAATGCTCTTGCCGGATACTCATCTCCGGCATGGCGCCCGGTATCGGGATAGGCGAGCCGTTCAGCGCCGGAGGTCAGAATGAATTGCCGGGCGATTCCGCTCTGCGTAACGTGGTGCGGTATGCCGACAGCAATGGACTCGAGCCAGACGTGCCACGCGGAATAAAGTATCAGAAAACGGCCCGTCTGTCCCCGATCTCCCTAATGAATTCCTCCGTTCCCTCAGATTCTCGTCCTCCGTTTCCTCCGTGTTTCCGGTTTATGGTTTTGACTTTAGGAATCGTCGCACGCCACGAAGGTTTTGAGGATTAGCACTAACAGAGGAGAAAGCCGGAGACAGTCGGGTCGTTTCCCGTCATTTTCTCTGCCTTGGCCGGTCTTGCTCGTGCGATTGCCGTCAGCGTGCGCAACACCCGGAAATGGCCCGCAATTCCTCCGGTCTTCCGATGCCGAACGGCCTCCCCAAAAACCAAGCCCGCCCCGAAACGCGCTCTCTTTTGTCATTCCGATCCGCGCAGCGGAGAGGAACCTGTTTTCTCTCACCTACGCGGCTCTCGTGATTCCGGCGTTGCCCGCTCATGTCTGCCGCTTCAGGATTGTGAAAGCCTCGGTTCAATTGACCCTCAGGCCATGGAATTCACTTAAAGGGCTGGGGATAGCTTGGGGTAATATGTGGAGTCGAGGCTGAGGAAGAAATAAGGGGAACGTCCCGTCTATCATGGTTTATCAGATGCTGGAGTTAGGATTGCCCTGTGATAGGAACGATCGCCATAACTGATGAAGGCTGGTACAGCTTTGCTACGGAACACCCGGAGGTGATGGAGCTCAACTTCTGGACTCCTTCAGCGCGGCGTTCGTTCCGCGCCCCACCATTCTCCCCTTTTCTGTTCAAGCTCCGGGCGCCTTACAACGCCATTTGCGGTTTCGCTTATTTTGCTCAGTTCTCAAAACTCCCAGATTGGCTCGCGTGGGAATCATTTGGCCTTGGAAACGGCTGTTCCTCTTTCGAAGAAATGCGGTCTCGCATCGCTAGTATCCGAACGCGTATTCGTTACGACGAAAGCACCGGCTCGGATGAAATTGGTTGTATTCAGCTCGTCTCGCCCATTTTCTTCCCCCCTGAAGCATGGATTCCGCAGCCCACGGATTGGAAACCGCGAACACAGACTCCGGTGAAGTTTGACCTGGCAGTCGGTGAGGGCCGGCGCGTTTGGGAAGCTTGTCTTGCGAAGGCAGTGGTCAGCTCCAAGTCAACGCAGTTAGCAGTTTCATCGTCTGTCGAACGTGGCCCACGCTATGGGAGCCCACTCCTAATGCAGCCGCGACTCGGCCAAGCCACGTTTCGTATTGCAGTTCTCGACGCTTATGGTCGCGCCTGCGCCGTCACAGGCGAACACTCACTTCCGGCCATCGAAGCCGCTCATATCCGCTCTTATGCCCATGACGGGCCAAATGAAATCCGAAACGGACTGTTGCTCCGCGCTGATCTTCACAGGTTGTTTGACACAGGTTATGTTACGGTTACTCCGGACTTGCTTCTGGAAGTGAGCTCGCGATTACGCGAAGACTACAAGAACGGCAGAAGCTACTACCCCCTTCAAGGCGTGCGTCTCGGAGTTCCCCCGACCGAAGCGCATCAGCCCGAGAAACAGTTTTTAGAGTGGCACAATCGGCATGTTTTTCGTGGTTAGCGTGCGCTGCCTGAGGGCCATGGGGACTCGTCGGCCTCATCGGCAGGGACGATAGGCGACCGATAACAGAATTGTGGGAGGCCTGCCGTGGTAGGAAAGGCCTCCAGATCGAAATGGCTGGGCCATCATGGCCAGCGCCTGGTATGCCAGCGTTTGATTAACGAATCTGATCAACCCAGACGACCTATGAGGCTAAACATTCCCACAACGATGAAGAGAAAGCTGGAACCGCTACTCTCCCAACTTCCGGGAGAATTTACGCATCTTCCGAGCCGGGTCAGCGGGCTGGATCAGTTGCGTCGTTTTAAGAAGTACCGCATTCCTTGTCCAGACTTCAGCACTGATATTGAAGTGGCAACAAGTTGGGTGGAATCTGGGAACAATGTTTTTGGGCGGAGCAAGAATCATGAAAAAGGCCGCGACATCGTTGGTCAAGACTCGCCGGCCTGGGCTGC
>WNFD01004467.1_pt1 | contig 14032 bp, 12 predicted proteins | sample 5400491 | NCBI WGS metagenome assembly WNFD01 (sample SAMN13153343, study PRJNA577476) | soil metagenome | isolation source: 120 cm saprolite under Douglas fir tree site 2 hole 2 replicate 2 | place: USA:California | collected 2015-04-18
CTCCCCGTTGCTTCGCTTCGGCGACTAGCTCTGGCGTGGGAGGGCTGGAGGCTTGCTCCTCGGCGACATTGACCGCGACGAGCATCGGCCGGCGAGAGAGGAATCGGAAATGCGCCATCTCCTTATCCTCCGCCTCGCTCCAGCGCATGGTGCGAAGAGGGCGACCCGCATCGAGGTGCTCGGAGAGCCGGGACAGCTCATGGTACTCGCCCCCTGTCTTGCCGTGCTCCTTGCGCAGCCGGTCGAGCCGTTTTTCCACCAGGCTTAAGTCGGCGAGCACCAGCTCCGAGTCGAAGTCCCGCAATTGCTGCAACGGGTCTGGGGGCGATCCGTCCCCACCGGGAAAGCCGCGCAACACCACGCAGAAAGCATCCGCGTCGCCCAGCGCCTTGATCGACTCGGCGTCCAGGCCGGAGCCCTTGCCGCGAGGTCCGGGCACGTCGACGAAGAGCATCTCGGCGAAGGTCTTCTTCTTCGGCTTGTAGATGGCGGAGAGCGCGTCCACCCTCGGGTCGGGAACCTTGATCGCTCCCAGATTGGCCTGGCGCCCTGCGGCGCCGGCCCGGTTCAGCGCGGTGAGCGCGTTGAAGAGCGTGGTCTTGCCCACCAGCGAATAACCAACCAATCCCGCTTTCATCTGAGTGGCGTTGATATCAGCAGCGCCGCGCGTCTGACAAACGATCCATTTCCCGCCAGAAACGGCTACCGCGCCGTTCCAGACATTCAGCGGGGAGTAATCAGGCGAATCACCTGGTTGTAGGCGTCCGAGATCGCGATGCGTCCATCCGGCAGTACCGCGACGCCGGTTGGAAGCACGATGTCCGCGGTATCGCCGCTCCCCAGATTCATCCCGACGCGTCCGGTGCCGGCGATGGTCGTGACGCGGGTGGTGTCGATCGACGGTCCGGGGACGATCTTTCGAATTCTGAAGTTGCCCGAGTCCGCCAGATAGATCTCGCCCGCCATGCCGACCGCCATTCCCGACTGCGCCCGGAAGCGCGCCTCCGATCCGGCGCCATCCCCATATCCAGTCGACGCGTAGAGCATCCCGGCAATCGTGTCCACCGGGTGGCCGCCGCTGGGGGAGATCCGACGCAGGTATTGCGTGCCCGCGTCGAGCACGTAGACCTCGCCGGTGGGCGCCGCCGCGATTGCGGAGGGATATCCAAATCGGGCGTCGGTGCCGACCGCGGCATCCACGGTTCCGAATCCCCCGTTGCCGGCGTAGGTGGTTACCTGTCTCGATCCCTGGGCAATCTTCCGGATTCTGTTCCCGAACATTTCAGCAACGTAGAGATTGCCCGCGCTGTCCAGAGCCAGAGCGATCGGGCGATCGAACCTCGCGCGCCACGGGTCGTCGCTGTCGACCCAACCGGGATCCCCCATCCGGCCTGCGTAGGTCGACACCATGCAGGTCGGGCAATCATTGCGGATACGGCGGATGACGTGATTGTCCGAGTCGGCGACGTAAATGGTCCCGTCCGCGGCGACCGCCACTCCGCTCGGAGCGCGGAAGCTCGCCTGACTCCCGGGGCTGTCGTCAACCGATCCGGGGACACCCGTCCCCGCCACCGTGGCCGTGGTGCCATCGGCATCAATCCGGCGAATCAGGTGATTGTTTCCATCGGCAACGATGATCCGGTTCGACCCTCCGGAGGCCAACCCGAGCGGGCCGGAAAACCTTGCCGAAGCACCGGGGCCGTCGGTCCATCCCGCAACCCGCGCGGAGCCGGCCAGCGCTGAAACCGAGGTCGCCCATTCCGGACTGATTCGCGGAACCGTCGGCCGCAGAGGCCCCGTCGGGGGCGGCTCTACCGGCGGGCGACGATGCGCCAGCGCACGCTCAAGAACATTTTGGGTCATCCGGGCGACCCGGTCGTCGACGAAGTCCGGTTGGTTCGGAGCCAATGCGGCAGACCAGTAGAAAGTGCCGGCGGCAAAGACCGTGTTGCCGGCCGCGAGATTGCGCTCCACGGTGTGAGCCACCGTCGCAGTTCCCAGATCCCGCAGCACCGGGTTCTCCTGAATCACGCGCACATCCGCCGGCGTTTCCCGATCGGGCCAGATGCGATCGAACTCGATCCCCAGCAATCCAGGGAGCGCCTCCCCTGCCACCACGTCGGTGCCCTGGTACAGCCAGTGGTTGGGATCGCCCACCACCAGCGGATATCCCAGCGCCTGGACCGAGTCGTAAGAGATGCCGTAGAGCAGATTTTCGGGGTGCGGATTCGGCGGATCGCTGAAATGAACCGTCGGCGCGTCCACCACCGGGTCGTCGTATGATTTGTAGCAAACGAACGTGCGAAACGGGGTGCCGGTCACGCTGTTCTCACGGTAACGAATGCGCCAGAAAGCACCGTTCGCCCCAAAGTAGGTGTAACTGGTCTGACCGGAATCGACCGCCGCGTCCACCAGAGCTCTTTCAATCGGGTCCCAGTATTCGTCATGGCCGGCAGTCACAAAGGCGCCAATCCCAGACAACAGATTTGAAAACCGGTTGAAGTCGATGTTCGTCGCATAGGTCACGTCGTATCCATTTTTCTCGAGGAACTTGAAAAATGAATAGTCGAACCAGAAGAGCTGCCCCGCGCCCTCCCCATCATTGTAGGGGCGATCATAAGAAACCTCGACTGCTCGGCCGGCCACTCCCTGATAGAGACTCGCGCCGCCCCATCGATTGTAGGCCTGATAGGTGTTGAAGCTGGGCTGGTAGAGGATCTCCGCCGGCCGGCGATCGAGGACGACGAACGGCGCAAAGCGCTTGAACCGCTCTCCATCGGATCGGATCACCTTGACGAGGTACACCCCGGAAAGCCAATCGGATGGAATTTGAAAAAAGAATGTTTCACCCCAGCTGCACTCCACGCGGTTGGTACCGGATTGGCGAGGGCAACCCGGCTGCGTCGAAATGTCATAAGGGCCACCGCTCCAGACCAGGCGAGCCCCGTCCCCGCCGTAATATCCGAGGCGATAGATCTCCGCGTCGATCCGCGACGCGACGTCAGAGGCGACCTTGACCGAAACGTAACCCCCCGCAAGCTGCGAATCGGCAGAGAGGTACAGCTCGAGTTGCTGCGACGCGGCGACTGCGCCCGATCGCCACGCCGGACTGCCAGGCAACTGATTCTCGATCTGAATCGGATTCAGGTTATTGGAGCCGGGGCGGCCCGCGAATCCGGAGGTTCTGCTTGTATCATCGATTCTTGTATCGTCGATTCGCGCCGGTGGAAGAGCTGAATCCCGACAAGCGATAAGCAGAACACTCAGTCCAAACATCGACAATGCGATGCGTGTCATCCCTCTCCTGACGTGAGAATCCGCGCGCACCATGACGACGGCCCGAGAATTTCGTCAAAGTGCTCACGCGCACGGGTAAACACCACCATCATCGGGCGGGCCAGTCAAGCCGGATCCGCCCAAAGCAACGATGGGTCAGCGCGGCGATGGGTCTCAGCGCGGGGATGGGCAACGCCCCGGTAGGCGGACAGATATGTGTTTCAACCTGTTATCAATCATGCAGAGAAGAGGCAGGTGTCTTTAAGAAGTTGCGAGCCGGGCTCCGATGTGCCATCGACAGGAGATGAAGTGGGGATCCGCGATTTCGGAGGAAGCTGTTCTGGAGCGCGCCGTATTCGAGGCGGCCAACGCAGTGCGAGATCGCCTTGGTCAGTCCCGCGCTGATCTGGTCCTCGCCTTCGTTTCGCCTCACTACACAGGATCCTACCCGCAGCTGCCGGAGCTGGTCGCCGCTCAATTTCCCGGCGCCCTCTTGCTCGGCTGCTCAGCGGACGGGGTGATTGGTGCGGGGCATGAGGTCGAGCAGCGCGCCGCATTTTCACTTACCGCCGCTTCGCTGCCCGGGGTGGACCTGGTGCCATTTCAGGTCGCCTCACCCCGACTCCCCGCGGATCTCACCGAGGTTCAAGCCTGGAGAACGCTGGTCGGCAATCCGCCGATGACAAACGTCCATTTCCTCCTCCTTGCCGACCCGTTCACCTTCGACGCCAGCCCCCTGATCGCCGGTCTTGATGCGGCCTATCCCGACTCGCGGAAGATCGGCGGACTCTCCAGCGGCGGCCAGCTGCAGGGCTCAAGCTCCCTATTTCTCAAATCCCGCGTGCAGCGAAGCGGGGCAGTGGGCGTGGCGCTCAGCGGGAACATCTCCATCGACACCATTGTCGCCCAGGGCTGCCGGCCGATTGGCTCGCCGCTGATCATCACCCAATCCCAGGGAAATCTACTGACGGAGTTGGATGGCCGTCCCCCACTGCTCGTCCTCCGGGAGCTCTACGAAGCGCTGCCGGAGAGCGACCAAAGTCTTTTGAGGACGTCGTTATTCATCGGCCTGGAGATGAAATCCGACGAGGTGGAATTCCGTCCCGGTGATTTCCTCGTTCGCAACATCATCGGTCTGGACCCGGACACCGGCTCAATTGCGATTGGCGCGCTTCCGAAACAGTGGCAGGTGATGCAATTTCTGCTGCGCGATTCGCAAACCGCCACCGCCGATCTGACCAGGCTGCTCTCTCGTTACCGGGGTTCGGCGCGACCGGATGGCGCACTGCTGTTTTCCTGCCTCGGCCGGGGAATCCACCTCTTTGGGCGCCCCGACCACGATACCGGGCTCTTCCGGGAAAAGCTCGGGCCGATCCCCCTCGGTGGTTTTTTCTGCAATGGCGAGATCGGACCGGTGGGGGGAAGCACCTTCCTGCACGGGTACACCAGCGCGTTCGCCCTCTTTCGCGAGGCCGATCCTCCAAAACGCCTTTGACGCCGAAGCGGCCCGCGCCGGGCGTGGGCCCAGAGCTGGCGCAAGCGCGGGCGCATCGCCTCTATTTCTCGGTTTGACCGCCGCCCGCGGCGGGAGCCGGGGTTGGGCGCGGAAGTGATTTCGGCCAGGGTCCGACGTACCGGGATGCGGGTCTGATCAGTCGGCCGACGGCATGCTGCTCGATGTAATGGGCGCACCAACCCGCCACCCGGCCCGCCGCGAAAGTGGGCGAAAAGGCGGCCGAAGGCAGGCCGATCGCATCGAGCAGAACCGCGGTGTAGAACTCCACGTTGGCGCGAAGCGCCCGCTCCGGGTGCTTTTCCTGTAGCAATCGCTCGGCCTCGCGCTCCACCGTCCGCGCAAGCTCCAGCTTCTCGTTGGCGAGCCCCGCGCGCGCGAGCCGCTCGATGGCCTGTTCCAGAACAGCGGCCCGCGGATCGCGAACGCGATAGATCCGGTGGCCCATGCCCATGATCCGGCGGCCGGCGGCAAGCTCGCGCTCGAGCCAGGAGCGGGCGCGGGAGGGGTAATCGATGCTCTGCAACATCTCGAGAACCGGACCCGGGGCACCGCCGTGCAGCGGTCCTTTCAGCGCGCAGACCCCGGCCACGACCGCGGAGACCATATCCGAGCCGGTCGAGGCAACGACGCGCGCGGCGAGCGTGGACGCGTTCATGCCGTGGTCCATCACCGTCACCAGATACGTATTGAGCGCCTCAACCGCGCGCGGCGACGGCGGGCGTCCGAGGGCCATGCGGAGGAGATCCTCGGCATGCCCCAACTCGGGATTGGGTGCTTCGGGAGTCTGCTCGAGCCGATAGCGCAACCATCCGGCGAGGAGCACCCCCGCCGCCCCGGTGAGGTCGATTGACTGGCCGACCAGATCCGGATTGCTCACGCTCAGATGGGCCAGCGCCGCGCGCAGAGATTCCATGCCATCGCCCATCCGCAGCGCATCCCCCATTTTTGGGATCGCCTGAAACGCCCTCTCCCTCGCCTTGCCGAGTCCGCGACGAACCTCCTCAAGTTGCGACGGATCGGGAAGCTCGCCGCGCCAGAGGAGCCAACAGGCGGACTCGAACGGGACATGTCCGGCAAGCTCTTCGACGGTGTACCCGGAGACAATCAGCTGCCCGCGCTGTCCGTCCACCTCGCTCAAGCGCGTTTCCGCAACCACCACGCCTTCGAGGCCCGTGGTTGACGGCGTCGTTTTGGAAGCACTCATCCTTCGTTCCCTCTTGCTATGGTGTCATCATGACCGGTGTATCACCCAACCGATGAAAGGTCCGAGCAGATGAGCAGAAATTGCCCGATCTGTGAACAACAGCCGCTCCACCCGAACACAGTCCAGGGGGTGGAGATTGAAACCTGCTCGGGCTGCGGTGGCCTGTGGTTCGAGGCGGGCAAGCTCGAGCGTTTCCCCGATCGACCAGCCGTCAAGGCTTTGCTGCCCCTGGCCCGTCAGGCGCCGGGACGTTGCCGGCGGCGGGGGCACGCGATCAGTCGAGCAATGGTGCGTTGCTCGGCTTGCGGCGGCGCACCGGCCCAGTGCCCCGTCTGCAGCGCGCGGCTGGCGATGGTTCCTACCTCCGCCTGTGCGATCGACATCTGCATCGCTTGCGAAGGCGTGTGGCTCGATGCGGGGGAATTCGAAGCGCTGCGGGGGATCGCCGGCGCGGCGGCAGTCTCCGGGCGGAAACCGACGGCGACCACTCGCGGTTGGGAGATTCCGACCCCTTCGGGGCAAGGCAAGGATCCATGGCTCGGGCCGGGTCAGGTGCAAGCACCGCAGCGCTCGAGCGCCAACGTCCGGGCGCCTTTCACCTGCCGGCAATGCGGTGGGAGCATCGGCGTGGCGGATGCCTGGGCCCACGACGGAGAAATCTACTGCGGGCGGTGCCACCCGCCCGGCGCGGTTTCGGGCCATGACTTGCCCCCGGATTCGAAGGGTTGAGATTGAGCTCGTGCAACCGCTCCCGCACTCGCGGCAACCGCTCGAAGTTGCGCTCGACGGCGATCGCCTCAATGCCCAGGTGTACGCACCCGAGGGACGGCGACCATCCGAAGTCTTCGTGCTGGCTCACGGCGCAGGCGCGGGGCAGTTCAGCTCTTTCATCGTTCGATTGGCCGGGGAACTTTCCGGGCGAGGCATCGGGGTGGTCACCTTCGATTTCCCCTACATGCAACAGGGCAAGCGAGCTCCGGATCGCGCCCCAAGACTCGAAAGCTCCTACCGGGCGGTGATCGGCGAAGTGATCGCCCGGGATGCGAGCGCAAAGCTGTTCATCGGCGGCAAGTCGTTGGGAGGAAGGATCGCCTCACACCTCGCCGCCGCGGACGACGCGCTGGCGGCGCGGATCTCCGGTCTCATCTGCCTCGGCTATCCGCTGCACCCGCCCGGAGCTCGCGAGCGCCTTCGCGACGCTCATCTTCCCCGCATTCGCGCGCCGGTGCTCATCGTGCAGGGCGAGCGGGATGCTTTCGGGAGCCCGGATGAAATCCGCTCGGCGATTCGCAGCATGAGCGCGCCGGTGGATCTCCTGGCCATCGAAGGAGGAGATCACTCGCTGTCGATTCCAAAACGCGGACCGGCGACCCAAGAGGAGATCTATCGCCGCGTCGAGGAGCACATCGTCAGTTGGATGGGTGCTCAAGCAAAGGCATGAATCCGCCGGGCTTGCCTTGCGACTTCTAAGTCTCGCTCAGCCGTGCCGCTTGCGTCATGAGGTAATTCCGCTCCGCGGTGCTCGTGGTGCGCTCCGCCGCGCGTCGGTAATGCGCGATCGCGCCCTCGCGGTCGCCCGCCCGCTCGAGCAGATGCGCCCGGACCGCGTCGAGTCGATGATGACCCTCGAGGCGCGGGTCCCCGGCGAGCGCATCGAGTCGTTCGATCCCGGCGGCCGGCCCGTGAACCATCGCCGTGGCGATCGCGTGGTTGAGCGTCACCATCGGATTGTCCGAAATCCGCTGCAAAAGTCCGTATAGCCCCAGGATCTCCGCCCAGTCCGTGTCCTTGGCGCTGGGTGCCTCGTCGTGCACCGCCGCGATCGCCGCTTGCAGTTGATACGGGCCGATCGAACCGCGCGGCAGTGTCGCCGTGATCAGCGCCACGCCCTCTTCGATCGCCCCCCGGTGCCAAAGGGATCTGTCCTGCTGGTCGAGCGGAATGAGCTCGCCTGACGGTCCGGTACGCGCGGCGCGCCGGGCGTCGGTCAGGAGCATGAGCGAGAGGAGCCCCGCGACCTCGCTGTCTCCGGGGACGAGCCGATGGAGCAGGCGCGTGAGACGGAGCGCCTCGCCGGAAAGGTCGCTGCGGTGGAGCTCTGGGCCAGAGGTTGCGGTGTAGCCCTCGCTGAAGATCAGATACAGCACGTGCATCACCGCGCCGAGGCGCGCGGCGCGCTCCTCGGCCAAAGGCATCTGGAAAGGAACCCCGGAGGCCTTGATGCTTTGCTTCGCCCGGCTGATCCGCTGCGCCATCGTCGCTTCTGGAACCAGGAATGCCTTGGCGATCTCGAAGGTCGTCAAACCGCCGACGGCACGGAGGGTAAGCGCGATCGCAGACGATGTCGAGAGGACGGGGTGGCAACACATGAAGAGGAGGTCCAGCGTGTCGTCCCGGCCCGTTGCGTCCTCATCCGCGGCAAGGGCGAGCTGCTCCTCCGGGGGCACCAGGCTGACCACGATCGCCTCGCGGTCGCGGCGGGCGCTCTCGGCGCGGAGATGATCGGCGATGCGTCTCGACGCGACCTGGATCAGCCAGGCGCGCGGGTTCTCGGGGACGCCATCGCGTGGCCACTGCGCCGCCGCCGCGATGAGTGCTTCCTGAACCGCATCCTCGGAGGCAGCAAAGTCGCCAAATCGCCGGATAACGGCGCCGAGCACTTGCGGCGCAAAGTCGCGCAAAAGGTGCTCGGCAGTCGCGTCCAGAGGCGGGGGCATCAGAGAAAGTCTTTGGGCGGCCCGCTCATCACCTCGCGCACCTCGATCGGCATGTTCAGCGGCGCGCCGCCGGGTCCCGGCGCCGCGGAGGCCTGCGCGGCGATCTGGTAGGCGCGCTCGGCACTCTCGACGTCCACGATCCAGTAGCCGGCGAGAAACTCCTTCGCCTCGGGGAACACGCCGTCCGTGATCGGCTTGCCATCCTTTCCGGCGCGGACCCGCTTGGCCTGATCGGGGCCGGCGAGCCCCTCGGCCGCCACCAGCTCGCCTGACTCCCCGAGCTTCTTCGCAAAGCTGATCATGAATGCGATGTGCGCCTTGATGTCCTTCTGCGGCCAGCGGGCGATCTGGTAAGGGCCTCCGCCCGGGGTGTTCATCATCAATATGTACTTCATGGTCGATTCCTTTCGTACGGGCGCTCCTCCATGGGGCGCGCGTTCACCCAGGAGTCGGAGCCGAACGATGTTTCTCGACATCGCGGCGCGGATGTTCAACTTCTTTTTTCTCGGCAGCGCAAGCGCCGGGAAAGATTGACTTCCGCCACCGCTGCGCCGACTGGCCAGAGATCATCCGGGCGTCTTTGCACGAGGGCAGGTGTCAGGTCATCCCTGATTCGCGACGAGCATCTCGCAGCTCTTCGATGAGCTCTAAGTGTTCGCGATCGTGATTCTGCATCACGGCGAGCAGTCGCTCCACGGTGATCGGGCCCACCGTCTCCAGAAAACCCTTGCGGCCGAGCTGGTCGGGCTGAATCCCGCATACCACGGCGACGTTGCCCATCCGCGCGATCGCGAAGTCTTCCAGGGCGCTTTGAATCGGCTGTGAATTGTAATCGCGCTCCCGAGCGAGGCGGGCCCCGTCGATGTCTGGCAAGAACGGCTCTGCCTCATCGAGCAGCTTGCGAAGGCGAAGAGTGTAGCCATCGCGCTCGATATCCCGGAGATGGCAGACGTTCTCCAGGATCGAGAACTCCCTCCCCGGCTTCCTCCAGCGAAGAACATCCTCCGGCAGGCCGGCGACGATCTTGCGGACGGCGCTCGGATATTCTTGAAGGTGCCTCGCAATTCGCTCCAGATCTTCTGGCGTGATCATCAGATCCCTCCGAAAAAAGTACTCCACCGTATCGCTCTTGTCGTGGAGCTCGCGGGTCTGGGCGCCGCGAACGTAACCGCGTCGCTCATAGATCAAATGCGCCGTCTCGAATCGGGTATCGCTCCACAACTCGACCCGGGTTGCGCCGCTCTGGCGGGCGCCGTTCTCCACCAGATCGCAGAGGGCGCCGCCAATTCCCTTCCGCCGGGCATCCGCGCGCACGTAAAGCTTGTGCAGTTGAACGCCGCGGTCGGGGAGTGGGGCACTGCCGATGCAGCCGACGATGCTCCCGTTCTGTTCGGCGACGCAGAAACGGCCGCCCAGTCCGCGGAAGTGGGTGGCGATCTCGCGCAGCTCGGGCATTTCGCCGTCCACGTCCATCACGCAGCCGGGGTATTCATCGAACACCCCGCCGATCAGCGCGATCAGCGCCTCCGAATCGGCGTCGGCGGCCTCTCTGAAAGTAACCTCGCTCACTGGCTCTGGGCGGGCGCCTCGTACCGCGCCATCCGATAGGTTTCGGCCCGCGCGTCGGCCAGCCACTCCTGCATTTGCGGTAACTTCCAGATCGTTTCCGCGTAGTCGGCCGCGCTCCCCTCCAGTGGAACAGCGTACGTCTTGAACCGACTGACCACCGGCGCGTACATCGCATCGGCGATGGTGAATGCACCGAACAGGAACGGACCGCCGGCCCCGAATCGACGGCGGCAGTCGTTCCAGATCTCAAGAATCCGGTCAACCTCCGCTTTCACCTCCGGCTGCAGCCGGGTGTTGGGAAACGATTCGCGGAACTTCATCGGCAAATTCTGGCGAACCGCGGTGAAGCCGGAATGCATTTCCGCACTGATCGACCGCGCGGTGGCGCGGGCCTTCGAATCCGCTGGCCAGAGCTTACGGTCGAGGAAGAGCTCATTGAGGTATTCGCAGATCCCCAGCGAATCCCAGACGGTCGTTCCCCCATCGATCAGCAGCGGGAGCCGTCCAGAGGGCGAGTACTTCCGAATCTCCTCGGCGGTGGTCGGCTGATCCAGCGGGATGACCCGCTCCTCGAATGGAACAGCCAGGCGCTTGAGCAGCACCCACGGTCGAAGGGACCACGAGGAGTAATTCTTGTTTCCGAGTACGAGCTTCAGTTTCGGCATGCAGCCCTGTGTGCCACAAAGCCAACGCGCCCGCCAGCCATTCGCGTCCGGTTGACTCCGGCGCCGATCCAAGGCGAGAAGCGAAGAATCAGATGGCAACACCACTTCAAAGGCTCTCCCAGCTTGGCCTGCTCAAGGCGTCCGATGGTCGGGGATCTCTGGCCGCGACCCAGACGCCGGGGCGCGAGCTGCTCCAGCTGTGCAACGCGATGGTGCTCGAAGGCGGCCTTTCGGTATCCCTGGATGTCAGGCCCGACGAGCTGATCGGCCCCCTGGCGATGGCGATGGGCGGCAGGGCCCGCGAGCTCAGGGTGATCGAGGTGCGCGACAAGCCCCGCCGGGAGATGACCGTTCGCCTCGGGGAGGTGGAACGGACGTGGGTGGTCCAGGATCTGGAAGTCCTCGTCCATCACCTCAACGATCTTTTCAAGTCCGATCCTTCGACGAGGGCATTGGCGGTCCTCGGCGAGTTGGAAGATCAGCTGCAGCTCTGGGCATTGGACAAACGGGTCCTCGCCTCCTTGCTGGGCGAGGAGTTTTTCCGCCCTCGCAACCGTAAAGACGTTTTCGCTCTCGCTCAGACGCCCACACGCTGCTGACGCTGCCCACGTTTGGCCCCGTCGGGGGAGGAGGGATTCTTGGGACGAGCCCCGAGCCCATGCCATGCTTTTGGCGGAGGAGCTCTCGTTGGGCCGCTTCGCTCTTTTCCTGATCTCGGTTGTCGGACCCGCTCTGGCGGCGGAGGATCCCACCGCGCATGCGCGCGAGGAGTTGGAACGCGAGATGCGCGAAATGGTCCAGCTTCCGGCTGCATCGGTGGAAGTGGTTTTCGATGGGATCGACTCGACCCGCTACAAGCTGCTCGAAGCCAGCTTCGCGCTGGATGATCGCTCGCTGGCGGTCGCAGCGGGAGCGAAGATCCTCTATGCCGGCGAGTTGCCGCCGGGGAAGCACACGCTGAGCGCCACCTTCCTGTACGAAACGCCGGCGCCGAGCTTCGGCTCGGTGAAATACACGGTACCGGGCAAATTCATCTTCACCGCGCAGCGGGGCATCTTCATGCGGGTGCGTGCGCACATCGAGGTCGACGACGGCGCCGAGCCCTCAAAGCGCCTGCAGCTCGTCGGAAACGCGCAAGCCGATCTGCGCGCCAAGTTGGAGGACGGCGTGCTGCCTCCGCCGCGCCAGCCAGAGCCTCCCCTCGAGGACAAAGGTGCGATTCGATACGGAAAGGCCCGGCCCGCGGACGAACCGGAGACCGATGACGAAATGCCGCCCGTCATGCGCCCGAGAGAACGCCGCGGGGGCTCCGGTGCGAAGCTTGCGGCACACCCCCGCCCAGCTGCCGAAACCCGCTCAGCTGCCGAAATCCAACCCATTGCCAAAACCCGACCCATTGCCAAAACCCAACCAATTGCCGAAACCCGACCGGCCGCGGAAGCTGCCCCCGCTCCCGACAGAGACGTCGCCCGTCCAGTCCAAGGTTCGGCGGCTCCCCTGGCCGCGGCGGCACCGGCCCCCCCATTAGCCCCATCGGCAGCCTCGACTTCATCCCATCCAGCGTTCGGAGCGGCTGGGGCAGGCATCGCCGGCTCGGCGTTCGCGCTGATCGCGCTGCTGGTGTCGCTGATCGTCTGGCGCCGTCGCTGATTCGAAACATTTCCCCTCGCAATCGCGCTCGCTTGCCGCCGTACGACCGGGATCACTCTCACGGAGGGTTCTTATGCAATCAGTCGTTCTGGCAAAGCTGGCGGTAATCGCATTGGCGGTGAACGGAAGCGGCAATACCAAGGACGAGAGTCGCAATCTCGGCGAGTTCTCGGCCGTGAGCGTCGAACAGGGGGTCAGCGCGACGATTTCAGTTGGACCCAAGACATCGGTGACGGTCACCACGGATGACAATCTGTTGCCGCTGATTCGCACCGAGGTGAAGAACGGTCGGCTGATCGTCGGGTTGACGGAGCGGCATATCAACAGCTCTCAAGGAATTCGCGTGAACATCACCACCCCCGAGCTCAAGGCGGTAGGCGCCAGTGGAGGCAGCGCGGTGACGGTCGAAGGGACGACCGGCGATTCATTCGAGGCGGATGGAAGTGGCGGCAGCGTTCTGCGCATCAACAAAATGAAGGCCGACAACATCAAGGTGGCCAGCAGCGGTGGCGCCAGAGTCAACCTCGCGGGCACCGGCAAGGACCTGAGAATCTACATGTCCGGAGGAGCGGACGTGAAAGCGATGGACGTGCCGACCGCCTCGGTGATGATCAGCGGAAGCGGCGGAGCGCAGGCAGAGGTAGCGGCCTCCGAGTCTCTGGAAGCCGACCTGTCAGGCGGAGCCAAAGTCCAGGTGAAGGGAAATCCCGCCAAGCGGACAGTGAATCGCAGCGGCGGCGCCGAAGTACGCTTCGAACCAACCTGAGAAACCAAATACTTTCGGGGGGCCTGGTGAGCGCGCCGGATCGGATAGAGTGCGCTCGCCATGGCAAATCCGTCAGAATCACCACCGACCGAGAAGGGCTCCGAGGAGAACACGAGCCGACTCGGCAAGTTCATCCAGACCTATCACGGCTTTCTTTCCAGCTTCGTCATCGGCGCCGCCGGCTTGATCGCGACGACCATCTGGCAGTACCGGCAAGCGGACGTGACCGCGCGTCAGGCCAAGACCCAGCAAGAGGTCGCTAACACGCAGGCGGAGAACAGCTGGAAGATCGAGAAAGCGAACATCCTCGCCAAGAATCTGGAAGTCCTTTCAGCACAGGGATTGGGGCACGCGGAGCAACGCTATGGGGTGCTCCTCTCCTTGACCCGCGGCCAAATCCTCGATCCGGAGCTCGCCGTTTCCTACGCGCTCGATCTGGGCAAAGAAAACCCGGAGTACATGCGCAGCGTCCTTAACAACACCAAGGGAAAGGAGTACTGGCGGCTCGCCCGAGCCTTCGAGCCGACCTGCGATCAGCGTTACGGCATCACCCGGCCGGTCGAGATCTGCAACGTGGATAAGCTCGCCGACCGCTCCACCGCGATCGCCGAGATGGTCGCCGACGAGATCCAGTCGACCGTTCCGCCCGGCAAACCGGCCCCGATGACA
>WNFD01008724.1_pt1 | contig 14032 bp, 17 predicted proteins | sample 5400491 | NCBI WGS metagenome assembly WNFD01 (sample SAMN13153343, study PRJNA577476) | soil metagenome | isolation source: 120 cm saprolite under Douglas fir tree site 2 hole 2 replicate 2 | place: USA:California | collected 2015-04-18
TCCGTTCCGCGGCAGCCAAACCCCCAGGGGAAAGAACAACACCAAGAGAATTCCCATTCATCTCTGATCTCTTCTTTCTCGCCCAACTGCTCATTAATTAAGAGTACTAAACCTGTCTCAGAGATGTTGGCACGGAGGGAGGTGAACGGATGGTCTGCGGGATCTGTGCTAGGAACGAGAACCAATAACCAGTCACTACCGCTCATCAGCTCTTTGCAGGCATCCGGCCCCTCCCAGAAACTGTCTGGGCTTGGAATCGTAGACTTACGATGCAGACCGAATTCCGAGACCCACCTTTGATAGAAGCTGCGGAAATCAGGGTCTGTGCTCATTGCTTTGGGATTCTCCGAGGAGCAATCAACAAAACAACATAAGGGTACCTGGGATACGCTCGTCCCGGTGAGCAGTAATAACAATACAAAAAACATAAAAAAGCAAAGAAGGGCAAGAGTACAAAAAGATTAGGGGAAAGAAGAATGAAGGGATTGGGAAGTGATTCCTTTTCGGGGACCTGGAGCAGTGGAAAAGTGAACAAACCAAGAGAGCCCCGGGTATTTCAACATCTGGTAAACGAAGCAGCATTTGTAGACAAAGCTGTCTTCAATATCTGGGGAACCAGGCGGACACACGTTCTCCAGAATGTGGAATTGGGCGCGAATCCCGCAATAGGAGGGCCGAGACGGATGTACGCACGCTCACGTCACGGCGAGAACCGTCTGACCGGAAACCCATTCGAACTAAAATACGGAAAGCTCCACAAATGGGAACATGTGGCTCCCTTCAGACTGGTAGTGCGTTCAGAGGGCCTGCCTTTATCAGGAGCGCAAGTACGAATCATACTGGACAGCCTCTTCCGCAAAGGATACCGCTGCAAAATTTCACAGGCGGAATTGACATTTGACACCTCGCAGTACTCGTTTTCATTCTTTCGTCACCAGCTGTTCTCACATGCCCGCTCGCTAACCGCCTAAGGAAACTGAGCTTCGCAGATCTGGCCCAATTCCAAGAATTTCGTGAGGCAAGATTGATACCCACCCTGAAGCTCACCCGTAATTTCTGGGGCAAGGAACTTCTTCTTCAATCGCCGCACCGCTGGCCCTTGCAAGTGTTGATCAGCATATTGCGTTACAGAGGTAGGATGAACCCAGGAATTTTTCTGCGGTGCTCCACAGCTCAGCATCTCCTGGGCAGGATGTTGGGTAACCTTGTTTGGTGAACGCGATGAAGGCACCGCTCTTCACCCGACTCAATCCTGTTGCTTTCGATGCTTTAGACGCTTTTTTGAAATCAAGGCGTTTGCATAGACTTCTTGAACGCTTTTAATTGTTGCCCGCCGATTTTTCCTTGAGAAACCATAAGCCGGCCCGCTCACCCTCCCCGGTACAGTGGTAACGAAACACGAGACCGGAAATTACGATTTCGTGTTGGGTTATAGCTGCATTGAGAGGAGACACGGGAGACGATGAAAGCGAAGGCAACACAGAAGCGGCATGCTCGCTTAAGAGCGCAGGCACGAGAGTTAGTCCGTGACCCTGCCTTCTTGTACCGCGCCATGACGAAAATTGGTGAACTCGGGGTGGTGGGGGAAGAACGCAACAGACTGATTCTGTTCTTAGCCGGTTTAACTAAAGATCTCGACATGCAAGTGTCGGTGCTGGCGAAAGGGCAAAGCGCAAGCGGAAAGTCCAATCTGATACGGAAGACGTTACAAATTTTTCCTCCCGAATGCGTCATAAGCAGAGCAAGCCTGAGCGCGAAGGCTCCAGTTCACGGGGAGGGTTCACTCAAAGGGAAAATTCTCTACCTCTACGAATACCGGGGAGGAAAGGACGCTCAATATCTTTTGCGATTACAGCAATCAGAGAAAACGATCGCGCATGAGTATACGACCATGCGCGGGGCCGAACGAGCAACAACAATCTCGGAAAGGGTGGGGTCGCCGGTCGTTTTGACCACAACGACAGAAAGCAAGGTGTTTACGGACGATGAGACTCGGTTCCTCTCAGCGTGGATCGACGATACGCCCCAACAAACCCTTGCGATCATGCAAGCGCAGGTAGCTTCCTCCACCGCTGCCGACGACTACAGCTTGGCGGTGTGGCAAGAAGCTGTCCGGCTCATTGGCCATCAGCTGGTAACTTTTCGCTTCCCTGCTTGGTTCAGCGAAATCGCTGGCATGGTTCCAAAGGAGCACGTTCGCGTCCGCCGTGATTGGGAACGGTTCCTGGCCTTCTGCAAAGCCATCGCCCTGTGCCGCAGTGTCAATGAATCAGGGCGGTCATCGAGATGCATTGAGATCAGTTTCGCCGACTACTGCGTAGCACATTCCATCGTCAACGCGGCCTTGGCATCTTCCGTCCATGCCTTGCATGAGAGGGAGCTGGCGCTTGCCGGTGCTGTACGCAAGCTTCACAAGAAATTCAAGAAACCTGTCACTGTCCAGGATGCGGCGAAACACCTCGGGTGGAAAGAGTCCCTCGTCTATAAGTATTTGCGTCCGACGGTAAAACATAAGCTCTTAAAAGAAGTGGGCGGCACGCGCCAATCCAATCAGAAGTTACTCGAACCAATTCCCGGTTCGCAGAGTGGCTTCCTTCCGTCGCCAGAGCACGTGCTTAGAACAGTCGCAGGGATACCTGAAGAGGAACAACAGTTTCTACACCCGTGACCTAGAAATCGGGCTGAAGTCAATTAACTCGCCATCACTCGCAGGGGAGAAATTCCCCAGTCTGTGATGTCGAGATCGAAGCCAGGGCAGGAGTCCATGGAAGAAAGGATTTTTTTAACTTTCATCGAAGAGGTGATGAATTCGAACAATTTCAATTGGTTCGTGACGCTTGGCTACGTCCCAGAGAGGCACCAGAAGCCCAGCGCATGCCTGATGCATTGGGAGAGCATTTGGGCCGAGACCGACCCAGATTGTCGAGAACGTTGGAAGAGGACTCCCGCGACGGCCGAAGAATGCTTGGAGCAATGGTTTGAGGAGGTCAAGCGCGGACCTGGTCCGAATGGCTCGGGCATTCGGGATTATCTGTGGCTGGAAGAGAACCGGCGCGACGGCAAAATCCTCTTCCATGTCCTTTTGGCGAATTGGCAGGGCTACGAAGACGCGTGGGAGCAACGCTGGAGGGAAATCTCGGGGGGTTGGGCTCGAACGAGAAGCCTAGATGGTCGGATCAACGGGCTGCTCGGTCACTTCGTAATGCGCGCAGGTTGCGCCCTTAACCTCAATTGCGGCGAATTCCGAGGCCGACTAACAGCGGGAGATTTTAGGCCGTGGAGAGAAAAGAGCTGCTGACAATCGAAGATGTTGCGAGGATCACCGGCCTCTCGGCAGGCTCGCTCTACCATTTTGTGTCACAGCGACGAATCCCATTCATTCGCCTTTCGGCCCGATGCATCCGCTTCCGGCGCGAAGACATTGAAAAATGGATCGCGGACAAGCTCGTGCCGCCAAGAGGATGAGGCAAGGTAAGCGGACAAGCCTGTCTGTTGAGATACGGAAGGGACTTTTTCCGATCGATCAGAGCGATGAGAGCGACGTGAAATGCGTGCAGTAAGGAAAACAAATATCCACAAATATCCCCAAAAATCCCCAAAGAGACGGGGGACGAACCGTGGAAAGAAATATGGAACTGGATTGGGGACGATTTGTTCTCCACGCAATGACAGCGACGTGAGATGAAAGCAGCAACGAAAAGAAAAGTACAGAGAAGTACAGAAAAGTACAGAGGAAAGAAGCGAAATTCCGCTACAGGAAGGGTCGGATCGGACAAAACCGGACAAAACCATGCAAAACCCCGCACTCAGACCGAAAATAGGTCGGAATTCAGGGCGAGGGAGAAAGGGCTTGGACTTCGCGACAACAGTTACTATACTATTATAGTAATTAATCTATACAGGAGGTCAAGCGAATGGAAAGGAAAAAACGGGCAGCGATTTACGTCCGGGTCAGCACGGCGGAACAGAACACAGAGGGCCAGGAAGCGGAGTTGAAGGAATACGTGAAAAATCGCGGATGGGAGGTGACGAAAGTTTATCGGGACAAGGTTTCAGGGACAATGAGGTCCCGTCCTGCACTGGATGAACTGATAGGTGATGCAAAGAAACGAAAATTGGACATCGTCCTCGTCTGGCGCTTCGACCGATTTGCGCGGTCCGTCTCTCATCTTCTCCAGGCACTCGAGACGTTTCGAACAGTGGGAATCGAGTTCGTTTCAATCTCGGAACAGATCGATACCTCGACGCCCACAGGCAAGATGATCTTCACGGTATTGGGCGCTGTGGCGGAACTCGAGCGGTCACTCATTGCCGAAAGGGTACGGCTGGGAATTCAGAATGCGAGGCGAAAGGGAAAGCAGTTGGGACGACCTCCGATTCGCAGACTCAATGCCACAGAACTCGAACGAGTGAGGGCAGACAGGGCGACAGGAAAATTCAGTTTGCGGAGTTTGGCAGCGAAATACGGGACTTCCCTCTGGGCGATGCAACAAGCGACGACGGATCAGAACGGGGCTATATGAAAACTAATGGTTTCATACAGACCAAAAGGATATTTCTAACCGCCTTTGTTTTGTTCGACTTAACGAGGGCATATTGATAGGGGTTTTCAAACAACGCGTTTTTCTGGTCTCCAACCCGTATAACGGCACCTTTTCGGTTATCCCTACCACTACAGTATCTTCGAAAATCGGAGCGCCAGGGACCGCCCCTAGCGGATTATCGTCCGTTTTAATCGGTGACTTCCCGGTTCTCGAATCCACCTTCCGGAACCCACCGAGGGCCCAGTGACCGGCAGTCTCTACAGACGCGGCAGAATTTGGTGGATGGCCTATGTGGCGGATGGCAGGCAGCACTGCCAGAGCACTGGAACAGCGAACAAACGCCTCGCGCAGAAGATTCTCAATCTGAGGGTTGCGGAAATCATTGAAGGACGGTACCGGTTGTCGAAGTCGAATCCGCCAAAACTGAACGAGTGGGCAGCTCAGTTCCTCGACACAATTTCCCATCCAAGAACCAAACTCACGTACAAGTCCTGCATAAATACGCTGAATAAATTCTTCGGCCCGGTTTCCGTCTCACAAATCGGCCCTGAGCGCATCGAGGAATTCAAGATAGCTAGAACAAGAGCTGGGGCGGGGCCGGCAATCATCAATCGGAATCTCGCAGTTCTACGTCGGATGCTCAAACTCGCAGCTCGTCAGAGACTGATTGCAAGGAGTCCATTTGCGGAAGTCGACTTCCTGGACGAAAGGAGCGTGCGACGACAGGCGACCGTGCTTTCCTTCGACGAGCAGAGAAGGCTGGAAGCGGCCGCACCACCGCATTTACGTACTTTAATTGTCCTGCTCACTGAAACAGGGCTGCGAGTTGGGAAAGAGGCACTACCGCTCAAATGGCAGGATGTGGACCTGGTGGATGGAATGCTCTACGTCCGGCTTTCGAAGACTCCTGCAGGAAGAAGAGTAGTGCCAATGACGAATCACTGTCTAAGCACATTGCAGGAGTGGATGAAACTGACAGAGCCAAAATCTTCACCCTATGTTTTCGCAAACCCGAATAACCCGGATGTCCATCTGAAAAGCGTGAGGAAGCCGTGGGAACGTGCCCTGAAATCAGCAAAGCTGGAACGAAGGCCGATTTATAACCTCAGAGCGACCTTTGCATCGAGGCTGAGTGCGGCGGGGGCACCCGACAATCTGGTAGCAGGGATGCTGGGACATTCATCACCCAGCATCGTCAGCACTTATGCAAAGGTCGTGGACCAATTTCGCCGCCAGGCAATTCAAATGTTGGAGACTTTCCGGGATTCTCAACCGTCAAATCGAAAGGAAGCCAACAATAACCCTAGTGTGCCCCCCGGCGGGAAAGCCTCCTGGATAAACTAGGAGCGTGCGACTCACGGGAGAAGTAGAGTGCTAGTACGGGACTTGTCCGGTAACCCGACTAATCGTCCACTTGGAATCAATGAATCGCCGATGCCGCAACAGTGAAGTTCTAGGGAAGAACGATCACCTCACCCTTCATGCCTAATTCGTCGTGAAAGGCGCATATGTAGGGGTATGTTCCGGGAGTCATAAATGTCACCCGAAACCGGGTTACGCCCACCGGCGGCTGCACCTGCGCTACTGGCGCGGGTGCCTGCGGCACTCCATTGCGCTCGTGCGCCGCTGGCGCAATGAACCCAGAGTGTACATTGTCAGCGGTTGAGCTGATTATGGCGTGGCGTGCGCCATCTGGATCGGCGAATACATTGGCCGACGGCGGGGTTTGCGGCGTGACGTTTGCCGGCTCCTGACCGAAGGTGATGGTGTGGCCGGTAACATCCGAGCTGTGCCACTCCACGGTTTGTCCAGCGTGGATCGTGATACTCGGTTGCATGAAGCGCATTAGTGAGACGGACTGGATGCCGCCTGGAGTAGAAACGAGTTCCCCGGTGCCGGTAACGACGATGTGGTTGTGCGCATGGGCATTTGCTTCGCCAGGATCGTCGGCATCATCTTTAAACTCTCTAGCCAATCCACGGTCATGGTCGGAAAGCAGGTCACGCTGTTGATCGGCAGCCTGGGCGTTGTAGAAATCCTGGTCGTGGGGAAGAGGCACCGAAGAGTCCAGAACGTGAACGATTCCGGTCATGTTAATGTGGACCAGGCAGACCAGCCTATAGTTACCCGCCTTAGGAAATGTCACCGTGTAGACCACTCCGACAACGGCAATGCGACCGCTGTTCACGCACGCGGAACCATCGAAGGGAGAATCATCCGCTGTAGCACCCGGGCAACCAATCACGACACTCGGACGCACCTGCCCTGGCGTGAGAAAAGTCACGCTGTGCGGTTCAGGTACCGGGAAAGTCCAGGTGATGCTGTCTCCGGCGTGAATCCAGATTTCATTCGGAAGAAAGGCCAGCGCCTGGTGTCCCTTGTCCTTGCTTTGCGCTCCCACGGTGACGTGCCACTGCGTCGCCTGCATCACCTGTGGAATAATCAAGATGGCGACTATCGCCATCCACCTAAAAACACGCGAACTGGGGATAAGAAGTCGCATGATTGCCCTCCTCTCAAGCTGTCTTGTATGACCTGAACTGCGGGTTTGTCGTTCGGGGACCTACAACGGTGTCCTTATCGATACCACCACGACGCTGGCCTGTCAAGGTAGGCTACAGCTTGTCCAAAAACCCTTTGAGGCGTGTTTCTCCAATGGGTTCCAACTCACTTTTCCGGTAATGCGACTAATCAGGCGCTAACAGCTTCTCCAATTTATCCAGCGTGCCTTCAATGACTTCCAGATGGTCTGGGACCTTCAGCTTCGCTTTCCGTTCCGCTGAAATCTTCCATTTGGGTCTGAGCTTCTTGCCATGCTTTTCAATGAACATCTCGACGAGAACTTGATTTTCACTGTAGATGTGAACCAGCGAAAAATCGCTGTTAGGAAATCGCGCCGAGGGGTAGAAACCCTGGCCCGAAACGAAGACAATTCGTTTCCCATTTAGCTGAAAGGCGTAACAAGCCCCTTCATCTTCCTCTTCTTCGAGTTCCACCATCTCGTCTGATTGGATTCGAGTTTCGAGCGCCTGGTTTCGGCGAAGCGTCTCCGCGTAAAGCTCAACACCCGCCTTCTCCTTGGGCTTCTCACTGAAATAAATCCAAAGAAAAATCACGCTCCCGATTCCGAACCAAATGGGGGAGACGATGTACCACGGAGTCTGGGTAGCTATCATTGTCCCAGCCCACAAGACACCAAAGATGGCTACGCACGCAATCAACTGCCTCCTGGGAAGGCTTTTGAGGCGGCGTTGACGGTGCGCGAGAGCAGCGGCAAGCAAGCGCCGCTCTGTTTCGGAGAGTTGCCGAGTGACGGTTTCCATTTCAGGCATAGGCTCTGACTCGATGAATTTCCGCATTTTAACGGATGTTTGCCATGACCGAGAATAATTCTAGGCAATGGCTAGCAACATTCGCTGTGAGTCGCAGTGGACGATTAATGTGCTTACCGGACAAGTAATACTTTACATGTCCGGTTACGCGAACTTACCAGGCACTGCAATTAAGGGGGCGGCGCGTTTTCTGGAATACACAAATTCTTCAAACGCTCAATCGCATTTCCAATGAAACTAAACCGAGTGTACCATCACTACCTGTAAACCGGGGCTGATGTAAGCCCAGTTTGACACCCGCGGCATTGACCCAAAGGCGTTGGAAGCGCGACAGTGCCAGCCGAGGCCAGCCCTGGCGAGTGCAGCCACGAGGTCGTGATTATGACAAAGCTTATTGTGCTTCTAGCAAGTGTCGCCGTTCTCCTCGCGCCTTGGTTGCGGCGGAGGTCCGCCGGCGCCCGCTCCCGTGGTGCCGCCGGTGCCCGCGCCTCCGTCGCCTGGAGCGGGCAATTTCACCGCAGTTGGCAACTTAACTACAGCGCGGGCAGATCAAACGGCGACCCTGCTCCCCGACGGCAAGGTTTTGATCACCGGGGGCTTCGGCGGCAACTTCCAACCGCTTGCCAGCGCGGAACTTTACGACCCATCCACCCGTAAGTTCACCCCCACCAGCAACATGAACACGTCCCGAGCCTGGCATACGGCAATTTTGCTGGCTAACGGCAAGGTCTTGATCACGGGCGGCGTCCAAGACTCACAGTTCGGTACTTTCCTCGTTAGCGCGGAAATTTACGATCCTTCTATCGGAACTTTTGCTGCGACTGGCAATATGATCTTGGGTGGCAGGGTCCGATCCACCTTGCTCCCGGACGACAGGGTTTTTATCGCCGAGGACGGCAACGTCGCCGAAATCTACGACCCGGCCAGCGGAACTTTCGCTCTCACGAGTGCCTACACCAGCTCGAGCCCGGTACTTGTGGACACGGCTACCTTACTACCGGACGGCAGGGTGGTGGTCGCCGGGTGTGCTGCGCAATGTAGCGTGGGAACGACTGGAGTCTATGACTCCCACACTGGCATGTTCAGCGCTACGGGCCCGAGGCGGGCTTGGGACACCATAAGCACGGCGACCTTGCTCATAAACGGCACAGTCTTGTTTGTGGAAGGGAATGATAGTGCGCTGCCGGACGACGCAGAAGTCTACGACCCCACCTCTGGAGTATTCACGCACATCGGGTTCACCAGTGATGTCCACGAGTTCTCTGCAGCCGCGCGACTGCCCGATGGAACGGTTTTGATCGCCGGTGGCCAGGTGGCTGGCGGCAATGGTAACCCCAGCGCCGAGCTATATGTTCCCGCGACCAGCATGTTCAACTCCGCAGGAAACATGATCACGGGCCGTCATGAGTACACGGCCACTTTGCTCCCCGATGGCACAGTTTTGCTCGCTGGTGGTTATAGCATTTGGCCTGCCCCCACCTCTAGCGCCGAAATCTATAAGCCCAAAGCGATGCATTGAAGTTGAAATGCGTCCAACGCAGAGGAAACAATGCTAGGGTCCTGATTAACGCTAGTGACCGGACATGTGCTTTTTGATGCCCGGTACAAGTTCGCCCCGGCCTTCGGCACCGAGTCGTATACCACGAGCGACTTGCCTTTTGCTGTACATCTGGTGCTCTGCCTCCGGTTGAGGTAGATTTCATCCCGGAGGATTCATGGACATTCTGGCAGCAGTCAAGCGTGAAGAGAGAAAACTCGAAAAGCAGTTAGGCAAGCTCCAGCACCAATTGAAGGGAGTACGAGCGGCTGCAAAAGCTCTGGGCGATTCGACAAACCGAGAAGTCAAACGAGTAAAGAAACGCATGTTGTCCGCCGCTGGGAGAGCAAAAATTGCCCGGGCAGCGAAAAGGCGATGGGCGAAGGTTCGAGCCCAAGCGAAGAAAGTAGCAGGATAAGTCTTCACCGATGAGAACGCTAATCACTCCTCTGACCTAAGCGGATTGTCCCCGTTCGCCTGTTGTATAGAGTCACCTTCCCATCAACGACGTTGGCCACGTAGCGGTCCTCGCTCAGAAACTGCATCACTTTCTTGCCGTAGCGTGCCATTTGTGCCCAACGGGATTTCGTTTTCGGGTTCTGCTCTAGCCCTCGAATTTCATTGCCGTCGAACTCGAAATCAATCTGGCGCAGACGGCGCCTGGGAGTCCGGCGAACAGCGTAACGCTCCGCCCCCAGCTCGACAGCTTTGGCGTCCTCGACGAGGACTTGCCGCCAGACCTCGATTAGAGTTTGTTCGAAGGAACGGTCCATTGCGCGTTCTGATTCGAGAGCGGATTATACTCCGGCATTAGGGGGAGAGGACGCTTTACCCAATGGGAGCCCTGAATGCTTCAAGAAAACCTTTCCACCGCCGTCTCTTGAGCCACTTTCTCACTATCGTTGTTGCCTATCTCTCGGTCCTGGTGCTCGTCCGCATGTTCGAATCGCGCCTGATCTTCTTCCCGAACTATCCCGGCCGCCTCGACGGCGACTGGCATCCTCGCGGTCTGAATGTTGAAGACGTTTGGCTGACAGCGTCTGACGGTGTCAAGCTCCACGCGTGGTGGATCCCTGACGACAAGGCGGGATTTACTTTTCTCGCCTTTCACGGTAACGCCTCCAACATCGCCAACCGCGCACCCGTCTATGAATTTCTCCGCGGCACGCATGCAAACGTATTTGCCCTGGAATACCGCGGTTACGGCCACAGCGAAGGAAAGCCGAGCGAAGCCGGCGTCTACCGCGATGCCGAAGCGGCCTACGAATACCTTGTGAACACAAAAGGTATCCATCGCAAAGCGATCATTTCCTTCGGCCAATCCCTCGGCACTGCCGTCGCCACTCACTTGGCAGCCCACCGCCAGGTCGCAGGTGTGGTGCTTGAGGCCCCGTTTCCTTCCGCTTCTCGAGTCGCCCGCAAGATTTTTTGGTTTCTCCCAGGCATCAGCCTTCTTACACATGGGCAGTTCGATACGCAAGTCTGGCTAAAGGAAATCCACGCCCCCGTTCTAATCGTCCACTGCAGTCAGGATCCCGTGATTCCATTTCAATTTGGCCAGGAAGTGTATGACGAAGCCCTTCCTCCCAAAAACTTTCTTCAAATCAACGGTCACTGCCACGAGGAGTCCTCCCTCATCGCCCCAACTCAATACCGCGCGGCTCTCCAGGAGTTCCTGAATAGCCTTTAGGAGGCCGGGGGTTCAGCTCGCCAAGGATGTGGCGCGGCCAAGAGGAAGGTTTGAACTTTTCTTTGAGAGTTTGTGCCAGTTTGCCACAGGTTGGGAGTCCCTGGCTGGATTGAGTTTGTAGGACAATTCGCAGCCTGGGTGGAACTTGTCCGAATTATGCGACTTATCGGGAGCTAGCGAGCCTGCTACCGGGGGATAGAACTCTGAGGAAGGCGATCTCCCTACAATATTCCGTCAGTCCGATTTCTTTGAGACGATGAAGTTGGCTGCCGCGAATCCCTGCCATGCAGCCTGGCCCCCAATCTGGTATTTTGCACTCGTGCTGGAGCAATAGGCTGCGTCCTATTTCAACTCTATTGTTTGCGGCTCTCGGCCGTGTAATGGGCTTGCAAGTACCGAATAATTTTCTGCGTGTTCTCATCTGGAATCGCCGCGCCGAAGGTTTTGTTCATCTTGTTGACCTCGGCTTCCCATGTCGCGGCGGGGAGAGGTGGCTGCATAGTGATGTAGCGCGGGCTGTGGCAGGTGTTGCAATAAATTTGGACGTCCTGGAGCCCATCCCCAGGCGTAAGGTCCAAAGCAGGCACCGGATAGACCGAAACCTGGTAGTTCGAATCCGACAGGAGCTCGACGGGCGCAGCCTGCCGGATGCTGCCCAGTTCAGCTTGAGCGTAGTAACCTTTTTTCAAGTCGGCATAAATGACGCCCGTCGCGATCACTAAGCTGCACATCACAAGAAGAATCGCTTGGACTCTGTTTTTCATGGTGGTTTCCCTTCAGCTGGCGTTCCCCACTACGATTTCCTGTCGCTCGATTCGATTCCAGAGGTACCCTCCGGGATTCCAGACCGGTTCGTCGGGCTGCGTGTTGCCTCTTTCATCCGTCGCGCGCACTGCCAACGAATATCGCCCGGGCGACTTTGCTGTCCACGACGCCTCCCAGGTACGAAAGGAGTACGCGCCATGGTCCTCTCCAAGTTTTGCGGTCATCCAGGTTTTCCCGTTGTCATCCGAGACTTGCACGAAGTTCACGCGGCCAAACCCACTGAAAGCGATACCCCGCAGCGTAATGTTCATTCCGGCAGGAATCTTCGAAAATCCATCGGGCGAGATGATGAAAGATCGCACAGGAAATCGCTCGATCGGCACAGTTCTTATCTTGCCTGCCTTCACATCCTCGGGCGTTGTGTTCCCACGCGGCGTATCTGGCACTCGGTATCCGGTCTTCATCCAGAAATTTTCGTCCGGTGCGTCGAGAACTCGAATCCAGGTCAGACACTTGGTCCAGTAGGTTGCAAAATATCCTGGAACGACCAGCCGCACCGGAAATCCATTGAGCATTGGAAGTGGCTCGCCGTTCATCATATACGCGACGACACATTCGTCCAAGACAGGATTCCCAAGATCGATGTAATGAGCCGCTCTTTATGCCGACAATATCAAGAAGCTCGCGCAACCGCACTCCGGTCCACATCGCGTTCCCCATTGCTCCATTGCCCCACTGAGCACCAGCCACCCGGGGTTGCAGTCGACTGCGACTGTTGCCTGAGCACTGATTTACCGCGGCTAGTGAAACCGGTTTGAACTTGTTCATCAGATCGAGAAGGCTGAGCGCAAGCGGTTTGCTGACGTTTCCCTCGATCTGCAGCTTCCAGCTTTTCAAATCAACAGCATTCGGAATGCTTTCGAGATGCCAGCGCACATAAAAGGCTTCGTTGGGTGTGAATGCCGTGCGGAAATAATGGCGTGGCGTTTCGAGCTGAACGGGCCGATCCGTTAGCAGAATCAAAGGGACTTTTTGGGGCTCAGTCACATAGGAACCAACCGAGTTCCAGTGCGGGTTTGCCCCCGGCCCGGTGAAAGTCTCAATCGCTTTTCCCCGACCTGGCTCCTGGGCTATCGCCACGTCCGGTGCTAGCCATCGACTGACGACGATTCCAGAACCAGCCACTCCCAAAGTTCCCAGGAAATCTCGCCGAGAAAAATGTCGCTCCATCGCGTTCATTGTCTCCCTCCGACTTGCGAACTATTGGCTAGAGCGATGTCAACCCAGCCTTTAGGCCAGAAGGACATTTGCACGGCTTTGGAAGACCTCAACTAACCCACCGTGCGGTTACGTTGTTTCTGTTCCGCCTCCAGCAGGCAGGCATTTAACACGGAGACGTAGCGTGATTCAATTTGACCGAATGCGACGGCAACACCGAAGTTGGAATCAGAGCGGCAGACCTTACCTTGAACTTGGAGAAAATACGGCCAAGCGTAGATCTTCACAAGAACTGATGTGCCCACAAGAGGAGGATTCTTTACTTCGAGACGGCAGCCTTCACGGCTTAGCTCACACAAACGCGCGGTGAGGTGAACATCCGAGTTTTCTACTGCGAACTCGGCGTGGGCGAAAAACGGATACCCCTGCATTGGGCTACGGTCTTCGTCCATATGCTAAGTGTGAGTAAATATTCGGTATGGTAACCCGGATTCTGCGAAAGAGTGTAGGAACTGAGAGCGGTTAGTGCTCCCAATGAAATCATTTTACCCAGGATCGGCCTGCATGAAAAAGAATGGCTCCAAGGAGAGCGGCGCCGGGGATGGTGAGTACCCAGGCCCAGACGATGCGGCGAGTGATTCCCCAGCGGACCGCGGAAAGACGGCGCGAAGCTCCAACGCCGACAATGGCGCCGGTGATCGTGTGCGTGGTGCTGACGGGGATGCCAAAGGCGGCGGTGCCGACGAGGGTGAGGCCGCCAGCGGTCTCGGCCGCGAAGCCGCCGAAGGGATTGAGCTTGGTGATGCGCTGGCCCATGGTCTTGATAATGCGCCAGCCGCCCGCCATCGTTCCCCCAGCGATGGCCAAGTGGCAGCAGATGATTACCCAATAGGGAACGACGAAGGACTTGAGCAGGCCTCCGGCAACGAGCGCGGTGGTGAAGATG
>WNFD01004468.1_pt1 | contig 14031 bp, 17 predicted proteins | sample 5400491 | NCBI WGS metagenome assembly WNFD01 (sample SAMN13153343, study PRJNA577476) | soil metagenome | isolation source: 120 cm saprolite under Douglas fir tree site 2 hole 2 replicate 2 | place: USA:California | collected 2015-04-18
CAAAACCGGCCACTGTAGGCCCTACCAGCTACGCTACTAACCGCTATACTCCCGTTGATAACCCATATAGCACCGCAAGTTTCTCGTCGGAACTCCATCTCTGTGGCAAAAACACATTTTTGCAGCAGAAACTAACTAGTTTCTTTATCAATCGCTTACTCCGGCTCTCCCTCATTCGACAAGTTTGCCGAATATTAAAACCCAATTCCGCTCCGATTCGGCCATGAACACCTCCCAAGTCCTGGAAAACATTGAAAAAGCGATAGCATTCCAAGGGGGGTCGAGGGAAGTCCTTTTTCGGCAGGGTGGGTTCGGTGTAGTAGGTAGCGGGTTCCCGCGTGATTTGGCTCTGCGGAGGATTCTTTCCCAATTCTCAAAATAACCGTCCCTCCAGATTGCCCGTAAAACATGCTCCCAGCCTCAACAGTTGACAAATTCCGGTATTCGACAGGGGGGGAAGGAACTCGATTTTAGGGAATAACGCGGGTTCCGTTCTCGCAGCGGACGGCATGGCCCACAGAGAGGTGGGGGACTTCTTTCTTCTTTCTTCATTCTCTTTTTTTTTTAATACGCACAGAAACGAGGGAGCAGAGCACTCCAGATCCCCGCACTCCCTCTTGAAGAAAGAAGCAGGACTCATCAGGAACATCAGATCGGCGTATCTTCGGGGTACTCCTGCTGATGCTGCTCGACGTAGTCAGAGTGAACTAGCACCTCCGCTGGCCGTCCTGGGGTCTTCTTCCCAAATCTGTGGACAACCTTGCCGTCTAGCAACGTTTTCAGGCGGGAATCCCTTTCTGATTGCCTCATGTCCTGAAAAGCTCGGGTAAACTTGCTTTTCAGCATCCCACCGACTCCCGCGCCTTTTATCTGCTGTTCCAGTTTGTCCACCTGAGAACCCTCGTGATTCAGCCCGGTCTTGATTAGAGAGAAAATCGTGTCCTCGGTCCTACGGGCGGATTCAATAGCCCGTTCCATCGACCTAACGTGAACAGTCATCCCTCCTTCATACGACATTGAATAGATCGCGGCGAGTTTCAGGAGATGGACCCGGTGACGGTTCCAAAATGCTCTCGCCATTCCAGTATTGGGCTGTGAATCGAACCGTTTCTTTGTTTCTCTGTACCAGTCCTCGTAGGTATCCACCCGAGAAAGGTCTATCGGACCCTTCATGTCTTTCACTTCCCGGAGACAGTCGGCCAGATCAGGGATGATGACTTTATTTGGTTCATTTGGCGTTGGAATCGCCCTATATAGGTCAGGGAGCTTGATCAAGAACCACCGAGGGATGAAACCGCCTGTCGAATCCTCCTGAGAAAGGCTGTCAATAAACCACGCCTGAGAACTCGTCGCCAGAATGCTCACCCGAGGAGCATCACTGAATACAATCGGAGGAGTACTCTGATTCGACCCCTTGCGATATTGAATGTCGGCAGGTGGGCGAAAGTTGTCGTAGCAGTTCGTGAGCCACTGCTTTGCTTCACCAAACCGTGCATCTGATAGCGCATTGAGCGAAGAAGCCAGTTCCTCCCATACCAAAAATCCACGGGGATTCTCGGGCGAGGTCTTGATAGAACCCCTGTTTGCTGCCCCACGTTGTATTTCGGACCAAGTTATCAAGCCCTGCCTCGTGCAGAACAGGCCACAGCAAACTCACAAGTGTGTTTCTCCCGACCCCGCTCCCGGATAAAAGAAGAGTCCAGTTATCGAGTGAGATTGTTTGCCCGCCGTTTTGTATCCAAACGTTGCCATTCGCTACGGCTGAGATAGCGGTGAGCGCTACGGCTTCGTGCGCCTCGGGATGTGCTTCAAAAATGTCTGCGTATTCCACGTATTCCTTTATGAAATCCAGTTTGTATGAGTTCGAGGAGACAAGGAATTGGGTTAAGAGTTCAGTATTTGTATTCATGTTCAGTTTTTTCGTTTCTCCGATTGATCGCCGCGCTCATGGCACGGCGAAGGTATTTCTGTGAGGCAAAGAGGTCCGTTGCCGAAACCTCCGCACCTCGGTCAAATTCAAGTTCCGCTTGGGAACCGTTGTCGGCTGAGTCCTCAAAAAGGAAACGGACCTTTTCGGTCTCGTCAGCCTCGCAGCCCCGGAATGGGAGTTGCTGAGAAGCGTGGAGGTAAATAGCAAGTGGCAGTCGTTCTGTAGAGAAGACCCGTAGCGGGTGATTCGAAGGGGCAGTGTGCGAAGGTATGTGGATGTTCATCATGCGATATTCCGAGGAGAGAACTCGTTCGCTGAAAGCGATGAAAAGCCTGAGGGAAGAACAATCAGGTCAAGGGATTGGTTGTTCTCGCTGCTTTATATTAGACCGTCAGAAAACGGGAAGTGTTACGAACGCTCATAAAAATAGACGCTAGTTCAGAAGCGTCCCGCCCGGCGGAGTCTGATCCATTGTTGTTTGTGCGTGAGCACCGAGTCACTTACGCAGCCAGGAGGACGAATCCTCTTTTTTCCCTACCTACTTAATTAGTTGCCGGAAACCCCTTCCAGCCGTCGCCGGGCGGGCTAATTCTTTTTCCGAACCTTCGATTTTAGACGTGCCCACCGGCTATCAACCGCCTCTTGGCCAATTCCCATCTTCGCGGCGATCTCCTCGCTGCTCAGGCCTTCGTTCTTATATCTCAGTAGAGCCGCGTCCTCCTGGGGGAGTTTGGCGCAAAGCTGATCAAATTCAATGGGACTATCGAAGTCGGGAGTCTCGGATGGGTACACCGCGTTTGCCACTTCCCCTTCTTCGGCGTGGCGTTCATCCAATACCTCCTTCGTCTCGTCGAAGACCTTCCTTCTCCGCATCCGCTTCCGCAGCTCCTCGTCCGCTTTCCGTGATGCGATCTCGTGAACCCAAGTGCTGAATTTACATTCTCGCCGAAAATCTGCGAGTTGATTTACAACTGCGACGACAATGTCATGAGTTAGGTCCGGATTGTTTTCCCCCAGTTTCTCCCATAGAACAGCCTGCGCGTGTGGCCGGACGGCAGCGAACAGTCTCCGCTCCACATCTGGCCGCTGGTCTTCGGGAGTGTTCCACCACTCCTCGTAAAGCTCGTTCTCGTCCAACTCGGAGATTCCCCTTCCGATGGTCGTGAGTTTCGACGTAAACGGAGGAATCTTACAAATGTTTTCTGAAAATTGCCGAGAATCCGCGCACGGGTGCTTACTTCGGGAAAGACTTAAACGCGGGCCGGGCTTCACGTACCAGCAGTTGAGTACAATTAAGAGCACAGAATAGCCAAATAAGGACCAAAACCGGCTAACACCCACTAACGTAAGCGCAAGAAAAGAAAGAACAAGCCACTAGCATGAGGCATTGATGGTTGGCTCATAACCCAAAGGTCGGTGGTTCAAATCCACCCCCCGCAACCAACTCCAAGCTCGACGCTCATAATGACTTGAGCTCGATCGCGGGAACTGCAAGCCGGTTACAATCGGTACCCTTTGGGTCCCATTAGCCCGGCAGCCCCTCAAAACTTAATCCGTCCTGCTTCATCACCTGGGCCGAGGAGACGACTGTCCTGGAAGACGCGAGAAAAATAACCGGCCTCGAACGAACCGTTCTACATGCAACCAACGAGGGTCTTCCGTGTACGAGAGGATGGCCTCTGCAGCGGCCCGGACCTGCTTGCTCTCAAGGCCCATGTCTTCCAAATTCACAGCGTCTTTTGGATGCCGTCCTTTTTCATAGAGATGCCGTTCGGTCTTTCTAACTCTGGTCCAGCTTGGTGCGCGTTTGCTCGCTCTCCGGTGGCCTGAGAATTCAGGGCGCCGAAAGGTCGGAAAAGAAAACGTAGGCTCAGCAGATAATCGACTTTTTCCAAGAGGCTGACGATGGGCTCGGACTTCGGAATGAAGCAATCGACTACTTCGAGGTCGCGCGACGGCAGGCACTCATCGCTGGACAAGAGCGCGATGGGAACGTCCGGTTTGGAATCCTTCATGCGGGCCGCGGCCATGTCACCATTCATTTCTGGCATGTGGAAGTCAAGGAGCACCAAGTCCACCGAATGCGACGTGAAAGCTTGCACCGCCTCCTTCCCGTTGGTCGCGGTGAGGACGCGGTATCCATTTTCTTCAAGCAGCATTTTCAGGCCTTCTAGCACGCTCGGTGTGTCATCGACACAGAGGATTAGTGGTTTCCAACTCATGGGAACACTCCAAGAAATCTTCGGCCTGAGTGGTGGCGGATTCCGGTGGCGCTGTTCCGAGGCGGGCCTCGAAGGAGGGCTTTCAGTGTTTCTGTCGAGAGGGCGACCGGCGGCATGCCCTTCTAAGACCTATCGATTGGTAGCTACAATAACTTGCTTTGCCAATATGTCCGCCGCTTCGGCAAGCGTTAAACCGTCGGGAACCGTCCGGAAATTGCTGCGATATTCCTTCTCTTTCACCGCGACTGTTTTGAAGAAAAGCGCCTTGCCTTTCATGTCTACTTCCATGAAGGTGAGGTCCCATTGACCAGGTAAAAGCTCGCGCTGTTCGACGTTAAAATGACCGCCCTTCTCCAAATGTCCCAGCAACCCACCGGCGAATTTCACGTCCGCAATAAGCTGCCCGTGTATACGCACCAGTCTTCGCTGCGTTTCATGCACCCACATCTCACCTTCCATTTCATGGAAGACTCGAGCCTCGCGGGAAGGGGGTTGAAAACTCGGATTCGGACGATAACTCAGCCTGATGAGGTCTCCGTCCCGACCTGCATAAATGAAGGTGAGAGCATCTGGAAGCAGCTTGAAAAATGCTTTGCATTGCTCCGCATCTTTTTTCTTCGTTTGTTCGAGTCTTTCCTGCTCTGCTGAATTTCTGACCAGGTTCCCAATCCTATCCCTCTCGTCCTGTTGCTCGTTGGCGTTCAGCGGTCGTCCGTCAATTGCCACTAATCGCTCGAGGGAGCCCTGCCCCGTCTGAACAACTTCTTTTGCTTTCTGCTTATTTTGTTCTTCTTTGTCCACACGGTACATCCAGCGACCGTGACTTCCACCTTGAGCTTTGAGTTCGTTAGCGACTACTGCACGCACCAAGTCGTTGGCCGATATTGCCGGGCGAGCAGCGGTGGACTGACTAAACGCAGCACCGATCGGCAAAAGAGCAAGCAAACCAGGAACGGCGCATCGTTCGAGAAAACGCAATGACATTTGTTTCTCCTGCCTTTCTAGTCATACGTTCGTGCCGTTCGATGAAGGCGCTGATCGGAGAGGTTGCAGTTCGCAGGCGGCGGCCGTGTTCAACGTTCCACTCACAGATAAGATCCTCTTGCTTTCGTCTGGACGAAGGGCCAAATATTTCGTTGTCGGATCACGCCCAATCAGCCTGGCCTCAGGCTGCTTCGGCGTAGTGGCTATCCGCGTTGGCCAGGAGCGCCATCATTTCATGGAGCGTAGCAATGTCGAGCTCTGTAATCGAGTTGACGAGTGCCAGCCTGTCACGCACGGATGTAGTAGGATTGAACAACTTGAATTGAATGTCGCGGTCGTAAGCCCATCGTTGCAGAAACAGGAGCATCCCTAGACCGCCGCCTTCTATTGCGCGTACCTCCGAGAGATCAAGCACAATGATTCGTGCGTTGCGCAGCGCCGTGACCGCTTTACGTAATTGGAACGCGGCTTCGCTGCGCACGATTCTGCCTTCGCACTCAACGACCGCCAGGTCACCTATTTTCTCAACGCGAAGGTCCAGCATGGCTCCCTCCCAGCCCCACTCGCTCACCGAGAGCACGACTCGTGCCATCAGACGCAGCCTGTGTTTTGTGCTGGGTTAAATGGCTGAGGCGGCGAGCGAGCGGAACTTTAGGGAGGTGACCTAGAAAATCTGCGCTACAGCAACTGCTGTATCTCGGGCACGAAAGCGATGGTACCCACTCTAAAACAGCCGAATTGATACGGCGCTACCAACTCTCGTGTTCACAATGAATGCGACAAAACGGCCTGGCAAATGGCCAGGCTCTATCTCGCAACTCGATGACCGAGTTGGGGCATTCGTGTGGCCGAGTCGCAGGCCACCTTTGCTTGCGCCGGCGAGCGGTGGACTCGTCTGGGACTGACGAGTCTCGGTGAGGAAGGCCCGAAAAGGGGCAACTTTTCTGGCACTCAACGTGCACGGCAACGATGGTACTTGGACAGGCGGCCCTAGCCTGAAGGGAGAACAGGGTTATGACATACGTAATGACCAAGCCTTGCCCAGTCTGCAAACAGCAATTAACCAAGAAAGTGCCTACCGATGTGGTGCAATGCGCCTGCGGCAAGCACGTTTGGCAGGGGTAATATCTACCGTAGGTGCAACGCTCGCCGCCGCCCTGATTGTCTTTTCGATTTGTTCAAGTGATCTCACGCCCCAAGACGTTAAGCTAAGCGCAAACTCAAGACCGACGCTCGAGCCTTGCTGTTCTCCTTATCCGGTTCGATGATCAAATCAAGCAGTGTGACGTTCGAAAGGTCGACAGCGTAGTCCTCTGTCTCTCGCGTGGCGTCCGGCGAACTGAAATTCCACTGCTGCCGCACGATTTCCCGGAATGAACTTCCCCGATCTGGCGACCATCGCAGGGTGAATTCTTGCATGCGTTTGGTTTCGGTCTCCTCGAACACAACCAAGATGCGTCTGAGCTTTTGTGGTTGGTCAAAGATCAGCCGAATCGTCTGGATGCCCGGCTCGGCCGCGCGCCAGCCTCCTTTGTCTCGCGGTAACAGCGCAGATTCAATCGGAAAGGCATAGTCCTCAGACGTTATTTCGACCGATGCAATGCGTTCCAAATCGAGCCAACCTTGCTCAGGAGGTGAGGTGTGAAGCGGCCGGGCAATAATCCGTTTGCGCATTTTAAGCCTAATCTGCTCTAAATCTCCCGATCGAAGCCCCGGCGAGACCGCGAGGTGAACGTCTCCTTTGAGCTTCCCGGAAGAAAGCCGGCAACATTCGTGGCGGATCGTGCCTGATGGCCGGATTCTGAATGCATGCCTCAGGCGGCAAAATCAATCTTTGTGATCGGGGGAGGTTCATGCTTCTCTTCGATCTTGCCCTTGCTGCTGATCTTCGCCAGTTCAGAGTTAAGTTCCGCTCCGACCAGCATGGCAAAGCCTGTCCAATAGAGCCACGTCATTAACGCAATCCCTGCACCGAGCGTTCCGTACGTTTTGTTAAAGTTTGCGAAATGCCGAAAGTAGAGACCGAGCAGATAGGAGAGCGCAAGCCAGCAGCCCACGGCAAGGATCGCGCCCGGCAGTGTGGCCAAAAAACGCTGCTTAACATTCGGAGCAAGAAAGTACAAAGCTTCCACCGCGAGGATTGTGAACCCTATCGCACTGGACCAATGAATGTACGGCCACAGCACAACAAACAAATAGGAGAGGTGGACTCGACCGGCGAGCCATTCTCCGAATCTGGGCCCGACAATCATCACCAACAGTGCTACTAGCATCAGAGCTCCAGTCACGAGCGCTAAACCCACTGCCAAAGGGCGTGTTTTCCAGAATGGTCTATCGTCTTCGACCTCGTAGGCAATATTCAAGGCCTCGATAGCCGCCGCGAATCCGCCCGATGCCGTCCAAAGCGTGCCCAGAATACCGAAGGAAAGGAACGTTCCCCTGTTAGGCGTGATCACATCAGACAAAACTCTGCGGACCAGCCCCATGCTGTCCGGAGGTAAGAACCGCGCCATCATACTCAGCGCCTGGTCGAAAAGATTGGGAACGGGCAGGTACGCCACAATGGCCGACAGAAGGATGAGGGATGGAAAGAGTGAGAGAACGAAGTAGTAGGAGAGCGCAGCAGCCATCTGCAGAGTGTGGTTTCGAAGCACGTCTCCGTAGGTCCCGGCCAACGCATGCTTGATCGGTGCCCGCATCACGATTCTTGGATGCAATTCCTGATTTCTGTGGCCAATAACGACTTTAGGCGATCGGGTCCCGGCTAAGGGTCCCGGCTAAGCCCATGTAACGCCAAGGGCCTGCTCTACTGCCAGCTTCCTCCCCCGGGAGTTGTGGCTCTCCAAAATCGAAACGCAATGCATACTGGCGGGAATTGCTGGCGTCCTCCTTAAAGGGATCGTAGGGCTGCCGGACTGATAAGACTGTGATGGCCCCATCGGCGGTTCATGGCAACAGTGCGGGCGACAAATCGGTAATGTACAGCCACCCAGAATCCATTGCCGTGTTCCGAACGGACGCCCACACCAAGTTCACCTATTTTCTATCCCTGAAGGAAAGCTTGCCTCGCCAAAGGAGTGCGCTCCATCAAGTTGATTAGCGCCGTAAAGGTTATCCGACGACTACACAGCCGACGACATTGACCGCCAATGTTCCATACCTCGACTAGGTTCAACCTGCAACGCATACAAACCCTTTCGGACTCTCTCAAGCCCATCAATCACCAGCTATTCCTGATTCGGGAGAGGACTTGTCTGAATGCTGCCCTTGATGAGGTCCGTCTTAATCTTGAATTTTCTGACTTGCAACGAGGTTGATTTCAGTCTCAAAAATTTGATATCCCGGTAAACTGATTGTGATGCGGCGTTTTCCGGGTGCGACCAGCAGAGCTCGTCCCACACCGTTGAACTCAGCTATGTGACCTACAAAGACGCCATCCACAAAGATTGCGGCCCTGTTCGGCATAAAAGGCAACTTGACTTCCGCCCTTACTGTCGGAAACTTAGCTTGTAGATCCTTCTCCATCGCTACTCGGATGACTTGTTTTTCCCCAGGTTGAACTATGACTCTTTGGGAGAAATCCTTGTATCCCCCTTGCCGCACCACGATCTCATGTTCTCCAGGCAGTAACAAAATCTTCTTCGAGCCTTTAAGTTCCTTCAGGTGGCCTACGTACTGCCCGTCGATCCAGACACCTGAGGTTTTCTCCACTTTCGTGACGCCGACTAGCTCGATCTCCCCCAACACATCATTCCCGGCATAGGAAGTCGTGGCCAAGACCAAGAAGATACAAACTATCAGGCCGCCAACTAGCAGCTGGACCCTATATGGATGTACCATGGTTTCCTCCTAAGCCCTGCGATGTTTGACGCAGGATACTGCCTCCGTTGGAACGCGACGCAGCCTGGAGTGCAACTTGTAGTGTCGCGTGAATCCGGGCCGACCAGGCTTCTCAGGCGTTCAATTGGGATTATGGCCCCCAATTGCGGTCCCTATGACCTCACCGGAGACGACCAACTCCACTCTACGATTCTGCTGTCGCCCAGCCGCCGTCCCGTTCGAGGCTACTGGTTGCGTCTTCCCGAATCCAAGCACCGTGGCTGAAGACATTGGGAGGCCTTGTTGCACAAGGTAATCCCGAACCGAAGCCGCCCGTTTTTCAGACAACTGCTGGTTGTAAGCATCACTGCCCACACTGTCGGTATGTCCATCAACTTCTAATCGTAGGTCGGGGTAAGCCAGCAATATACCGGCAAGCTTGGCTAGGCTCTCGCGAGCCGCCGGTTTCAGCGAAAACTGGTTCGTCTCGAAAAGGACGTCCGGCATCGTCGCGGTCAAACCCCGGGCTGTATCGCGTGTGACCAGGATCGCGTTGAGCTGTTGCAGCAAGCGGGCACGCATCTCAGCTTTTTCTTGTTCCGCTTTTTGACGCCCTCGCTCAGACTCCTCAGCTTGCGAGCGGGTTCGTTCGTTTTCGGCCTGCAGCGCTTGTTGCTGCTGCAGCGCAGCCGCTTTGGCGGTTTCGGCTTCCGCCCTCTCCTGCTCAGCTTTTCGCGCCGCTAGATCGGCTTCCTGTTTGGAGCGATCCGCTTCAGCTTTTGCTTGTTCTGCGGTTGCGCGTTCCGCCTCGGCCTGCTGTCTCCGTTGTGTTTCTGCCTCGGTTTCGGCTCTGGCTTGTGCCTCCCGGGCAGCCGCAGCTTCCTTGTCCTTCGCGATGCGCTCTTCTTCCTGACGCTTCAGTGACATGACTCGGGCTTCTTCCGCCGTCTGAGCCGCCTCTCGGGCCACGGTGCCGATCGGCGTTCTGCCCTGCTTGCGCCTGTAATAGTCTTCCGCCTGTTTCAGATCTTGTTCTGCCTTGGCAAAAGTACTTGAGGCGTATTGTTCCGCTTGGGCGGCTCGTGCGATTCGTACGGCATTGCGAGCTTCGAAGAGATCTAGGGGAGCCTTGCTGTCGATCCCATACACCACGTCGCGAAGTGGCTCCAGTTGGGCGGCATATAGACCTCTAGGCAATAGCTCGTACTTGACGTTAATCGCCTCTTCCCTTCCCTTCGTATCGGTTCGAATCACATTCTCAGCAACCACAAGATCACTCGGTTGCGTGACCGCAAAGTAGGGTTCAGCAGTGACAATCAGCCCGAAAGCCTGTAAATCCGTGGTCACACGTATTTCACTCTTGCCGTCGCTGAGGACAATCTCGCCCAGGTTGTTGGCGCGTCCTTCCGGACTAACGGCCCACAATACGAAGGTCAAGTACTCCATTCCAAATTTGTTGGCCGCCTCGAGTCCGTTCAGTTTTGCATTGATCTCCAGGCGCCCGGTTTTACTCTCAACTCTAGCCTCCCCGCTTGCGCCGGGCATAAGCTCCGTCCCGCGCAAGTCGACCTTGGTAGAACCCCCACGGTGTCTGTAATCGACCGCTTTGGTGGAGCGAGAGACTACATTGACTCGAAACACAGGCGTCTTGTCCATGGGCTCAACGGTCCGTTGCCCTTGATTCTGGTCTTGATTTGGGAGCGTTCTGGCGAGGCCCCTGGTGGAAGCACCTAGACCGCAAATGGCAATGAGAAGTGCTAACATTCTGATGTTCATGGCGCTCTCCTTACTATGGATTCTCGTCGTTCTCCTCTTCCTCCTAGCAAAACAGCAAATGCAGTGCCCGGAATATCGAAACGCAAAGGGGCAGCGCTCAACGTGCTTGGGATCTTCTCGAGGATTGGCCTAAAACACAGAGCCGAGAAGCGCCTTGGCTCTGCGTCGGAATGAATCCAGTCTTAGCTAGCCTTCCGCTTCTCCTCTGACTGGATGTCCTCGGACTCGTTTACCTTCATCGATTCCCAAGTTTTCACTTGCTTGTCGGCTTCTTCTTTCGCAATACCGTACCTTTCCTGTATTTTTCCGACGAGCTGATCCCGTTGGCCGGCGATGACGGTTAAGTCCTCGTCGGTGAGCTTGCCCCATTGTTTCTTGACAGCCCCCTTCGTCTGATTCCATCTTCCTTTTGCCTGTTCCCAATTCATGGCATCCTCCTTCTTTGCTTCTTTGGTGGCTACGATTCGAACAACGTTAGTGTGTGACTGCTCGAATCGATCTTGGGCTGTTCTCGCGTCAGGCACCTGTCCAGCTTGCTAAATTTAACGACTTCATCTGTGAGGGAGCACGCTGTGGGCCAGCCGCCGCATCTGTCGCTTTTCCAAGTACATGCGCGCCTCAAGCAGGAGAAGCACCTATGTAATTCGGGCGGAGCAGCCCGCTTCTTTTTCATACAGCAAAATACCCACCGTTGCACTGGCGGGCAGGGTACGTGGAAGCATTCCGGCACGATCCGGAAAATGGCGGCCTTAGCGATCGAGAAGAGTCAACCAAACTCAGCGAGAGTTCCAACGTCACCGCAATTTTGCTGCGTTCCGTGAACCCTTTCACATACAGGAGCATTCGGGGAGGGAAGTCCCACTTCGTCGAGCAGCGGCGGATGCAGCAGGTGAGACATAGTGCGCAGGTTCTACCGCAATCGCCCGGGGTAGGTCACGGATTTGCGTGGTTAGATCTCGGATTTCTCGTGAGGGCCACGGATTTTGCGTTGGGAAAAACGCGCGCGCGAGGACGCCCCTTGTGTCGTTTGTGCTGCTGACGTGTTCTCGCGCCGCCGAGTCTTACGCTGCCACGGCGAGCGGTTGGATGTGGCCGAGTTGAGTTAAGAGCGTGTATTGATCGTAGTAACAACCGCCCGATACCGTCCGCCCTTGCTTGTCGAAGTGACAGATTTCGCAGAAGTGCAGGGACATCTTGCGACCGGTCGGCTGCAATGAACCGAGTGGGCCGTCGTTAGTGCCTTCGGCAGTGAACTGGTCGACGACAATGTCTCTTGCGTCAATGTATTGGGGATTGGTGATTCGCCCATCCGAGAACTGCCTTGGCCCATACTTCAGTCCACTCTCTAAACTTGTCCCGCGTGTTTAACGTGATATTCCGGCCGTTATCGGTGTAGGCAAGGCCCTTAACTGCGTTGCTGACCACGCCCGCAAAGTCGCGCTTGTTCCAGCTCTCGTGCGAGGCACGGAGCGTTTCCACATTTTTCGAAGCCATAGTGCTTTCTCCTTTTTTGTAGTGTAGAAAGCGGGCGAGTCGCTAAGCTCGCCCGGTGCGGGTGAAGAGTGACCTAGCTCGATCTGTCAGGCGGCCTTGCCTGCAGCAATTCTGTGCGTGGTTGAGCTATCGACATTGAAGGTCCGGATTACGGCTCGGCCTCAAGCAGGTGCCGTACCATCTCGTGGATGGCGGGATATTGCTCCCGCTTGTACCGTTCGGCATCTTCCTTGCTGTCCCAAAAGCTCAATGCCAAGATCTTTGGTTCCGTGTCCGATACCAGAAGGGTCTCATCCACGAATCCGGCTTGTTTCTTCAAAATCGGCAGCACTTTTTCGTTGATGGTGCTGGCGAGTTCTCGGGCCTTTCCTGATTTGGGGGTTACTTCCACAGTTCGTGTAAACATGGAAACACCCCTTTTGCGCTTGCTCTGAATAGGCGACGCTCGCGCTACCGGTCGAAGCTGACCGGCAGCAGTTGTGTCTCACTTGGGTGAAGTCGGTCTTGCGCCCGCCTGCTTGACCACCATGTATTCGGGATAAACCGCCATTGGAGACGGCAGTAGGTGTGATGAAGCTCTACTCCCCGAATTTTCCCGCGGTTCAGGGCCGCTGCTGGACCGCTGTCTAGGAGATGTGCGACTGAGTTTTGGCTGTGGCCGATGATAGGCTTTCAGATCGGCGGGCAAGTGACTGACTTCGTCCTTCTCGTGATGAATGACCGCGGTGCGAATGGAATCTTGAGCAGCAAAGTGAAGCTCGGAGCAGATGCATCGGTAGCAGCAGGACCAGTCGGTCGTGACGCGTCGGCAGAAACCGATGTCTCGATGCGTGCTGAAATATTGAGCTATTCGCGCGCGCGCGGCCTATTTGCAGGTATTTCGCTCCAAGGTTCGACGGTCCGACCTGACAACGACGCAAACAAGAGAATCTACGGGGAGAAAATCTCGGCGAAGGACATTGTAATTGCCCACGAGACACATGTCCCTCCTGCAGCAGAGGGCCTTATCTCGACGCTTAACGCGAAGACGCCGAAGCACAAGTCGCCATAGCAGTTGCTTTTGCAAGTGCGCCATGCAGCGATCAGGATAGCCAAGAAACTCGGGTCTGCTGCAAAAGTGGTTACTTTGATGATTGACTCTGGTTTGAAATATTGGAGTACGGACGCTGTCCAGGGCCAAGATGAACGCCCCCTTCGGGGCGCCCTTGACAGCCCCGTAAGTCACCATCGGACGTCTATGCCAACGTCGGAAAACAAATTAAGGAGGGCCGCCACGTCGGCCTTGACTTTTATGACCTTCTGATAGAAGCGCTTATTGGGTTAGTCCCCCCGATAGGGTCAAACAAGGGTCACGATACTGTTAGTCTCCAGTATTCGTGCGGCCCCGTGGGTTGTCATCTGCGCCGCAAAGTAGTTGAATTTGCAGTTTCCCACGAGACTCATAACCCAAAGGTCGGTGGTTCAAATCCACCCCCCGCAACCAAAAAATCTTTACTTTGAGGAACTTCCGCGAACCCCGCAACCATCCGAATTGACAATCCGATTCACAGCCAGACGAGCGGCGATGAGCATATCTGCAGATACCTTCCGGATGCCCCGTCCAAGCACAATCCCGAGAGGGGGCTGTGAAGGAAATCACTTCTACGTGTACTTAACTGCAGGTGCGCTTGCAGGAACAGGAATAACCCGGGCGTCGCCGAGGCACAAAGAGCAGAAGACGGAAATGGAACCGTCGCGAGCCGGGAATACTAATCACTGTTCCCGAAGGCGTCACTAAGCCGGAATCGCCTCGATGATGACGAATTC
>WNFD01005710.1_pt1 | contig 14029 bp, 14 predicted proteins | sample 5400491 | NCBI WGS metagenome assembly WNFD01 (sample SAMN13153343, study PRJNA577476) | soil metagenome | isolation source: 120 cm saprolite under Douglas fir tree site 2 hole 2 replicate 2 | place: USA:California | collected 2015-04-18
CCCAAACCCCCGGTCGGACTCGCTAAATCTTTTCCCATCAGATCGGTCCCCATGAAAATGCTCCTCCAAAAATACGTCCCCCGACGGCATCCCAACACCACCCCTTGGTTGCCGGAATGACCTATCTAAGTTGTCTAGGAAGCGTGCTCGGCGGGACTGTAGATTCTGCTGATTTTGTACTTACTAGGTGCTAAGGCAGAGCCAACAGAGTCCGGACGACCACACTCGCACGGTTAGCGCGTCTCCTGATTTTACGGCGAAAAGGTTACAAATGCTGATTAGGCATGCACCGGTTCAAGCAACCGGACTGCGCCCTTGAATCAGGCGAATCAGCACAACTACGACCGCCAGTATCAGCAGAAGGTGAATGTAGCCACCCAGAGTATAGTTTGGCGATTGACGTTCTGTGGAAAATGAAATGAGAAGTCCGGTCGCAATAGACTAGACTTCTCTTCATTGAAAAAGCTCAACATACGGGCCGCGTTAGGAGGCGCGACGCTTATCCCCCTGTTGCTGGTCATTCTGTTCTTGATCCTGGCCCTGACGTGATGGATTCCTCTTCGAAATATCTTGCTGGTCCTTTTGTTGCTGTTCGGATTCTTGTCCAGGCTTCTGACCTTGCTTGTAGCCAGATTGTTCGGATGTTTTCTTGTTCGGATCGTCTGCCATGAAGATTCTCCTGAAGCAACGCGCTTATGACGCAATTGCAAATTTGTGCACCGAACCGAACCGGTTAGTTGCAGGAAGGACTTTTGTAGTTGTCTCGCAAGCGGCTAGGCGGGTTTGGCGGATAGCGAGGCTTTCGGCGATTCGAGAAGCGGATTAGCGCGACGAAGCCGGCTCTACACACACTCGAACCAAAAAACTAACACCCAGAAAGCGTGGCGGCAATACAGCACAATGAGTATAGCCGGGAATCGAATCCCATCATGGTGGCAAACATGGCGTGCTTGCATGTGAAGAGCACCGTACGCCCAGGAGGCGAGAACTTCATACCAGCAGCGCTGTATAAGTGCCGCAGGAAGACGATAATCACCACTGCACGACCATGCAGAATACGGACGCTGTGCCTTCGCAGGCATCTCATCGTCTGTGGACCCAAAAGCAATGAAATTTCCGCAGGGACCTGGAAACCGAGAGACCGAGGTGCTGCTCCCGGGGGAGCGCAGCACGGCTGAGGGCAGGGCGGTTGGGAATCGCATCCTTCTTGCTCTCCCGGAAGCCGAATATCAGACTTTGCGCCCGTTATTGAGCTCTGTGGTCTTGAGCACGAACCTGGCGACAAGATTGAGTTTGTGTACTTTCCCAACTCTGGCCTGGTGTCCTTGGTAGTAGCCATGAAGGAAGGAAAGACAGTCGAAGTAGGAGTAGTTGGGAACGAAGGGTTAGTGGGGACGCCCGCGGTCGTAGGGCTTGACCGAAGCCCGCACCGCGCAATCGTGCAGATCACCGGGGACGGACTGCGGATTCCAACCGAAGCCCTGCGGAGCGTATTACCGGAGACACCCCAGCTTCAATTCCTCGCCAGTCGGCACGCCGTGCTTCAGGGAATGCAAGCCGCTCAGTCTGCGGCCTGCAACCGGCTGCATGGAATTGAGCAGCGCCTCGCGCGCTGGTTACTGATCATGCAGGACCGGATCGATCAGGGCCTCCTCCGTATCACCCATGATTTCCTGGCGACGATGCTGGGAACTGACCGGCCGAGCGTAAGCCTTGCGGCCGGAAGCCTTCAGAGAAAAGAAACAATCCAGTCCTCAACCGCAAGAAACTCGAGGAATGTGCGTGCGAATGCTATGGGCTCATTCAGCAATTCAACGGTTCTCTGGGTCTCAAATAGGGGAGCAGACCTCCGGTAGGATACCCTGCCGGCGGCGCCCTTTCCGCCTACTAGAGTGCGCGTACCTGACCGCCCCGCGAATTTACAGACCTATTCGAATGCTGTGGGTTCATATCCGGATTTCCCAGAAACCCTGCGCACACACCACGAGGCCCTGATCGAACTGAATCCCCGATGGCGCGAGCTCTACGAAGCTGCTCTGTTGGAACTGGATCGTGTGGAACTACTTCAATGCATCGAGCTTGCGGAACAGGAGATTCCCGAAGACACGGCCACTGACCGCGTACATCACGCACCGGACGAGGTGTAGGTTATGAATAACGTCGCGTTGCACGCATCAAGTCTGTTACGCTGCAGCGCACTCGGGGAAATGACGCTAACTCGCCAAGCTCGGTAACTGGCTTGCTCCAAGGAGCCGCTCAATAGTGGTAAGCAAATCTTCCCGCGGCGCAGCCTTCGCGCAGACCGCGTCTACGCAACAGCGCACGGTGTGTGGAATGCGCGCGCTGGCGGTGTAGAGGATCACCGGCAACGTGGGAAACTGATCTTTTATCGCTGAAGCCAGATCCCCGCCGTTCATTTCCGGCATGTCGTAGTCAAGAATCGCAACATCGGCTGCGGCTGAGGAAAGCTTATCGAGGGTCCGCTCTGGAGAGGCGCTCGCCAAAACTTCGAATCCTAAGTGCTCAAACACAGCTTTGTAGAGCGACAGCAGTACTTCAGAATCGTCCACCCAAAGTAGCCGACGGCTTTTCCCTGGTTGGGCCGGACATGCGGACGCGATCGCCGATGCCCCAGAGACTATGTCCCGGGGTAAGACCTGCTCCGCAACCAGTTGAGCCTGATGCATCAATCTCCCATCCCCAGACCGTAAAATAGGGCACGCGCACACCAAGGGCAATGCAGTAAATCCTGTATTTGCGGGTAAGAAAATATGAGGCAGGACGACGAAGCGGTCTAGCAGGACACCGCCGAGCGCTTCGTCGAACCAGAACTACAGACGGCCTGATAACAGCAAGATGAGCAGGATGAGCACGATCAATCCCAGCCCGCCGCTGGGGTAGTATCCCCAACTGTTGCTGTACGGCCAGGTCGGCAAAGCACCTACCAAAAGCAACACCAAGATGATGATCAGAATAAGGGGCATCGGTTCCTCCTAAAGATCACCTGTCTGACATAAGATGCCTGCCGCGCAGAGCAGTTCAGCCATTGAACTGTGTAGGCCGCAGGCAGGTGGGCGGTAACGGGCGACTAAACGTCGAAGACACGGTACGCGGCCGCGGGCTGTTGTGCCTGCAACAGCGTGATGGCGACGTTGTGGACCGGGATTCCGGCAGTGGTTTTACCGTTCAAACTGCCATGATGCGCATGTCCGTGCAATATCAGTTCCGCGCCGTGGCGATCCACCACTTCAGCCAAACGCGAGCTTCCCAGGTAGGGATAGATCTCCGGCGCTTCGCCGGATACGGTCGCGGCAATGGGAGCGTAATGCAGCACGACCACCCGCTTCAACGATCGAAGCTGGGACATGGCGCGTTCCAATTTCATGGCCTCGTCAATCGAGGCTTTAACGAAGGCCTTGATCTCCGGTTCCCCGAAGGCCGTCAGCACGCCACGTCCAAAGCCGCCGATAAATCCCTTGGTGCCGGCGAAACCGACTCCATCTCTCTCATAGCCGGTGCCGTCCAGTACCTTGATTCCTTCCGATGTCATCATGCGGATGAGTTCGTCCTCCTGTCCGCACTCATAGTCGTGATTACCCAAAACCGCGATGGTTGGCAATCGGAGGCGCACTAAAACGTTAACCAGCGGTTCCATTTCCTGGGGACGGCCGTAGTTGGTCAGGTCTCCGGCGACTACCAACACGTCGGCCTCGTCGCGAACCCGGCCCAATTGTTCTTTAAGAAGGCCCTGAGTTTGGGCGGAGAAGTGGAGATCGGCAGTCGCGGCAATTCTCATGGTTACGGGTTGTTACTTTCTAGGCCGCCCCGCGGCGTGACTCGACGCCGTCAGCCGGCCATTCAATATTCTTCCCCCGGAGGGCGCGATACTCAGAGAGCAAATCGTCAAGGCCCCACTCGTTGACATCAATCGCGAACATGTTTTCGTCCACCAGGCTGCCGCGAAAGCGTGCTGCGGGGTCAGGATTCAGTAGCTTGTACATCAGCCGGTTCACTAATTGAGTCCAGACTAGCAGAGGCACGAAGTGGCTTTGCGCCGGATAAACATATCGAAACAAGAGCAAAGTCCAGAGCAGCATCTCCCAGTGAGCGCCGGCTAGTTCGAGGATGCGTCCCCAGTCTAGCCGCCCACCGGTGGCATAGATGATGTGAGCAATGTCAGCGCCATCGAATCTTTCCCGGCGCACCACGAACATTTTCGAAGCCAGCAATTCCTCCGCTGCCAGAACTCTGGTGGCAACTCCGAGGACCTCCGTCGGTTGCGCGCGGTCAATCCAGGAGTCGGTCACGGTGATCGCGGCGTTGCTCATTCCGGTGATGAAGTCGACGAAGAAGTCGCCGCGATGAGCTTTGGCGAGCCAGATCGGATCGCAAATTTCGCATCGAAAGCCCTGTTTGTGTAACAAGTCCAGAGTAGCCCCCGCCGTTTCCGATGTCAGGAATATATCCAAGTCCTTGACCGGCCGCCCCACGCCGGTATGTTCCCGTAGCGCGAAGGCACCGGAAACAGCATGGGGGACACAATTCGCCTCAAGGATCCGAAGTACATCCTTGTAAAGCCGTTGACCTGCGCACAATTCTGGCTCCGCCGACGAAGTCACGGGCAAGGCAGTCTTTTCCTCTGGCATGGCGGCGACTTGGATGTGACGGTGCTGAGTTGTGGTTGTTTAGGGGGGGACAATCCAGGCATCCTGCTGACCCTTCGCCCGGCTGCAAACCTGGGTTCGACTGCCTACATCTCATACCTGTGAATCGACATATCTGGCACCTTTGGAGCTCGCTCGATAGCATGGCCGATGCCTTCCTCGCGCGACTGCCTCTGCTGGTCCTGGGAGTGATCGTATTCTGTCTTTTCTATGGCGCCAGTCTTCTGGCGAATCGACTGATTATCCGGGCCACCAGGAGGCACCGGCGCAATCTTGGAGCGGTCTTCGCCAGGTTGGTGGGCGCAGGCATTATCTTGTTAGGTTTCCTGGTCGGGTTCTCCATCGCAGCCCCGTCGTTCCAGGCCTCGGACCTCATCAAGATTCTTGGCATTGGCAGCGTGGCCATCGGCTTCGCGTTTCAGAATATATTGCAGAACTTTCTGGCCGGACTGCTTCTCCTGTGGACAGAACCGTTTCGCGTCGGAGATCAAATCCGCTTGGACAATTTCGAAGGAACGGTCGAGGCGATTGAGACCCGTGCGACGACGATTAAGACCTATGACGGGCGACGCGTAGTCATTCCCAATGCGGATCTGTTTACCCACGCCGTCACCATCAACACCGCTTTTGATTCCAGGCGGTGGGACTACGAAGCCATTGTGCAAGCTCCGGCGAAGGATATCCGAGGTCTCAAGGCTCGTATCGTGGACGCAGTACGGAAGGCGGAAGGTGTCCTGGCGCAGCCAGTTCCCGAGGTTTTGGTCGTCGGACTCGGTGAGCCCGGAGCGAACACCTTGAAAGTTCGCGTTACCTGGTGGACTCACCCACGAGATCACGACATGGTTACGACTCATGATCGCGTGCTCACTGCAATCAGTGAGGCGGGGGCCGCTGGTGCGGCGAATCCAGATGAACAGCGTGCTGCCTAGTTTGAATCGGGCGCGAGATGCTTATCGAACAACCACTTCAACTTCCCCGCGCTGGTCCCTGATTTCAACTCCAACAGAATCGCCCTTACGCTCTAAATAAAGGTCTACAGATGCAGCTTGCACTTTGAGTCTTCTCACCCAAAGGTGTGAAATTGAGGGCGGAAGGTAAGGCTGCTCAAGGATCAGCCGCCTATTGCGTGCATCTATGGATAGTCCCAAGCACGCTTCCAAGAGCATAAAAACGGCACCCGCCGCCCACGCCTGCGGAGCGCAGGCGACCGGATAAAGCGTGGGTCCCTCGCCGGAACGGCGCTCCAGTCCACACAACAGTTCAGGCAGACGATGCAGATCAACCTGTGTGCTGACATCGAGGAACCCGGAGAGGACACGAGCTGCCTGGTCGCGAAAGCCGTAGTTCGACATGCCCAAAGCGATCATTGCGTTGTCGTGAGGCCAGACCGAACCATTGTGATACGACACCGGGTTGTAGCGCGCCTCAGAAGCCGCAACCGTCCGCACACCCCACCCGTTGTAGAAGTCCGGAGAAAGCAGGGCTCGCGAAATCTGAGCCGCATGGTCAAGAGAGGCGATGCCGCTGTACAGGCAATGGCCTGGGTTCGAAGTCCGCACCTGGCACGGGTTCTTCTTGCCGTCCAGCGCCAGCGCGTACATTTCAAGCTCGGGGCACCAGAAGCATTCTTGAAATCGAGTCTTGAGAGTTGCCGCCTGAACTTCGAGCACCTTGGCGTCGTCGTGTTTCCCCAGCGCCATTGCCAGCTGAGCGGCAGCCCATTTCGCGGCATGCACATATCCCTGCACTTCACATAAGGCGATCGGAGGTTCGGCAATCGAGCCGTCGGCGTGGAAGACAGAGTCGTTTGAATCCTTCCATCCTTGTTGAACCAGGCCCTTGTCGGAGCGTCGAGAATATTCGACAAAACCGTCGTGATCGCGATCGCCGTAGCGATCGATCCATTCCAATGCCAATTCAATATTTGGCCACAGCGATTGAATGAACTCGAGATCCGAGGTTCGCTGGTAATAAGCTCCCGCCAGGATAATGAATAATGGTGTCGAATCAACTGATCCGTAGTAGAGACCGAAGGGGACTTCACCCAGCGCGGCCATTTCTCCTGCGCGCGCCTCGTGCAGGATCTTGCCGGGTTCGGCTTCGCACCGGGCAATGACCTCCGTTGCTTGAGTCGCGGCTAAATATTTGAGCACCCCTTTAGCGATCTGCGGATCCATCCATAGGAACTCCAGTGCGGTGATGATGCCATCGCGCCCGAACACCGTGCTGAACCAGGGCACTCCGGCGTAAGGGTAGTCGGTCTCGGGATTTCCGACGGTCATCATCCGGATGTCCGCGGCGGAGCGCCTTAGCCATTCATTGAATTGATGGTTGGACGAGTGGACATAGCATTCTTCGCTGCTGCCGCCTGTCCGCATGTCCATGGCGACGGCGTCCAGCGCGGTGTTAAATGTATCCGTTCGCTCCGGACAGGATTCGTATAGACAGGAAACAACGAGTTCAAGAACGATCTCTTCTTTGGGCTGCAGCAGAAGATTGAATTCGCAACCGTGCGCGGAGATGTGGCTGGGGACGGGAGTACAGCGTAGGCAACTGCGTCGCACTGCATCGTCCAAGCCCCGATAGGACAGGGTCACGGAGTCGCGGTTCACTTCAGGTTCCCAGTGTTCACCTCGACGGGACCGGTGGGAACCTCGTACTTCGAAAAGATCAGCGAAGTCGCTGTCGAACTGCAGGGTGATTGAGATCGAAACCGGCGACAGACCGTAGCTCGAAATTCTCAGTTGCTCATAACACGCTCCCCGCCATAGGGTCTTAGAACGCGTGACGTGGACAGTTCCGCGAGGGATGAGAACGTGATCACCGTGGGCGATGTCGACATTGGTCAGGTCTGCGGTAAAAATGGAATTGTCTTCCCGGACCGTGGAACTCAGCAGTAGCGGCCGTTGATTGCCAATGTAGAGCGCCAAATGCGACAGGAAGCGAGTCCCATCGAAGAAGATGCCGTCCTCTCCGCGCCCGACCAATTCGATGTCACCGAGGCGGTCGAATACGGCGAACATTTGTCCATACTTCAGGACTCGATTGCGTTCATCTGCCGGCGGAGTTTTTGTTGCTATATAGAATTGCGCGGGCTTTGCATCGTCCAAGAATCACTCCATCGAACGTCTGGCACCGCGTGAGTGAGCCGCTCGTACAGTGCCAGGTAGTCAGTCGCCATGCGAGCTGAGGTGAAGCGCTCGTCGAAACACTGGCGACAGTCGGCGCGACTGATTTGCGAAATCTGTTTTACGGCTCGAACTGCGCTGTCCGTGTCTTCTGCCAGGAAGCCATTACGTCCTGGTTCGATTATCTCCGGAACCGAGCCGCCAGGATAAGCGATGATTGGTGTGCCACAAGCCATGGCTTCGATCATGACAAGTCCGAAAGGCTCTGGCCAATCAATCGGAAACAGGAGCGCCAGCGTATTTCCGAGGAACTCGTTCTTGTCCGGATAGCCGATTTCGCCAATAAATTCCACCAGGGGATTGTTCAAGAGAGGTTCGATCTCGGACTCGAAATATTCCCGGTCTGCGCGGTCGACCTTGGCTGCTATCTTAAGTGGGATCCCCACCAAAGATGCAATCTGAATCGCCCGATCCACGCCTTTCTCGGGTGAGATACGGCCAAGAAAAGCCAAATATTTTCCCGTCTGCGGGTAAAACTCAAATTGACTTTGCGGTAAGCCGTGATAAACCGTCCCTTGCCAATTGGCGTTAGGGAGGGGATGACGTTGCGCATCCGAGATCGAAATCACGGGCATGTCAGCGAATTTCTCATAGACGGGTTGAAGATCGGGGATGTCCAACCGGCCATGTAGCGTGGTTACATTCGGAATCCCTTCGCGGCGGGAGAGTGGGAAGTGCAAGTAATCAACATGGAAATGAATAATGTCGAAGTCACTGCTTCGGCTGAATACCTCTTCCAGCATTACGATGTGGTGGGCAAGATGATCCACGCTGGTGGCGCTCAAACGCAGCGCTTCAGGGCACACCGGGACAAGATTCGCTCCGGTGACTGAATCGCCGCTGGCGAACAGAGTCACGTCGTGCCCCAGACGCACCAGTTCCTCCGTAAGATAGGAAACAACTCGTTCCGTCCCACCATACAGTTTCGGCGGAACACTCTCAAAAAGAGGTGCTACCTGAGCGATTCGCACGGCATTTCCTCGGCTAGAAGTGGCTGTCGGAGCGCTAGGTATCGCTCTCTTTAATGATATCAATATTAATAGAGCTCCGAGGCTTCTCATGAAGATAGACCTTGCGCACACGGCGTGAGAATCAGGAGCCTACTGTAACCTCACTAACGAAACGCTGTATCGGGCCCTGCACAACCTCGGTCGACGATTTCATCTCTAATCAGCGGGAGAATACTAAATGGCCACCAAGAAGAGTTCAGGCAGGAAATCCGGACGCAAATATGGAAAAGCGGCGGGCAAGAGCGTCGCCAGCGCAGTACGACGTGCCAAGCGCGGCACCCTCCGCTCCGGGAAAGGCGGCAAGGGCGGCGCGGTGAAAAACCGCAAGCAGGTGATCGCCATTGGGCTCTCGGAGGCCCGTGAGAAAGGCGCTAAAGTTCCGCCCCGAAAAAAGGCCAGCTAGTCAGGAATCTCTTGGGGTCTCACGCGGCAGGCACCCCTTTCGAAGAATGCTTTGCTTCACGCGCGGCCGAACGCCTCGATTTAACGGCGGATTCACCGATGGGAATGACGATGGTGAGCGTAGTCCCATTCGATCCGGACTGAACGTCGAAACTGCCTCCCATGTCGCGAGTCCGTTCCAGCATTCCCGCCATTCCCACCCCCAAGGGTGCGCGCATTCCCCGCCATTCCCGCAGAAGATCCTGGGGAATTCCGCATCCGGAGTCGCTTATTTGCATACGAACTGATCCATTCCGGATGACAACCTCTACACTTGCCTGGGCAGCGCGGGAATGCCGGTGAATATTCGTCAAGCCCTCCTGCAACACCCGGAACAGGGTTATCTCGACGTCACTCGGCAAGCGGCCAAGATCGGGTTGCAGAGCGAGGTCCAGGCGGATTCCACTGCGTTCGGAAAAGCCTTCCGCATACCATTGAATCGCGGAAGCCAGTCCGGCCTCATCCAGCAATGGCGGGTGCAGCAAGTGGGACACGGTTCGGGTTTCGGACAGGCATTTTTCCACAATGGATGCGCTCTCCGCCAACAATTCTCTCTGCTGCTCCGGCGGGACATCGGCACGCATGGCGCTATCCAGAAACATCTTAATGCTGGCCAGATACTGGCCAACGCCGTCGTGCAATTCTCTGGCGAACTTGCGCCGCTCCGCGTCCTGAAGTTGCAGTATGCGGCCGCCCAGGCGGCGGGCCGCATCTTCCGCGCGTTTGCGCGAAGTGATGTCAGTGTTAATTTCCAACCACCCGGATATTTTCCCTTCCGCGTCCCGCAGCGTCGTCCACCGGCTGGCCACAATTACACGGCTGCCGTCGCGCTTGCGATGGCAGAGTTCTCCCTCCCACGAGTCTCTCTCCGAAGAGAGAACGTCGGAGATGGGAACCGGAAACTCTGTCTGCAGAATGTCGTGAAGGGATTGACCCAGAACCTCATGCTCTTGCCAGCCATAGAGACGAGTTGCTCCCTGATTCCAATAAGCAATTTTGTTTTCCTTGCTGCGGACAAAGATGGCGTCATTTGCGGAATCCAGTAGTTTGGCCTGGTGGACTACCTCAGCCGTCTTCTTCTCCAATTCCTGCGTACGCTGCTGGATGCGCTGTTCCAGGAGTTCGCGTATTTCGCTGGCTTCATCCTCAGCAGCCTCCCGCCTGGCTATGGAGCGCCGATTGGCCTCACCCATCAGTACGATCAGGCTCGAAAAAAATAGGAAGCCGACGAGGGCCCAAGCGTCCTGGTGCCCGTGAATCGTAAAACTATGGAACGGAGGAACGAAGAAGTATACGGATCCGGTTGCGGCCAGGACAACCGAGAGTACGGCGGGCCCAAAGCCGCAATACCAGGACGCGAACACTATAGCGGTAAAGGCGGTAAGGTAGGTATCTTGCGGACCGAGCAATGGATAGAGAAGTTTTCGCAAAGCCAGGGCCGCACCCACGCAGAGTATCGCGACTCCATATCGAGCCACGGCGCCGTTCGAAGCAAACAGATGTGGTTGCGGCGGAGCATCATCCATCGCCAGCCGCAAAATGTGACCATCGGGCGAAAGTGAAACGGGGGACGCGTTAATGTTGGTCGCTTGAGCCACGGTGCTCCTTTCTGGCGGAGGTAGACTCATGCGGTCGCCATCGCCTCCTGAGGATTGGGAACCATCGCGGGGATAAGGATCTCCAAAACGGTGCCGGGCTTGGCATTCGTCATGCGCAACTCTCCGCCCAGTTCTCTGGCCCGTTCGCGTATGCCACCAATACCGACGCCGATGCTTCCGGGCCGCAGTTGAGCAGTCTCCTCTGGAACACCTTTTCCGTCATCGCGTACGGTCACCAGAAGACTGTTCTCCTTTTGAACCAGAGTCACGCTGGCGGTGCGTGCCTCGGAGTGCCGGAATACATTGGTCAATGCTTCTTGAACGATTCGGAAGATGTTCCGCTCTACTAGAGTCGAGAGCCGTGGAAACTCCGGCGGCTGCAAGTCCAGAGAGGTCTTTATCCCAGTGCGTTCCGTCATGCCAGCCAGAAACCAGCGCAGGGCAGAGAACAGACCGCCCTCGTCGAGCAGAGGCGGATGAAGCAGGTGCGACATACTCCGGACTTGCCGGATCGCACGATCAACAATTTCGCTGGCCTCCGCAATTCCTTTCTCTTGCCCGCGGGTATTCGGCTGCTGCAGCATACTATCCAGCATGATCTTGGCAGCAGCCAGTTCCTGACCGACGCCGTCGTGCAAATCCGAGGCAAAACGCCGGCGTTCTTCATCCTGCGCCGTCATCAGCCGGCTGGACAGCCGGCGCAATTCGCGATTGAGAGTTTCCAGTTGCAATGCTTTGCGGTGCAATTCCGCGAACACACTGACCTTGGCGCGCAGCAGCTCGGGAACAACCGGAACGGAAATGTAATCCACGGCGCCCCGCTGGTATCCCTTGAGCCGGTCGAGATCAGTCAAATGCACGGCCGAAATAAAAATGATGGCGATCTTTTGAAAGCGAGGGTGCTGGCGGATAATTCCGGCTAGCTCGAAGCCATCAATCTCGGGCATGCTTACATCCATCAGCACGACGGCGACGTCGGTGTTGAGAAGTAGTTCCAGGGCCTCTCTGCCCGAATTGGCTTTAATCAGGTTCTCACCAAGTTCAGCAAGCATGACCTCGTAGGTCAGTAACTTCGAGGGCTGGTCGTCCACCATCAGGATGTTTACTTTCTCATGTTGGCTCATTTGCTGTCCTTTGTTCCACCCGAAACATTCAGCCGCCTCCGAGAACCCGTCTCACCGGTGTAACCACATTCTGAGCGCCGATAGCAACTGGTCAGTATTGACAGGCTTGGCCAGATACTCCGAAGCGCCCGCCTCCAGGCACTTTTCGCGATCGCCCTTCATCGCCTTGGCGGTCAACGAAATAATCGGCAGCCGCCGGAGTGTGCTCTTCTGGCGGATCACCTGCATGGTTTCGTACCCATCCATCTCTGGCATCATGATGTCCATCAGAACGATGGCAACGTCGGGGGTTGATTCCAGCATCTCGATTGCCTGCTTGCCGGTCCCCGCTGTCAGTACGATCATCCCGCGGCGTTCCAGCACGCTGCTGAGGGCGAAAATGTTCCGGACGTCGTCGTCGACAACCAGCACTTTTTTCCCGACCAAAGCGTCGTCGGAGCGATGCAGCCGCTCCAGCAACTTCTGTTTTTCGACGGGCAGGTCGGCGACCACTCGATGCAAGAACAATGCCGTCTCATCGAGTAGCCGCTCCGGCGATTCCACACCCTTGACCACAACACTGCGCGCCAGAGTGTGCAGGTGGGCGTCCTCTTCCGAAGACAGCTCTCGTCCGGTGAACACCACCACCGGCAGATCACTCAGGGTCGGATTGTCGCGGAACCGTTCCAGTACCTCGAAGCCAGTCATGTCCGGCAGTCGAAGGTCGAGAACCACGCAGTCGAACGGTTCTTTGCCAACCGCCTCAAGCGCCTCTTTGCCGGTTGAGACCACGGTGACGTCAATGTCCTTGTACCCGAGCAGTTCCTTGATACTGAGTTGCTCAGCAGGGTTGTCTTCTACAACCAGCAGGCGTTTGCGGCGCGGCGTCGCATATTCCTTGATGCGGGTCAGGGCGACTTCGAGGCCCTGCGGAGTTGTGGGTTTGGTGACGAAGGAAAACGCTCCTCGGGCCAGCCCATGGTAGCGGTCTTCATCCAGGGTCAGCATCTGTACCGGGATATGGCGGGTCGCCGCATCCTGTTTCAGATGATTTAGAACCGTCCACCCCAACATATCGGGCAGGAAAACGTCGAGCGACACCGCGGTGGGATGGAATTCCCGGGCCAGGGCGAGAGCTGCGGCCCCTCTTGAAGCCGCAAGGACCTTGAATCCCTTATCGCGAGCCAGATCACACAATATGCGGGCATAATGAGGGTCATCCTCAACAATCAGCAATATCGAATCGCCGGGTTGCAAATTGTCGCGATCGTCGGCGATGGGTTCTTCTTGCGCTTCCGACACCGCGAGCTTCGCAAGTTGGATGGGCAACGCAAGTGACGAACTCTTGCGGTCCTGCACTGCGACACTGGATGGCCCAACGTAGGTTTGCGGCAAGTAGAGGGTAAAGGTGCTGCCTTGGCCGGGAGCGCTGCTCAACTGAATTTCTCCGCCCAACAAGTTGGCCAGCTCGCGGCTGATAGCCAGACCCAGACCGGTGCCGCCGTACTTGCGGCTGGTGCCTGCATCTGCCTGTTGGAAGGCCTCGAAGATAATGCGCTGCTTCTCGGACGGAATGCCGATTCCGGTGTCAGAGACTTCAAAGGCAATCACCGAGGCCGCTGCGCTGAGAATTGGGTGATCGGTTGACCAGCCACCGGTCGCGGCTGATATTGACAACCTGACTCCGCCCTCAGCCGTAAACTTGAATGCGTTAGACAACAGATTCTTCAGCACTTGCTGCAGACGCTTCGAGTCGGTAGTCAGACTGCGGGGAAGACGGGAATCGGAATGGACTTCGAAGTTGAGCTTCCGATTCTCGGCCTCGTGACGGAATGGACGAGCCACCATATCGAGCAGGCTGCCAAAAAATACTTCGTCTGCCTCCACCGATACCGTGCCCGACTCGATCTTTGACAAGTCAAGAATATCGCTGATTAGGTTGAGCAAGTCGGTTCCAGCGCCGTGAATGGTGCGGGCGAATTCGACTTGCTTGTCAGTCAAATTGCCATCCGGGTTGTCGCCCAG
>WNFD01004824.1_pt1 | contig 14020 bp, 4 predicted proteins | sample 5400491 | NCBI WGS metagenome assembly WNFD01 (sample SAMN13153343, study PRJNA577476) | soil metagenome | isolation source: 120 cm saprolite under Douglas fir tree site 2 hole 2 replicate 2 | place: USA:California | collected 2015-04-18
CGGCGCTCGGCGCGATCGCCACGCCGTTCGCGGAGTATCTGCTCCGCTCGCTCGGGTACGATCCCCAGCTGCCGCAGTACGCGGGGCTGGTGCACTACGTCGCCGCCGCGGCGATCGCGCTCACGGCCACCCTCAACTACGTGGGGGTGCGGTGGAGCGCCATCGTCCTCAACCTCACGACCGGGGCGAAGTACGGCGCGCTTCTCCTGCTCGTCCTGCTCGCGTTCGCGGCCGGCCGAGGAGACTTCGGCCATTTCGGCGCATCGCCTGCGGGGGCGACGGGAACGCTCTCCGCTGGGCTGTTCGGCCTTGCGCTCGTATCTGTTCTCTGGGCTTACGACGGCTGGGGGGACCTCTCGTTCGTGGGCGGCGAGGTGCGGGACCCAGAGCGGAATCTGCCACGCGCGCTGATCGCCGGCACGAGCGCGATCATCGCGATCTACCTGCTGGTGAATGCGGCGTATCTGTACCTCCTTCCGATCGGGCAGATCGCGCGCTCGCCGCTCGTGGCCGCCGACGTGGCGCAACTCCTCGTGGGGCGTCTGGGGGTGGGGATCATCGCGGTGGTGGTGATGGTCGCGACCTTCAGCACGTTGCTCGGCTCCATGCTCACGGCGCCGCGCATCTTTTTCGCCATGGCAGACGATGGGCTGTTCTTCGCGAGCGTGGCGCGCGTCCATCCGCGGTTCCACACGCCGTCGGTGTCGATCCTGCTCACCGGGGCCTTGGGCGTCGCCTTCGTGCTGGCGCGAACGTTCGAGCAGCTCGCCGACCAGTTCGTGGTGGCGATCTTCCCGTTCTACGCCCTCGCCGCGGCGGCGGTGTTCGTGCTGCGGCGCCGCCGCCCCGACCTGCCCCGCCCGGTGCGGGTGCTCGGCTATCCGGTAGTGCCGCTGCTATTCGTGTTGGCCTCGTTGCTGATCCTCGGCAACGCGCTGCGCGAGCATCCTGGTCCTACCGGGCTCGCCTTCGGCATCATCCTGCTCGGCGTCCCGGTGTATCTGTGGTGGACCCGGGGTCGTGCGACGCGAGGTGAGGTCGCTCGGTAACGGTCTCGTATCGCCCGATAGAGTTGCTTGACGACTTCCAGGGTGGGGGTGACATTTACCCCGCCCTTGGCTCGCTCCCTTCGCACGTGCACGATCTCCGGAGATTCCTCTATGAAGCGCTACGTATCGTCGGTGGGTTTGCTGTTGGCGGTGGCTGCTTTGGGCGGTCTGCGCGCCGCGGCAGCACAGGGGGTCACGACAGCGGCGATCGCCGGGGTCGTGGCCGACTCCTCCGGCGCCCCGCTTGAAGGAGGGCGCGTCGTCGCCGTGCACGGGCCGTCAGGCACTACATACGTCGTGGTGACCCGGGCGGACGGCAGGTTCACCATCCCCGGGATGCGCGTGGGAGGGCCGTATCGGGTGAATGTTGCCGTTGTCGGCTACCGGCAGGCGGTGCAGGACCAGATTCAGCTGACGCTCGGTGGTACCGCGGACCTGCGCTTCGTGCTCGCTCGGACGAGTGTAGTGTTGGAACCCATCACCGTCGCGGCGACGAGCAACCCCGTGTTCAGCGCCGAACGGACCGGGGCGGCGACGACCATTCCCACTACGCAGATCAACCACCTGCCGAGCATCAGCCGTCGGGTCGAGGACCTGCTCCGGCTGACCCCTCAATACAGTCCCATGGCCTTCGGGTTCTCCTTCGCCGGGCAGGATAACCGCTTGAACAACATGACCATCGACGGCTCGTACTTCAACAACTCGTTCGGGCTGGCCGGACAACCCGGAGACCGGACCAGCGTGGCACCCATTTCGCTGGACGCGATCGAGCAGCTCCAGGTGAACGTTGCGCCCTACGATGTGCGCCAGGGCAATTTCGTGGGCGCCAGTATTAACATGGTGACCAAGAGCGGCACCAACGACTTAAGCGGATCAGTGTTTTACAATACGCGCAGTGACAACTTCGTCGGCACTCATGCGGGTCCGAACACTTTCAATCCGGGCACCTTCAAGTACCATGATATCGGCGTCGCCCTCGGCGGACCGATTATTCGAAACCGCCTCTTTTTCTTCAGCAGCTTCGAGGACGATGGCCAGACCGCGCCGGGCACAACGTTCCTGGCCAACGACGGGACCCAGTCTGTCGGCGGCAGCGTCACGCGCGTCCTCGGATCGGACCTGGACTCGCTCACCAGGTACCTGAAGAACAGCTTCAATTACGTCGCTGGTCCTTATCAGGGGTACGATTTCAAGGTCCCGTCAACGCGGTTCCTGACGCGGCTCGATTACAATGTGAACGACCGGAACAAGCTGAGCTTGCGTTTCAACCTGCTGAATTCGAGCTCGGACATCCTGCTGTCCAACTCTGCCTCCCTGGGCTTCGGAAGTCGGCGGAGCAGTTTGAATTCCCTGAACTTCGCCAACTCGAACTACGCTATTCTGGAGAACATCCGCTCTGTCGTGGGTGAGTGGAACTCGACGATTGGCCATAACATGTCGAACAACCTGATCGCCGGATATACGTCGAGCGACGAAAGCCGGAAGAACATCAGCCCGCCGTGGTTTCCCCTCGTGGAGATACTCCAAGGGAACACGAACTACACGACCTTCGGTTTCGAGCCGTTCACGCCTGAAAATCAGCTGCGCTACCATAGCTACCAGCTCCAGGATAACTACACGATCTATCTCCCGAAGCACTCGATCACGGCGGGCGTGAGCGTGGAGAAGTATCACTCCACGAACGTATTCTTCCCAGGTGCGCAGAGCGTTTACGTGTACAACTCCCTGGCGGATTTTTATACCGATGCCAACGGCTACCTGGCTAACCCAGCCCGTACGACCTCCCCAGTCACCCTGCGCCGCTTCCAGGTCGAGTACTCGAACATCCCCGGGCAGTCTCAGCCGGTTCAGCCGCTTGATGTGCTGTACGCAGGCTTCTACGCACAGGACGAGTGGCGGCCTGTTCCGAATCTTACGCTGACCGGTGGGTTGCGGATTGACGTCCCCAAGTTCACGAACACCGCGTACGACAATCCGGTGGCCGACACAATGACGTTCCGCGATGCGAGCGGCGCGCCGGTGCACTACAACAGTGGGAAGCTTCCGGGCGTCAACCTGCTGATCTCGCCACGCCTGGGCTTCAACTATGATCTGCATGGCGAGCAAAAGACGCAGATCCGTGGCGGTACCGGCATCTTCACCGGTCGCCCCGCGTATGTCTGGATCTCGAACCAGATCGGCAACACCGGGGTGCTCACCGGATTCATACAGCATGACACCACGGTTAACTACCCGTTCAACCCGAACGCCGATGCCTACAAACCAGTGACTGTCACGGGCGGGGCGGCGACGAGCTTCCAGCTCGCGCTCACCGACCCCAACTTCAAGTTCCCCCAACTGTGGCGCACCAACATCGCGGTCGACCAGCGCCTGCCATGGGGGCTGACGGGCACCGCCGAGTTCCTTTACTCCAAGGACGTTAACGGGATTGCGTACATCAACGCCAACCTCCCGGCGGCCCAGACGGCGTTCACCGGCGCCGATTTCCGCCCCCGCTGGACCTCGAACAAGATCTACCCGAACGTAAGCAACGCGATCGTCCTGACGAACGAGGGCGCTGGCCACTCCTGGAACTTGTCATTTTCGGTCGAGCGCGCGTTCCGCAACGGCTGGTTTGCGATGCTGGGGTACTCCTACGGCGTGAGCAAGAACACGGTAGACGCGGGGTCCATCGCCTCCGGCTCGTGGACCGGGAACCCGATCGCTTTCGATCCGAGTAATCCGACGGCGGCGTACTCGCAGTTCTCGCCGGGCCCACGGATCTTCGCGGCGGCGACGTACAGCCGCGACTTCACTTCCGTCGGCCCGACGAGCGTGAGCCTGTACTTCGAGGGACGCAGCGCCGGCAACGGCAGCTACGTCTTCTCGGGCGACATGAATGGCGACGGCGCGAACGGCAACGATCTGATCTACATCCCGGTCAACACGAGCGAGATGACCTTCGTTTCCAACAGAGTGATCGCAGGCAAAGACACCACCATTTATACCCCCGCCCAACAGGCAGCCGCATGGGACTCCTTCATTAAGCAGGACCCGTATCTGAGCCAGCATCGTGGCCAGTACGCGGAACGTAACGCGGTCTTCCTGCCCATGGTGTATCGGGCCGACATGAGTATCTCCCAGGATGTCGGACGGAGCGTCGCCGGCCGTCCCAATCGGCTCCAGGTCAGACTCGACATCCTGAACGTCACCAATTTGCTCGACAAGAACTGGGGCGTCTCCCAGACCTTCGTCACGACCCGACCGCTGACCTCTGCCGGGGTTGACCCTATTAGTGGCGCCGCGACCTACAGGCTGGCGAACGTCGGCAGGCAGCTGATTTCCCGGTCGTTCCAGAAGGCCGTGAGCACCACAGACGTGTGGCGCATGCAGCTGGGCGTGCGCTACGGGCTCAACTGGTAACGGCTTCCAGGAGCCATCAGCCGTCAGCCATCAGTGGAAGGTCTAATGGCTGATCGCTGATGGCTGATCACGGCTGGTGGCTGGATAGCTGATGGCTCCTTACGTCCGCGTTCGCTTCAGCAGCCAGGCCGCCCCTGCACCGAACAGCAGATTGGGAAACCAGGCCGCCAGCATCGGCGGCAGCACGCCGCCCGCGCCCACGGCTTTGGCCAGCTGGAACATGAGCAGCGCTACGAACGTCGTTGCGAGGCTCACCCCCACGCCCCACGCGGGACCGCTGCTGGGCGTGCTCACCGCCAGCGGCGCGCCGAACAACGCCACCACGATGCAGATGAACGGGATCGCGATCTTGAGCGCGCGCTCCACCGCCAGCTTGCGCGTGTCCGAGCCGCTGCGCGCCAGCGCGTCGATGTAGCGCCCCAGCTCCGCGTAGCGCATCGCGTCGGGCGGCGTGGGCTCGGCCAACAGTGCATGCGGCGTCTCCTGCAGCGTCGTCCGGGTGCGCAACACGTCGAAGTTGAACGCGAGCTCCTCCTGCGGGCCCAGAAGGTAGCGCAGCGTGCCACGCTGGAGGGACCAGTGCCCTATTCCTGGCCTCCCCCCCCCGCCGCCACCGCGCTTGACTCCGGCGGTGTCGTACAGGGCCCGTTGGGCGGCGATCACGATGGTCGGATATTCCGCTCCTGTTCCTTCCCGCTCCAACAACAGGTCGGTCATCGTGGGTACGGCGACCTGCAGCGCGGCGATCGCGTACACCCAGCCGCCGTCAGCGCGGTAGACGAAGTTGTAGCGCGATGACGTGGACCGGATCTGCTTCACCCCGAGCAGCTCCTCCTTCCGGTTCGACGACACAGGGTAGATCTCGCCCAACAGCACACCGCCGAGCGACGCCGCCACCGCGATCAAGTACAGGGGGCGCACCAGGCGGTGGAACGACACACCGGAGGCCTTCGCGGCAGTGATCTCCGAGTGCCGGCCGAGCGAGCCCACGAGGAACACGGTCGCGAACAGCACGGCCGCCGGCAGCACGAGGAACATGATCTCGGGGACGGCGAACAGGTATGCCAGAGCCACCGTGGCTTTCGACATCCGGCCGAGGTATTGGCCCAGCTTATCGGTGAAGTCGATGACGATGACCAGGACCGGAAAGCCGATCATCACGACGAAGAACACTTTGGCCCATTCGCGCAGCACGTACCGGTCGAGCGTCCTCATGCGGGGCGCTGCTTCTCTGGCCGCAACCAGCCGACCAGCAGCTCCCGCACGTCGGACCAGTCGCCGCCACGCGCCGGACTGCCTTCGCTCCGCACGACCCATAGCCCGACAAGGCCGACGATGCTGAAGATCAGATTGGGCGTCCACATCGCAAGGAACGGCGACAGGATCAGCCGGTCGCCGAGATCCTCGCCACCGATCAAGCCGATGTAGTAGATGGCGAACACGACCACGCTCGTGCCGATAACGAGGCCTACCCCTCCACGGGGGAACCGCAGCGCGACCGGAATGCCCAGGAGTGCGAAGACGATGCACGCCGTCGCGATCGTCAGCTTCTTCTGGATCTCAACCTCGTATGTCGCGGCGCGCTGCCGTGCCCCCTGCACTCGAGCCTCCTCCCCGTACCCGGCGCCGGGAGTGATTGCGGGCAGGTTGGGCGGATGGGCGACGGCCGGCACCTGCGCTTCGGCCGCTTTCGGCAGCACCCAGGCGACCACCCGCTGCCAAAGCTGGCAATACTGCCCTGGTGGAGGGTCCCCGGTCGCGCCCTCGGTTACGCCCGGGGGTGGCGCCAGGCCGGCCAGTCGATGGAGGTCCGCCGCGATCGCCCAGCGCGCCTCGCGACGGGCCCGCGCTTCGTCGAGGCGGGCCAGGGTCACCGCGTGCTCCATCTGGCACATGGTCATCTCCCGGTCGCCTCGGTACGTGTCGTTCTGGGTGATCTCCAGCGAATTCTGGATTCCCGCCACGCGGATGCGGTTGACGGCGAAGAACGTGCGGTTGAATTGCGTGGGCTCGGCCCGCTTGACCTCCTGGATGTCGCCGTGGAGCAGGGTCAGGTACAAATCAGTTCCGCCGGGGGTATAAGCCATGTGGCCGCTGTCGGCCGCGATGATGCGGCGGCGCTCGGCGTCCTCCAAGTCGTAAATCGTCACATCCTTGAGTCGGTTCGTGGCCGGGTCGATGCGCGCCGCGCGCAAGAAGAACTGGCCCTGAATGACCTCGTTGATCACCTGCTCCTTGAGCGAAAAGGACGGTTTCTTGCGCTGGATGTCGACGAGCAGGGTGCGCAGGCGGTGATTCGCGCGCGGCAGCAGCTGGTCGTTCCACAACAGCGCGCACAGCGTCACCGCAACCGCCCCGCCGAGCACCGGCGTGACGATGCGCGCGAGGCTGATGCCGCTCGCCTTCATGGCGGTGATCTCGTTGTCCGCGGCGAGGTGGCTGAACGTGTAGAGCACCGCGACCAACACGGCCATTGGCAGTGTCATCGCGATGATGAAGGGGATCGACAGGGCGAACACCTCGGCGATGACGTGCCACGGCAGCCCCTTGCCGACAAGGTTGCCGAACTGCTTGGCGACCTGTTGGAGCAGCAGAAAGGCGGTGAGCCCGGCCAGCGCGAAGCCGAACGGCGCGACGTGCTGGCGCAGCAGATAGCGACTGAGGATGCGCACGGTCGGTCGCGCCATTATATTCGCCACTCCTCTTCTCTACAAGGCATGCGGCGCCCCACGCTGGTCGTGCTGCTCGCCCTCTCGTCCCTCATACCCCAAGTCCAAGCGCAGGGAGCCGCTCCCGATTCCGGCACCGGTCCTCCCCTTGGCATCCGGGCGACGTTCGGCGTCGCGCCACTTTCAACGCCGCGGAACCCGGCGCTCGACCCCGGTGGGCGGCTCGGTCGTCATACGAGCCCGGCGCTCGTCGCCGCCGAGTGGCAGCGGCGGCTGCTGGCGTCGTTACCCCCGGCCGACCGGCTTGGTGTCGCGACTGCCGGGTCGAGCGTCGCAGCCGCCGCGCCAGCCCCCCTCCCTGCCGCTCCATCGCCGGCCGCTCCGGTAGCGGGGGAGAAGCCGGCCTTTCAGGCCGCCGGGCACGGCGGCTTGCTCGGCCAGTACGCCGACATCGGGATGCAGCTCAACGTCCGCTTCGAGGTGAAGGCGGACCAGTTCCGCAACCTGCGCTGCAACGTGTTCGAGCGGCAGCAGGCCATCTCGGGCTGCAACGCGGGCTTCCCGACTATCACCCCCAATCCCCAGTACGCCATCCGCACGGCCGGGGTCGTCGGCCAGCGGCTCCACGTGAACGTGGACTTCGACAGCCAGCGGGAATTCGACGCCAACAACAACCTGCAGGTGTGGTACGAGGGCCTCGAGGACGAGGTGCTCCGCCGGGTGGAGGCCGGCAACGTCTCCTTCCGCACGGCGGGCTCGCGCTTCATCAGCGCGGCGATCCCCGCGAACAACTTCGGCATCCAGGCCATCGGCCAGCTCGGCTCGTTCGAGTTCCGCGGCATCTATGCCCAGCAGAAAGGGAACGTCGTCCGAGATCGGGTCTACACGGTCGGCGCGACCACCAGCCAGTCGCTCGACCGCGATGCCCGCGACCTCGACTATGAGGCCGGCCGCTTTTTCTTCGCGGTGGACCCCGCTGCCGTTCCCGGGTACCCTGCAGTAGACGTCCTCACCATCGACCCGACGGCCTTACCCGACTCGCTCCGCGTGGGCGGCCTGCAGGTGTACCGCGTCCGCGCCATCACACCCGCGAGCATCGGGAACCAGAATCTGGGCGGGGTGCGGGCGGTCGCCTGCGGTGTCGGGCCGACTCGTGCGGTGGACTGCTCGACCGAGCGCGCTGGCCCGTTCCAGTGGGAGATCCTCCAGCTCGGCAAAGACTATTACGTTGACCCCAGCGGGGCGTGGTTCGCCCTAGCCAGCCGGCTGGACCAGAACGACTACCTGGCCGTCTCCTACGTGCCTGCGGGGCAGGCGGGCTGCCCTGGGCCGCGTCGCTGCGTGGGGACGTTCCCGGTCACGGGAAGCCGCGACACCGCGAGCATCGACACGCTGCGGCTCGTCTACGACCCCAAGCCCGGCGTGACGGCGGCGTCGCCGTCGTTCCGCTTCGAGATCCGGAGCGCCTACCGCCTGGGCGGATCGGACCTGACCCGCGAGACGGCGGCGCTCTCGCTCCTGGTGAACCAGCGCGAGCGCACGGTGGCCTCGGGCCAGACGTACTTGGCCCGCCTGGGGCTCGCGCTGACCAACGATCCCAACAAGTTCGATCAGTACAACCGCCTCTTCCCGCGCGACCGGGATCCCCAGCGCGGCGCGCCGGTGCAAGGCTACTACGTCATCTTCCCGCACCTGCGCCCGTTCGCCGACTCCGTGCGGCTGACGGCCGCTGAGCGCAACGACTCGCTGTATCGCACGCCCCGGGTGTTGCTCGCTAGCCAGGGACCGCCGTCGGTGTTCACCCTGCGCGAGCACGCCGACGTCGCGGCTTCCAGCGACCGCTCGATCCTGTCCCTCAACAGCTTCCAGGTGCGCGACGGCAGCGAGAGGCTCTACGTCGGCAACACGCTCCTCACCCGTGGCACCGACTACACCATCGACTACGCGACGGGGCAGGTGCAGTTCCGGAGCCCGGACTCACTCTTCCAAGGCGGTGTTGCTCAGGTACGCGCCCAGTTCGAAGAGCGATCCGCTTTCGCGGTCGCCCCGACCTCGATCTACGGCCTCGCCGGCAAGTACGACCTGGGCACACACGGCTCCGTGAACCTCACCGGGCTGTTCCAAAAGCAGCAGAGCGCCTTCACGCGGCCACCGCTTGGGCTCGAGCCCGCGGCGAGCTTCATCGGCGGCGTCAGCACCGAGCTGCACTTCCAGCCGGGGTGGATCACGCGGGCGGTCAACGCGCTCCCGCTGGTGCATAGCGAGGCGCCGTCGTTCCTGAACATCAACGGCGAGATTGCTGTCTCCAAGCCGAGTCCCAACCAGGCGGGACAGGCCTACCTTGAGGAGTTCGAGGCCGACGCCGGGCGCTCGATCTCCCTCAACGAGACCGCCTGGCACTGGGGGAGCATTCCCACGACCACGCGCGGGGCGCAGCCCTTCGGGTTCTCGGCAGCCTTCAACCCGCTCGACGCCGCGTTCCTCACTTGGCAGAGCCTCCCGGTGCACGCCAACGGCAGCCCCGTGCAGTTCTTCGCCACCGATATCGACCCTACCATCCGGCTCACCGGGCAGGCCCAGTCTGCCGAGCCGGTGCTGTGGCTCATGTTAAAGCCTGACACCGCGCTGGGGTTGGCGAACGTGAATACGGGGAACCCCAACTGGGTCCGGCCGCACCGCGTAGGCGCGCCTCGCTGGCGCTCCATCACCCAGGGGCTGGGGGCGACGGGGGTGGACCTATCGCGCGTGGAGTATCTCGAGTTCTGGGTCTGGGAGGACGGCCGGCGCGTCGCCAAGGGGAGCCGGGCGGCGGTGCTGCTCGACTTCGGGTCGGTGTTCGAAGACGCGCTGGCGTTCGCGCCCGATTCCTTCACCGTCGTGAACGGCGACACGACCTACTACGGCCAGCGGGCGGTGGGCCTGGGGCGCGAGGACACCGAGCGTGACCCGATCACCCATTCCTGGAACGCGGCCATCAACGACGAGGGAATTCTCTCTGACCGCGTCACGGACGGCATCAAGAACGCCACGACGGGGACAATGATCGACACGCTGCCGCTGTGCAGCGCCTCCCGCAACGGCCAACTCCAGAGCTACCTGTTCGGCGACATCCGCTCGCGCTGCGGCCGCCACAACGGAGCGCTCGATACCGAAGACTTGGACGGGGATTTCCTGCTTGACTCCGCGGCCGGCGTGAAGACTGCCGAGACCTTCACGCGCTTCGTGTTCCCGATCGGTGACGATCGGTATTTCGTGCGCGACGGCGGCATGACGGCCGACCCCGCCGGCGGCCTCTCCGGGTGGCGCCTGTATCGTATTCCCTTCCGCGCCGACACGATCCTGCAGGGCCAGCCGAGCCTGCGACAGGTGCAGGCGCTGCGGATGACGCTCCTCGTGCCGCCCACCGCACCGGCGGGCGCACCTGACCCACAGGTCTACTTCGCCTTGTCCCGGGTGCGGCTTGTCGGAGCGACGTGGCTGAAGCGCGCCGACACTCCCATCCGCGGCATCGCGGGCGACCGCGGCAGCGGCGGGGGTGAGGTGATCGCGTCGGTTGTCAGCACCGACAATACGGACCTGGGCTACACCTCGCCGCCGGGCGTGACCAACCAGGCGAGTCGCGTCGACGCTAGCCTGCAGATCGGGACCACGCAGATCAACGAGCGCTCGATGCGCCTGCTGGCGCGCGGGCTCCAGGCGGGCCAGCACGCCGAGGCGTTCAACCGCTTCGCCGCCGAGGGCGACAAGAACTTCCTCAAGTACCGCAGGCTGCGCGCCTGGGCGCGCGGGCGGGGGCCGGGGTGGGAAGACGGGGACCTGGAGTTCTACCTCAAGGCTGGCAAGGACCAGAACAACTTCTATCTGTATCACGTCCCGGCGCGCACCAGCTCGTGGGAGCCTGAAGTCATCGTCACCTTCGACCGGTGGCTCGCGCTGCGGGCGCGGATCGAGCAGGTCTGGCTGCACGGGGACACCGCCCACGTCTACCCGGGGTGCCCCGATACGACGCTGGTCCCGTTCGATTCCGCCTACGTCATGTGCGACGGGCCCTACATCGTCCACGTACGCGACCCCGGCACCGCACCGCCCAACCTCGCTGCCGTGCAGGAGCTCGCCGCGGGGATCTGGCGTGTTGGGTCCCGAGTGTTCGTAGATCAGGCCGAGCTCTGGGTGGACGACATCCGCTTGAGCGACGTTGTCGCAGACGCCGGGGCCGCTGGCGCGCTCGACGTCACTCTCACCGCCGCGAACCTCGCCGATCTCGCCCTCAGTGTCTCGCGGCGGGACGCGAACTTCCGGCAGCTGGGTGAGGACCCGTCCTACGTGACCGACAACACCTTCGCCGTGGGGGGCACAGTGCGGCTGGAGCGCTTCCTCCCCGACGCCTGGGGGTTCGCCGCACCACTTACCATCCGCCACACCGCTACTTCGAGCGCGCCGTTTTACCTGAGCGGCACCGACCTCCGGGCCGACGCGCTCCAGGGCCTGCGCACACCCAGTGCCTCGGCGTCGAGCTACGGCCTGGCCGTGCGCCACGTGCGACGGTCCGAGAGCACGCTCGGCCGCTGGCTGCTCGATCCGCTGTCCCTGTCGGGATCGTATGCGTCGGGCGAGGCCCGCACCAGCTTGTCGCAGGCGGGATCCAACTCCTTCGGCGTCTCCCTCGACTACGGCTTCAACCCGCACCCGGCGTCGGTCCCCGCCGTCCCCAGGTTCGTGCTGGCCCTGCTCGACAAGCTCCCCGGGTTCCTGCGGCGCAGCCAGCTCGTCCAAGGTCTCCATCACAGCCGCCTGCGGGTGAACCCGGTCAGCTTCCAGTTTCACTCCACCTTCTTCGGGTCGGCCGCGTCGCGGTCGACGTATCAGGTGCCCGTCGCAACCGACTCGGACCGCTTCACCTTTCCCGCGCGGTCGCTCACGCGCGGCTGGCGCAACAACGCGAGCCTCGACCTGCAGCCCTTCGAGAGCATGCTGATGCGCGTCGACCTGTCATCGCAGCGAGACCTGCGTGACTACGGAGACTCCACGACCCTGGGCCTCCTCACACGCCGCGGGCGGCGCTCCCTGCTCGGCCACGACGTGGGGCTCGAGACGCAGCGCTCGCTCGGCACTTTCCTGACCCTCACTCCAGTATTCACCGACTGGGCGCGCCCGCGGCTCACCTTCTCCACGACGTTCACGCTCAGCCGCGATCCCAACGCTAGCCGTCCGGTACGCGATATCGGCGATACCGCAGGCAGCTTCCACCTCCCCGCGGCCTTCGCGAATTCCCAGCGGCTTGATCTCGGCGCCCGACTCGACCCGCGACGCTTGGGGCAGGGGCTCTTCGGCGACAGCGCCCGCATCGTGCGCTGGTTGGCCGGAGTCACGCCGATCGACCTCACCTACAACCGTACACGGCTCTCGACCTTCGATCGCGCGCCGGAGACTCCCGCGTTCGGCTACCAGCTGCCGGTGGGCGGGTTCGACGGCTTCCGCCAGGAGGGGGGGAAACTGGCGGGGTCCGCCTCGGAGACGCAGAACCTGAGCGCCATTGGCGGTGCCACGCTCTTCTTGGGGCTGCGCGGCAACGCCACCTACGCCAACACGCGCAGCATCACCTGGGTGCTACGCACGGACCAACAAGTGCCGATCCGCAGTCGCAGCCTCGAGTGGCCCTCGGGAAACCTCAGCTGGAGCATCGTCCCGCCGCGCAGCTCAATCGGGCGGCTGTTGACGTCGATCACGGCGCAGCTGGGCTACCGCGAGCGCGTGTCCACGAGCGAGCAGTCGGCGTTTGGCGGGGCGTCCAATACGACCCTTACCAGTACGACCGAGCGCAGCGTTTCTCCATCGGTCAGCATGACGTGGGTGCAGGGCATACTCACGTCGTTCGACGCGTCGCGTATCAGGAGCGATCAGAGTACTGCGGGGAGCTTGTTTCACACCCTCCGGGACCAGCGCAACGCCGCGCTCGTTTTCTCGTTCCGGCCGCCCAAGAGCATCCTCCCGCTCCGCACCGCCATCCGTGCCAACGCCCACTACACCCTGGTCACGAACACCACCTGCATTCAGGCCGCGGGCCAAGCTCAATGCGTGCCGTATGTGGACAGCCGCCAGTCGCAGACCCAGCTTACGATGGACACCGATTTCCCCCCCTCTCTCAGCGCGGGGTTCCAAATGGCGTATGTGGTCAACGAAGAGCGCCAGTTCAACACCAAGACGGCCCAGCTAGTGATCACGGCCTTCGTGCAGCTCACCACCAGCGTGGGTCAGTTGCGATGAGACGGCCTCCTCGGGAAGCTCTCGGGGCTGCCCTCGCCCTGCTGCTCGCCTGCCAGGCGAAGGGGGGAGCGGGTAGTGGCGGGGGAGGTGCCGGGGAGGGGGGGGGCGGGGGGGGGGGGGGGGCACGCGCGGGCGACCGGCCCACGACAGCGCGGCCGACTGGATCCTCGTCTTACTCCGGGCGCGGGCCGACACCGTGATCGTTCAGGAGTTCGCTCATAGGACGAAGAGCGGTCAGGTCCTTCACCTGCGCAACTTGCTGGCCCGCTTCCGGCCGCAAGCCGCGGAGCGGGTGCTGTTCCTGGCGCACTGGGACACGCGGCCGACCGCCGACTCCGACTCTGATATCGCGAAGCGGAAACGCCCCGTCCCGGGCGCCAACGACGGCGCCTCGGGCGTCGCCGTCCTACTCGGCGTCGCCGACGCGCTCAAGGCAAAGCCGTCCCCACCCGCGGTCGGCGTCGACCTCCTGTTTGTGGACGGAGAGGACTACGGCGACTTCGCGGATACGAACGATGTGCTGATCGGCTCGCGCTGGTTCGCCGCCCACCAGCCGGTCGGCTACCCGCCGCTCTATGCGGTGCTGTTCGACATGGTGGGGGACAAGGATCTCACCATCTACTACGAGAGCAACTC
>WNFD01004472.1_pt1 | contig 14019 bp, 17 predicted proteins | sample 5400491 | NCBI WGS metagenome assembly WNFD01 (sample SAMN13153343, study PRJNA577476) | soil metagenome | isolation source: 120 cm saprolite under Douglas fir tree site 2 hole 2 replicate 2 | place: USA:California | collected 2015-04-18
GCTCGCGGCGAACTGCTGCTGAGGCGGGCCCGAATGCCGCCGCGCCGAAGCGCTCTTGCGGTCGTTCGACTTGCGCGCTGATTTCTTCATGACGAATCGTGGTTCTCCGTGGCGCCTGGAAAACGCGCCGATTCAACCACGATAGATCGGGCCTCGCGCGGAGGTTATCGGACAGGCCCCCGCGGGGACGTAGGACTCTAGAGGAACAGGACGGCGGGGAACACCGCGATCGCGAGCACGATCAGGACCCACTCGCAATTCCAGCGCTTGAGGTGCCCCGTGTAGTGCAGGATGATCGCTGCGATCGCGAAGACGTAGAAAGCGGCTAGGAGCATTCTTGTGTTCCCCTTCCCCTGGGTGCCGTAAGGATACCGAAACGCCCACCGCGTCGCTAGACCGCGTCCTCCCCGGTCTCGCCGGTGCGAATGCGGATGACCTGGCCCACGTCGACCACGAAGATCTTGCCGTCGCCGATCTTGCCGGTGCGCGCAGACCTGACGATCGCGTCGATCGCGCTCTCGACCTGGCCGTTGGGCACCACCACCTCGATTTTCACCTTGGGCAGGAAATCGACCACGTACTCGGCGCCGCGATAGAGCTCGGTGTGACCTTTCTGCCGGCCGAATCCCTTCACTTCGGTGACCGTCAGTCCAGTGACCCCCACTTCCGAGAGAGCTTCGCGCACCTCGTCCAGCTTGAACGGTTTCACGATGGCTTCGATCTTCTTCATCCTGTCCTCCGCGGCAAGCGATCATTGTATCGCGCCGGGGCGCACCCGTAGAATTACCTGTGGAAAGTGTCCGCATCGTCGACTCGCTCGCCGGCATCGACCCGGCGGAATGGAATGCCCTCGCCGGAGAGCAGCCGTTCATCCGCCATGAATTCCTGTCGGCGCTGATCGAGACGGGATGCGCGAGCGGCCGCACCGGGTGGCTGCCGCAAATCCTGGTGTTGCGCCGCGCCGGGGCGATGGTGGGCGCCATGCCCCTTTTCGCGAAGTCCCATTCGTACGGCGAGTATGTCTTCGACTGGTCCTGGGCCGACGCGCACGAGCGCAACGGGATCGACTATTACCCCAAGCTGCTGTGCGCCGTCCCGTTCACGCCGGTGCGCGGTTCGCGGCTGCTCGCCAGAAGCGACGCAGAGCGGCACGCACTCATCGCATCGGCGCTGGAGATTGCCAAGGACACCTCGTCCTTGCACGTCCTTTTTCCTCGCGCCGAAGAAGCCCGGCTGCTCGAGCAGCACGGCATGCTGCTGCGTCGCACGGTGCAGTTCCACTGGCGCAACGACGCCTACGCGGATTTCGAAGCTTTTCTCGCGCGCTTGTCGCACGCCCGGCGCAAGAACATCCGCCAGGAGCGGCGCAAGCTGCGCGAAGCCGGCGTGAGCTGCCGCTGGCTCGAAGGGCGCGCGATCGAGCGGCGTCACTGGGAATTCTTCAACCGCTGCTACCGCAATACCTATGCGGCGCACCGCTCCACGCCCTATCTGAGCCTGGATTTTTTCCTGCGGCTGGGCGAAACGCTGTCCCCCCACACGGCGATGGTGATCGCCGAGCGGGCCGGGCGAGCGATCGCCTCGGCGCTGTTTCTCGCCGACCGCACGACTCTTTACGGCAGGTACTGGGGCGCCACGGAGCACCTGCCGCTGCTTCATTTCGAATGCTGCTATTACCAGGCGATCGAATACGCGATCGCGCGCGGTCTGCAGGCATTCGAGGGCGGCGCGCAGGGCGAGCACAAGCTGTTCCGGGGTCTGCTGCCCATCGAGGCGTTTTCGGCGCACTGGCTCGCCCATCCAAAGTTCGCGCGCGCCGTGGAGAGCTTCCTCGAGCGCGAAGCCGCGGGGATCACGCGCTATGTGAACGAGCTATGCGACCATAGCCCGTTCAAGGACATGCCGGGAGGTTAGATGCGGCTCAAGGACAAGGTCGCCATCGTCACCGGAGGCGGTTCCGGCTTCGGCGAGGGAATCGCCACACGCTTCGCGCGGGAAGGGGCGAAGGTGCTGATCGCCGACATCAATGCGCAGGCGGGCGCGCGCGTGGCCAGGGAGATCGGAGCGCAATTCATTGCCGCAGACGTCACGCAAAGCGCCGACTGGGCAAAGCTCGTTCAGGCGGCCGGTCCGAGCCTCGAGATCGTGATCAATAACGCCGGCTGGACGCACCGCAACAAGCCTTACCTGGAAGTCACGGAAGGCGAGTTCGACCGGGTTTACGCGGTGAACGTGAAAAGCGTGTACCTGTCGGCACTGCACGCGGTGCCGGTGTTTCGCAAGCGCGGCGGCGGCGGCTTCGTGAACATCGCCTCGACGGCAGGCATCCGCCCACGGCCCGGACTGACGGTCTACAACAGCTCGAAGGGAGCGGTGATCCTGATGTCGAAATCGATGGCCGCCGAATTCGGCCCGGATCGCATCCGCGTGAATTGCGTCAATCCGGTGTTCAGCCCGGAGACCTCGCTCTCGGCCGAGTTCGCGGGCGGCGCACTTACCGAGGAATCGAAGAAGCGCTTCTTGTCGAGCATTCCGCTCGGGCGCTTCGCTACGCCGCTGGACGTAGCCAATGCCTGCCTTTACCTCGCATCCGACGATGCCGCCTTTGTGAGCGGTGTTTGCATCGAGGTCGACGGCGCCCGATGCGTATAGAACTCAAGCGCGCTTGAGTCCGCCCAGCAGCGCCGCGACCTGGGGTTGCTTGCGCTTGCTTTGCGCCGGCTCTGGCTTCTGCGCCGCGGGCGCCGGCGGCGAAGAGGCCGCCGGCTCGTAAGGTTTGGAGAAGATCGGGTCGACCGCGCGTACTGTTCGAGATTCCGCCGTGTTTTTCGCATCGCGCCGGGGCGGCCGCGACGGTTGCCCGCCCATCAGCGTGGCGACGGTGCCGGCGCTGGGCTGGAATCCGGGAACCAGCACCCGCTCGATGCGCTTCCTGATCAGCCGCTCGATGGCGGCGATCGACTCGAGATCCTCGGGTGCAACCAGTGAAATAGCCTCGCCGGTCAGCCCGGCGCGGCCGGTGCGGCCGATGCGGTGGATGTAGTCCTCCGGCGAATGCGGCATGTCGAAATTGATCACCTGCGGCAGGCCTTCGATGTCCAAGCCGCGCGATGCAACGTCGGTCGCCACCAGCACATTGGTCTTGCCCGACTTGAAGCCCTCCAGCGCGACGAGCCGCTCGGCCTGCGATTTGTCGCCATGGATGGCGTCGGCATGGATATGGTCGCGCCGCAACTGGTGGGCCAGGCGATTCGCACCGATGCGGGTGCCGGTGAATACCAGGACCTGACGCAGCTCGCGGGTCTGGATGAGGTAGGCGAGCAGCTCGCGTTTTTTCTCCCGCGCCACCGGATGCAGCACGTGAGTGACGAGCTCGGCCGCCGCATTGCGGGCCGCGATCTGGAGCTCGGCCGGATTGCGCAGCAGAGTCTTGGCGAGGGTGCGGATCTCGTCGGGGAAGGTGGCCGAGAAAAGCAGGTTCTGCCGCTGCGCCGGCAGCAGGGCGATGATGCGCTTGATATCGGGCAGGAATCCCATGTCCAGCATGCGATCGCCCTCGTCCAGCACCAGCACCGATACCTGGTTGAGCATGACGGTCTTGTTCTGCACGTGATCGAGGAGCCGTCCCGGCGTCGCCACCAGCACCTCGACCCCTTTGCGCAGCTGCGCGATCTGCGCGTTCATGTCGACACCCCCGTAAACGACCGTGCTGCGCAGCGGGAGGTTTTTGCCGTATTCGGCAAAGCTCTGGGCAACCTGGATGGCAAGCTCGCGCGTGGGCGTGAGAACCAACGCGCGCACCGGGTGGCGCGCCGGCGATGCCGAGCTGCTGGCCTGAGGCGCAAGGCGCTGCAGGATCGGCAGCGCAAACGCCGCGGTCTTTCCGGTCCCCGTCTGCGCGCCTGCCATGAGATCGCGTCCGGCAAGCACCAGGGGGATGGCCTGCTCCTGCACGGGCGTCGGCTTCTCATAGCCGAGCTCGCGGACCGCCGCGGTGAGCGGCGCGATCAGGCCGAGTTGGTCGAAGGCCGAACTAATTGAGGGTGCGCGCCGGGCGCTCGGCGCTATCCTGGGGCTCGGCGCCCGGAAGCTTCAGCTCCATGTCCCAATCGCTTTTCCGTACTGCGGCCTGGAGCAGCCGGCATACCGAGTGCAGCAGCACCGAATCGAAGGTCAGCGTCACGCCCTGCCCCTCCGAGGGATGCAGGGCGACGACCGGCTGGCCGTTGCGATCGTGGCCGGTTTGAATGCGCGCGAGCAGCAGCGGCGCTTCGCCGAGCGGGGTCGCGCTCGGCACCGCGTCGTAAGGCTTCGAAAAGTCCGCCTTCGACACCGCGTGCTCGTGCTCCAATCCGAGCAGCGCCTTGCGCGCTTCCGGACTGGCCTGCGTGCGGATGCGGGGGCTCGCTTCCTCGGCCAGCTTGACCAGAAGCGGCCACAAGAGCTTGACGAAGCGGCGCGTCAGCGCAAGCCGCAACTCCACGCCCTCGCTGGTCGCCACCAGCATCAGCAGCCGGTCCTGCTCGGCGTCGTAGTCCACTTTGAGCTGATGGAGGCGCATGGAAGAATAGTATATGGCCAATATCGTCCACGCGACGCAACCGTCGGAGATCGCCGCCGTGGGTGCGTTGTTCGCCGAATACGCGCGCGCCGGCCGCCGCCGGGTGTGCTACCAGCTCAGGCTTTAGCGCCGCGGATGCGCTGCAGGAGCGCCGTCGTCGAGCGCTCGTGCTCGAACGGGATCGACACTACGCGCCCGCCGCGCGCAAGAACGTCCTTCGCGCCGACGATGCGCTCGGCTGGCCAGTCGCCGCCCTTTGCCAGCACCTCCGGCCGGCACGCGGCGATCAGCTGCGCCGGCGTATCGTCCTCGAACCACGTTACCGCGTCGACCATCGACAATGCGGCGATGACCGCAAGCCGATCTTCGAGCGCGTTGATCGGCCGCTCTCCCGGCTTGCCCAGACGCCTGGCAGAGGCATCGCTGTTCAGCGCGACGAGCAACGCCGCGCCCAGCGCGCGGGCGCGCGCGAGATAGGCGACATGGCCGCGATGCAGGATGTCGAACACGCCATTCGTGAAGACCAGCGGCCGCGGCAGCTGCGCGCTCCAGCGGTCGAGCTCGCGTGGAGCGCGGATCTTGGATTCGTAGGCCGGCGCTGAAACCTGCACGCGATCAAGCCGCGGGTTTCGGTTTTTCGGCCGGCGGACTCGGATGGGGGCGGCAGACCTGGTCAGTCGCCTTGCAGTATTCGAAGATCTTCACCACCTTGCGTACGCCACTCGTGGTGCGCGCGATGTCGACCGCGTCGTCAGCCTCGCGCTCGGTCACCACGCCCATCAGATACACCACGCTCGCTTCCGTCACCACCTTGACGTGCACAGGGTTGAACGCATTCGCCCTGAGGTAGCGCGTCTTGACCTGGGCAGTGATGAGCGAGTCGTTGGTGCGCTCGCCAAACGAAGTGACCGGGGCCAGCTGCGCCTCGTTGGTCACGCCGCGGACGTTTGGCACTCCCTGCACGATCTTTTCCACTTCGGCGCGCACCGTCTCATCCGGAACCTCGCCCGTGATCAGCGCGGCGCGGTTGAACGCGGCAACGTTCACATGGACCTTGTCGGCGAAGCGATCGACAATACGGCTGCCGGCGCGCAGCTCGATCGCGTCGTCATCGAGCTGCGTGCCCGAGGAGCGGCGGTCCTCGATCGTCGAGTAAGCGGCACCGGCACCGGCGCCGATCAGTGCCAGCTCACAGCCCTGCAGCAGCGCCGCGCTCGCCATGACGGCAAGCGCCAGCCCCGTCCGGGCCTTCATCCTTTTGCGCCGAACAGCTGGAAATCGATGCCGTCGCACAGGCAGTGCAGCACCAGCAGGTGGACTTCCTGGATCCGGGCGGTGTTTCGATGCGGCACACAGATGTGCACGTCGTCGGCCTTGATCAGGGAGGCCGCTTTGCCGCCGCCGTTCCCGGTCAACGCGATGACGCGCACCCCCAGCTCGTGCGCGGCCCCGATCGCCTCGAGCACGTTGCCGGAGTTGCCGCTGGTCGAGATGGCGAGCAGCACGTCCCCCCGCCGGCCGATCGCCCGCAGCTGCTTGGAGAACACCTGCTGGTAGGTATAGTCGTTCGCGATCGACGTAAGGGTCGAGCTGTCCGTCGTCAGAGCCACCGCCGCGAGCGGCGGGCGCTCGGTCTCGAATCGATTGATGAGCTCGGCCGCGAAGTGCTGCGCATCGGCCGCCGAGCCGCCGTTGCCGCAGGCGAGCGCCTTGCCGCCGCTGCGCAGGCAGTCGGCGAGCAGCGCGCCGGCGCGCGCCACGGGCCCTGCCAACGACTGCGATGCGGCCAATTTGAGATTCGCGCTCTCGGCAAAGTGCGCGGCCACGCGCGCCGAGAGTGCCGCGTTCTGCTCCGCGTGCCCCATGTTTTCCATTCTACTCGAAGTAGACCTCGAACTCGACGCGACGCGCCGGATTGGGATGGGGCGCGAGGCGGCTGATGCGCGCGCGCAGCGGCTCGCCGCGGTCCAGGCCCCATGCGAGCGCCGCATTTTCGCGCCTCGGCACGTAGCCCAGCTTGCGGCCGCGCCACGCGATACTCACGGCGCCGGGATCGTGAGGATTGTCCGGCTCGCGACGCAGCTCGAGGGCGTCGCCCACCCGCAGTCGATCCCATACTTCCGCGGCGGCGTGATACCGGAAACCCGCCAGCGGAGAGCTCTGCACCAGCAAGCGCACGCTCGGCACGCGTTCGTCGGGGCGCACCGGGCCCGCGGCGAGCAAGGCAGCGAGCAACGCTACTCGCCAAACGCGTTCCGGATCCACTGCACCTGCCCTGCGACGCCGTCGATGAGAAACACGTCGAAGCGGCAGTGCGCGTCCCGACGTCCGGACAGGTAGAGGCGCGCCGCGGCAAGCAAGCGGGCGCGCTTCGCCAGCGTCACGCTTTCGGCAGCGCCGCCGTAGTTGCCGCTCTGGCGCATGCGGACTTCGGCAAACACCAGCGTGCCACTCTCCTCGGCGATGAGATCGATCTCCCCCAGCCGGCAGCGCCAGTTTCGCTCGATCAGCCGCAAGCCTGCTGCCCTCAGCAGGCTTGCACAAAGGTCCTCGGCTCGCGCCCCAGCCCAGTTCATGGCAGGCTTAACGAACCTACGCGAGCCCCCGTTGACCGGATGATCCCAGGCAGCCTCTATGTCGTCGCCACGCCGATCGGCAACCTGGGCGACGCCAGCCCGCGCGCGATCGAAGCGCTGCGCGCGGCGGACCTGATCGCCTGCGAGGACACGCGAACCAGCCGCACGCTCCTCGCGCGGCACGCCATCTTGGGGCACACGGTTGCGCTGCACGAGCACAATGAGCGCGCCACCGCCGGCAAGCTGCTGGAGGCCATGCACGCAGGCAGGAATGTGGCGTTGATCAGCGATGCCGGCACGCCCGCGTTGTCCGATCCCGGCGCGCTGCTCGTCGAGCAGGCGCATCGTGCAGGCATCCGCGTCATTCCCATTCCCGGGCCGAGCGCGGCGGTGGCGGCCTTCTCGGCGTCGGGGTTCCCGCCAGAGCGCTTTCTTTTTGCGGGATTTCTGCCCGCGAGCCGCTCGGCGCGCCGCAAGGCGCTGGGGGGCCTCGACTTGCCCTGGCCGGTGATCCTGTATGAAGCGCCGCACCGCGTGCTCGAAACGCTCGAGGACCTGGCGGAGCGCTTCGGCGCGGCGCGCGAAGTGGTGATCGCCCGCGAGCTGACGAAGAAATTCGAGGACGTGGCGCGACTGCCGCTCGGCGAAGCGCGGGACTGGCTGCTCGCCGATTCGCATCGCCAGCAAGGCGAGTTCGTGCTGGTGCTCGCGCCGGGCGAGTCCAGGCCCGCACAGACTCTGGAGGCCGAACGGGTGCTCGAAGCGCTGCTGGAGGCTTTGGCGCCAAGCGAGGCGGCGCGGCTCGCTGCGCGCATTACCGGGATTCCAAGGAGCGTTCTGTACCGCAAGGCGCTCGAGCGCGCCAAGTAGAATTCAGCCGATGGACCGGCTCACGCTGAAGCGCCCCGACGACTGGCATCTGCACCTGCGCGACGGACCTGCCATGGCTTCGGTGCTCGCCGACAGCGCCCGGCGCTTCGCCCGTGCCATCGTCATGCCGAACCTGAAGCCCCCCGTTCGCACGACGCAGCAGGCGCTCGATTACCGCAAGCGCATCCTGCGCGCGCTGCCGCCGCGCGCGGCCTTCGAGCCGTTGATGACGCTGTACCTTACTGACGACACGCCACCCGAGGAAATCGCGCTCGCCAAGCGCTCGGGGCACGTATTCGGCGTGAAGCTGTATCCGGCCGGCGCGACCACTCATTCGGACGAAGGCGTCACGCGCCTGTCACGCTGCTTCCACGCCCTCGAAAAAATGGCGGAAGTCGGCATGCCGCTGTTGATCCATGGCGAATCGACCGACCCTGCGATCGACATTTTCGACCGCGAGAAGGCCTTCATCGAGGAAGTCCTCGGCCCCACCGTCGATCGCTTTCCCCAGCTCAAGGTCGTGCTCGAGCACATCACCACTCGAGACGCGGTGCAATACATCGAGGTCACCGGTCCGAACATCGCGGCGACGATCACCGCGCACCACCTGCTCATGAACCGCAACGCGCTTTTCATGGGCGGCATCCGCCCGCACCACTACTGCCTGCCGGTTTTGAAACGCGAGGAGCACCGCGACGCGCTGGTCGAGGCCGCGGCGTCGGGCAGCCCCAAGTTTTTCCTCGGCACTGACAGCGCGCCGCACGCGCGGCGCGCCAAGGAAACGGCCTGCGGTTGCGCCGGCATTTACACCGCGCACGCGGCCATCGAGTTTTACGCCATCGCCTTCGAGGAGGCCGGCGCGCTCGACAAGCTCGAAGGCTTCGCCTCCGTGTTCGGGCCCCAGTTCTACGGGCTTCCCCTCAACCGGGATAGCATCACCCTCGTGCGCGAAGCATGGAAAGCGCCCGCGCGCCTCAAGTTCGGCCGCGACGAGGTGGTGCCGCTTCGCGCCGGGGAAACGATCCCCTGGAAGCTTCTCTAAGACAGCCGGTCTTCGACCCGCTCAGGCCGTGGCACCTGCGATTGCAAGCCGCGGGCGGCCCGACTCTCGGCCATCTGAACGCGCTTGCCGACGCGGCGGAGCTGCGCACCGAAAGCGGCCGGCCGGTGCGCTTCGTGCCGCCCGGCGCCGCTGACGCCTGCTATGAAGTCCGCGTGTTCGAGTCGGGTTGCGTCGAGACGCGGCCGGAAAGCCTGCACGACCTGTTCAACGCGCTCGCCTGGCTCGCCTTCCCGCGGACCAAAGCGCGCATCAACGCCATGCACGCCGCGCGCATCCCGCACGAGCACGGCCGTCGCGGCCGCCTGCGCGACCTGCTGACGCTGTTCGACGAGGGCGGAGCCATCGTCGCCTGTGCGGACACCGAGCTGCTCGACATGCTGCGCGGCTTTCGCTGGAAGGAGCTGTTCTGGGAGCATCGCAGGCGCGTTCTGCGCTCGATGCGCATCTCGGTCCTCGGCCACGCGGTCCTCGAGAAGGCGCTCGATCCGTGGCCCGGCATCACCTGCAAGGCCCTTTTCGTTGCGCCGGACGCCGACATGGACGCGCAGGCGGCCGCATGGCTTGCGCAGCGCTCGACGCAAGCTACGCCGCGCGAGCTGGCGCCCGTCCCCATCTTCGGCTACCCGGGATGGTTCCCGGGAAACGACAGACCGGAATTTTACGACGACACGCGCTATTTCCGGCCGTTCCGGCGCGATTCTGCGCGCGTCTACGGAAACGCCGGATAGCGCGAAGCCTGTCCCCCGGCCACCGCCTCCGGGTGGCGCGACAACACCACCTCCCGGATCTGCTCGACGCGGCCGTAGGGCACGTCGACCATCAGCAGCATCTTGCCTTGCTCGATCTCCTTCTGGAAAGCCTTGAGCCGCGAATTGGGCACCGCGGCTGCCGCCATGCTTGCCATCCATGCGCCCAGGACGCCGCCGACGATGGCGGCGATCAGCACGGCGACCAGCTGAGGCTTGGTGCCCGCCGGCGGGTAGGCGACGATGATGGCGCCAAGGATCAGGCCGCCGATGCCTCCGAGCATGAGGCCGATGCCGGCGCCATGCAGCAGGTCGGTCTTGAACAGGTAGCTCGCCTCGTGCAGCTCGCCGAGGTCGGTGCCGCGCCGGGCGAGAAAGTGCATGTGGCGGTCCTCGACGCGCGCGAGGAGCAGGTCGTCCGCGGTGCGCCGCGCGCTTTCCACATCGGGCAGCAGAAAATACAGGCGTCTTCGCATGCGGAAAGCATACTCCTGCGCGCTCGCAGGCGGTAAAATCGCGGCCGGGAGTCGGCCAGGCAGCCGCTGTCCGCCGGTTTTTGCGGCGGCATAGAGGAAAGTCCGGGCTCCGCAGAGCGGGATGCAGGGTAACCCCCTGGCACGGCGACGTGACGAACAGGGCCACAGAGACGAGTCCTCGGCCCAAAGCCGAGGGGTGAAACGCGGCAACCTCCATCCGGAGCAACACCAAATAGGCAGGCGATCGAGGCCGGCTCGGCCGAAGCTTGCGGGTAGGTGGCTAGAGCCCCGGGGCAACCCGGGGCCCAGAGGAATGGCTGCCGGCCCGGCCGGGTTCGCCCGGCCGGTGTCCACAGAACCCGGCTTACCGGCCGTCTCCCCTTCTATTCCTTCGGCGCGTAAACAGCGCGCTTTCCTTGCCTCCCGCACGACCCGGGAGAATAATCGCAGTCAGGTTGTGTGCCTGCGCGGCAAGGGGAACGCAACGGGCGCGCCATGCAAGACCGACTAAACCAGAACGACGTCACGAACCGCATAAACGTCGAGGATCCGCAGCGGGTCCGCGACGCGGTCCTCGCCCTTTTCGCCGTCCGCTACCCTGGAGAAAACCTCAATCGGCTGGCGCGCGCCTTCGACGACTTCCGCGCGCTGTTCGAAGGCAGCTTTCCAGGCTACTTCGCCTGCGACACCCTGTATCACGACATCCGGCATTCGCTCGACGTCACGCTCGCCATGGCGCGCCTGATCGACGGCCACGAGCGCAGCTGCGCGGCGCCGGACCAGCTTGGCGCGCGGCGTGCCATGCTCGGCGTGCTGGTGGCGCTGCTCCACGACGCGGGGTACATGAAGCGGCGGTCGGAGGCCGAAGTCGAGAACGGCGCGGTGTTCACCAAGATCCACGTCAGCCGCAGCGCCGACTTCATGACCGCCTACCTTCCCCGACTGGGATTTTCTGCCGAGGTTGCGGTCGCCGCGCAGTTGGTGCACTTCACCGGCTACGAGATGGAAATCGAGGACATCCACGTCGCCGACCCGAAGGACCGCCTGGTCGGCTGCCTGGTCGGCACCGCCGACCTGATCGGGCAAATGTCCGATCGCATGTACCTGGAGAAATGCCGTCAGTTCCTGTACCGGGAGTTCGTCCTGGGCAAGATCGCGCGCGAGCAGCTGCCCGACGGCCGGGAAGTGGTGCGCTACGCTTCCGGCGACGACCTGATCGTCAAGACGCCGGGGTTCTACGAGTACGTAGCGCGCGACCGCATCGACAGGAAGCTGGGCGCCGTGATCCGCTATGCCGAGGCGCACTTCGACGGCCCGAACCTGTACCAGTCCGAGATCGACCGCAACATGGAGTTCCTGCGGCGGGCCATCTCTACTGCGGACCTCAGCCGGCTGCGGCGCTACTGCTATTCGCTTTCCGAACCCGTGCGCCGCGCGGCGTGACGTCTAGCGCATCGCCTCGACCAGCCAGCGCGCGGTGCGCAGCAGCCGCGCGTCGAAACCGCGCCGTCCTACGAGCTGCACGCCGAGCGGCAGCCCGTCGGAACCCTGCATCAGCGGCAGCGATAGCGCCGGCATTCCGCACAGCGTCCAGAGCGTGCAGAAAGACGGATCGCCCGTGGCAGCGAGGCCTTTGGGCGCAGTGCCCGGCGCGGCGGGCGTAAGAATGGCGTCGTAGCGTTCAATGAAAAGCTCGTCGAAGCTCTCCACCATCGGCCGGATGCTGCGCAGCGCGCGCTGGTAATCGACGGCGCGAGTTTCGCGCCCGCGCTCGAGCAGGGAGCGCAGCTGGCCGGAGAGCCTGTTGCGGCCTTGCTGCCACTCGGGCTCGAAATTCACCGCCATCTCGGCTTCCATGATGGTCTTGTGCCAGTTCCATGCCTCGGCCGCCGAGGGGAACAGCTCGACATCTTCCACCCGCTCGCCCAGCGCGCCGGTCAGCTCCGCGAACGCCTCGCGCGTCCCGGCATCGACCTTCTCCCAGTGCGGCGTCTTCACGAACGCCAGCATGGGTTCGATGGGCGGTGCCTCAGAAGAAATCATCTGAAAAGGAATACGGGCACGCGGCCGCGTATCCGGGTCACCCTCGTCATAGCCGGAGAGCTCCTCGGCGAGGAGCGCGATGTCGTCGATCGTGCGGGCGAACAAGCCGACGTGGTCGAGCGCCCGCGACAACTCGAGGATGCCCGAGCGCGGAATCAGGCCATGCGTCGGCTTGAACCCGTACACGCCGCAGAACGCGGCCGGCCGGATGGTCGAGCCGTTGGTCTGGCTGCCGAGCGCGAGCGGCACCATGCCGGCCGCCACCGCGGCCGCCGAGCCGCTCGACGAGCCGCCCGGCGTGTGCTCGGGGTTGTGGGGGTTGCGAGTCTTTCCCGGCGCGAAATAGGCGCATTCCGTGGTGACTGTCTTGCCGAGGATGACCGCGCCCGCGGCACGCAGCGTCTTCACCACTGCCGCATCGTCGCGCGGCGTGCGACCCTTGTGCAGTACCGTGCCGTTCTCGGTCGGCATGTCGGCCGTGTCGATAATGTCCTTGAGACCCACCGGAACGCCGTGCAGGAGGCCGATCGGCTCGCCGCTGCGCTTGCGCTCGTCCGCGGCGCGCGCCTGCGCCAGCGCATGCTCTTCGTCGAGGAAAGTCCAGGCTTGCACCGAGGGTTCTGCTGCGCGAATGCGTTCCAGACACGCCGAAACCAGTTCTTCGGACGTCAACAGGCCTTCGCGGATCTTTCTCGCGGCCTCGGTGGCCGCTAACGAGGCGGGCGAAACCGCTTCCACGATGCGCTAGCGCCCGTACACGACGCTCGGTAGCCAGAGGCCAATCTGCGGGAACACGTACAGGATCACCAGGGCGATGACCTGAATCCCCATGAACGGCATCATGCCGGCGAAAATCGCGTTGAGGGTCACATGCGGCGGCGACACGCCTTTCAGGTAGAAGGCCGCCATCGCCACCGGCGGCGACAGGAACGCGGTCTGCAGGTTCAACGCCACCAGCAACCCAAAGAACAGCGGGTCGATATGGAAGTGCGGCAGCAACGGCAGAAAGATCGGCATGAAGATGATGATGATCTCGGTCCACTCGAGCGGCCAGCCAAGGATGAAGATGATGAACTGCGCCAGGATCATGAACTGCACCGGCGTCATATCGAGTGAGAGCACCCACTTCTCGATAAGCTCCTGCCCGCCGAGCAGCGCGAACGCCGCGGAAAAAATGCCGGAGCCGACGAACAGCCAGCACACCATCGCGCTGGTCTTGGCGGTGAGGAAGGACGATTCCTTGACGATGCTGCCCAGCTCCTTCACCGTGGTCCAGAGCACCTTGCCAGCATCCTTGCCGCCGGACTCCCCCTCGCGCATATGCGCGATGAAGCGGTAGACCCCCGCCAGGACGAAGCCGCCGAAGCCGCCGACCGCCGCCGCCTCGGAGGGCGTCGCGAGCCCGAACACGATCGAGCCGAGCACCGCGATGATCAGCAGCGCGAGCGGGAAGAACGAGCTGAGCAGCATCTTGAATATCTCCAGCCGCTCCCAATTCCACAGCCAGTAGGTGACGATGATGACGGCGATGCCGACGCCGAACGCGATCCACAACCACAGGGGCACGGGCAGCCGCGCGTGTTCCGCGACTGCGGCCGCGGGTTTCTGCTGGGTTGCCGGCGCCGCGCCCGGCGGCTCCTTCACCCCTTCAGCGGGAGGGCTGGCGACTCCCGATTCCTGTTCC
>WNFD01004918.1_pt2 | contig 14017 bp, 12 predicted proteins | sample 5400491 | NCBI WGS metagenome assembly WNFD01 (sample SAMN13153343, study PRJNA577476) | soil metagenome | isolation source: 120 cm saprolite under Douglas fir tree site 2 hole 2 replicate 2 | place: USA:California | collected 2015-04-18
CGATCCGCAGTTGGGTCAGAGAAGCCAGCCCTGTAAGGTCCAGCGTCCCGGTTCCGGTGTGGCGAATTTCGCGTTCGGCTCCGGCGTTTACGGCTGCAGGCGTTTTGCGTCCGCGAGTGTTGATGTCGGGGACGGCGGAATTTCTTCTGACGCCGAAAGAGCTGCAAACCGCACTGCAGCATGAATTGGCCCACGTGCGCCAGCGTGACAACTTGAAGAAGTTGTTACTCCGCTTTGTCATGTTCCCCGGGATGAGCGGCCTGGAGGAAGTTTGGCTGGAAGCGACCGAACTGGCTGCTGACGACTCTGCAGTTTCGAGTGTAGGGGAAGCGCTTGATCTGGCGGCGGCTTTGATCAAGCTTTCGCGGGTGGGGACGCCGGAAATTCCCGCGGATTTGACCGCGGCCCTGATGCACAGCCCGGCTAGTTTGATGAACGCGCGGGTCGAGCGGCTGATTGCCTGGGAGCAGGGACAGAAGGCTCCGGCGCGGAGTTATTTTCTGTGGTACGGGCTCTGCGTGGGGCTGGCAATGGTTGCCGGATTTGCGGTCACCTATGGCCAACTGCTGGTGCGAGTGCACACGGCTACGGAGTGGCTGGTGCGGTAGAGGGTCAACACTATCGGCCCGGGCTTAGGGCGTCGTCGCCGAGATCATTAGACGCAGGGGCAACCCGGTTTCAATCGTGGCGCATCCAGTCTGACATCGCGCTTTGGGTCAGGAGGCTCTTCCATGACCCGGTACGCTTTTCCATGACCCGGTACGCTTTGCTGCTTTGTTGTCTTCTGCTTCTTGTCCTCGCCACCGTAACATGCGGGAACAATTGTCAACTTCAAACCGTGACGCTGAGCCCAATCGCAGCGGACGCGCACAATTTTCCGAACGGCCAAGTGAACTTCGCGGCTACTGGCAACTTCAACAAGCCGCCCTCTCCAGTTCAACTCACCAGCAAAGATGTAGGTTGGTGCGTTGGTACGAGCGGCGGGGCATGTGCGGGCAATATAGCCACAGGAGCCACTGTGGACCAGAACGGTGTTGCCCAATGCGTGCCGGGATTTTCTGGAACAGCCACAGTCCTTGCGGGAACCGGCGGGACTACATCAATGCCGGATACAGGTTCCCAACGCAAGATTTTCGGTGCCGCGCAATTGACCTGTCCGTAACTAGGTTACGGAAGAACTCAGGTTTGGGACCTCAGCGGCTAAAGCCTTTTGCAAGTAAGGGAAGCGTTTATCGCAGCGCTGAAAGCGCTGCGCCACCCCAAAGCGCTGCGCCACCCAAAATCCGCTGCGTCATCCAAAGCCTCAAGCACTCTGCCCTCAGAACGTGACGCGCACGCCTAACTGCGCGGCGAAGGGGATGCCTAAGGTTGTGCCGGGACCGAAGAACTCTCCCAGTGCTCCGCCGCGGACACGTAACTGATTCCGGCTGGTAATGGGCTGGAGTTGAGCGCAGGTGGGGAAGTCGAGACAAATGTTCGTAGCGTTGCCGGAAGCGACGTCCGCCGGCTGAACCGGAAGCGCGGCTATGTTGCCTACGTAGTTATTGCCGGGATTGTTGCGGTTGAAGAGATTAAAGAACTCGGCGAAGGGCGCGATCTGCCAGCGGTCGCTGATCTTGATGGGTCGGCTGACGCGCAGATCCATCTGGATGTAAGGCGTGCCGCGGAATGCGTCGAGACTGGTGGGGACTCCATTCACTGAAATTCGGTGGCTTTTGTCGGCCGTCGTGATGGTAAAGGGTCGCGCGCTTTCAGCCTGCGTCAGCGTGGTTAGTTCCAATCCTCCGGGGATGTGCACCGTACCCGCCAAGACAAAGCGGTGACGAACGTCTTCGCCGGACGGGCCGTAGTCGCCGGGAGCGAAGGGATTCAGCGGATCGCAAACTCCATTCACATAGTCAAAGATTTCTCCAAGGACACATCCCCAGGTCTGTGCCTGCGCGAGCGTGTAGTTTGCGACCAGGTTGAAGCGGCGGGAAACATTTCCCTGCAAACGCAGCATGAGCGCGTTGTAGGTGGAGCGATTGTCGGACCTGAAAACCGTGGCCGCAAAGGGATAGGCGCGATAGGAATGATTGCCTTCTTCGTGGGTGTAGTCCGCGCTCACGGTCCAATTTGGATTGAATGCGTGCTGGACGCCGGCGGTCGCGTGGAGGGCGTATGGAGTTTTGTAATTTGGATCGATCAGGGCTGCGGGAGGATTGGGGCCTCCGTTTACAGCTTGCAAGGCCGCGGCCCATCCGTTCTGCGCGAGATCGTTGTAAAACAGTCCGAGGCCGGCGCGGATCACGGTGTTGCCGTTGTTGCCCGGGGAATAGGCGATTCCCAGCCGCGGCGCGAATTGCTTGCGGTCGTCGTGGGGCGCGCGAAGCGTAAGTCCGAACGAGGGCAGCAGCGAAAATGAGGGATTGGCCTCCTGGCTGCGACCGGAGGCGAGGAAGAGGCCGAATGTCGTCTGATAGCGCAGGCCGTAGTTGACGGTGACGTGGCGCGAGAGTCGCCAGGAGTCTTGAGCATACAGGGCAAGCCGCTGAATGTTTTGAGCGAAGCTCCCGTCGATTGCAGGCGTGGTGTGGGCTCCCGCGATCAGATCGGTCGTGAACGCTGCGGGAGGCTGATTGATGTAGTAAGTCGGGTCGTGGGGGAAAGAGTAGAGCGTCTCCTCATTGCCGGGAAATGCGCCGCCGAGGACTGGCTCGTGAATGAAGTTGATTCCAAATTTGATGGAGTGGTCTCCGGTTGCGTGGCTTACGTCGTAACGAAGCTGATACTTCTGCTGATTGCGGAGAGATGGAAATAAAGTGATTGGCGTGGCGAATTGGTTGTCGCCGAAGGTCTCGAAGCCGGAGACAGTCAGCGAAGTTGAGCTGAAGGGGAATGCCAGAGCGAATCCCAGGGTCGAGTTGCGGGTTTGAGTGAGGTGCAATTCGCTGGCGTCGAAGACAAAGGTGCCTAACCACGTGGGGTTAAAGGCGTAGGTGTTGCCGATTACCGTGTTCCAGTAGTTGTTGTGCGTGGTTAGTCCGGTGGAAGGCAGCGTGGCTTGCTGTACCAGCGCGTTGTGCGTGACGTAGCTGTCTTCTGAGGCGCGCAGGAACCACTGCGACTTTGTGGACTGGGCCCAGTCAAAGCGCAGCGATCCGATGTAATCGCGAAACGGAATAGGCACGTTTTGCGGGACGGGGATGGAACTGACGCCGGGAATCAGGCCCTGCGATGCCAGGGTGGCAAGGGCGTTGAACTGCGATGTGCTGGCGGGGCTGTAGGCGATGCTGGCGTTTTCGTGGACGTACTCAAAGGAAGAGAAAATCCAGACTTTATCTTTCTTGAGCGGGCCTCCTAGCGTGGCGACGTAATTCTGGCGGGAGAAGGGTTGTTTGGGATTGGGTGCGGAATTTTCGATCGGGAAACGTGCATTGAGTGAATCGGCGCGCTCGTAGAAGGCTGCGTCGCCGTGCCAGTTGTTGGTGCCGCGCTTGGTTGTGATTACGACGGAGCCGGCAGTGGTGCCGCCCGTGTCCGCGTCTTCATTCGCGGTGCGCACGGCGAACTCCTGGATGGCATCAGGAGAGAAATTCTGGAGGAAGCCGCCGATCCAGTCGTCGGAATTGTCGCCACCATCGACCGAAAGATCGTTGTTCAACCCAGAGCTTCCGCCTGTGGATACAGCTGTGATGCGAGCTTTGGTGGGGTCGGAGGGTTCTACCGGCTCGGTCCCGGGAGCGAGGTAAGCGATGTTGGCGAAGCTGCGGGCGGCAAGGGGAAGGGTCTGCAAATCGTGATTGGTGATGACTCCCTGATGCACTACGCTGGCGAGATCGATGGGCTGCGTAGTGATGGATGAGGTCTGGCCCGAAACGTTAACCGTCTCGGGCGCCGCCAAAGGTTTCAGCGTGACCGTGACATCGCGGACGGAACTGACGGCGATAGAGATGTGCGCCTGGGCTGGCGCGAATCCCGCCGCGCTCACTGTGACCTGGTAGGAGCCGGGGAGCAGATCGTCAATACGAAACTCGCCGCGGTCTTCGCTGACAGCTTCGCGCGGCATCGAGGAGTCTCCGGGCTGGAGGAGGATTTTCGCCGACGGAACGCGAGCGCCACTGACATCCTGAACCGTGCCGCGCAACGAGCCCCTTGGATTCTGGGCCTGCGAAAAAGAGGCAAGTAAAATTGCAGAGACGAAAACGAGAACGGCTCTTCTGAGCAAAAGTTCTTCCTGAGCGTGAATGTCGTCCGCAGCGGCCTGGGGACCGTCGGGCTGAAGGGAGGTTAGCTGGGGAGGCTCACTACTACCAGCGGCCGTAGGAAAGGGCGTTGGGTCGGTTTCCTGTGAGCGTTTTTACCACCGCAGTTCGTTAAACCATGCTCCTGACAGACAAGCATTGATGATTGTGATGTCATATCTGCGAATGTAGGGACCTGTATAGGTTTTTTGACGCCGAAGAGGTTCTTTGACAGACGCTGACTTTAGACGCCGACAAGAATGCCTATGATGCGGGACGACGACTTAGAAGATTGAGTTCGGCTTCAGGCTCTCCCCCGGAACTGGATGATTTTCCCGCGATCCCGTTTTGATGGTCTGCCTGCGGGTAACTGTTCGAACTGCTTCATCGCCTTACACTCCGCTGCCACTTTTAGGCGCAGCTCCTGGCTGGCCTCCGTCTCGCGGTACAGCGTTTGGGCAACCGAAGCTGGACCGCGCACTTCGCTGAGGAGCAGGACTTCTACCTGAAAATCGCCGCCCTCGTTTGTCACGCGCAACATGTCTCCAATTCGGACCTCGCGCGCAGCCTTGGCGCGCTGCCCGTTGGATTGAATCCTGCCGAGTTCACAAGCTCGCGCGGCCAATGTGCGAGTCTTGAAGAATCTGGCAGCCCAAAGCCACTTATCCATTCGTACGGTCATGGTCTATTTTCCTATAGGAATGGCATGGCAGCGGCCCTCAAGTAAACCACGAGGGACTGGCGGCTACGCCGCATTTCGGGTGGAGTGCGCGAGACGTCTAATCTGACCAGGGTTGCGGTCGCCGGTCCCAGCGATGTTTCTTCAACTCTGCGAGCAGCGCGGTATCCAGCGGCCCGGCATCGCTGGCGGCGATGTTCTGACGCACGTGCTCGGGCTTCCGCATCCCAGCGATGAGAGTGCTCACTGCGGGATGGGACAGGATGAAGCGCAAGGACATCTCGGGAAGAGTCATTCCTGCCGGCAGAATTTGTTTCAGCTTGTCGACGCGCTGGATCGTGTTGCCCAGGTTCTCGGGGCCGAAGTACCCGGAACGCCAGTCGTCTTTTGGGAAGCGAGTTTCAAGGGTCATCTTGCCGCCCAGGCTGCCTTCATCGAAGGGAACGCGGGCGATGACGCCGATGTTGAGTTCCTGGCAGACCGGGAAGAGTTCGTCCTCGGGGGACTGATCGAAAATGTTGTAGATCACCTGCACGGCATCGACCAGGCCGGTGCGCAGGGCCTTGATGCCGTTTTCAGGCTCCCAGCGGTTGAGGCTGAGTCCGAAATGACGGATCCAGCCATCGAGCTTCAGTTTCTCGACAGTGGAGCGGAATTCGGGTTGGTCTGTCCAACTATCGTCCCATACGTGGAATTGGAGCAGGTCAATGGAGTCGACGCGTAGCTTCTTGCGGATCAGGTCGGCATGTTTGAACACGTGTTTCGGGGAGAACACGTCGCTGTACTTATATTTTGGTAGCGCCGGCCACTGCAGATTTCCGGGCGGGATTTTCGAAGCAGCGTAGAGCCGCTTCTTCGAGTTGCGATTCAGGATCTCGCCGAGCAGGCCGTCGCTCTTGCCGTCGCCGTAGGCCCATGCGGTATCGAAGAAATTGCAGCCCAGGTCCACGGACAATTGCAGAGATGCGAGTGATTCAGTGTTGTCGGAACCAGTCCAGCCGCCCATACCCCAAAGTCCGTAGGCGATGTCGCTTACTTCGAAACCGGTACGGCCCAGCTTGCGGTATTTCATGAAATGTATTCCCTCGCTTTGATGATGATGTGAGTAGGTCTTTAAGCGTCGTAACAGGCTACCAAAAAAGGCATCCGGGATGAGAAATCTAGCCCCAGCGGCTGAAGCCGAACGCTTTTTCAGCAACTTACGGCACGACTGAAGTCGTGCCCTGATACGAACCCGAACTCGTGCCTGATACGAACTCTGATACGAACCTGAAGTCGTGTCTCCTTATGAATCTGAAGTCGCCTCCGATTGCGAAATCTGAAGTCCCTGATACGAATCCGAAAATCTTACCGCAAAGCTGGCAGCTAAAGCCCCTTAAAAGCTGGCCTTTATCGCAGCGCTGAAAAAGCGCTGTGCCACCCAAAACAGAGTAAGTCATTCGGTGCGGATTTTTCGATGCGAACTATCAAAACTTTGCGGCCTCGAGACTCGTCACCGGGTGGTTCAATAGGACTAGATCATTAAGAGCAAAGGAGGTCTCATGAAATCCGAGTATCCCTCTCCCCATACGCCGGAGAAGAAAGAGGAAATCAGCCTACCCACTTCTCGCTTCCTGGACGAGAAGATATCAGATGACTCCGGCGCTGAAGCGAATGGGAACAGCGCTCTCGCACCCACCGGACTGAACAATCCTTTCTGGAATTAACTGGCTGAGCAGGCTCGCTGCGATGAAAAACGCAACGCGGCGAGCCGCGCAACCGCTCCTTAACGCAAAATCGGCAGACAGAGACACGGCTTAATCGCGAAGTCGAGCGCGGACATTTCCTCGAGGGCGGGATGCAACAGCGAATCCCGGCAGGGCTCTAGCGTTATCACAAAAGGAAGAGCCGATTTGTCGTAGCCTGGTTTCTGCAGCACGGAATCAATGTTCAGACGATGCGCGGCCAGGATTGCGGCGAGCTTTGCCACAATTCCCGGCCGATCCCGCACCAGAAAACGCAGGTACCACGGAGTCTCGAAGTCGCAGCTCACTTTCGGGGTCGATAGCTGTTGCGGCAGTTGCGGCCGGGAACCCGTGGAAAGATTCTGCGCGACGAACAACAGGTCCGAAACTACGGCGACGGCTGTTGGATCTCCGCCGGCTCCCGCCCCTAAAAATGCCACATCCCCGCCGTACTGGCCTGAGGTCAAAACCATGTTCTGATTATTCTGCACGCGACCGAAAGGCGAGATGGCTGGGACCAGGCTGGGTCCGACCTCGGCAAACAGCGCAGTTTCCTGCAAATCGGCGCGAGAGATCTGGCGGATCGTACAGTTGAGTTCAGCGGCGTAGTCGAAGTCGACGGCGTCGACGGCGCGAATGGTGCGGGCGCGGATGCTTTCCGGCGTGACGCGGGTTTGGAGCCCGGCGAGGGCGAGGATCGCAAGTTTGGCGCGGGCATCGCCGCCATCAAGATCCTCGGAGGCGTCGGCCTCGGCGTAGCCCCGGGCTTGCGCTTCTTCCAGCGCTTCGCTGAATGGAATTCGTGCGTTTTCGATCCGGCTCAGAATGTAGTTGCAGGTTCCGTTCAGAATTCCGGCGATGCCGTGCAGCCGGTCGCCGCACAATCCCGTACGCAGCGCGGGCAGAACCGGCACACCACCGGCGACGGAAGCGCCGAACTCGATCTGGCATCCGCTCGAACTGGCGAGTTGCAACAGATCGGGGCCGTGCCGCGCGATGAGTTGTTTGTTGGCCGTGACCACGGACTTGCCCGCCTGCAACGCGCCGCGGACTATCTGCTCGGCGGGCGCCAGGCCGCCAATCAACTCGATCACGATGTCGGCGTCCGAAGTTAGGACTGACTGAAAGTCCTCCGTCCAGATCACGTCGCTGGGCACCCAAGACTGTTTTTTTCTCGCCACATTACGGTTGCAGATGTGAGTGAGGCGCAGGGAACTGTCCGGGCTCTCGGACACGATTTTTGCCACGACGCGGCCTACGGTTCCGAAACCAATGAGGGCGACGCGGCAGCCTTTTGCGGCGGGTAGCGGGTTAGGGTTTGGATCAGCTTTTGGCAAGTTGTCTTCTCAATGGGATCAGGTGAATGAATCGCCGTGAATGAGACATCATACGTGTGAGGGGTGCATTTCGTGAACCGCAACGCGGAGATGGTGACTGTGCAGGTGGCTTTAGGGGCGGAACCTGCATCAAAGTTGATAAGATGGTACGTTCCTGCCGCTCATGGGAAGCTAGCGGCGGCGGGAGAATCGCGGACATGATCTTTGCCAGCGCCTCTCGATGCCGAGCGCTAGGTCCGCAAGCACGCCCGGTAGCGGGAGGAGAATGAATGATTCGAGAGTTCGTGATGCTTGGTGTGTTTGCGGTGTTCGCGGCGGGAACGCTTGCCGCGCAGCAGGCGCCGGATAGCCAGCAGCCTTCCACCAGTTCCAGTTCCAGCAGTCAGGAAACTCCGGAAGTGGATACGACGCGGCAACGCAAAACCCGCCCGCACGACTATCGCAACTGGACGTTCAATGTGGGCGGAGGAGTGAATCTCCCCAATGGCACGACCAGAACCTTCGTAAAGGGTGGCGGCGGTGTAGCGGCGGTGGGTGCAGCACGCAACTTCAATAAATATTTCGGCCTCAGGCTGGATTTCATGTGGGCCAATCTGCCCCTGCGCAACTCCGCGCTGCAATTGGCTCAGGCGCCGGGCGGGACGGATCACGTCTACGCGGTGACGCTCGACCCGGTCATCAATATTCCAGTCACGCAAAAATATAGTGGATATTTTCTGATTGGCCCTGGCTTCTATCATCGCTCGGGCAAACTCGACTCTTCGACAGCAGTTCCGGGGTCGGCCTGCAACGCGTTCTGGACCTGGTGGGGAACCTGCTTCAATGGCAACGTTCCGCTCAACAAGAACTTCCTCGCCGAAAGCCAGAATGGATTTGGGTTCAACGTTGGCGGAGGCGTGGCGCGCAAGCTTCGCGGGAACCTTGAGCTCTACGGTGAGTTCCGCTATCTCCATGGCAAACACAACAACATCACGACCGACTTCAGGCCGATCACGATCGGGCTGCGCTGGTAAGAGTGCCGATGACGAAGCAAGGGCGGGGCTATTCGGGGTTCGTGCGGTAGTCCCAATGGCCGGATGTTTGCTGCTGAAGTTGTACCAGTGACGCCGCCGGCGTTCGCTGTGCAACTGTAGTATCTGCATTGACTTCGTCGAGGACTGCCTCGATGATGGCGTGCGCAGGAGTGAGAGTGCAGGCCGGATCGGTTGCCGTCGGATCTCCCTTCAGGAGCAGTGCCTGACAGCGGCAGCCGCCGAAATCTTCCGTGCGGCGGTCGCAACTGCGGCACGGTTCCGGCATCCAGGCTTCGCCGCGGAAGCGTCGGAATGACGGAGATTCCTGCCAGATCCATTGCAAGGTCTGCTCCCGCGTGTTTTCGAATTCAAGTCCCGGAATCACCTCAGCGGCGTGGCAGGGGAGAACCTTGCCCGCCGGGTTTATCAACATCAGGCGTCGCCCCCATCCGCCCATGCAAGCCTTGGGATACTTCGCGTAGTAGTCGGGCACGACCGAATCGATGCGAATCCGTCCTGCTAGCCGTCTTTCGGCGGCAGTCACTATCACGACTGCTTTCTCCAGCTGTGCGCGCGTCGGCATCAGCGCCGCACGGTTGAGCAGCGCCCATCCGTAGTACTGGGCGTGAGCGATCTCCACGCGTTCTGGATTCAGTTGTTCGATGAACGCGATCATTTCTTCCAGATGGTCGAGGTTCTGCCGGTGCACGACGAGATTCACGGTGAAAGCGATTTTGTGCTGGCGAATGATGCGCGACAATTCAATCTTGTGCGCGTGGGCTTTGGCTCCGGCGATCCAGTTTGCTACGTCCTCGCGGGAATCCTGGAAGCTGAGTTGAATGTGATCCAGACCGGCGGCGACCAGAGCCTGCATTCGCGGTGCTGCAAGGCCGATGCCTGAAGTGATCAGATTGGTATAGAGTCCGGCGGCGCGCGCGCTGGCGATAAGTTCAGCCAGATCTTGCCGTGCCAGCGGTTCGCCGCCTGTGAAGTGCGCGTGCAACATTCCGAGCTTGCCTGCCTGCGCGAAAATGCTTTGCCACTCGCCGGTGGAGAGTTCCGAGTGCGTCCCCGCCATCTGCAATGGGTTTGAGCAATAAACACAGTGCAACGGGCAACGGTGCGTGATTTCGGCGATGAGGGCTAGAGGGTTGGGAACCATGGGTGATGCCGACGAATCGTCCTGCTGAACCGCAATTCATAGAATATAAGGAGTTATGGGCTGTTGTCCTATTGCTGCTGAATCTCCACAAGGTTAAGATTAAGAGGGGGTAAGAATCATGGCAACTCCTGATTGGTCCCAATGTCACGCTGTTGAAAGCGTGCCGGGAAGATTGGGCGGCGCATGGGTGTTTCGCGATACCCGGATGCCCGTTTCCGCCGTGTTCGAAAACCTCGAAACTGGAGCCACCGTAGATGAGATTACGGAGTGGTTTCACATTTCCAAGGAGCAGGTAATCGAGGTTCTGGAGTTTGCCGCTCGCAGCCTTGTTGCCCCCGTCCCGGTTGAGCCAGTACCCGCGTCCGGCCCCGAGGCTCGTTCTTTTTGACTACAGCACACCAGCCCCGTTGTCTTCCTACCTGGTCGGCCACAAGGTCACAGAGGCAAGAAATCGAGGATGGGACACGCTTTCCAACGGCGACTTGCTGGCCGAAGCAGAACGGGCCGGGTTCGACGTTTTTCTGACCGCTGACAAGAATATCCGGTACCAGCAGAATCTTGCGGCCCGTAGGATAGCGGTTGTGGTGCTTAGCACTCCGCAATGGCCGCTGGTTCGATTGCACACCGCAAAAATCGCGGCGGCGGTAAACGCAGCCACGTCCGGCAGCTATGTCGAGGTTCCCTGCAAGAGTGGGTAGCTCCGGGATGACAGCGCCTAGGGGGTACCAGAGACTGAGACTCGTCTAATAATCCACAATGCGCTTCTGCTGCAATTGCTCGAGAAACTTGCCGATATCGTTGCGAATCTTGGTGGGATCGGAGGCGGCGTACTGGCCCTGCAATTCCCCGATGATCTCGAGGAACGTGCGCTGGCCGTCGCAACGCTCGAGCACTTGCCTCCCCGTGCCCTGCAGCTGGATGGCACCTTCGGGAAACAGGATCACGCGATTTTCCTCGCTGCCACCCCAGCGGCATCCGGGGGCCAGGTGGGGTCGGCTGGAATCTTCTGGAGGCGTCATGTTTGATGGCCTGCAGAAAAAAGCAGGTCCCTCGACTCCGCATTGCGATTGATGAAGCCAATCGCAATGCTCCGCTCGGGATGACAGAATTGAGATGGACAGCGCCAATCGCAATGCTCCGCTCGGAATGACCGAGTTTCTCGCCTCATGCTAAGCGCCCTCGATGCGGTATGCGCCCGGAGGCGGCCAGCCTGGCTGCACGTAAGCAAAATACAGAGCGTCGAGCTGGGCCCACAGAATGTCGCACTTGTCGCGCAGCGCCTGGATGGCTAGCTCCTGTTCGGCACGCGTCTTGGCGTGGTCGTGAACATAGTTGAGCGCGAATTTTGCGTCTTCCGGCGCCTGCGCCAGCCGTGCTTCGAAGTAATCCAGACCGCCTGAGAGCCAGGGATAATGCTGTCGCAGCTTTTCCATGCGCAGTGAGATCAGGTCACGAGAAAACAGCTCGGTCAGCGACGAGGCTACGGCCTCGAGCAAAGTCCGGCTGCGGACGATGTTCAGGTATTCGTTGACGGCGAAGCGGGTGGCCGGAAGGATCCCTTTGCCAGCGCGAACCTGGTCGGCGCTAAGTCCAGTGGCTTCGGCAAGTTTCAGCCAGCGTTTAATGCCGCCTTCGCTGGTGGCGTCGCCGTCGTGGTCGACCACGCGCTTGCGCCAGGCGCGCCGGAATACCGGGTCGGGACCGCGGGAGAGAATGATCGAATCTTTGATCGGGATAATGCTCTGGTAGTAGTAGCGGTTCAGGGCCCATGCCTGCAGCTGTCCGCGGCTGAGGCGGCCTTCGTGCATCATGAGATGGAAGGGATGCTTATGGTGATAACGCTCTTCGCCCACGGCGCGCAGTTGAGCTTGCAGTTGCTCCAGCGAGAGCAGGCTCGCCGGGTCCGCCGCATTCGAAGGCGGGGTTCCAGCTTCTACAGGTCGTACTGCCATCCATCCTCCGCGATCTGCCAACCCGACTCGCGAACCTGACGAAGCTCGGGACCAGCCTCATCCAGCATGGGGTTGGTGTTGTTGATGTGCAGATAGATTTTACGTGGGCGACGGAGTCCCGCCAACCTGCTCAGGCTTCCCTGGGGAGACGAGACGGGGATGTGGCCCATCTGGCGCGCAGTTTGCGCTGTCTCTCCGCCGCCCTGTATGCGGATAAGTTCGTCGTCGCTCCAGAACGTGCCGTCGAAAAGAAGCAGATCCGCCGATTCGAATTCCTGCAGCAGCGCGTCGTCAACTTGTGGTACGGCGGGCATGTAGGCCAGCCGCTTGCCCGACGGAGAATCGATCAGCAAACCTAAAGAAGCTTCCCCGGCGATCAGTTCGGATTGCCTCTTCGGCGTGACGTAGGGCGGATAGTGTGTTCCCAGCGACAAGGCGCGGCATCGCAGGGCGGAATTCTCTCCGCCCGGATTACAGAGCAGAAACGAGGTCTCCGGCCTGAAGTCGACCCATGTTGCTTGATCGGTGATGCGATGAAGCATGCCGAACATTGAATTCTCTTCGCGGAGAATCCGGCGAATGGAAGCTGTGGCATGGATGCGTAGCGGTTGCAGTTCGCGCAGCAGGAGCAGCCCGAGAATATGGTCCACGTCGGCATTGGCCAGCACGACGCCTGCGATGGGCGACTGGCGGACACCATCGCGGACACCGTCGCGCGGGTGAAGATCAGGCGTGGCTTCAATTTGCGCGCGCAGGTCTGGGGAAGCTCCCAGCAGAAACCAGGAGTGCCCGTCCTGACTGATGGCAACCTGGGTCTGGGTGCGCGCTTTGCCGTGGAATGTGCCAGCTCGCAGGGCACTGCAATTGGAACAAGCGCAATTCCACTGGGGAAATCCGCCGCCCGCGGCCGAGCCCAGGATTTTCACACGCATGTTAAGCGAGTGTACAACGTGGAATGATAGAAACTTGCAATGTTTAGGAGCTGCGAGCGCAGGAATTATGAAATTCCTTGCAAGGGGTGCTGAATTGCCTGGCGACGGATGGTTTTGTCTTGCACTTGGGGGCGTTTCTCGTCATACTGCAAATGACCCGTTCTGAGCGGGTTTCAGTCCTCCTCCGCCCTCCCCAATCCAAAAATCATCTCCGCGTTAGAGAAAATCGGCTGCGCCGCGCCTCGGCGGTAATTGATCCTGTGGTCGTTGCGCTGTCGCTGAAACGACCCCACACAAAAATCGTGAGCATGACCTTCTGGATGGCATTACCCGAATAGGAGGGGTGACGGTTGAGAACTGGGAACTGAGAACTGAGAACTGAGAACTCAGAAACTGCTATCCCTGACCTACGGCTGCGGCGCAGAGGGGCGGATCCACATCCCACAATCGGATCTCCGCAGGCAGGTTTTCGACTCCGACTTCGCCTTCCATCTCGGTGCCGCGTTTGCCCAGCCACACCACGCGAAACTGAGCCTTCGTTCCTTCATACTGGAGGTCGACGACATCGCCGGGCTTCAGTTGCACGTCGACGCCTTGCAGGCTAGCGCCGCGGCCACTGATCGTGCGCAAACTCGCGGGCTGGGCGAAGGGACGAGAATGGGCGTCCATTCCCCAAATGCGCACAGGCAAATCCACGAAAACGCGCTGCTGCTGGCGGCGGTCCATGGGGTGATAGTAGGCGTGGCGGGCGGGAAAGCAAGGTAACAGCCGTCACTGTACTGGAGTTCCGAAAGTTTTAGGGAAGCCGGGAGCTCCTAAAAAGCAGGTCCTCCACTCCGCTCCGGATGACAAAGACTTGCATTAGGGCTCAGTCGAGATCGGCCAGCGAACAGGCGCCCGGACCTCGCGGGTCGCCGCAGGATCCGCACGCAGCAGCCGGAACTGCGGCGCTGGAAGGGCCTTTTGCAGAAACTGCTATCCCTGACCTACGGCTG
>WNFD01006176.1_pt1 | contig 14017 bp, 14 predicted proteins | sample 5400491 | NCBI WGS metagenome assembly WNFD01 (sample SAMN13153343, study PRJNA577476) | soil metagenome | isolation source: 120 cm saprolite under Douglas fir tree site 2 hole 2 replicate 2 | place: USA:California | collected 2015-04-18
GTAGCCAGCACACCTTCCAACTGTAACGATTCGACATATGCGAAGACTATACTATTAGTAAGAAGGGCATACACGTCGTCAAGTTGGCCAGTGGTTCGGTACTGGTATCTCTCAGTCGAAAGGGATATCATATGCAGAGGGACTGTTATCGTTGGGATATGAACCGACGCGCATTAAGACCGAACGCTTCGGACCCACAGGAGGAGCATGATGGAAAACAAATTGGACGGCAACGCTGCCGGTGGCATCCTGCAGGAGATCTTTCCCTTTGAAATGACCACGGTCCAGGCGACCTGTACAAGCTGCGGAACGACTGGGGCCATTGGGACGCTCACTGTCTACATGCACGGCATGGGGACGGTGGTACGTTGTCCTGTCTGCGATAACGTCCTTATCCGGGTTGTACATGCAAAGGGGCGATACTGGCTCGACATGCGCGGTGTGCGCGTTCTTCAGATCGACGCGGAGTCGTAGCCTTTCAAGCGCGGAGGCACGCTGACTGTGCGACGAGCCTGCCAGCGTGCCGGATTAGCTTAACTGCACAGTTGTGTCTGGAGAGTACTCATATGGCATCCAATCTGAAGGTGAACGATCCGTTTCCCGACATTGCCTTGCCGGATCACCAGAACGAACTGAAACAACTCTCACATTTTACCAGGCCCAGTCTCCTCGATCAACACCTGGGCTTTCTGGATGGCTATCCGTTGATTCTCATCTTTTACCGGGGATTCTTCTGCCCGCGCGATCAGCGGCAAATGCGGCAGTTGGTCGATTTTCAACAGGAACTGTCGGTCAATTACGGCAAACTCGTTGCCGTGAGCGCGGACCCACCACTAGTTCAGGCTGCGTTTCGCGCCGGCCTGGGAGCTCAGTGGACCTTCTTGTCCGATGAGCATCGCGTCGTGATCAGGCAGCTCAACATCCTTGACGAGACGGAGGGGGAGTACGCGTACCGCGCGCAGCCGTATACCTTTGTGATACGTCCGGATTTGACCATCCACGCTATCTACAACGGGTGGTACTTTGTGGGTCGCCCCACCAACGAAGAACTGCGGCACGACCTGCGGGCCATCATGGAAACACGGTCTGACTACCGTTATGAGCAATATGCCACTCCCGAAGTGCAGCAGATCCGCATTCCTCAGCAAGAATGGGCTGACGGTGCACCACCGTTGGGCGTCAACGGCCTCGCCGTAGCGAAGGGCGTGGTGCGCTGGTTCGATCTCAATGCTGGTGTTGGCATGATCGCGAGAGATGGTTCAGGCGAAGAGGTGTTCTTTCACTTTACCGCGCTCCCTGGGCAGGGCTATCGCACCATCAGACCAGGAGTCCCGGTGAAGTTTGAGGTCGTTGAGAACAGGACTGGCCCTACTGCTCGTAATATTCAGCGGATCGGGTAACGCGGGCTTCAGAAAGTTTGTTGTGGACTGATGGCTGCCTGGCATATCAGGCACGTTCAAGAATGCGAGCAAACGCCTGGAGATAGCTTGAGTCTGCACATTGCTTTCGGAGCATCCAATACTCTGCTCCCCAAAAGAGGTACGCATACAGGGGAGCTTCTCGTCGGGACCAGCGCATGCAGGTGTTATAGTTGATGATGACGTGTTCCGGCAGACAACTGTACATGCCCTGCCCGTAGGGATTGGGTGGGGTCGTCACTGTCTCCCACGGCTCTGCCTGTCCCTCGGCAATCATCAGCTTTTGTCCATGAGCGCGAGTCCATGCGAATAATTGCTTCCGTCCGCACTGCTGCCAGGGAGTCTTACTTCCATCCAGGTACACTGTTTTAGTCCCAAGGCCCATCAGTGCGTGTCGTGGGTAGTAGTCGATCCCGACGATATCTGCCATGCGCCGGGCTACTGCGAGTGAGTCACCCTGATCGCGCGTCCGCCACCATTGGGAGAGACGCACGGGCAAAGAGGTCGGCAAAAAGCCGTTCATCATAACCGGCCTGGTGGGATCGGCTTTTCTGACTGCTTCGATTTCTTTTTCGACAAAGGCCACATCCAACCGCCAGGAGTGCTCTACCCCAAGTGGATCCACAGCTTCGTGTTCCAGTTGCCAGGCGACAATCCCCTTCCGATGTTTATACCGCTCCACCAGACGAGTGATGAATGCTGTCGCAGCCGCAAACAGTGACGGGTAAGCGAACGGCTTGATGAGAGTATGTTCCTGGAAAGGGGGCCTCAGGTAGTGGGTCGGCACAAAGAACTCGGGATAGCTAAAGGTTTTCAGAGGACCAACACACAGAATGATCTGCTTTCCTGCTCGTTCAGCGGCATCGATCTGCCAATCGAGCTCATCGGTATAAAATTTTCCTGGCTCAGGTTCTATACGATTCCAGTAGGCTCCCAGGCGAATGAGCTGAAATGGGTAGGTGAGCAATGTTTGCAGGATGGTTCGCGCATCCAATCCAAGCGCGGCAGCTTGCGGCAAGCGAAAGCTAATACCGAGCAGCGTAGAGCGGCGAGGTTCGATAGGCAGATGCTGCCACGCATCTGTCAGGGGTTGTGTTGCCTGCTTCAACCGAACTTCTAGCGCGATCGGTACCGTCAGGAAGCTCACTGCACCAACTCCAAGAGCAATGGTTCGCAGGGTTTTCCGCGAAGCTATTTCTGTTTTCTGCATGCCTGTCCTCCTTTGGACTAACCCACCACGGCAAAGTATTCAAAGAGCACCATGGAAAGGAAAAACCATAAAGACCATATGGGAATAAATTTACTTATTCCCTCTCTCAAAGAAGCTCGTTGACTTTTATACGTATACCATGCTTTGATCTTTGGAAATACACTGACCCCTATGAATAGTTTATGTGTGGGGAAAGCCCGTTTTTCTTGAATATGTGGGTCTATTGCTATATGTTCAGGCAGCTTAACTCTTGCCAGCACTCTTTTGGAGAACGTCACATACCATAAAGGAACCTCTTGAAATCTGGTTTTCTTCAGCTCGGTGATGATCTCAGAACAGGTGCTATGATCTGCATGCCCGTAAAGCCCGGCAAGATCATAGGTAATAAGGAGATCGGGTTTTTCCTGTTCGATAAAAGTTTCAATGAACATCCTCAGTTCCTGCTTTTTAGAGCGCAATTCTCCATCGCCTAAGTCCTCCTGGACGAGTTTGGAGATCCCAAGGATTGCGGTCACTGCCCGGGCTTCTCTCGTTCGAACATCCTTGAGGCTTCCGTTGCGCGTTGCATTCGGACCTCTTTCGCCCTTGGTCAACAGCACTAACGTCACTGCGCTTCCCCCTGCCGAGAGACGATGCAGTGACCCCCCGCAAGTGATGGCTTCATCATCGGCATGCGGGAAAATAACGAGCACGTGGTGAAACTGTCTTGCATCCCTCAGCGGAACAGAAAAATCCGTGGCAAAAAGAAAGCCCGTCATCCAAAGGAGGAGGATAATGAGGAGCACGATCAAAATGATCAAGAGGATCATCATCGTTTTTCCTTACATAGCTGCTAGAACACAAATGGAATGAAGCGCTTAGTACGATGCATGTATTCAAGGTATGGCTGGCCGATGGTCTGGCTGAGCGCCTTCTCTTCAACTCGCACCCGGTATAGATGGCCTGCGAGCACGCACACGAGCAAGACGACCAGACTGGCCCAGTTCGTCAATGCAAGGCCCATCCCCAGCATGGTCAAGATGGTACCACTGTAGGCAGGATGGCGAATATAACGGTACGGGCCATTTTGCACCACCTTCTGATCAGCAGACACCGCCACATCCCGGGTAAAGAAGTGCCCCAGTGTCCAGATAGCGTACCAGCGAAAGGCGACCCCGAGGAGGATCAAGGCGACCCCGAGCAGGAAGAGCGCTGTTCGATGCCAGGGTATCGCTGCTGCTTGAAACAACCCACCGAGCAAGAAATTCAAGGCGAGGCCGCCCCACAGTAGTCCGATCAGAATGCCCAGAGAGCCACGATCCTGGATTGATGCATCTTTTCTAGATACCTTCGCCTTTTGCCTGAACGCGACGATCACTTCTGGCACGTCCCAGATCAGACAGGCAGCCAGGAATACCACGGCTGCGCCTGGACTGGTATAGATCAGTGGGTGCAAAGCTCTCCTCCTCTCTTAGTCAGAGCAAAGCTCTCCATTTCTTGGAGAGACACCTGGAACACACGACGAAACAGGTTCGATTGGAAAAGCATTTCTGGATCATACAGCCGCTTGAGATGGAGAAATGCTTCAACAGCGGCGTCCCCAATACTCTGGCGATAGAGGGCATTTGTGAGAAGAGAGTCTTTCGCGAGATAGAACCTTCCTCCTGCCTCGATCACAAGATCCATCAACTCCCGCAGCATCTTGAGCAGTAATCGAGCTGTCTGAGGGGTGGTCTGGTAATTGACTTCTAATGAGAAGCCATCGACCTGGTAGCTGAGGAGGAAAAGGTCCTGCCGGTGCTGTTTTATTAAGCACCAGAGTGGCATAAAATTGTTCTCTTGCGAACGTCGCATTATTTCCTTGAAAAGCACTTCTGCCTGACTACGCGGGACAAATGCCTGAAATGTTTCAGTTCCCTGGGGGAGGAGTGTTCGATAACCCGTAAACGCTGCTGTCGGATAGTAGGTACAGTGAAACAGAGATCTTTGTCGAATCAACTTCCTGTCCCACCATTTGCTCCACCAGTACATCACACTGTTTGCGATGCGCACGCCCCTCTTCACAGCTGGTCGACATATCTTGCCGGCACATCGAGCAAAGCCCTGCTGGAGCTGATCTGGTATGCGGGATGCCTGAGGCTGTAATCTATAGCCATCACACACGTCGCTGTATTTTATACAGGTGACGATCCCCCGGCCCATACAGCGTCCTCCGGCGAAGCCATCTACCCAGGCTTCTAAGTAATCTGCTGACTGCTCTTCCTGGAATATCGTAAAGATCTCGCCTAATGAGGCGGCTGAACGTACAAGAATATCTACGCGTCCTGAGGGGATGCGCTGTAGTTGTAGCGTAATAGAGGTGATAATCCCTAATAAACCGGCGCTCCCCACAAAAGCCTGGAAAAGCTGAGGATCGCTCTCAGGTGAAAGGGTAAGCATTTGACCAGTGGCCAGCAGCACGGTGATGGACAGAAGGTGCTCACCAAAAGAGCCGCATTTCCAGGCATTCTTCCCGTTCACATTCATGGCAACACATCCGCCAATCGTGGCATCCGCTGTGGATGGAGTAACCGTCGGCCACCATCGATCCACCAGGGCGACACGAACCACATCACGCATGGTCACTCCTGGCTCAACTTGCATGATCCCTCGCTCAGGATCCCAGGAGAGGATACGGCACATGCCCGTTACATCGATGATGACTCCGCCGGTATTCAGGGCTGCATCTGTATAGCTATGCCCTGCGCCATACGGAATCACCGATAGCCCCCATGCGCGTGCAGTAGTGAGCGCGTGCCTGATTCCAGCGATATCCTGCGCCTTGAATATATAGCAAGAAGATCTTTCCGTCATACTCCAGTTCATGACGGAATCCTGATTCCATGGGGGAGTCATGCCATTACCTTCCTCTTGTTTATGCTATCGTATGTAATTGCTTTTCCCAAAAATGTCTGATGTTAATGCGTTCGGCTATACTATGTCTTCCTTATAAAGAACTGACCCGACCTCGCCCATCTCTGACAAGGCCGGATCATATTCTATGGTATTTTCATGCATTAGTTCAGCAAACTCATTGTTTGGGTTTGTGTCCTCAGCATATTCTGTGAACATGACAGGAACATGAACATGGTCGTCATGTTTTGTCATTGATCTGTCATTAACACCTGCCCACAGAGACGGCCCGAAGCCGACCACCGGGCTCACGCCTCCGGTCGTCATGCTTGGTTCCCCCAGGTCGGCCATCAGCTGAACCATCGTAAGCAGAGTTACGAAGAAGGTGGCTAGACCTCCACGTTGATCTGAAGGACGCGCACACCCTGCATATCCAGCCAGTAGCGCCCCTTTGCCTGCACAATGCGGACGAGCACGCTCTCGCAAGAAGGGCAGCGGACGACCGTCCCCATCCCGTGCATGTAGACTGCAAGCGCACCAACCGCATTGGTTGCGCCGCAGCCCGTACAGGTTGCCTGGACGAGCGTCATTTCAAAGGGAAAGATCTCTTGCAGAATGCCAGCGGCAGCGTTGCCATCCAGCTTGTTCTCCATCATGCTTCTCCTGTCGGTCCGAAGCGTTCGGTCTTGATGCGTCCTGGTTCATGCCCCAGGGTGACGAGACTCGTGGCGGCCGTTTCCACGAAAGGAGTAGGGCCGCAGATGAACGTCAGGGGGCGTTGATCAAGCGGCCAGGCCACCTCACGTAGCATCTGGGTATCGACCCGCCGGTGATAGCCCGTCCATCCTGGCGGTTGTACGCGGGTCAGGGTATGCACCACCTCCAGCATCATGCTGCTCCTCTCCAAGTGGTCGAGTTCCTCACGGTAGATTACGTCGTCAAAGGAGCGCGACGAATAGAGCAAGCGGGTCGCGACGGTGCTGCCCACGGCGGCCCGGTGGCGCAGCATGGCCATCAAGGGCACGATGCCCGACCCCCCGGCGACCAGCAGGAGCGGCCCGCCCATGGACGCCTCCCAGACGAAGTACCCTCCGACGGGGCCGCGCAGTTCCAGCTTGTCGTCGACGCGCAGTTCATCGACGAGATAGGGCGACACTTCCCCGTCATCGAGCCGTTCGACGGTGAGCGTCACGCGCGGAGCCTCCTCGGGCGGCGAAGCAATCGAATAGCTGCGCTCGACCTGGTAGCCGTCTTCGGCGGTGAGTCGCACATCCACGTGCTGACCCGCGCGATGCCCCATCCAGGTGGGGACGGCGAGCGTGATGCTCTTCGTTCGCGCAGTCTCTGCCTGCTTGGCCACCACCTCACCGAGCTGCCAGGTCAGTCGCCCCAATACCGTTCTTCTTTCCATGGATCACCGTGATTGTTGTAGCCAAGCGATTCCCAGAAGCCCGGTTCATCCTTATCGACTAATCGCAGACCCCGGACCCACTTGGCGCTCTTCCAGAAGTAGAGGTGGGGTACTAGCAAGCGTACCGGGCCGCCATGTTCCGGCGGCAGCGGCTGGCCTTCATAGGTGTCGACGACCCACGCCTTCCCACCCAGCACCTCTTCCAGTGGCAGATTGGTGCTATAGCCCCCATCGCTGAAGGCGATCACGAAGTTGGCGTCATAGGTGACCTGCGCGAGCAGGGTATCGAGGGAGACGCCTTCCCAGTGCGTGTCCAGTTTCGACCACTTGGTCACGCAGTGGATGTCCTTTGTCACCGTCTCGCGGGGCAGGGAACGAAATTCGTCCCAGCTCCAGCGTTTTGGCTGATCGACCTTCCCCACAATGGCAAAATCCCAGGACGCCAGCGGTGTGTGCGGCGTCGGCCCAGCCGAGAGCACGGGAAAGCCGCGCTCGAGATATTGTCCAGGCGGGATGCGTGCGCTCTCGTCGCTTTTCTGGCGACGACCGTGGAACCCGCGCGAGAAGAAACCTTCACTCATTTCCTCACCTCCTGATCTCTCCTCTGAAAAAGTCCCTCCTCCCTGATTCAGGCCAGGAATTATCCCGCCTGAGCCAGGGGTTGGAGGGTGACTTGATGACCTAAACGTTCAAGTTGACGAATAAGCCGCTTCTCAGTCAACTGACGGTCCTGTTCCTCAAAGAAGGCATCGCCGCGTTCTTCATAGGGAACACCTTCCTGTAAGAGATGATAGATAATCACGAGCATGCTGTGAGCAACGGCCATGCCCGCACGTTTTTTGCCTCGCCGGGCGGCAATGCGCTGAAATTGAGCTGTCAGATAGCCGTGCTTTTGGCGTGCGACCACATGAGCAGCTTGCAATAAAAGGCGGCGCACCCACGGATTGCCTTTGCGGGTCTTCCCACTCAAGCGTTTCCCCGCGCTCTCATGGTTGCCGGGGCACACTCCCGCCCACGAGGCTAAATGGGAAGCGGTGGGAAACTGCTGCATATTGACTCCAATCTCCGCAAGAATCCCGGAGGCTGCTCGTTCACTGATGCCTGGAATACTACAGAGCAAGATGAGCGCCTCCTCCCAGCAGAGCCCCTGTTTTGAGGGGGGCAGAACTGGCTGGGAGGGATTCGTGGACGCCTCTTTGCGCAGGCTTTCCTCAGGCTTGGAACGCTCTGCCTCTTCGGGAGGGGAAGGCGTGGAAAACCGGCGCGTAATTTCTGCCGTGATCCGCTCCACTGCTCTCTCCAGGTGCTCAATCTGCGTCAGATGCTCACGCAGCAGAAACCGATGAGGCTCACTCACGGTTCCCGTCAAGGCGGCTTCTAACTGCTCTTGACTGGCCCGCACCCGTCCCACTGCTAGGCTGGCCAAGCGTGCTGGATCGCTTTCCCCATCAGCAATCGACCACAGAATCATGCGGGAAGCTTTGCCCATGATATCGGAGACCACATCGCCCAATTTGAGATTCATCCCCTCCAGCGCTTTCTGCACGCGATTGACCTCTCTGGCCCTCTCCTCGGTCAGCCGAACCCGATAGCGGGTCAAGTCCCGCAATTCTCTCTGAGGTGCCGAAGGGATAAAGCTGGCTTTAAGCAATCCATGCCGGAGCAGTTCGGCGATCCACTCCGCGTCTTTGGTATCGGTCTTGCGTCCTGGCACCGCTTTGATATGCTGAGCATTGACCACCAGCACTTCGAGATGGCCTTCGAACAAGTTATACACCGGTTTCCAGTAGACTCCCGTTCCTTCGAGGGCCACATGAGTACATCCCAGCGAGAGCAGCCACTCCAGCAGGTTCAGCAAGTCCTGGGTCGTCGTGCTATACGTGCGAAACTCTTTGTGGGTCTTCCCGTTCTCTTGTCGGATCACTAGACATACCCTCACGGTTTTCTTATGGATATCGAACCCTGCACATCGGGCGTAAAGGACCTCCATCTCTTCTCTCCTGCTTCTTCATAACCAATCTGTTCAAAGATGTTCTGAGATGGGAGAGCCTGGATAAAGATTCTCCTCTGCGTGCTCCAGGACAGAAAAGGCTCTTCTGGCCTGGGCGACAATGCGTGGTTCCTGTGCTCACCCCGATCAGTCTTTTCTGCTGGCTCCTCTGGCGCTATTGAGAGACGATCTCTGGGTCAGAACATCCACCCCCATTCTACTCTTTTTCATGCTGGGTGGTGTCGCCAGACATGACGGTCTTTTCTCATGTTGTACTTACTAGTATATCATGCACCTTTCAACAAGATGCGGTGGGCCTGCCTCCTGTGAGCCTCACTGTTGCCGACCGAGCAGCAACTGGCAGGCACGGCGGAAAGCACTGTCGCATGCTGTATGGCTCCTTTTGCTCGTATCTCGGCTCATATTGTATAATTGATCTATGTCTACGCCAATTTTAGCCACGAAACTGTATATCCCCCCACCTCGGCCTAACCTGGTCCTCCGTCACCGACTGATCGAGCGGCTGAACGAGGGTCTGCACCGCAAACTGACCCTCATCTCTGCTCCTGCCGGCTTTGGGAAAACCACGCTAGTCAGCGAATGGCTTGCCGGAGGCCCTCGACCGGCAGCCTGGCTGTCACTGGACGAGGGAGATAACGACCCCGCACGCTTTCTGGCGTACCTCGTCGCTGCTTTGCAGACGATTGCGGTGCATATTGGAGCAGGGGTATCGGGTGTGCTCAAATCCCCTCAGCCACCGCCAACCGCATCGATTCTGACGGCCCTGCTCAATGATATGACCACCATCTCAGACCATTTCGTCCTCGTCCTTGACGACTACCACGTGATTGATGCCAAACCGATTGACCATGCCCTCACCTTTCTGCTCGAGCATCTGCCCCCACACATGCACCTGGTCATCGCCACCCGTGAGGATCCACAACTGCCATTGGCCCGGTTACGCGTCCGGGACCAATTGACCGAAGTGCGCGTCGCTGACTTGCGTTTTACCCCCGCCGAAGCCGCGGGATTTCTCAACCAGGTGATGGGCCTCCACCTCTCAGCCGAAGACATCGCGCTACTTGCAACCCGCACCGAAGGCTGGATTGCCGGGCTGCAATTAGCTGCGATTTCCATGCAGGGACATCAAGACACCACCAGTTTCATCACATCTTTCACTGGCAGCCACCATTTCGTGATGGACTATCTGGTTGAAGAAATCCTGCAACAGCAGTCCGAACGCGTCCAGACGTTCTTGCTGCGCACCTCCATCCTCGACCGCCTGTGCGGCCCCCTGTGTGATGCCGTTGTGCTCGACCCCTCTGCTTCCGGGCAAAAAACCCTGGAATATCTCGAACACGCCAACCTGTTCATCGTCCCCCTGGACCACGAGCGGCGTTGGTACCGCTATCACCATCTCTTCGCGGATTTGCTGCGGCAGCGACTCCACCAGAGCATCGCCTCCTCTCCAGGAGATGCGGAAAGCCATGTGAACGCATTGCACATCCGTGCCAGCCTCTGGTATGAAGACCATGGCCTGGAGATAGAAGCGTTTCACCATGCGGTTGCTGCCAATGATGTGGAGCGCGCCGAGCGTCTGATGGAAGGAAAGGGGATTCCCCTGCATTTCCGTGGCGCGGTGACCGCTATACTGGACTGGCTGGAGTCGCTGCCGACGACCGTGCTGAATGCCAGGCCCTCGTTGTGGGCGAGGTATGCCTCGTTGTTGCTGGTGAATGGCCAAACGACCGGCGTGGAAGAGAAACTACAAGCGGCTGAAGCTGCCCTGCAAGGCACCGAGCCAGACGACAAGACCCGAAACCTGGTCGGACAAATTGCCGCCGCCAGGGCTACGCTGGCTCTCACTCGGTACCAGGTAGAACCCATGCTTGCCCAGTCGCGCCGCGCCCTGGAGTATCTGCACCCTACCAACCTGTCTTTCCGCACTACCGCTCACTGGACGCTGGGGTTTGCCTACTTCCTCCAGGGAGACCGTGCCGCAGCCCGCCGTGCCTATACTGAAGCTATCTCTCTCAGCCAGGCAGCCGGGGATATCTTCACCACCATATTGGCGACCATCGGCCTGGGCAACGTACAGGAAGCAGACAACCAGCTCTATCCGGCGGCCGAGACCTACCGGCGCGTCCTCCAATTGGCAGGTGATCAGCCGCTTCAGATTATCTACGAAGCGCATCTTGGCCTGGCCCGTGTCCTCTACGAATGGAACGACCTGGATGAAGCTTCGCAGCACGGGCGACAGAGCCTCCACCTGGCGCGGCAGTATGAGAGAGTGATTGACAGATTCGTTACCTGTGAGGTGTTTCTTGCCCGCCTGAAACTGGCCCAGGGAGATGCGGCCGGTGCGGCCGCTCTGCTCGCTGAGGTCGGTCAGTCCGCGCGCCAGCAAAACTTTGTGTATCGCATCCCTGAAGTTGCTGCCGCGCACGTGCTGACGTTACTGCGCCAGGGCAATCTGACGGCGGCCGCTCATCTGGCGCATTTGCACGAACTCCCTATCAGCCAGGCCCGGGTCCACCTGGCTCAGGGAGACCCATCCACAGCGCTGGCGGTGCTCTCTCCCTGGCGACGGCAGGTGGAGGCCAAGGGGTGGCAGGATGAACGGCTCAAGGTGATGGTGCTCCAGGCGGTCGCTCTCCAGGCACAGGGCGACAAGGACCAGGCGGTGCACCTGCTCTGTGACGCGCTGGCACTGGCAGAGCCGGGCGGCTTCATCCGTCTCTTTGTCGACGAAGGTCTCCCGATGGCTCACCTCTTGTCCGAAGCCGCGGCTATTGGGAGGATGCCGGACTATATTGGGAAGGTGCTGGCTGTATGTGAAGCTGAGGCGCAGCAGAGCGAAGACGCATCGTATCGGCCACCTGCCCAGCCCCTGATCGAGCCATTGAGCCCACGCGAGTTAGAAGTCCTCCATCTCATGGCTCAAGGACTCTCGAATCAGGAGATGAGCGAGCAGCTTTTCCTCGCCCTGGACACAGTGAAAGGACACAATCGGAAAATCTTTGGCAAACTCCAGGTCCAAAGGCGCACCGAAGCGGTCGCACGTGCCCGCGAGTTGGGTCTGTTGTAGCCTATGAGCACTGCTCCTCTCTCAACACCCCCCACAAAACAACACCCCAAACAACACTTTCGTGTCTATATGCTTCCAAGATGATTATGCGGCATGAGTTTGTAGCTGAGTAGCATCTTTCTCCTTGTCCGGCGCAAACGGACTGCCGATATGACGGAGCACGTCATCGGGAGTCCGGGTGAGTGCCTGAAAATGAGTCTCTACATCCGCAAGCAAGAGGTCGAAATCGCTGCGCTGATGATTATGCGTGACCACTCGTCGCGAGATGCGCCAGAGCCATTCAATGCGGTTGGCATCGGGATCATAGGCAGGCGTATAGACGAGATAGAGCTGCTCTTTTAGCTCGGTGAGCATGCCACGCACCAGAAGGGAACCAGCGGGAGTGTGGGCCTTGAGATTATCAGCGATCACGATGGCGACGCGCCCACGCCGTTTGGAGCGAGCCACAGCGGCGCGCACTTGTTCACAGAACACATCAGCGGTACGTCCTGGAGCAGTTCTGCCCTCGAACCAGCCCTCTCTCCAGTCTACCAGGCCGAACCCGTAGACCTTGCGGTTGTCTCCTGGAGCCTCGATCAGGCGTTGCCCACGCCGTCCTTTGCGGCTCCAGACGCGCGTGAGGGTCGGGTGAAAGGCAAATTGGATCTCATCCTGCAGGTAGAGGTCGGCTCGTGGTAAGAGGGCGAGCAAGGCTGACAAATCGGCAGGCAGCTGATCCCACAGATCAGCCTCGACCAAATCGGTGACGGGTAGAGGTTCGGGTGCGGAGGCACCGGCCAACAGAACCTCTACCCGCAGGCGTTTCCCACGTAATCGGCTTTCTCTTCGGCTTTGCGTCGTAACGTCCAGGTCGGGCGCTTGCAGACATAGCCATGCGCATGCAGGTACACGCGCACCGTCTCCAAGCTGACCGTCACCCCGGTCTGTCGGCTCAGGTAGTCGGCGAGTACCTCGGTCGTCCAGTTGGCCGTGTCTTGACCCACCGCATGGGGATCCAGTTCGATCACGCGCACCAACTCGGCTTCCCAGGCTGACGTGACGGTGCGCTCTCGGCCTGGTGCGCTCCGCCGAGGAATCGCCTCTAGTCCTCCCGCGAGGAAGCGCTTGAGGACTCGCTCCACGGTGTCCTCGCTGCGCAGCACCAGGCGAGCAATGTGTGGGGCCGTCTGACCCGACTGGGCGAGCACGATCATTTGATACCGGGTGCGCGTCTCGGCATCTCCGGCTTCTTCATAACGCTGGTGCAGTTCTGCCTGGAGCTGCTCATCGAAGGGTGGCAAGGTGATGGGGGCTGGCATTTCTTCGTTCCTTTCTTCTCCCTTCCACATTCTTTCCCTTCTATTTTACCACTGTTCCGCAACTACTCCCTGGAAGCATATAGCCTCGTCAAGAGTCAGCTTACCTTCCTCTGTCAAATATGAGGAGCTTTGGCTCTTCATTGAAGGGGTTTTTGTGAGTTAAGAAACGCCCTCATAGTTATCTAAGGAACCAAGCGTGTTATTTCTTCTCGCTATTACCTCAGATAATTGTCAAAATTACCTCATCGAATTTTCATATTTACACTCAGACCAGGAGGTTCCACCAACAATCGGGTGCTAAGTACTCGCGGCCATAAATGCGAAGCGCCTTAATGCGAGGTAGGAGGCCAGACGAAGGCCACAAAAGCTCGCTTCTCATTTGCGGCAGCCTGTACTAAGCTGCCATTACGTTGTATCCCGATGTGCTCCCGACGCTCTCTCTGTTGAAAGATACCTATCGTCTCGGGCTTGTCACCAATAGAAACACCTACCCAGAACGCTGGGGCTTACCGGGTCTGTTTGCTTTTACGATTTTTGCCCAAGAGTATCAAGTACAGAAGCCTCAGCCTGAATTCTATGAGCGGGTCCTTTCTGAGACGCACACACCCTCAGGAGATCATTCATGTTGGCGATTTCCTTACGCAACGACGTAGGTGGAGCGCAAGCAGTCGGTATCCGGGCCGTCTGGGTGAATCGTCACCAAGTGCGAAATGAAACAAGCATACAACCTT
>WNFD01006904.1_pt1 | contig 14016 bp, 10 predicted proteins | sample 5400491 | NCBI WGS metagenome assembly WNFD01 (sample SAMN13153343, study PRJNA577476) | soil metagenome | isolation source: 120 cm saprolite under Douglas fir tree site 2 hole 2 replicate 2 | place: USA:California | collected 2015-04-18
TCTCCGGGAACCAGCGGGAATACATCCATCCGGGCGGGATTCGGCATGGCCTACGACGTCATCTTCGATAACGTTGGCAGTACGGCTTATCCGCCGCAAATCAGCTCCACCATCGACGCGGGCGACCATCCCACTATCTTCCAAGCCCCGTTTCTGAAAAATGGCGCCATCTTTCCGGGCAGCATCGCAACCGGCGGCGGGCTGACGGCAGCCGCAGCCCGGGCGGCCACTTCCAGTTATATCCCGGACCAGGTGCTCCCTTACTCCATCAACTGGAACGCCAGCGTGGAGCATGTCTTCCATCACGACTACACGGTCGAGCTACGTTACGTGGGTACCAGGGGCGTGCATCTGCTCGTGCAGAATCAGATGGATCGGGTATCGCGGGTGACGCCGACCCGTTTCCTGCCGACCTACCTACAGGATCCCGGGCAGGCCACTCTAGATGCGCTCCCGCTCACCCTGCATGATTTGAAGTCAACTTCGAACAATCCGGTTCTCGGACCGCTGGGCTTCGGCAGCAAAATTACCTGGTGGGCCCCGATCGGGGACTCGAGCTACCATGGGCTGGCGCTGCAAGTGACCCGCCGCTTCGCTCGCGGCTTCCAGATGGTCGGTTCTTATACGTGGAGCCACGCCATCGACGATGCCACTGCGACCCACTTCACAACCGTCCTGACACCACGGCGTGAGCAGGATTTTGCGAACGTGGGCCGGGATAAGTCCTCTTCGGCTTTGGACCGGCGGCAGCGGCTCACCGTAAGCTGGGTTTATGACACGCCTTGGATGAGCCACTCCGACAATTGGCTGGCCAAGAACGGCATCGGGAACTGGACGCTCGTCGGAACCTACACAGCGGAATCACCGGAGTACGTTACCGTGCAGAGCGGGATCGACTCCAACCTGAATGGCGACACGGCCGGCGACCGTACGATCTTCAATTCCAGCGGTGTTCCAGGCACGGGGAGTAGCGTCACGGCGCAATGCAATAGTTCAAAGCCAGCAGGCGAGCCCTGCGGAGCGCCTGATGACGCGAATCCTTCCTACAACCCCGATCTTTACGTCGTGGGCTATCTTTCGAAAAACCCGAACGCGCAGTACATCAAGGCCGGGTTAGGGGCCTTGGCTACTGCCGGCCGGAATACGCTGAAGACGGTCGGCATAAATAACTTCGACTTGTCTCTGGCGAAAAAGTTCATCATCCGCGAGGGCAAGACCCTGGAGATCCGTGCGGAGACCAACAACACTTTTAACCATCCACAGTTCACTCCTGGATTGATCAGCTCGATTTACTACACTCAGTATAACACCGGAGTTCGCGACTACATGATCCCGGGCAACGCGCGCTTTGGCAAATGGGACCAGGTGTTCAACAGCCACGCACGAATGACTCAGTTGGCATTGCGGTTCGTTTTCTAGGAACTTGATGGGCGTAGTTCGCCAGACTGACGCACGACGTAAAGAGAAGAGTCAGGGCGGTCCGATGCATTGGACCGCCCTTCGCATATGTACGGCACAATTCTACTGTTGGGCGAGCTATAGCGACGCGAGGAACAGGTGGAGTAAGTGCCTCGGAGCAGGACCCAGCTGTTTGAACTTGAACACGGCGTTGGCGGCCTCATTTTTGTGCCGCTCTATCGCCTCAGCGAATGTCGCCGCGGACGCGTCATGCAGGAACTGCGTGCGAGTTCGAACCCCCCACAACGGCATTGTGCGAACCTTGTCTTGTGTGTCCGCAGGACCGTTTTGCACGATTCCATCGCCCGTGCCGACGTCGTGCAACAGGAAGTCCCCGAACGGATGAAACTGCACCCCCACCAACCCAAAGGAAGCTGGCAGAGTGTAAGCGCCACTGTGAATCACGGTACCCGCCGGGGCAGTGGTCAATGTTTCGACGTGGCAGGTCGCGCAGCCAATCTGTTCGAAGATCTTTTGCCCTTGATTTACAGAGTCGGTGATAGGACCTCGCGACGGAACCTTGAGCGCGCGCATGAATGTGGTGAATGTGTCGATGTCTTCGAGAAGGCTAATGCTGGGATCATCCGGCTGATTGTTGGGAGTCGTGACGCCTGCCGGTTGACAGACGAGCGTCGATTCGGTCGGGAACAATCGGTTCGTGATGCCCATTTCGTTTACGTATGCATCGGCCGCAAACGATAACAGGCTGGCGTGCTGCGTTTTCCACCCGAAGCGGCCCACTTCTTTCGTCCCTGGTGATTCCAGTACGTCGACCATAATTGCCTCGCCGTGGTTGTGTCCTGCGATTGCCAGCAACTCGGCATCCGGCACAGCTTCAACGAAGGCATCCCCGAACAGGCCTAGAGAAAGCCGCGTCGCACGAACGTTGTCGATACCGGTCAGGTGCTCCTGCGCTTCAGGACAAATCGCGCGTTGGTTGATGAGGGAGCGGTTTGGGATCGGTGTGCCGTTCGCGGTGATAGCGGTTGCAGCGACGAACGTTCCGGCGCTGCCGTTCGTGTCTCCCATGTGCTTTCTATCCTGAAACCAGGAAGGTCGGGTGAAGTCATAGTGGCCGGCGCGAAATTCGAGAATCTGACTTGCTCCACCCGTCGCCGGACTCTGATGGCAGCTAACGCACGATACGTCGTTGAAGACTGGGCCCAGACCGTTCGGCGCCGGAGCTTCGACCTCCTGGAACTGCATCGAAGCGGCGTCCATATCTGCCTGCAGCACGGAGCCGTTCGTCAGTCCGTCAAATCCGGCCGGCGCTTCCGGAAGAGAAACAGGCTGTTGGGCTGATATTGTGAGAGTTGCTGCAACAAAGGTAAATGCTATTATAATCGTAAACTTCGATACAAAGCGTTTCATGCGATCGCCCCCCACGGAGACTAGAGATTGGCCATATTCAACCCCTGTGAGGGGCTACCCAACGTGAGGAAAGCCTATCTTCCTGCTTGGTATGCAACAATTGGTCAGAAGTACAATTTTGGTACAGGCCCGAGGAGGACAGGTCACGATAGATGCCAAATTTAATTTATAGATTTACTTACAAGGTATTATATGGGGTAGTTCAAAGCGACGTTGAAGACGACCCAGGCCCAGACCTGGTTTGCGATCCGATACTGTTACATAACTTGTAGACTGAAAGCGGAACTGTCAGCAACCCAGAAGAAACCGTGTCCAGAGCAGTGGAAGGCCGGTCTATTGGAGAATTCAGGCTGGGTAGGGGGAGAAATGGCAAGCACGGTGCCACGTTTGAAACCGTGGTATAAAAGGAAGCGTGCGGCTGTAGCTCAGATGGATAGAGCGCGTGCCTCCGAAGCACGAGGTCGAGAGTTCGAATCTCCCCAGCCGCACCACTTTCCCGAGTAAAAGTAATAGGTCTTGTCAGGCTGGCTTTCCGGAACGTGACCCTTACTTATCCCCGAGAACGACTTCATGCCGCGCATGACAATTGGCCTGGGGATCGTATGGCACGATCTTGCTTTGCTCCCCGCGGGAGACCTTGAACTCGGCTGATCCCTTGATTTGTTCGGGCAGACCTTCGACGCGCGCTTTGCCCTCAAAGTTCGTGCCGACCGTGAGGTCCAGCTTGCGAAGGCCCATAAACCCGTACTTAATCTGGATGCCGATCTTGGCGTCGTAGACGCCCTTTCCCGATGAGTCACTCACCACGAAGTCGGATGTGCAGGATCCCGCCCCGCCTTTCAAAACAGGAACGTCCGCGCTGCCCGGCGCCTGCGGCCCAGGAAAAGAGCTATGTGCAACGGCCGAAATCGACGCAACAAGCAGGCCCGCCAGCCAAATTCGTTTATAGGTCCGCATAAGAACTCCCGTTGAACGGAGATTGTGGTCCAGATCCCGACGATGCTTTCGCTCGCTCTCGAGTGTATACCTGAATCAATCATTAGCCAGCGTGGTCAAAAATTCGGGGAGTGGGGTAGCTTGGCAGTAGCACAGCCACTCTTGGCTGTGCGCCACGTCACGTGCTCTACGAAAGGACTGCGCAGGCAAGAGTCCTAGTGAAGCCCACTTTTGAAGCCTATGAAGTCCATTGCCAAAACTCGCTTCGATCGAAGCGTCATGACGCGCGAGCAAGACTTTTGATCTGCCGGACGAGTTTTTCAACTTCCTCGGCTTTGTGGACCAGCGAAAGTGACAGCACATTGGTTTGTTCCGTTTTGTCTACCTCGTCCTTCAGTTCCTGGGCACACTGGAGCAAACGATCCACATCACTTCTCAGATTTTTTTGATTCTCTTTCAACTGCTCCTTTGGATCGCGGGGTGGCAAGGCAGGACCTTCATCCCGTGATCCGTTGGACTCGCCCGCATCGGGAAGGTGAGGCACGCGGGGGCTCTGCCCCTTCGGCCCTGTTTGTCCTGCGAATAGGGCCCTCACTCCGACCAATGTTACCACCAAGGCCGGGAAAAACGACCTGCGTCCGGTTTTCATTGGATTCTCCTGTGGGCTGCGCGCCAGCCGCCACCCCTCGATTCCCTGGGGGCTGCTGATGCTATAATCGCACCCGAATAGTATGGCCCCAAACGTATTCAAATGGAGTGATTTGATGCTCGGCCGCGGCCTGCGGCTGACGAGCATCGTGCTGATTGCCTTCATTCTGAACCGTCTGTTACGCGCGTTGACACGCCGTTTGATCCCGGTTGCCGGCGCCGAAGGCCTCGGCCGGATCGCGCGAATGCGCGAGCAGCACGCCAAGACCTTGGCCGGTCTTCTCTATAGCGCCGGAACGGCCGTGATCATAGTAGGCGCGATCCTCATGGCGCTGCCTGAATTCGGGTTCAACATTACGCCCATTGCCGCGGTCGCGGGGCTGGCGAGCCTGGCCTTCGGTTTCGGCGCGCAACACCTCGTTCGCGATCTGATCAACGGCTTCTTCGTGATTGTGGAGGATCAATTCGTCGTGGGTGAAACAGTGCGGATCGGCGCGGTCGTCGGCCGCGTCGAACACCTCACCCTCCGCCGCACCGTGGTACGCGATATCCAAGGCGCGTTGGTGAGCATCCCCCATGGCGAGATCTCCCAGGTCGCGAATCTCAGCCGGGATTGGGGCCAGGTCTTTGTGGACATCGCCCTGCCTTCGAACGGCTCGTGCGACGCAGCGCTCGCGGCACTGGAACGCGTGTCCGGGGAACTCCGGACCGATCCCTCATGGTCGCCAGTTCTCGTCGATGGGCCGCGCGTACTCGGAATCGAATCGTTTGGGCTGAGCGGCGTCACGCTGCGCCTGCAGCTTCGCACGATTCCAGGCCGGCAGGATGATGCGGCCCGGGAGCTCCGCCGCCGAATTCAAAACCGCTTCGATCAGGAACAGATCCGCTGGAACGGAGTGCAGCGTGTGGAAATCATTGGGAGCGAGGCGCTGCAATATCCGCGGGAAAGATCAAATTCCGCAACCTAATTCGGGAGGATATAACTCTATGGGACAGGTCACGCATGAACAAGCAAACCTTCTTTTGCGTTTGTACGAATTGCGGCGCGAATCACGGATGCGGCAAGCACGCGCGTGGTTCCACGGCCAGTTTGAAGCCAACACGCCGCAGGAATTGTTGTCGAAATATCCGATGGGCAGCGAGGAGAACGCCAGCCTCCGAATGGTCCTATCGTATTGGGAAATGGCCGCCGGAATGGCGAACCGGGGGCTGGTTGACGATGAGATGTTCTTTGAAAACTCGACGGAAGGCTGGGTCGCCTGGGAAAAAATGAAGGCTATCGTGCCCGCCCAGCGCGAGGCGATGAAGAACCCGGGCTATTTACTGCAACTCGAGAATTTTGCGAATCGCTTTGAGGCCTGGCGCGAGCGGACCGCTCCTGGATCGGTCGAGGTATTTCGTCAAGCGCGAGTGAGCGCGCGTCGCGCGGTTGCGCGGTCGGCAAACTGACTTTTCCCCGCCGAAGATTGTCATTTTTCCTCCGGCCCATGGGACGAAAATTCGAGGGATGGCTGGTGCGCCTCCTCATGCTCTGCAGCGCCGGCCATCACAACGCGGTTCCGGCCTTCCTCCTTGGCGCGATAGAGCGCAGCGTCAGCCATTTGCAATACCTGATTTGCGTTGTCGTCCGGCCAATTCCCGGTGGCAACTCCGCCGAGGCTCATGGTGATCCTCAATGGCCCGGATGGCGTTTCGATGGGCGACTGAGAGATTGCCGTGCGGAGTTGCTCGGACTTATCCGCCGTCTCCGAGGCGTCACAACCTGGCAGAAGGACCAAAAACTCTTCGCCCCCGTAACGGCCTACCGCGTCATAAGGCCGCACCGAGGCCTGCATTCTTTTGGTGGCTTCCCGCAATACATCGTCCCCCGCGAGATGCCCGTAGGCGTCGTTGACTGACTTGAAGTGGTCCAAGTCACCGATAATTACACCCAACGACACACCTTCCCTCCGGGAGCGGCTGATCTCCCGGTCCAGCGTTTCCAGGATCGTGCCGCGGTTCCAGACCCCGGTCAACGCATCGTGTGTGGCCTTGAACCGCATCGCTTCGCGGGCCTGTACGAGCGTATCTTCAAGATTGAGCAAGCGAAGCCCGACGCGAAGTCTGGCCTTTAATTCCTGTGGATGAAACGGCTTGGTCAGGTAATCATCCGCGCCCGATTCCAGGCCCTCCACGACGCTCTCTTTGGCGTCCTTCGCGGTGAGCAGAAGGATGTACGTATAGGGTTCGGGCCGGTGCGCCCGCATTTCCCTGCACACATCGACGCCGTTCTGCCCAGGCATCATCCAATCGAGCAAGGCAATGCGAGGCGCGTCCGGTGCATTCAGCTGCTCCCAGGCGCCTTTGCCATCCTCTGCCGAGACAACGTCATAGCCCCATTTCGTAAGGAGTCCTTGCAGCATCCGGCGCGAGACGGGCTCGTCATCGGCGATCAGGATCTTCATTTCGAAACCTCCTGGCACAAATCCGCAAGTACTGGAAGCAAGCGTTCGACCGCGGCTTCGAGTGCCCCAAGATTTACTTTTGATGATTCCGCATCTCCCTTTTTCGCGCTTTGTTCCAGGCGTAAGGCGGAGTTCACCGTAACCTGCGCCGACATATTGCCGGCTGCGCCCTTCATGGAATGTGCGGACCGCTCCAGCAAAATCATGTCACCCTGCTGAAGCGCGCTCCGCATCGCCCCGAGCAATTGCGGCGCATCCGCCAGGAACAACTGGATCATTTCCGCCAGCAGCTCCCGATCGCCTTCCACTCGTTCCAAAAGCGAGGCCCGGTCCAGTTGTTCGCCGTGCTGCGTAGGATTTTCTGTCATTGTCGAGTTCCTTTCGATTCCTGCCAGACATCTTTCAATTTCCGCCAAGAGGCCGCGTGAATTGATCGGTTTCGAGATATAGCCGTCCATTCCTCCGCCGAGGTATCGTTCCCGATCACCTCTCATGGCGTTCGCCGTCATCGCGATGATGGGCAGGTGTTCGCCCGAAGACTTTTCACCATCACGGATTGCAGCTGTGGCTTCCATTCCGTCCATCTCGGGCATTTGAATGTCCATGAGCGCCAGATCAAAGCCGGGGGGACGGACTCTGCCCAGCGCTTCGAGCAGTTCCCTGCCGTTGGCCGCCAGGACAACGTTATGGCCCGCTCTTTCGAGCAGCCTGATCGCCAGCTTCTGGTTCACTGGATTGTCTTCCGCAAGTAGAATGTTGAGATTGCGTCCTTTGGGCGTTTCCTTGATGAGCAGGGGGGCTTCGATTGCATGGCCTTCGACAGCACGTAGGCCCAGCGCCAGCAAAATAGCGTCAAGCAACTCAGACTGGCCGATGGGTTTAGTGAGGAACGCACTCACGCCCAACTCCCGAGCCCGCGCCTTGTCGGCCAAATTGCGCTCGGAGGAGAGCATCAATATCACGGAGCCGGCCAGCGCGGAATTGTCTTGAATCTTCTCCGCCAAGTCGAAACCGTCCATCCCCGGCATTTTTGCGTCGAGCAATACGATCGGGAAGGCATGGCCCGTGCCTTGTGCCGCTTCCATCGCTCTCAGCGCGCTCGCTCCGGTCTCCCACAATGCCGGACACATTTGCCAGTTGGCCAGCATCTCGGCGAGAATGCCCCGGTGGGCATCGTTATTGTCCACGACAAGAATAGGAAGTCCCTGGAGTGTCTGCCGCTCGAGCCAGGCTCGGTCGAATGCGGGTGTCACGGCATGCTTAAAGGTTGCGGTGAACTGAAATACGCTGCCGCGTCCGACTTCGCTCTCCACCCACATGCGTCCACCCATCATTTCCACGATTCGGCGAGAAATGGTCAAGCCCAGGCCCGTTCCGCCGAACCGGCGCGTGGTGGACCCGTCCGCCTGCGCGAAGGATTCGAAAATAGATTCCTGTTTTTCGGATGGTATTCCGATTCCCGTGTCCGAAACACGGATGTGCAGGTGAACACCCTCGCTGGACTCATTTTCGAGTTCCGCGTCAATGACGATGGTCCCTCTTTCGGTAAACTTGATGGCGTTCCCAACCAGGTTCACGATCACTTGCCTAAGGCGCGTCGGATCTCCTACGACTGTCTGCGGGACTGCCGCTGAGACGCGGGCTAAGAGCTCCAGTTGTTTCTTGCTCGCGCGGACGCCCAGCGTTTTGAGGGTATCGCTGAACAGATCGCGGATCTTGAATTCCGTCTCTTCCAATTCGAATTTCCCAGCTTCAATCTTCGAGAAGTCCAAAATGTCGTTGATCACGAGCAGGAGGCTGTCCGCCGACGACTTCACCAGGCTGAGATACTCCCGCTGTTCGCTGGTGAGGTCGGTATCGAGCGCCAAGTCCGTCATCCCGATAATGCCGTTCATCGGAGTGCGGATCTCGTGGCTCATGTTTGCCAGGAATTCACTCTTGGCACGGCTGCCCGCTTCGGCCGCCTCCTTGGATTTTCGCAGGGCCTCTTCAGCCCCCTTGCGCTCGGTGATGTCCAGGAACGTCACGACAGCGCCAACCACTTCGCCTTCCTTACGAATGGGATGGGCCCAGTATTCAACGGGGAAGTTCGTGCCGTCGCCGCGCCAAAAAACTTCTTCATCCGAGTGAATGCCTTGGCCCTTGCTCAGCGAGGCGGAAATAGTGCAATCCTCTTGCGCGTAAGGGGTTCCGTCGGCATGGGTATGGTGTATGACACTGTGCACCTTCTTGCCGAGAAGGTTTTCCGGTTTCTGATAGCCCAGCAACCGAAGCGTCGCGGGATTGCAGAACGTGCACTGGCCGTCCCGATCGATTCCGTAAATCGCTTCCGCGGTCGAGTCCAACAGGAGACGAATTCGCGCTTCGCTCTCGTGAAATGCTTCCTGGGCGCGCTGGCGGTCGCCCACTTCCTGTTCCAATTCGAGGGTGCGTTCATCCACCCGGCGTTCCAGGTCGTCGCGCGCGCTGCTCAACTCGGCGTCACGAATTTGGATCTGGGCCAGCATTTCATTGAAGCCGTCGATCAGGACGCCGACCTCGTCCTCGGATTGTTTTCCAGCGCGGATGGAATAATCCCTGCTTCCAGTAACCATCTTGGCCGTCCAGGCCAATTGCAAAATCGGGTTGGAAATGGGGCGCTGCAGCCGCTCCGCCATTGCAAAGGCCCCCAATGAAACAGCCAGTACAATCAGCGCGAAAAAGAGAAGGTAGCCCTCCAGCAGTTGCCGGTATTCGACGGTGTCCCCCTCGAGAAATATGCTTCCGATTTTTTCTCTCTCAAGAGTGATCTCATGGAAAATCAACATGCGGTCCGCGGTAAATCGGCTGGATTCGTTTTCAACGGGCGGCGGATTGTAGGTTTCTTTGGAAGCCCCTCGATGATAGACAGCGAACGCCTGGCCATCCGGGCCGTAGACGGTCGCCGCAAGGATATGCGGCTTGGCCGATAACGCCTGCAGAACGTCCGTGGCGGATTTCTGATCCTTGAACGCCAGCGCCGCCGTGCTGTTGGTCCCCATGACGTTCGCCAGCGCGTTCAGGTCTTGCATCTGCAATTTCTTGAAGCGGTATACTCCGTACTCGGCGAACGCAATGCTGGCCACGCATAGAGCCGGAAACGTGTTAAGCATGATCACGTACGTGATCTTGCGGCGAAGCGAAAGTTTGCGTGACCATCGCATGTCAGTTGCTGCCTACCCGTTCCATTCCTGTGACCGTGCGAGCGAGAGAAAGCAATTTCGAGCTGACTTTCAGCCGCGCCCGGCCGGCCGCACCGACGTCAATGCCGAACCGCACGCGCTTTTCCTCCATCACGAACTGAATCATTCCGCCGGACTCGAGGAAATGCTCCATGTCCGCAACGGTCAAGGTGCTTGAACCGTTTAAGGCGGCCAACATGGACGGAAGGCGTTTCTTCTCGGAGGCGCTGATAAATAAGACATGGCAGGCGCGGAGATCCTCGCCGGCTTGAAATCGCCTTACCTGCAATTCGTGCCCTTGCACGGTCTTGCCCGATATAATTTGTGTCAACTCGTCACCGAAGGGGTTGTCCCCGACGATTCCGATGACCCAATGTCCGTGTGTATCCTCCTGCGGATCGCCGGGCCACTCCACGAATTTCAAAAAGTTGAACAGGTACGCAGCCTTCAACTGATACTCCGTAGGGGCTTCCTGCGCGTGGATACTTCGGAAGGGAAACGGCGATGCCCAGGTCAACAGCAGGACAGCGCATGCAAATCGTGAGCCGATCCGCTTGGACCGGCACTGGGCCGCTTCGAATTCCGAATTGCGGTGAAAGGCCGCCGTAGACGAGACCTCTACGTGAAATGCCCATAGTTGTTGCGCCTCACCATAGGGACGATCTGCTGCTCCCGATGCAGCGCCCGTGCGTCCAAAAAAACGACGGACCTTGGTCCAAAGGTGCATCTCAAGAGCCACCTTCCTTTCCGTTGTGCCCGGCTAGTCGCGCCAAGCTCAACAACTTGGCTCGAATCGCCGCGTCCACGTTAACGGCGGACTGAGTTCGACCGCGAGCTGTTTCGGAGCCGTTAGGGGTCTGCATGGCTCCCAAAACCTGCAGGTCATTTTTGCGTAGGCGGAGCGCTTGACCTGAGACGAATTTACATTAGTGGCTATATCGTTGGACTCAACGTGATGGTCTTGGAGCAAGTTTTGCCCGGCAACGCTTAGCTGCCAGCGTTCTCCGAGCCGCCAGCTCAGTTGCGTGTCGAGCCGCGTATAAGAAGGCACGAATTGAGCGGGGAGGCGGTCGACAAAGTAGAGGTTCGTATCCCAGCCAAATCCCCGAAACATTTCCACATGAGACCGGAGCTGGGCCTGGTGGCGCGGGTTTGACCCCTCGAGGTCTGGGGCGGTCGTCGTGTCCAGACTCATCGTGTCGGGGTGCATATGCATTTGCAGAAGCGTGTAGCCAGGGCTCAGAGTCCAGCGATCTGTTACTTTCCAATGGACCGCCATTTCGACACCGTCCGTCGTCCCGTGTATCTGGTTTTCTAGCAACATCGGAAAATCTATATGAGGAACTGGGTTGGTTTCGGCAAATGGTACGCCCGGCTCTAAGCTCCTCAAATCGTGGTACTTGTTGAAAAACATCGATAGATCAATGGAAACCCGGTCTAGCGGCTGGGTCCGGTAACCAGCTTTTACAGCCAGCAGACGTCCGGACTTCTGATGCGGGCCTCCCAAAACAGTGAGTTCGGCCGTAGTTCCGTCTAGTAGTCGAAATACCGCGACATTAAATTCCCCATCCGCGTCGTTGCGGGCCGGAGTGCGGGCAGCCTCCGAGACAGCCGTCCAGAACGTCTGGCGATCACTCGGAGTCCAAGCCACGCGGGCACTCGGCTCAAGCTCAAAGCCAGTGAAATCGCTGTGCTCCAGCTTCGTACCAACCGTGATGAATATACGATTGGGTATGAGGGTGATTTCGTCCTGCACAAACGTGCTGTAGAGTTGGATCGTCCGAGTGGCTGGAACCCAGGCCTGGTCAATTGTGCCGATGGTTTGATCCGCGCTTCGGCGATAGCCCGCACCCCAGCTCAAGTCCTGCCGCCCGCCCCAGGCCATGCGATGCTGGAAATCAAGGTCGAAAGTGTTCCGGACCTCGTGAGACTCCGGACCCGACCTCGTGTACCGATCGAAATAGAACTGGAGCGTCGTGTCGGACCGGTCTGAAAAAATGTGATTCCAGCGGTTCAGGACATTTCCGCCGGAGAGATTCGCTCGTCTCGTTGCATTTTCATTGTCGGGAGGAGAGAACGAGACAATATGATCGATGCTTGCTCCCTCTCTTCCAGCGTACAGATCGCCCTGAACCGTCAGGGAATCCTTTGGGGAAGGGCTGCCATCTGCACGGAATCCACCATGTAGTAAATGCCAACCGTCGGCTGCGTCCTGCCCCTGCAAGCTTGAGAAATGATTGTGATCGAGGTATTTTGTGAAGACTCGATAGCTTGTATTTCCCTTGATGGCGCCACCGTATTGGACAGTGCCAAAGGCCTGATCCTGTGTCCCGCCACCGCCCGTCACCAAGGTACCCAGTGTGTCTCCGGCTTTTTTTGTCAGGATGTTGATAACGCCGTTCACAGCGTTGGCTCCCCATACAGTGGCGCCGGGTCCGCGAATTACTTCAATCCGGTCAATGTCCTCCAGCGGAACATCCTGGGTGTCCCAATAGGCGCCTCCGAAAATCGGCGTATAAACAGTCCGGCCAGCTATCATGACGAGTAATTTGTCGGAAAACTGATGGTTGAAACCGCGCGCGGATATGGCCCAGGTATTGGCGTTGATCTGGGCCACGTCCACACCCGGCACCATCCGCAGTAGGTCCGGAAGATTCGTTGCCCCCGAGCGGCCGATATCCTCCTGGGTGATGACAAACATTGCCGTCGCCACCTGTGACATTTTCTGTTCCTTCTTTGAGACGGAAGTGACTTCAATGTTCATCAGGTCTTCGATGTTCATCGCGGCCAGGTCGGCCGTCTGGGCCACCCGCGCCTGGGGTTGTTGCGCGCCAACAACGCCGCATACAGCGCAGAACATCAACAAGCCGCCGATGAGCGCTATCGATCTTTTCATATACGAGCGCGAAGTTCTCCACCCCAGCCGCTTCGGACTAAGGTCGCACCAGACGATGAGGACATACCCTAGATTTGGTTCTCCCCTGGTGGTTGTGACGAACTTCTGGTACCCCCTAGATTCAGGTGCACAAGGTTCGCCAAACTGGGGACGTTAACTTGATACTAAGTTATTTATTTTCAGTTAGTTGTGAGATAAGGAGGGACTCATGAAGGCGGACTTCCCGTTTCCCAGTTCCATATCGGTATCGTCAGCACCGGATTGACTCACATGTGCGTCAATCTAGGCCGCCCGCATTCTACCCACAGCTGTCGCCAACTCAAACTTTCCGCGGCGGTTGCCGCGCTATGCGGATAAAAACGAACACTCGGGGCAGTTACCGCTTTACTTGCTGCTTGCACTCAGTTTCACGACCCAATCGTGCCAATCGTTTCTATCCTTCTCGAATACAGGCCGCGCAAGCGAATTAGCGATAGGCAGCCACATGGAACCTCCCTGCTGTATGTACGCGGCCTTTTGAAGGTTTCCCTCGGGCGAAACGAGAAAAAAATATAGGTCGGAGACGGTCTGGTGCTCGAGAATCACGGCATCAGGGTTCTTCGGATCTTTCGTCCCGCTCAGGAATAGGCCCCTTGCTACCGGCTGGCCTCCGTCATTGGCGCGAGGCAAAGTAACAACCTTCGGCGCCCCTTTGTCCTCGCAGACCTTGAACATCTGGCATACGTCATTGGGAATTCCGGGAGGCGGCGCCTGTCTCCATTGCATTTGACCCTTGTGATCGAGCACGTCCTTGAAAAGATTTGCCGGCTGGTTAACAGGGGACGAGGGCTTGGCCTGGCCCGCGATCGCCGCAGGAACAACTGAGAAAAAAAACAGCAAGAGAGTTCCATAAAATCTTCTTGGATTCATCATGGAAGTTCCTCCTTTTTCGGCTTGAACGGTCCTCCGCGCGAGGTGTTGAGAATTGCCCAATCCCACCATTAAGTCCCCGCGATCCTAAATCGATCCCCCAATTGCCAATCCTCTGCCTGTGTATGGGTCTCTAGTAATCCATCCCCCAGTA
>WNFD01018322.1_pt1 | contig 14016 bp, 15 predicted proteins | sample 5400491 | NCBI WGS metagenome assembly WNFD01 (sample SAMN13153343, study PRJNA577476) | soil metagenome | isolation source: 120 cm saprolite under Douglas fir tree site 2 hole 2 replicate 2 | place: USA:California | collected 2015-04-18
TAAAGGCACTATGGTCGCCCTACTCAGCCTGCTCGCGCCACTCTGTCTGCTGCAGTCCGTTGAGTACCGCTCACTCGCGGGCGTCGAGTATCGCTCACAGCGCGACACCGGGGCCATCGCCCGGGCCGAGAGTGCGCTGGCCGCCGATCCGGGCAACGTCGACCGCATCATTGCGCTGGGCGTGGCGCAATCGGGGGTGCGGCAGTATCGCGAAGCGATCGCGACGTTCACGCGCGGACTTGGGCTCGCGCCGAACAACGCGTTGCTCTATCGCTGGCGTGGGCATCGATACCTCTCCACCCGGCAATTCGATCGGGCGATGGACGACTTGCGACGCGGCGCGAGTCTCGACAGCACGATCTACGGCATCTGGTATCACCTCGGCATCGTGCGGTTCGTGGGCCGAGACTTCCCGGGGGCGGTGGACGCGTTCACACGCGCACTCCCCATGGCGCCGGACTCGGCCGAGCGGGCGGGCGCGACAGACTGGCTGTGGATGTCGCTGTCACGCGCCGGCCGCGCGGCCGATGCGCACGCGCTGCTCGATCGTCATCCCGATAGGCCGAACGCGGGCAACGGGTATGCACAGCGGCTGCGCTTGTATCGCGGCGAAGTCTCTCCCGATTCTGTTTTCACGCCCGCCGATACGGCCGACATCCAGGTCGCGACGCTGAGCTTTGGAATCGGCAACTGGTACCTGGTGCACGGTGATACGGCCAAAGCACGGAGCTGGTTCGAGCGCTCCGTGGCGTCGGGCGGATGGCCGGCGTTCGGGTTCATCGTGTCGGAAGTCGAGCTGCGGAGCAGCCGCGCTCGTTAGGGGGTAATTAGGAAGCCCAAGGAGGCTCCATGCGTGCAGCTCTGGTCGGCGTCGCGCTTCTCGCCGCTTGCTCGTCCAATAACAGCAGCGGCCCACCCCCTCCGCCGTCCCCCACGCCGTTTTATGTGGCGAACACAGGCAGCAATACCATCACCGTCTTCACGACGGATGACACGGGCAACGTCGCTCCCACGCTGACGATCGGGGGCGCCAATACCGGACTCGACCAACCCACGGGAATTCTGCTGGACCCGACGGGTGTGCTCCTCGTAACCAGCTTGAATCCGCCGCGGATACTGGTTTTTGCCGCGCATGCAGTCGGCGACGTCGCTCCGATTGCAAGCATTGTCGGTGCCAATACCGGACTGGCTCAACCGAAAGGGCTCGCGTTGGACGCGTCGGGCCGGCTGTATGTCGCGAACACGGGGGCAAATAGCATTCTGGTATTTGCCAGGGGAGCATCAGGCAACGTGGCGCCCCTCACAACGATCAGCGGCGCAAACACGGCCCTCAATGGACCGGAGGGGATCGGCCTCGATCTGCATGGGCGGCTGTTTGTCACGAACGCGCTCGGCAACAGCATCACGATCTTTAACGCCGGCGCGAGCGGCAACGTCAGGCCCACGGATACCATCGCGGGGGCGAGCACAGGGCTGAATGCGCCCATGGGGATCGCGCTCGACCCCGTGGGTCGTCTCTATGTCGCCAACTCGGGCGCGGGCGCGAGCACCTCGAGCATCACGGTCTACGCGTCCGGGGCGACGGGAAACGCCGCTCCCGTCGACACCATCGCCGGCACGAACACGGCGCTGGATCAGCCCCAAGGCGTAGAGCTCGATCCCGCCGGCCGGATCTACGTGGCGAATAGTGCATTCACGAGCCACCAGTATCGGATCACGGTGTACGGAGCGGGCGCTCATGGCAACGTCGCACCGGTCGTGACGCTCGCTGGCAGTAACACCGGGTTGAGCGTACCATCTCATCTCTCCTTCTAATGGAAGGGTTATGACGGCCGACGAATTCCGGCGCATGGCACTCAGTCTGCCCGAGGCGGTCGAAGCGGCGCATATGGGTCATCCGGACTTTCGCGTCGGCGGCAAGATCTTCGCGACCCTCAGCTATCCGCGCACAGGATTGGGCATGGTTGCATTGACGCCGGAGCAGCAGGAGTTGTTCGTTCGGACGGAGTCGAAGACGTTCACGCCGGTGCCTGGCGGATGGGGAAGGAAGGGAAGTACGCATGTCCTGCTCCGCACTGCCAAAAAAGCCGCCGTGCACGAAGCGCTGAAGACAGCCTGGCGCAATCGAGCACCTGGGAGAATCACGTAAAGCCCCCCCCCCGCGGTCTCGACGGGGTCGTCGCCGCCCAGACGCGCCTGAGTCACGTTGACGGCCAGGCCGGCGAGCTGATCATCGGCGGCTACCAGCTCAAGGAGCTAGCCGGTCGTGTCAGCTTCGAGGAGGCGGCGCATCTGCTGTGGCGCGGCGCTCTGCCGGCGCGGGACGAGCTGGCGACGCTGCGACGCGAGATCGCCGGGTTGCGTGCCTTGCCGGAGGCCGCCATGCGGGTGGTGCGCGCCGCCGCGAAGGCGCCACCCATCGACGCGCTGCGCATGGTCTGCGCAACCTTGTCGCTCGATCTGCCGCATCCCGACGACATTTCGCTCGCCGCCGACCTGCACGCCGCCAAGCTCCTCACCGCGCGGTTTCCGACGGTCGTGGCCGCGCACGCTCGGCTCAGCGCGGGCCAAGAGCCGATCACGCCGCGGACCGACCTCCCGCTGGCCGCGAACTTCCTCTATATGGTCCACGGCAAGGAGCCCGATCCGATCGCCGCCCGTGCGATCGATACGTACTGGGTGACCGTGATCGACCACGGGATGAACGCCTCCACGTTCGCCGCCCGCGTGATCGCGAGCACGCGCTCGGACATGGTGAGCGCCGTGACGGGCGCGATCGGCGCGAGCACGCGCTCGGACATGGTGAGCGCCGTGACGGGCGCGATCGGCGCGCTCAAGGGTCCGCTGCACGGCGGCGCGCCGGGCCCGGTGCTCGACATGCTCAAGGACATCCAGGCTGCGGATCGCGCCGAGGGCTGGGTACGGAATGAGCTGGCCGCCGGCCGGCGCATCATGGGCTTTGGCCACCGCGTCTACAAGGTCCGCGACCCGCGAGCCGACGTGCTCAGCAAGGTCGCCGATGCGATGAGCTCGGCGGCGCTCGAGAACCGGAAGCTCTTCGATCTGGCGCGCGCCGCGGAGCAGACGATTCTGAAGGTGCTCGACGAAGTGAAGCCGGGGCGCAATCTGCGCACGAATGTCGAGTTTTTCACGGCGCTGGTGCTGCAGGCACTGGGGCTGGAGCCGCGCTCGTTTGTGGCGACGTTTGCGTGCGGGCGCGTGGCGGGCTGGTGCGCCCACGTCATCGAACAGCACGCCGAGGATCACCTCATTCGCCCGCAATCCGAGTACGTGGGACCACGCGATTTGAAAGTCGAGGGACGCCCATGACCATGCGTTGGGTTGGTTTGTTGCTCGTGCTGAGCAGTGGAAAGGCCTTCGCGCAGGTCGAGGACTCGGTGAAAACCGTCGAAATGAATCGGAGGCAGGCGCTGCTCACGGCGGATACGGTTGCCCTCTCGCGCATGCTGGCGCCCGAGTTCGTCGAGATCTCGCGGCTGGGCACGGTCCGCACCAGAGCCGACAACATTCGCGACATCGCGAGCGGCGCCCTGCATCTCACGGCGGTGGCGTACGACAGCCTCACTGTGCGCGTCTACGGCGACGTGGCCGTGCTCACCGGCATCGCCGACAATACCGGCACGATGCGCGGCTTTCCGTTCAGCGGGAAGATTCGCTACACGCGGATCTTCGTGCGCCGCGATGGCCGCTGGCAGGCGGTGGCGATGCAGCAAACCATGATGCAATAAGTCTTGGCCCATCCAGTACTGATCGCCGCCGAGCTCAAGAACCTTCTCGAGCCCTCGCGGCTCGTAGATCTCGACGTCACTTGGCTCGCCGCCGATCAACCGACACCGAAGGGTGATTGGGTGGCGATTGTCCCACTCCTGTCACGCTGGGTGGGTGGAACCCAGCTCAAGCATCTCCCGAACCTTCGTATCGTCGCGAATTGCGCCGTCGGGTACAACAACGTGGACGTCGTCGCCGCCGAGATGCGCAAGGTGATCGTCACGAATACGCCCGGCGTCCTCACCGAGGCGACGGCCGACCTGACCTGGGCGCTGATCCTGGCGACCGCGCGACGACTGATCGAAGGCGTGGACCTCGTACGCAGCGGCCAGTGGACGGGGTGGCACCCCGAACAGTTGCTCGGGCTCGAGCTGCGGGGCCGGACGCTGGGCTTGTACGGGGCAGGGCGGATCGGCCAGGCGGTGGGGCGGCGGGCGCCGCCCTTCGGCCTCCGGATCCTCTACACGGCGCGGACGGCGAAGCCCGAGTTCGAGCGTGACACCGGGGCCACCCACGTCGACCCGAGTCGATTGCTCGGTGAGAGCGATATCGTGAGCCTGCATGTGCCGTCCACACCCGAGACCAAGGGCATGATCAACGGCGAGACCCTGGCCCGTATGAAGTGGGGCGCGATCCTGATCAACACGGCGCGCGGCGACCTGATCCGCGAAGAAGCGCTTGCCCAGGCGCTCGAGCGCGGGCAGCTCGGCGCCTCGGGGCTCGACGTCTACACCGACGAGCCGGCGATCCATCCCCGTCTGCTGGCGGCGCCGCGGACCGTGTTATTGCCGCATATCGGCAGCGCGACCGAGGACACGCGCCGCAAGATGGCCGCCATCGCCGTCGCCAACGTGCACAGCGTCCTGAGCGGCAAACCCCCTTTGACCCCAGTCTACTGAGCGCTAACTTTCAGTCTCGAAATGCCTCGGCCAAAAGTGGAAGACCGCACGACTCTCCTCGACGCCCGCGCCATGTCGCGGGCGTTGCAGCGTATGGCGGTCGAGGTCCTCGAACTGGCGCAAGGTACCGAGGACCTTTTGCTTATCGGCATCCAGCGGCGCGGGGTCGAGCTGGCCGAACGCATCGCGAAACTCATCGAAAAAGAAGAAGGGGCTGCCGCCGCGATTCCGCGCGGCGCGCTCGACATCACCCTCTACCGCGACGATCTCCAGACCGTGGGCCCCAAACCCGTGATTGGTGAAACGCGGCTCCCCGGCGACCTGAGCGGCCGGCACGTCGTGATCGTGGACGATGTCCTCTACACCGGCCGTACCGTTCGCGCAGCCCTCGATGAGCTGGTCGACTTCGGTCGGCCCAAGCGGATCTCGCTGTGTGTACTCGTGGACCGCGGTGGTCGCGAGCTGCCGATCCAGGCCGATATCGTAGGCAAATCGGTCAAGACAGCACCCGGCGAGCGCGTGGATGTGCAGGTCGAGGAGCTGGACGGCCGCGATCAGGTGGATGTGATCCGATGACCCCCCCCTCTGCGACGCTCGGCAAAGATCTGACCGGGCTCGAGCACATGACGCCCGAGCAGATCCGGCTCATCCTCGACACCGCCGAGCCGTTCAAGGAGGTGTCGGAGCGGCCCATCAAGAAGGTGCCCGCGCTGCGGGGCAAGACGATCGTCAATCTCTTCTTTGAAGCGTCGACACGGACCCGCGTGTCGTTCGAATTCGCCGAAAAGCGTCTCTCCGCCGACACCGTCAACGTCGCCGCAACCGGCTCGTCGGTCTCCAAGGGGGAGACGCTCGTGGACACCGCGCGCAACCTCGAAGCGATGCGGATCGATATGGTCGTGATCCGCCATCCGTCGTCAGGCGCGGCCGAGTTCCTTGGCAATCGGATCGACTCCAACGTGATCAACGCGGGCGACGGGCAGCACGAGCATCCCACCCAGGCGCTGCTCGATCTGCTGACGATTCGCGACAAGCACGGCAAGATCGCAGGACTGAAGGTCTGCCTGGTGGGCGATGTGCTGCATTCGCGCGTCGCCCGGTCCAATCTCTGGGGACTCACCAAGCTCGACGCCGAGGTCGCGGTGTGTGGACCGTGGACGCTGATGCCGCGGGGCATCGAAGAGCTGGGCGTGAAAGTCTTCGGGCGCATCGAAGAGGCGATCGAGTGGGCCGACGTGCTGAACGTGCTGCGCCTGCAGCTCGAGCGCATGGAAAAGGGCTTCATTCCGAGCGTGCGCGAGTACTATCGCGTCTTCGGCGTGACGCCGGAGCGCCTCGAGCGTTCGCCGAGAGCGATTACGATCATGCACCCCGGCCCGATGAACCGCGGCGTCGAGATCGACTCGCGCGTGGCCGATGGGCCGCACAGCGTCATTCTCGATCAAGTCACGAATGGTGTCGCAGTGCGGATGGCCGTGCTGTATCTGCTCGCCGGGGGACGCGCGGAGCTGGCCGAGGCGGCCAAGCGGGGCGCCGAGTGACTCCGCCGATCTTGCTGCGGGGCGGGCGGGTCATCGACCCCAGCCGCGACATGGACGGGGCCGCGGACGTGTTGATCCAGGACGGGAAAATCGCGAGCGTCGGTCATGGCCTCGTGGCCCCCGATGGCGCCATCGTGCGCAACGTGAAGGGTAGAGTCGTCACCCCGGGCCTCGTGGACCTGCACGTGCATTTGCGCGAGCCCGGCAACGAAGACGAAGAGACGGTGGCGAGCGGCGCGCGTGCGGCCGCCGCCGGCGGATTCACGGCGATCTGCGCGATGCCGAACACCGATCCGGTCACCGACAACCAGGCGGCCGTCGGATTCATCGTGCGGCAATCGGGCCGCGCCGGCCTGGCGCGCGTGCATCCGATCGGCGCCGTGTCGATCGGCCAGAAAGGTGAGCGGCTTGCGGAGTTCGGGGAGATGGTGAGCGCCGGCGCCGTCGCGGTCTCGGACGATGGCCGGCCCGTCGTCTCCAGTCATCTGATGCGCACCGCGCTCGAGTATGCGCGCACATTCAACATTCCCGTCGCCGATCACTGTGAGGACCCGGCCCTCGCAGCGGGCGGCGTCATGCACGAAGGCCTCGTCTCCACACGACTCGGCCTGAAGGGCATTCCCGCTGCCGCCGAAGAGATCATGGTCGCGCGCGACGTGCTGCTGGCGGAATTGACCGGCGGCCACGTCCATCTCTGCCATATGTCGGCGCGCGGGTCGGTCGCCATCATCCGGGAGGCGAAGGATCGCGGCATTCGCGTGACCGCCGAGGTGACGCCGCATCATCTCACGTTGACCGACTACGCCTGCGAGGAGTACGACACGCACGCGAAGATGAATCCGCCGCTGCGCGAAGCGGCCGACGTCGCGGCGTTACGCGGCGCGCTCAAAGACGGGGTCATCGACTGCATCGCCTCCGACCACGCGCCGCACGCGTACGACGAAAAGGAAGCGGCGTTCGACGACGCGCCATTCGGTGTCGTGGGACTCGAGACTGCGTTCGCGGTCGCGCACACTGAGCTGGTGGAGGGGGGCGTCTTCACGCTGCCGGAGCTCATCCGCCGCATGAGCACCGAGCCGGCGCGCGTGTTCCATCTGGCGGGCGCCGCCGATGTCGCGGTGTTCGACACCGCGGCGAAGTGGTCGGTGGATCCAACGGCGTTCCATTCCAAAAGCCGCAACACGCCGTTCGCCGGCCGTGCCCTCACGGGGCGCGCGGTCCTGACGATCGTGGGCGGCGCGATCGTTCACGATCTGGATCAAACCGAGACACGATGAACAGGGGCGCGGTAGCCCAGCGCATGGCGCTGTGCTGCCGGCAACTCGCAGCGCAGGGCTTGATCGCCGGCCGCGACGGCAATCTCTCGGTGCGACTCGGTCCGGAACGGGTGCTCGTCACCCCGAGTGGATTTATCAAGTCGCTCGTGACTCCCAGCGACATGGTCGAAGTCGATCTCTCGGGGAAAACACGCCGGCGCAGCTCCCGCAAGCCTACCAGCGAGTTGGAGTTACATTTGCGTATCCTGCGTCACCGGCCCGATGTGCACGCGGTCGTGCACGCGCATCCGCCCACGGCAACGGGATTTGCCGTTGCGGGTGTGACGATTCCGGGCAATTTGTTGCCGGAGCTTATCTTCCTGGTGGGACCGATGCCGCTCGTGCCCTTTGGAATGCCAGGCACGCCGGCGCTGGGCGACCAGGTCGTCCCCTACCTCGACAAGCACGATGCGCTGCTGCTCGCCAATCATGGCGCCGTAACGATGGGCAGTACGCTCGATGAGGCCTGGATTCGCATGGAGACTCTAGAGCACAGCGCGCGGATCATTCTTGCCGCTCGCCAGATCGGACAGCCGCAACCGTTGAGACTCGAAGCATTGCGCGCCCAAGTGCAGCGGGAGAAGGATGGCTAAGGGACCGTCGAAAAGCGCCGCGGTGATTCAGCGGCTGCTCGAAGAGCGCCGCCAGTACGAGGCGTGGCTCGCGCGCATCACCGCGACCGTCGACTCGGCGCCCGAGCACGTCCGCACGCGCGTCCGCGCCGACTACGAGGCGCGGCTCAAAGCGGTCACCGAAGAGTTGCGAGCGCACGCCGACGCGGCACGCCAGCTCATCGCGCAGCGCAAGGAAAACCTCCTCGAGCTTCAGAAGAAGGAAAAGGCGGCTGCCGAACGCCTCGCCGAAACCGAGCTGCGGCACGAGGTCGGCGAATACGACGAAGGGCAGTGGGCGCAGGTGCACAAGGACGCCCTCGCCGACCTTGGCGCCGTGCGCGACGAATTGATGGACATCGAGCGCGACATCACACGGCTGGAGGAGCTGGATGCGCTGGTGAAAGCGAAGCCGGGCGCCACGCCGCGCGTCGGTGCTCCGCCGCGACCGTCCGAGAAGCCCCAAGAGCGGGGGGGGCGCAAGACGCCGGTCGACGAGCTGGCGTTCCTGAAATCCGTGACGGAAGACGACAAGAACGCGCCGTCGCCCAGGCGGGCGAGCGGCGCGCAGTTTCAGCCGGACGACCCACAGAACGCGACGCCGGTCGCGCCCATCGACGAAAACGCGCCGGTCGAAAAGACGCTCAAGTGTAAAGAGTGCGGAAGGATGAACGTGGCGACGGAATGGTACTGCGAAAACTGTGGTGCGGAACTGGCGGCGATGTAAGCCTAGGACGCCTTTTCCTTCAACCGTTTCACCAGGGCCGCCAGGCGCGACTTCTGCCGGGCGGCGTTGTTTTTGTGGATCAGTCCTTTGCGCGCGGCTTGGTCGAGCACGCGGGCCGCGAGCGCATAGGCGGCCGCGGCGGCGTCGGCGGTCGCGGCGGCGCGCACGCGCTTCAGCGCGGTGCGCAGCGAGGAGCGTTGACCTCTGTTGCGGATGGCGCGCGCGCGCGCCTGGCGCATCGCTTTCTTCGCGGATTTGATCTTCGGCATGGCGCGGAAAGTAGACGGTAAGTTGCGTCGGGTCAAGCGTATACATATCTTTTGCCGTCACCTACCCGGGTACGCCCATCTGGTTCGAATTCCTTCTCTCGGCACCGGTGTTGCTGTTTTCGATGGTGGCCCACGAGTACGCTCACGCCGAGGCGGCCTACCGGCAGGGTGACTCCACGGCGTACATGCTCGGGCGGCTGACTCTCAACCCCCTGAAGCACATCGATCCCTTCATGACCGTGCTCCTTCCGATCCTGCTCTGGTACAGTACCGGAGGGAGGTACACCTTCGGCGGCGCGAAACCCGTTCCGGTCAACCCGCGGAATTACCGGCACTACGTGCAGGGGGACATCATCGTGTCCCTCGCCGGTATCGCGGTGAACTTGGTGTTGTTCGTCATTTTTACCGCGCTCTTTGCGACGGTGGGAACAATCGCGGAAGCGTTGCCCTCACTTAGCTCGACGTTTGGGATCCTGCAGCGGATGACCTTCTACGGGATGCAATGGAATCTGGTACTCGCATTCTTCAACCTGATTCCGATTCCCCCGCTCGATGGGAGCCACGTGTTTTATCATCTCCTGCCGCCGGGCGCGGGGATGCAATACCGCCAGTTCCAGCGATTTGGCTTTCTCCCGATCCTCCTGGTGAGCTACATGCTGCCAGGCGTTATTCAGTTCTTTCTCTGGCCCGCATTCCAGCTCCTGCGGCTCGCACTTGGACTCGTGATCCCCGTCGCGCTTCCAGGCGGTCTACCGTCGTGACCAGTCCGATCCTGCGCGATCCGGGAAACAGCGGTTTCGTCGTCGAGCTGGAGAAATTCTCCGGCCCGCTCGACCTGTTGCTCCATCTGATCCGTGAGGACGAGGTCGACATCACCGACCTCCCGATCGCGAAGATCGCGGACCAGTTCCTCTCCGTGATCGCCGAGCTGGGGCTCAACCAGGCCGCCGACTACCTCGAAATGGCGGCGCGGCTGCTGCGCATCAAGGCGCAGCTGCTGCTGCCGCGCCGGCTCGGTGATGACGAGTGGGAAGACCCGCGCGCCGAGCTGGTACGCCGGCTGCTCGAGTACCAGCAGATCCGCGAGTTGGTGGACTGGCTCGGCCACGCCGCCGATGCACGCGCGGAGCGGTTCGGCCGCGGGTACGAAGCGCCCCCTCCCGATGCGCCTCCAGCGCCGTTGCAGATCGACTTGAACGATCTGCTCGCGGCCGCGGAGCGGGTCATCGCGCTGATCCCGGAGCCGATGCTGCACCGGGTGGTACCGCGCCCGCTCGACGTCGAAGGCGCGACGGCGCGGATCCAGGCGCTCCTCGCCGAGCGCGAGACGTTCGGCTGGCGCGACGCCGTCGGCGGGGGGGGGGGGCCACAGGCGTCGTTGGTGGATGTGCTGTCGACGTTCATCGCCCTGCTCGAGCTCGCCAAACGCAGCTCGCTCACGCTGTCACAGCCCGAACCATTCGGCCCGATGGTGATCACGCGTGCAATCCCTCGCGAAGCTGCTTGAAGCCGCGCTGTTTGCGGCGTCGCGCCCGCTGACGCTGGAGGAGCTTGGCTCGCTCGACCCCGGCGCGGGGGAGCATGCCGTGCGCGCGGCGCTCGCCGAGCTGCGCGCCGCGTACGGCGACGAGCATGGCGTCGAGCTGACGGAGATCGCGGAGGGATGGCAGTTCCTCACCCGGCGCGAGTATGCGGAGACGATCGAGCGGGCGCAGTTTGCGCTGCGGCCGCGCCGGCTGTCCCCGGCCGCGCTCGAGACGCTCGCGATCATCGCGTACCGGCAGCCGGTCGGGCGCCTCGAAGTCGACGAGATCCGCGGCGTCGATTCGGGCGCCGTCATGGACAAGCTGGTGGAGCGCGGCCTGATCGAAGTCGTCACGCGCGGCGAGGGCCTGGGCCGCCCGCTGCTCTACGGCACCACGCCATCGTTTCTGGAGATTCTCGGACTGAAAGACCTGGAGGACCTGCCGCGGCTCGAGGAGCTGTCGGTGGCTCTCCGGCGCCCCACGCCCGTCGACGAATCCGAATGACGCTCATGCGCCTGCAGCGCGCCCTGGCGCGCGCGGGCGTCGCATCACGCCGCAAGGCGGAAGATCTGATCCGCGCAGGCCGCGTGCGTGTGGATGGCGAGACCGCGACGATCGGGATGAGCGTCGATCCCGACGCGCAGAAGATCACCGTCGACGGCCGCCCCGTGCGCACCGCGGCGCGCACCACCTGGCTCGCGCTCAACAAGCCGATCGGCTACGTCGTGAGCCGCTCCGATCCGGAGGGACGGCGCACGGTCTACGGCCTCCTCCCGAAGGTGCCCGGTCTCACGTACGTTGGACGGCTGGACGTCATGACCTCCGGGCTGCTGCTCCTGACCACGGACGGCGCGGCGGCCCACCGGCTCATGCATCCCCGCTACGAGGTGCCCCGGACCTACTGGTTGGGCGTCCACGGCGCCGACGCGGCCGCGATCCGCGCCGCGCTCGCGCAACGGATCGTGATCGATGGCCGCCCAGTGCGCGTCGTCGAGTCGCGCGTGCGGCCGCAGGGGAAGTCGGTCGAGATCGAGCTGACGCTCGCCGAAGGGCGGCAGCGGATTGTGCGCCGCATCGCGGAAGCGCTGGGTCTCAAAGTCGAATGGTTACACCGCGTGTCCTATGGCCCGGTCCGCCTCGGCAAACTGGCGGAGGGCCGCTGGCGGGAGCTCACCCGGCAGGAGATCGGAGCGATCGAGCGCTTGCATGGACCTCGCTGACCGGACGGTGATGTTGCTCGGCGGCAGCGGGCTCGTGGGCCACGCCGTCGCACGCCGCGTGCTCGCGGCGCACCCGCCGCCGAGCCGTCTCGTACTGGTCGCGCTGTTCGAGGATGAAGTGCGGGCCGCCGCGCGCGCGCTCGAGCCGGACCGCGGCGCTGTGACGATCGATGTCGAATGGGGCAACGTGTTCATGCCGGCGGCCGTCGCGCGACTCGACATCGCCACGCTCATGGCGACCGCGGAGCACCGCGCGCTGGTGCTGGGCGATTTGCTGGGCGATCTCACCGAGGCGGTCCTGGAGCGCAACCTCTTGTTTCGCCTGCTGGTGCGGTACAAACCCGACGCGGTCGTGGATAGCATCAATACCGCGACCGCGTTTGCGTATCAAGACATTTTCCAGAGTGCGCGTGACCTGCTGGTGGGCGCACGGGACGGTGGGGTCGATCGTGCGACGGTCGAGCAGCATCTGCTGCGCCTGCCGTTGCCGCAGCTGATTCGTCACGCGCAGATCATCACCGAGGCCCTGCGGCGGGCCGGCACGCAGGCCTATGTGAAGATCGGGACCAGCGGCACGGGCGGGATGGGGTTCAATATTCCATACACCCACTCGGAGGAGCGGCCCAGTGCGCCGTTGCTCACGAAGTCGGCCATCGCCGGGGCGCATTCGATGCTGCTGTTCCTGCTGGGACGCACGCCCGACGCGCCGGTGACGGTGGAGATCAAGCCGACGGCGACGATCGCGTGGCGTGAAGTGGCGCATGGACCGGTGCGCCGCAAAGGAAAGCCGATCCCGCTGGTCGATTGCGAAACGCCGATCCCGTTGAAGGAGGCGTTTGCGCCCGGTGCCGAGCCGTGGCGCGACCTCGGCCGACCACTCGACGGCGTGTACATCGACGTCGGCGAGAATGGATTGTTCGCCCGCGACGAGTTCGAAACCGTCACGGCGCTGGGTCAGATGGAATTCATCACGCCGGAGGAGGTCGCGGATTACGTAATCATGGAGCTGCAAGGCCGGCCGACCGGAAAGGACATCGTGGCCGCGTTGGACGCGTCCACCGCGGGCCCGACCTATCGCGCGGGAATGCTGCGCCGGAATGCGATCGGCCGCCTGCGCGCGCTCGAGTCGCGCCACGGCAAGCGTGGAATAGCCTACGAAATGCTGGGGCCACCCCGGCTGACCAAGCTGTTGTATGAGGCGTACTTGTGCAGGCGGCTGCGCTCGAGCGTGCGGGCGCTCGCCGAGAGCCGGGCGACCGACCTGGCGACCTCGGCCTATCGGCTCCTGCAAGACGAAGCGGCGCTGCGGCAGCACATTATCTCGGTGGGACTGCCTATCGTGACGCCGGACGGCAAGCACGTGTTCCGCGGGAGCACGGTGGTCGTCCCGCCCGCGGCGGAATTGGATGTGTTGAGCGCAGCGCCGCGCGGCTGGGTCGACTTGCGGCCGGACCAGTTCGGCGTCTGGGTGAAGCGCGCAGGGGAAATGGTGCGCGAAGGGGACGCGCGCGCGGCGGGACCGCAGGGATCGGGTAGCGATTTCGACTGGAACGCGATCGATCCCGATGAACCGATCGAGCCGTCGCGCTTCGCCACGTGGGTGTTTACCGTCGAGGACAAAGGGACGCGAATCAAGCGCTGATGATGGCGATCGACACTGGAGCAGTAGACCGCGCGCTCGGCGCGATCGGCACGACATTCCGGCTGACGCGCCTCTATCCGCCGTCCCACCCGGCGGTGCTGGAAGCGATGCGCCAGATCACCGCCTCGCTGTCGGGACTCGCTGCGCTGGGGACCGTGGAGTGGAAGATTGGCGCGACCGGTCTGCATTGGCATGGCCAGCATTTGCTGCCGCGCAACACGCAGGTCGCCGAGCTCGCCGGACTGCTGTTCGCGCGCGGCATCCGCGCGATTCAACTCAATCCCGGTGTGACGCCCGAGCATTGGCTCGGTCTGTTCGGTGTTGCGGTGGGCAACGTCGCGCCCGATGACCACGTCCTGGGGCAAATCACCCTGCACCTGGGACGCCGCGCGACCCAGCGCCTGTCGGCATCCCGCGCGGAAGCGGCGCCGACTCCCGCGGCCCCCGCCCCCGCGCCATCGGCGCCGGTTTTCGTT
>WNFD01005513.1_pt1 | contig 14015 bp, 13 predicted proteins | sample 5400491 | NCBI WGS metagenome assembly WNFD01 (sample SAMN13153343, study PRJNA577476) | soil metagenome | isolation source: 120 cm saprolite under Douglas fir tree site 2 hole 2 replicate 2 | place: USA:California | collected 2015-04-18
CGGGCTGTAGCAGGTCCCGAACAACTCGGTGAATCGCCGCGCCCGGCAGTCTGCTGAACCTCCGGATACGTTCATCACCCTGTATACGTCCGGATAGGAACCCAGGGAGACACCCAACAGCCAAGATTCTGCGCGTTCAGCCACGACTATTGAGCGAGTACGCGAGCTTTCTTGTGGCGCTGCCTGTAAAGCATGTAGCTCTGGATGAGCCCGCCGCCGACTAGCAAGATCGCAGTGCCTTCAAAGCAGAGGATGGGCCAAGGATTGCGCCATCCGTTCATGGTTCCGAAGACTGAGTAGACGATTAGCCAAGGCAAGGCTTGGCCGATCGCTGCTGATAGCCAGGCCTGTCGGTAGGTGCGGGGCCGCCATCGCAAGATTCGCCCGAGCGCGTTGGACTTGCGGCCACCGTCCCCGGCGTCGGTCATGTGCGGATTATAGAGAGATTTGCACATCTGTGGCGGGCAGCCCGGCTTTCCCCGTCACCACCATCCCACGCTATTAGGGCCAGGACTGAGCCATCGCGTCACGTCGCTAGGGCGCATTTTCGGTCATCGACTGGCGGTGCCGACGCGGGTCGGGGGTTGTCGGCGAGCCGCCCGGGACTGGAGCCCGGAGCCCGCGGGATTAAGAGTCCGCTGTTCTGTCTCTCTGGGCGTCCGGTCGAGTCGGCTGGTTCGGCTAGGCGGCTGCAGATCGGGATGTCTCGACCGTGCGCTGGGTGACATGCCAGGGAATCATGAGCCGCTCCAGCAGGGAAACGGCCGCGAAGAGCACCAGGCCCATGATGACAAGCACTGCGATGGCGGCGAACAGCGTCGCCGTGTCCAGCCTGCCGTTGGCCGTCATCAGCACGTAGCCGAGGCCGTTGCCAGACCCGACAAACTCGCCGACGACGGCTCCGATGACGGCGAACGTCACACCGATCTTGAGGCCGGTGAAGATGTGCGGCAGCGCGAACGGGAACCGTATCTTGCGCAGGATGGTGAAGCCGGATGCGCGGGTCGAATGGGCGAGGTCAAGCAGTTCCGTGCTGACCGAGCGCAAGCCGGCCGCGGTGTTCACGACGATCGGGAAGAAGGCGATCAGGAACGCAACGATCACCTTCGATGTCAGGCCGAAGCCGAACCAGACCAGGAGCAGTGGCGCGAAGGCAATCTGCGGGACTTCCTGCGAGGCCACGAGCAATGGGTAGACAGCTTTCTCGAACAGGCGCCAGGTCACTATTGCGATCGCGATGCCGATACCGAAGACGGTGGCTGACGCGAAGCCGAGCAGCACTTCCTCGATGGTCGGCACGGACTCCGATGCCAGGTACTGCCACTGGGTCGTCAGAGTCGACCAGACCGCTCCGGGTGTCGGCAGCAGGTATCCGGGGATGTTGAAGATCGCCACGATGAGCTGCCACAGCGCTAGCGCGAGCAGTAGAGCTCCGACCGGGTAGCCGATGGCTTCGGTCCTGCGCCGTCTTGCTCGCCTGCGGTATCCGGCGTCTAGCGGCATCTGATCGGTCATCGGCCGCCGCCCCTGTCATCGGTGCCGTGCAAGTGTGCGTCAGCGAGGGACTGTCTGTCTCCTGCGTGCGAGTCGGATCGCAGGACTCCCTGCCGCTCGAAGATCTCCCTGATCTGCTGCACGTGGGCGTTGAAGATCGGTTCTGTGGTCATGTGCAGCTCCCTGGGCCGGGGCAGGTCGATGGGCACGATGTCGTCGATCTGGCCGGGCCGTGACGTCATCACAACCACGCGATCAGATAGGAAGACGGCCTCGGGAATGCTGTGCGTGATGAACAGCACGGTCTTGCGCTGCTCGAGCCAGAGCGCCTGCAGGTCGATCATCATCTGATCCCGCGTCAGCGCGTCGAGCGCGCCGAAGGGCTCGTCCATGAGCAGCAGATGCGGATCGTGGATGAGCGCCCGGCAGATGGCGATGCGCTGCCGCATGCCTCCGGACAGCTCGTAGGGATGGCGGTCCTCGAACCCGCCGAGACCGACGCTCCGGAGCAGGTCGAGCGCCTTCTGCCGGTACTGCTCTTTGGCCAGGCCGCGCAGCTCGACCTGCAGCAGCACATTGGCTAGCGCCGACCGCCAGTCCAGCAGGGTGTCGTTCTGGAAAACGATGCCGCTATTCGGCTGTGGCCCGGTTACGGGCATACCGTCGATCCGGATCTGCCCGTGGGTGCACGACCGTAGCCCTGCCGTTAGCATCAGCAGGCTGCTCTTGCCGCAGCCGCTCGGACCTACCATCGATACGAAGTGCCCGCGCGGAACGGCCAGCGTGATGTCGGTTAGCGCTTGGACCGGTCCGCTGGCCGTGGAGTAGGTCAGCCCGACGCCTTCGTAAGAGACGGTCTCCGGTACGCCGGATGGTTCGGTTCTCATAGCTTGCTCCGCGTCGGCCGGGTTAAGGGGTCAGGCTGCTGGCTGGCGCTGGCGGCGATACCGGCCGGACAAACTGACCGTACCCAGGGTCGACGGTTATTTCGCCATTGTCGGCAACGACCGTTCCGCGGACAAGGGTAGTGACGACTGAGCCGTACAGGTTCATCCCGGCGTAGGGCGTGTAGCCGGCCTTGCTGGCCAGGTTGTCCTCGCGTACCGGCTTGGCGGTGCGCATGTCAACGATGGCGATGTCCGCGTCCGCGCCGGGGATGAGCGCTCCCTTGCGCGGGTAGAGCCCGAACCGGCGTGCGGGGTTGGTTGCGGTGATGCGGACGACGTCGGCGATCTGCAGCTTGCCGGTGACGGTCTCGGTAAGAAGCCGCGGCAGGTAGTGCTGCAGCTGCGGCGTCCCGCTCGGGGCCTGCCACATGTTCTGCCAGCCGACCTCCTTTTCGGCAACGGTATGAGGTGCGTGATCCGAGCCGAGGACGTCGATGGTGCCGTCCGTGATCGCCGTGTACAAGGCGTCGAGCCAAGGGGACGGGATGCAGCGGCCGAGCGCGAGCGGGCCGAGGTGGCTGATGGCATCAAGCTGGCTGAGAAACAGCGCAAAGGGGTTGACCTCGGAAGTGACGTCCTGGCCGTCCGCTTTGGCGTGACTGATCAGCCGGATCATGCCGGGATTCATCATGTGCAGGACGTGCAGCGGCACGGAGGTTGCGCGCTGAAGTTCCAGCAGGACGGCGACCGCGACGTTCCAGACCACGCCGTCGAGGGCGGCCTCGGCGTACGCATAGTTCCTGAAGCCGAAGTCACCGCCTGCCCAGGCGCGCTCCTCAAGCACTCCGAGTATCGACTGGTCATTGGGATGCACCATGAGAACGCGGCCAGCCGCGGCCACCGCCTCGCTGATCTGCAGGAGATCGCCGTGCTCATGTACGCCGAGCCCGGGCATGTGGGGATAGGACCGCTTGGAGTCGACGACCATGTACACCTTGAATCCGAGCGCTCCCATGGCGGCTAGCTCAGCGATGTGCTCGCGCTGGGTGGGCGCAGGGTTGTGGTTGAAGTCGACGATCGCCTTCTGCTCCCCGCTGGCGATGAGCTCGGCGTAATGCTCCGGGCTGGTGGTTGGCGGCTGGACATTCGGCATACCGATGCTCGTCGTGATCCCGCCCAGCGCTGCCGCGCCAGTGGCCGTGGTGATGTCCTCCTTGTGCGTAAAGCCGGGGTCACGGTGGTGCGAGTGCGTGTCGATGGCCCCCGGCAGGACGTCGAACCCGGTTGCGTCGATGATCGTGCCTGCGCCCGCTTTCTCCAGGCCCCCGTCGAGGCCGGCGATCTTCCCCTCCCGGATACCGAGCTGACTGCCCGAAACAGGCCCATCGGGGGTGTGGATGGTGCCGCCTGTGATGACGAGGTCATAGGACGCGGGCATGCTGCCTCCTTGCGCAGGCCGGGCGGGTTCACGGTGACAATGGCTTCGCCGTGGTCGTGTCTCCTGGCGCCGCAATCGCCGCCGGATCAGCCGAAGGCGCGGCCAGATCGGCGTCGTCGTAGTAAAGGACCCCTGGGGGGCCGTGGAGCAGGCTCAGGTGGCGGACCGCGACCTTGAGGTCTTCTTCCACGTGATCGGTGACGATCGCCTCTGCCGTGCGGACATTCCGCCGTACCAATGCGTCGTAGATCTGCCGGTGGCTTTCCGGATACTCCGGCGCGGAGACGTGGCTGGCGATCAGGAACCGGATCCTGATCGTCTGGCTGCGAATCGGCTCCATAGCCGTCGTCAGCCATGAGCTGTGCGTGATGCGGTAAACGGCGCTGTGAAAGCCGCCATTGGCAAGCGTCATCGACAAGTGGTCAAGGGAGTCGTGTGCACGCTCAGAGGCGATCAGGAACTCCTCGAGCCCTGCGACCTCCACATCCGAGGCTCGCTCGATGGTGAGGCGGACCGCGAGCACCTCCAGCTGCCTGCGCACCGCGAAGATGTCCCGGACGTCGCGCTCGGTCAGCCTCCTGGCCTGCCATAGGCCAGAGCTGGTCCTTTCGACGAGGCGTTCTGACTCCAATTGGAGCAGCGCCTCGCGCAACGGCGTGCGGCTGACGTTCAGGCCGCGCGAAATGGCCCGCTCGGACAGCCGGGCGCCGGGCGGGATATGGCCCTGTACGATCCGTCGCTTCAGCTCGGCGGCCGCCGCCGCGCTGCGTGACTCGACCATCAGCTGTCGCCTGAGGCGCATCCGCGGGCGGGCTGCCCGGACCCCGCGGGCACTGGCGTCAGGTGCAGGGACAGACGCCGCAGGCTCATTGCACCTCGCCTAGATGGTATACCGTCTGATCAAAATCGGTATGCAGAAATTAACCGGATCAGGACGATCTGTCAAGGTCACGATGTGCTCGCAATAGTAGCGACCAGCTGCCCTGATGCGCCTGAGTATCGAGGGGTATTGACAGAGTATTCGGCTTTGCTAGGGTGTACCACAACCCCCAGGTGGCATACCACCCGTGGTTCAGGGCCGACGGGCACAGCCGTCGGCCTGGCGCGGCGTCAGCGACGGCATGGGCCGGAAGAAGGGGACGTTCGATGAGGCAACCAAGAAGCATCAGAGTGATGTCTGCCGCCCGCCTCCCGCGGACTGGCCGATACGGCCTCCTGGCAGGAACTGCTTTCGCGGCGTTCCTGGCACTTGTTTCCTGCAGCAGCAGCCCGGCGGCTAATCCCGGCCCGGCAGCAAATGGCAAGTCAGGTGCGCCGGTCAACGTAAACCTCGTGCTCGACTGGACCTGGCAGCCCTACCACGTGCCCTTCATGTACGGCATCGCGCATGGCATCTACAAGGCACATGGCATCAACCTGACACTGACCCAGGGACAGGGCTCGTCCACCACGGCAACCCTGGTGGGGCAGGACAAGTACCCGTTCGGTTTCGCGGACACCTCAACCGCCGTGATCGCCCAGAGCAAGAGCGTGCCGATCAAGAACGTCATGGTGATCCAGCAGCGCGGAGCCTTCGCCACGGAGTGCTTCAAGTCAGCGCACGTGACCTCGCCCGCCGGCCTGAAGGGCCACTCGGTCATCATGATCCCGTCCGAGTCCACCGCCCAGATCTGGCCTGCGTACCTGGCCGCGAACCAGCTCAGTGCCGGCAGCATCCATGTTGTAAACGCGTCGGTGACGAATAAGGTGACGCTGTTCGTGGCGCACAAGGCCGACTGCATGGCGGGCCTTCTCGGCGAGGACACGCTCCAGGCCAGCCTGGCGAACAAGGGCATCGGAGCGCCGATGGCGTGGGCGGACAGCGGGATCAAGCTGTTCGGCTACAGCATCATCGCGTCGGATTCGGTGATCAGCGGCCAGCCCAGCCTCGTCAAGAACTTCGTGGCCGCGACAGCCCAGGCGTGGCACGAGAGCTGCGGCGACCAGCCCGCGGCCGTCGCCCTGTTCGAGAAGATGTATCCGAACCTGAGCAAGACCGCTGCAGACAAGACTTACAACACCGACAACTTCCAGGCGGCCTGCGCGCAGCTGCAGCCCCCGTCCGGGGTGCAGACCACGCCGCTCGGACCGTCGAGCCCGGCGCAATGGCAGACGACCGTGGCGACATTGGAGAAGTACGCAGGGCTGAGCAAGTCGCAGCCAGCGACGGCGTACTACACCAACAAGTTCGCCGCCGGATCCTAGATGACGGCAGCCCGCGACTACGAGGTCCCGATCACCGGTTTCACCAGCTACACGACCGCACATGGAGCAGGTACGCTCGTCTTCGTCTCCGGCATCACCTCTCGTGGCGCCGGGGGCGAGATCCGGTCGGTCGGTGACGTCGCCGGTCAGGCCGACCAGATCCTCCGCACCATGACCGGCCTGCTCGCCGAGGCAGGCGGCACCCTCGACGACGTCCGCCAGATCCGGACCTACGTGCTCGATATCGAGACCTGGCCGCGGATCGAGCAGGTCTGGCGGCGGCACTGGCCCGACTGCTTCCCCGCCTCCACGCTGGTCCAGGTCAGCCGGCTATTCGACGCGCGGCAGCTGATCGAGACTGACGCGATCGCGTTCATTCCATCGGACGCCCAAGACGCCAGCGCCGAGAGCGCCGGGAAGTAGCAGCCTGGGCACGCCGGGCCAGCCCGTCCAGCCAACCAGGAGGAGGTTCGACCGTGACACGTCAGGCGCAGTTCGGAGTCCGGATTCCGGTGGCGGGAGTCCTCTCGTCCCCGCAGGCGATCCGCAGTTCGGCGATCGAGGCCGACCGGACCGGGTTTGACACGCTCTGGGTGCACGACTACCTGATCTGGAACAAGACCCTGGACTCCGTGCACATCTCCTGCGGATCCCGCGAAGCCTTCGAAGCCGCCGGGCCGGACTACCCGCCGATGTTCTACGAATCGATCACATCGCTCACCTACTGCGCGGCCGTGACCGAGCGGATCCGCCTCGGCATCGCGGTCCTGATCCTGCCCTATCGCGAGCCGCTCCTCACCGCGAAGCAGTTGGCCTGCCTGGATGACCTGTCCGGCGGCAGACTCGACCTCGGCATCGGCCAAGGGGCAGCCAAGAGCACGCTGAACGTGGACTTCGAGGTGCTTGGCGTCAGCCGGGCTACCAAGGTCACCCACACCAGGGAGTGCCTGGAGGCCATGCTCGCGGTCTGGAACCAGGACTCACCGTCCTTCAGCGGACGCTTCGTCAACTTCGCCGATGCCACTATCTACCCGAAGCCGCGGCAGCTGCCGCATCCGCCGATCTGGATTGGCGGATCCGCTGACAAGTCACTCGACATGATCGCCGACTACGCCGATGCCTGGCTGTCCTGCTGGGTCACGCCCGACCAGTTCCCGGTGGCGATCGCCGACCTCAACAAGCGGCTAGCAACCCGCGGCCGCCCGGCCGGCGCGCTGACCATCGGCAGCGAAATCCAGATCCTGCTCGCCGACACCGACGAGGAGGCACGCCAGCAGGCGGCGCGCACCATGGGCGCATTCGAGACCGGATACGCCGGCACGACCGGAGGCTTCGCCGAAGACAAGCAGCAAGCTGACACGCTCAGCGAGATCTGGGAATCCTCACTGATCGGCTCACCCGAACACGTGCGCGACCGCATCCACGAATACGTCGACGCCGGGTGCACCTACTTCGAGCTGAAGTTCATCTACCACAACCTCGACCACCTCTTCGAGCAGTGGCGCAGGTTCGCCTCAGCGGTGCTGCCCGAATTCCGGTGAAGCCGCCGCCCTTCGACTACGCCGCGCCGGACACCCTTACTGAGGCCCTCGAACTGCTCCGTCGATGGTCAGATGAGGCCAAGGTGCTAGCGGGCGGCCAGAGCCTGCTCCCGCTGCTCGCCTTCCGCCTGGCCAGGCCCGCGATCCTGGTCGACATCAACCGCATCGGCTCGCTCGAGACGATCGATGCCGCCGACGGCTGCATCCGTATCGGGGCGCTGGTCAGGCACCGCACAGCGGAGCTGGCCGCCCCTCGCGGGCTTCCCGCCCTCATCCGCCAGGCCGCCGCGCAGATCGGGCACGTCGCGATCCGCAACAGGGGAACCGTCGGCGGCAGCCTGGCCCATGCCGATCCGAGCGCCGAGTGGGCCGCCATCGCCCTGGCATACGACGGCGTGATCACGGCATGTAGTGCAAGCGCCGAGCGGAGCATACGGGCCGACGACTTCTTCATCGGCTTCCTGGCCTCCGCGCTCGAGCCAGATGAGCTGATCACCGGCTTGGCGCTGCAGATGCCGCCCGGGCGGACCGGAAGCGCGTTCGCCGAATTTGCCCGGCGGCATGGCGACTTCGCCATCGCCGGAGTCGCGGCCGTGCTCGGTCTCGGGCCAGACAACATCGTGACCCACGCCCGGCTCGCCGTCATCGGCGCGGCGATCACGCCGACCAGATGCCACACGGCAGAGGCCACGCTGGTAGGGCAGGCGTTCGGACCGGTGCTGGCCGATGCGGCGGCGCACGAACTAGCAGCGGACCTGGTGCTTGCCGGAACCGACGACGACGAGCGCAGCCACCGGCTGCACGTAGCTCGGACGCTGACCCGCCGCGTGCTGGCGGCCGCGGCGCTCGATTCGGGCAGCGAGGCGATCGTTCGATGACTAACGAGCGGCAAGTCAGCCTGCGCGTGAACGGCTCCCAGCGGACCTGCAGCGTCACGCAGCGCACGACCCTGGCCGATCTCCTCCGCGACAACCTCGGCCTCACCGGGGTTCACCTGGGTTGTGAGCAAGGTGCCTGCGGAGCCTGCACCGTATTGCTGGACGGCCGGAGCGTGCGGTCCTGCCTCATGCTCGGCGTCCAGGCCGACGGACGGTCGGTGGTGACGATCGAGGGCCTCGCGACTCCCGACGGCGCGTTGCATCCCCTTCAGCAGGCCTTTAGCGCGGCGCACGGCCTGCAATGCGGATTCTGCACCCCGGGAATGATCCTCAGCGCCGTGGAACTCCTGAAGGAGTCGCCATCGCCGTCACCAGCTCAGATCCGCGCTGCCCTGTCTGGCAACCTATGCCGCTGCACGGGCTATCAGAACATCGTGGCCGCGATAACCCGCGCCGCCGAGGCCCTTACCTCCGATGACGGTGATGAGCCCGGTGACTAAGTACGTCGGCAAGGACCTCACGCGTCTGGAAGACCGGCGCCTTATCACCGGCCACGGGACCTTCATCGGCGACATCCGGCTGGCCGGGCTGGCCGATATCTGCTTCGTCCGGAGCGTGTGGCCGCACGCGCGGATCCGGGGCCTCGATACTCAGCAGGCTCGTTGCGCCCCAGGCGTGATCGGCGTCCTGACCGGAGCCGACCTAGCCGACGTCACGCTGCCTTTCACCCGCCAGTTTTACAGCGCGATCGATCCCGTGCTGGTCTCGGAATACGGCTTGACAATCCGACCGTACCGGGCACCGGTCCTGGCCGACGATCGCGTGCTCAGGGTCGGAGAACCGATGGCCATGGTCGTCGCCGCCGACCGTTACCTCGCCGAGGACGCGGCCGAGCTGGTCGACATCGACGCAGAGCCGCTGCCGGCGCTCACCGACCCTTTCGAGGCGATGCAGCCCGGCGCCGAGACCCTGCACGCAGAGGTGCCAGGCAACGTCCATGCCGAGTTCACCGTCGAGGTCGGCGATCCCGACGAGGCGATGACGCGAGCCGACCGGCGCCTGCGGCGGCGTTTCCGCATCCGCCGGTCCATCGGCAGCCCGATCGAAACCCGCGGCGTCATAGCCCACTTCGAGGCCCCGACTGAGCAGCTCACCGTCTGGTCGAACACGCAGACCCCACACGTCCTGCGGAGCTACCTGAGCGAGATGCTCCAGCTTCGGGAGGACGCCATCCGGGTGATCAAGCCCGACATGGGCGGCAGCTTCGGAGGCGGCATCTATCCCGAGGAGGTGGCCGTGGCCGCGGCCGCGGTCCTGCTGCGCCGCCCGGTCCGCTGGCTGGAGGACCGCCAGGAAGACCTCGTCAACGCGCGGCACTCCAGGGACCAGTGGTATGACGTCCAGGTCGGCTACCTGCTGGACGGCACGCTCACCGCGCTCGACGCCGACATCGTCGCCGACAGCGGCGCGTACAACCCGTTCAACGTCACCCTGACCTTCAACGCCGCCAGTCATCTGCGCAACCAGTTCGACATCGAGAACCTGCGCGTCCATGCCCGCCACGTCCTCACCAACAAGCAGCCGCTCACACCGGTCCGGGGCGCCGGACGCACCGAGGCGACGTTCGTCATGGACCGCCTGATCGACATGATCGCGGCGGACGTCGGCTTGGACCCAGCCGAGATCCGGCAGCGCAACCTGATCCCGGCTGCGGCGATGCCCAAGGACATGGGCATGTACTACCGGAACGGCAAGCTGCTGGTGTACGACAGCGGAGACTATCCAGCTCAGCTCCAGGCCGCCCTGGACGCGATCGGCTATGCGGACTTCCGCGAGGAACAGGCGCAGGCGCGCCGCGCTGGACGGTTGCTGGGAATCGGGATCTCGAGCCATGTCGAGGGATCCGGATACGGCCCGCATGAAGGCGCTGCCGTCCGCATCGACGGGTCAGGGAACGTCACGGTGCTGTGCGGCTCCAGCCCGCAGGGCCAGGGTCACGAGACCGTGCTGGCCCAGGTCTGTGCCGACGTGCTCGACGTGCCTCCCGAGCAGATTCTGGTCCGCACTGGTGATACAGCACTGCTGCCCTACGGAGGCGGCACGTTCGGCAGCCGAAGCGCCGTCACCGCTGGCAACGCGGTGCACCTGGCCGCGGCACGCCTCCGCGACCGGATCATCGAGATTGCTGGCGAGGTGCTCGACTCCGACCCGGCCCAACTCGTGCTCCAGGACGGGCGCGTGGTCGACGCCGCGCAGCCCGGCAAGTCGCTGACGTTCGCGCAGCTCTCCGAAGCCGCGGCCCCGGCATCCGGGCTGACCGCCCTTCCTGGCCTGGAGGCCACCGCCTACTTCGTCCCGCCGACCGTGACCTTCGCGTCCGGAACTCATATCGCGGTGGTCGAAGTCGACCCCGATCTGGCCAGCGTAACGGTCCTCCGCTACGTCGTCGTGGACGAGTGCGGTACCGTCCTCAATCCGATGATCGTCGAAGGCCAGCAGCACGGTGGCGTCGCTCACGGCATCGGCAACGCGCTGCTCGAAGAAGCGTGCTATGACGAAAGCGGCCAGTTCACCACCGCGACCTTCCTCGACTACCTGCTACCGGGCGCCGCCGAGGTGCCGGACATACAGGTGCTGCACCAGAGCTTCCCGTCACCGTTGAACCCCCTCGGCGTCAAGGGCACCGGCGAGGGTGGGGCAACCTCCTCACCGGCCGCCGTGGTCAACGCGGTCGCCGACGCGGTCCGGCCCCTGCGTCCTGAGCTCACGGAACTGCCGCTAAGCCCAGTGCGCCTGTTCACGGCCCTGCGCGAAGCGCGCGGCGCGGAGACGGCTCGCGGACCGACCCGACCAGACAAGGAACCGTGATGAAGTTCGCCTGGCCAGCCAGCCACGAGTCCTACCAGCCCGAACTCCTCGTCGAGCAGGCTGTGCTGGCCGAATCCGCCGGATTCGACATGGTGCTCGCATCCGACCACTTCCACCCCTGGGTGGACGACACGTCCGCTGCAGGCTTCGCCTGGTCATGGCGCGGGGCCGTAGCAGCCCGGCCTAGCGAAGTCGAGCTCGGTACCTCCGTGACATGCCCGCTGTTCCACTATCACCCGGCACTCATCGCCCAGGCCGCCGCCACCGTGGACAGGCTCTCGGGCGGCCGGTTCACTCTCGGTCTCGGTACTGGGGAAGCTATCAACGACAGCCCGCTCGGCTGGCGATTTCCCGGCTATGCCGAGCGAATGACGCGGATGCGCGAGGCTCTGAGCATCATCCGGCGCCTGCTCGACGGCGAGAAACTGGACTTCGACGGCGAGTACTACCGGACCAAGACGGCACGGTTGTACAGCGCCAGCCCACAAGATCCCGCTACTGGTCGCCGCAGGCGGGCCCAAGACAGCGCGATTCGCCGGCGAAATCGCGGAGGGGCTCATAACGAGCGCCAAGGATCCAGCCGAAACGCGCGAGAAGGTCACCGCGCCGTTCCGGGACGCGTCCGCGGCCAGGCCCGACGCGACGCTCGGTACGATCCGGGCGACGCGGTGGACCGTTCTGGCGAAGAACACAGATGAGGCCTGGACGGCACTATCATCCATACGCGGGATGCGTGCTCCCGGGCGGCTCGAGGTGAGCGATCCCGCGATACTGCGCGAGCGGGCAGACGCAATGGACCGCGACGAAATCCTCGGCAAGTACGCTATCGCGCACCACGCCGACGAGCTCGTCGACGCATACATGCCAGTGCTCAGCAGCATCGGTGCGGACTATGTCTCCATTCAGGTAGCGTCAGCTGACGCCGAACCGGACGAAGATCAGGTAGGGCAGACGCAGAGACACGGGCGATCATCATTCCCGATGACCGCCAGCCGCCTGTCAGCGCAGGTCACGGGGCGAGCACACTTCTGGCACCCCACGGGGTCGTCATCGCGTGCGTCCGGGTTCTTGTGGAGCGAAGGACACCGCCCGTGGTACTCGCTCCCTTTTCGCGCGCCCTCTCAGGGGGTGAGCACGAGTTTGCCTCGGACGTGGCCAGCTTGGCTAACCCGCTGGGCGTCAGCGGCGCGTTCAAGTGGATAGGTACCAGCTACCGTCGTGGTCAAGTCGCCACGCGCGGCCAGCTCCGCCAACCCGGCCAGATCGCCCGTAGACCAGTCCTTCGGCGTGCCAGCACTGAAGGTTACCGCGTCGACCTGCCGGGACGATGCACGAACCTGGTCGACGAGGCCCTCACCGTGAAGCACCGGGATGGCGCCCAACGACCGAACATAGTCCTGATTGTCTTCGCTCGCGGTGCCGATGACCGTCGCGCCGCGGGCTACAGCCAGCTGCACGGCGATGGTCCCCACCGACCCGCTGGCCCCGTGGATGACTACGGTTTCTCCAGCTCGTACTCCCAGCACGTCCAAGCCGCGTTTGGCGGCCTCGCCAGCGGTGGGCAACGTGGCCGCATCGGCGAACGACAGCCCGGTCGGTATGCGAGCAATCTGGCTGGCCAGGGCATATTCGGCGTACGACCCAGCCGGGCGGTCGGCCCAACCGACCACAGGCTCGCCTACCGCAACATCCGTCACATGTTCTCCGACCGCGTCGACGACGCCGGCAACGTCGACGCCTGGGATTGCCGGCAAAGCGGTCGGGAAGATGGCCTGCATTGCGCCGGATCGAATCGCGGAGTCCACCGGGTTGACCCCGCTCGCCTGCACTCTGATCCGCACCTGCCCTGGTCCTGGATCGGGAAGAGGAACGTCTGCGAGATGCAGGACCTCGGGGTCGCCGAACGTATCGAACATCACTGCCTTCATGTCGCAGACCCTTCATCGTTGGTTGTGTATGCCACGAGATCGTCTGTGGGCGAGAACCCGGCGACGAAGGCCGATCATGGCCATGCTAACGGAGCGCTGCGCGCGCCTGTCGATCGGGCGCGGCTGCCGGGTCTGCCCGGTCGTGCGACGCGGGTGGGCAGCGCGGACCGGTGACCGCTAACGGCTATGACGAGGCATGTTCCTCGTGACCATGAGCTGGCGCGCTCAGCCGCATAGCGAGCGTTAGCGCATGTGGGCCTATCGACGCCGCGAAGTACAGGCCTGAGGAGCCCGGTAGGGAGCAGTACTGTGTGTGTTGGTGGATGCCTCTGGCCTTGAGGTACGGCAAGATCGCGCGGATTGCTGATCCTCCGCCGGATACCAAATTGCTGCTGCGCAAGGACCTATCCAAGGAGTACTTAGGCCATCCTCAATGTCGTCTCCAACTACGACGACTGGCTACTCATCGTCAAACCAGAGTTGGGCCACGTCCTTGTCGTGAACGCTTCGACAGGGCGCTGGCCTGCAGCTTCGCTAGCCGCGATCGGTGAAGTCGCGCCCTGATCCGGGGTCCTGGAGCGGGGCCGGCCGAAACCAAGACCATGCTGCCGGCGATCGGTGCGATCATGGGCGCGTGACGGCGTGGCAGGATGTCGAACAAGCAGAGCCGGCGTTCGCGGAGCGCGTGCGAGCGCTGTTCGACGCTCACAGACACAAGACAATGGCCACCTTGCGAG
>WNFD01021877.1_pt1 | contig 14012 bp, 12 predicted proteins | sample 5400491 | NCBI WGS metagenome assembly WNFD01 (sample SAMN13153343, study PRJNA577476) | soil metagenome | isolation source: 120 cm saprolite under Douglas fir tree site 2 hole 2 replicate 2 | place: USA:California | collected 2015-04-18
TGCATGTCTGCCTGAAACCGTGACGGACGAGCCAGGCTCCCGAGCGATTCCTGGGTGAAGTCTGGGTAAACGAAAGGGGTTAGCGGCTGCTGCGTCCGCTAACCCCTCGTCGTTCATGGTTGCGGGGGCTGGATTTGAATCAGCGACCTTTGGGTTATGAGTTGCCTTGAGGCCGTGTCGGCAACCCTCTGATCTCGCGTGGAATGTCCGGAACGATGAGCAGTTGTCGGTTCTTTACTGGTGGCCCTACGTATCTCTCGTTCGAGGACATTTCGGGCTGATATGGGAGCAGAACGGGAGCAGATGACCTTTGGGCCTTGCCCAAGCCTGTCCGCGGCCCTCACGCCCGGGCCCCGGTCAGCCATCGTGATCGTAGGTCATAGCTCTCATGGTCACTTCCCCGGAGTTGCGAACGGCATATCGTGGTCTATGCGGTGCTCGGCGATCCTCCACGAGCCGTCGTTGTTCCTTCCAAGAGTGGAGCGAAAGTATCCCGAGTCGATCGGCGTGATCGTCCCCTGGATCCCCGGCGTGCTTTCGGGCCAACCCTCCGCCGGCTTCTCGGCACCCACGACGGTGTAAACGATGAATTGCGCGTCTACGGTGGCGCGTTCGCCATCGACCTCGATGATCGTATCGAAGGTGGTATGGTGGCTCCAGCCGCGAGCAGGATGCGCCTTCATCAAGTTTGACATGGCATTCCCTATGACCTCTCGCCCGGCCAGCTCCACTATCAACTCCTCTTTCCCGCCATTGGTATAGAAGATCGTGACCTTACCGTTTGGAATGAACAGTTCCGCCAAAGCAACGCCGTCCCGGCGGTCGACCGCACGGACATATTTCGCAATGACCTGTTGAATGTCACGCTCGTCGCTCATCACTAGACCCTTTCTCCGTCGTCGTCGTCGTCGGCAGCATTCAGCCGCCGCTTCCTTTCGCATGGTCGTTCCACTCGGCATCGGTCAGGCTCCAGCCGCCTCCGAGCGCCTTGTAGAGCTGCACGTGCGCGAGGAGCCGGTCGCGCCGGATCTGGGCCAGTACGTTCTGCGCCGGGTAGAGCTGCTGCTGGGCCTCGAGCACCTCGAAATAGCTGGCGAATCCCTGCCGATACCGGTCCATGGCGTACTCGGCGGCCTGCTGGAGCGCCTTCACCGACCGCTCCTGCCCCGTCTCGGCCTCGCTCAGCTTGCCCAGCAGGGTGAGGGCATCCGAGACCTCCCGGAGCGCGGTGAGCACCGCCTGCTCGTACTGGAGCTTGACCTGCTCCCACTGCGCCTTGGCGACCCGGTAGTTCGAGAGATTTTTGCCTCCCTCGAAGATCGGTCCGGACAGCATGCCCGCGACGGCCCAGATGGTTGCGGTGCCGCCCGTGAGGGCCGACACCTCGGGGCTCGCCCGGCCGAAGAGGGCGGTCAGGCTCAGCTGCGGGAAAAACGCCGCCTTGGCCACGCCGATGTTGGCATTGGCGCCGACGAGCTTCTGCTCCGCCTGCCGGAGGTCCGGCCGGCGCTCGAGCAGCGCCGACGGCAACCCGGCCGGCACTGTCGGCACCACCGCTTGCTCGTACATCGGCATCCCACGTGGTACCGGACCGGGGCTCCGACCCAGCAGGATGCTGATCTGGTTCTCCTTCGCGACGATATCGCTCTCGAGCTGGGGGATGCTCGCCTCCGCGGAGCCGAGGGCGCCCTCGGCCCGCGACGTCTCGAGCTTCGAGGCGACACCCCCCTTGAGTCGATCCTGGAACAGGTCGTAGGTATTCCGGTAGGCCTGGGTACTGCTCCGGGCGATCTGGAGCCGCACGTCGAGCGCCAGGAGCTCGAAGTAAGCCTGGCCCAGGTCACTGACGAGGGTCAGCCATACCCCGCGCCGGGCGTCCTCGGTGGCGAGAAGGCTCGCGCGCGCCGCCTCGTTCGAGCGACGGATGCGCCCCCAGATGTCGATCTCCCACGACGCGGTGAGCCAGCCGTGGTAGAGATTGCTGGTCGAGGGCTCTCCGCCGGGCAGACCCAGCAAGGCGCCGCTGAAGCGGCTCCGCTGCGCCCCCACGTTATAGTCGATGGCCGGGAAGTACTCGGAGCGGGCGACACCGACCTGGGCCCGCGCCTCCTGCACCCGCGCTGCCGCGATGTTCACGTCGTAGTTGCTACCGAGCGCTTCTGTGATCAGGTTCTTCAGGATCGGGTCCTGGAACACCTCCCACCAGGGCAGGTCGGCGAGCGACGCGGCCTCGGCCGTGGCCTGGCCGCGGAACACCGGGGGTTCGGCCACCGGCGGCCGCTTGTAGTCGGGTCCGATCGCACAGCCAGCCAGGAGCGCGGCCATGACCATCCCGGCGACGAGCCAACGACTCGTGTCGAGCCTCATGGGTGCCCAGGAGAGGGATCCTCTCCCGCTCCCCCATGGATCGGCGCGGGAGCGCCGGGAGGCACGGCCACCTTCTCGGGTTTACGGCCGAGGCGCTCGCTGACGTAGAAGGTGACCGGGATAATGAAGATGGCGATGAGGGTCGCCGCGAGCATTCCCCCGATGACCGTCGTGCCCAGGATCTGGCGCGAGCGGGCGCCCGCCCCCTGGGAGATCACCAGCGGCAGGACGCCGAAGATGAAAGCGAACGCGGTCATGAGTATGGGGCGGAGCCGGAGCCGTGCCCCGGCCAGTGCGGCCTCGAAGAGCGACGTGCCGCGCTCGTACTCGTCCTTGGAAAACTCCACGATGAGGATGGCGTTCTTGGCCGCGAGGCCGATCACCATGATCAGGCCGATCTGGGAAAAGACGTCGAGGTCGAAGCGGCGGAGCCAGAGCGCCGAGACCGCGCCGAAGACGGCGATGGGCGTGCCGAGGAGGACGCCGAAAGGCAGGGTCCAGCTCTCATACTGGGCCGCGAGGAGCAGGAACACCACCAGCAGCGAGAACCCGAAGACGGCGGCCGCGGGGATGCCCTCCGCCGCCACCTTTTCCTGGAACGACATGCCCATATAGTCGAAACCCATGTCGCGGGGCATCGTCTGCGCGAAGACCTCCTCCAGCGCCCGCATCCCCTGCTGGGTGGTGTAGCCGGCCGCAAGGGTCCCGTTGATCTGCGCGGCGCGATGCTCGTTGAACCGGACGGTGAACTCCGGGCCGTTGACCTGCCGCATCGTGACCAGCGTGGACAGGGGCACCGGCTCTCCATTTCCGTTGCGCACGTAGAACTGGCCGATGTTCTCGGCCCGGGTGCGGAAGTCGCCCTCGGCCTGGACGTACGTCTGCCAGACCCGCCCGAACCGGTTGAAGTAGTTCACGAAGGCACCACCGAGGAACGCCTGGAGCGTCTGGTAGACGGAGGCGAGATTGATGCCCTGCTTGAGCGCCTTGTCCCGGTCCACCTCCGCGAAGAGCTGCGGCACGCTCGGCAGCAGCGTGGTGAAGAGGAGAGCGAACTCGGGGCGTTGACGCGCGGCCGCCAGGAACTTCGCGGTGTTCTCGGCCAGGAACTCGGGGTCCCGGCCCGCCCGGTCCTCCAGCATGAACGTCACGCCGCCGGACGTGCCGATGCCCGGAATGACGGGCGGCGCGAAGCCGAACGCCTGCGCGTCGGGAACGCCGGCGAGCCGGCGATTCAGGTCCCGGATGATGACGTCGGCGGTGAGTCCCTTCTTGTTCCGCTGGTCCCAATCCTCCAGCGTGACGAAATAGAACGAGTTGTACGTCGTGTACGCGAAGCTCAGCAAACTGAAGCCGGCCACGCCCGTGTAGTACTTGACACCCGGGGTCTCCTTCAAGATGGCGTCGAGCTTGTCGTTGACCGCCGCCGTGCGCTGCAGCGACGCGGCGAGCGGCAGCTGCACGTTGAGGTAGAAATACCCCTGGTCCTCATCGGGGACGAAACCCCCGGGCAACCGGGAGGCCACGAGACCCGCGAAGAGCGCGAACACGAGGAGGAGGAGCATGGAGAAGGCCGACTTGCGGATCAGATGGCCGCACGCGCCCACGTAGCCGTTGGTCGCGCGGGCGAACCAGCGGTTGAACGCCCGGAAGAACCCGCCGAGCGGCCCGCGCATGTCCCGCTTCGGTCTGAGGAGCAGCGCGGAGAGCGCCGGACTCAGCGTGAGCGCGTTGAACGCGGAGATGAGCACCGAAACCGCGATGGTCACCGCGAACTGCTGGTACATCCGCCCGGTGATACCCGGGATGAACGCGGTCGGCACGAACACCGCGGCCAGGACCAGGGCGATCGCCACCACCGGGCCCGAGACCTGCTCCATCGCCTTGAAGGCGGCCTCGCGCGGCGAGAGCCCTGCCTCGATGTGGTGCTCAACCGCCTCGACCACGACGATGGCGTCGTCCACCACGAGGCCGATGGCCAGCACCAGGCCGAAGAGCGAGAGCGTGTTGATCGAGAAGCCCAGGAGGGGAAAGACCATGAAGGTGCCGACCAGCGACACCGGCACCGCCAGCAGCGGGATCAAGGTCGCCCGGAAGCCCTGCAGGAAGATGAACACCACGATGACCACGAGGGCGAGGGCCTCGAAGAGCGTCTTCACGATCTCCCGGACGCCGGCGCTCACCGCCTGCGTCGTGTCGAGCGCGGTCACGTAGTCGAGGTCGTTGGGGAACTGCGCCTTGGCCTCCTCCATGAGCTTCGTCGCCGCCTTCATGGTCTCGACGGCGTTCGACCCGGGCAGCTGGTAGACGGCGATGATGGCCCCGGGGCGTCCGTTCAAGCGGCTCTCGACGTTGTAGGACTGCGCCCCGAGCTCCACCCGCGCCACGTCTCTCACCCGCACCATGGAGCCGTCGGGCCTCGCCCGGACCACGACGTTCTCGAAATCCGCGACGCTTGCCAGGCGACCCTGCGCGCGCACCGCGTAGGTGAGCTCCTGGCCGGGGGGCACGGGGTTGGCCCCGACCTGGCCAGCCGGATTCACGGTGTTCTGGGCCTGTAGCGCGCTCACGATCTCGTTCACCGTGATGTCGAGCTTCCCCAGGGTGTCCGGACGGACCCAGAGCCGGATGGCGTATTGAGCGGGTGGGAAGACCTGCACCTGACCGATGCCGGGGACGCGCGTCATCGGGTCGTTGATGTTGACGAACGCGTAGTTGGCGAGGAAGAGCGGGTCGTACGTCCCCTTCGGCGAGTAGAGGGCGAACAGCCCCAGCGGACTCGTCACGGACTTCCGGACGGTCACGCCCTGGTTCACCACGTCGGGGGGGAGCTGGGACGCGGCCTGTGAGTAGCGCAGATTCGTGAGCACCTGGTCGGTGCTGGGGTCGGTCGTGAGGTCGAAGTCCACCCGCAGTTGCATCTGGCCGCCGCTGGTCTGGCTGATCGAGTACATGTAGAGCATGCTGTCAACGCCGCTCATCTGCTGCTCGATGGGCGTCGCGACCGACTGCTCGAGCGCCAGCGCGTCGGCCCCGGGATAGGTCGCGGTGAGGAGCATCTCGGGTGGGGCGATGTTCGGATACTGCGCGATGGGCAGTTGGAACATGGCGACGAGGCCGACGATCACCATGAGGATCGAGATGACCATGGCCACGATCGGTCGATTGATGAAGAATCTGGCCATAGCGCTAGCTCGACCGCTCGGGCTGGGCCGGCGTGGGCTTGACCTTCTGGCCGGCTTTCACTCGGTCGATTCCCTCGACGATGACCCGCTCGCCCGGCTTCAACCCCCGCCCGACGATCCAGAGGGGGCCGACGCGCTCTTCGACCTGGACCGTTCGAAGGTCCACCGTGTCGTCGGGTCCGACCACGGCAACCTGGTGGACGCCCTGCTGGTCCAGGACGGCGCGCTGCGGAATGAGCAGCGCGCTTTTTTTCATGTCGATGACGGCGCGCACCTTCGCGTACTGGCCGGGGCGCAGGAGATCGCCCGGGTTCGGGAACACGCCCCTGATGCTGATAGTGCCGGTCGTCGCCCCGACCGCGCGGTCCAGGATCGCGACCGTCCCCCGATTGGGGTACGTCGCTCCGTCGGCCAGGGTGAGCTCGAGGTCGTACTGCCTCTCGCGGTCACCCCCAGCCAGAGGGCCGCGCTGCCGCAATCTCAGATACTCCTGCTCGCTGACCGGGAACTGGACGTAGATCGGGTCGACCTGCGAGACCGTGGTGAGAACCGTGCTGGGGGAGAACACCTTCGCCCAGCTGTGGTTGAGCTGGGCGTTGTCCAGCACGGCCCGGGCCTGCGCGATATCCGCCCGAGTCCTGGGTACCCCCGCCCGCGCGTTCGCGAGGCTCGCCCAGGCCGCCTTCAGCGAGGCCAGATTCGCCAGATTGGCCTGCACGGCGTTGTCCATCTCCTGCTGGCTGATCGAGCCGCGCTCCGCCAGCGGGGTGTCCCGGGCGACGTCGAGCTCCGTCTTCTTCTGGTTCGCCTCAGCCCGGGCCACATCCGCCTCGGCCTGTGCGACCTGGGCCTTCGCCTGCTCGAGCTGCGACTCCGCCTGGTCGAGCTGCGCCCTGGCCTGCTCGGCGGCAATCTGATACGGCCGGGGGTCGATCTCGAACAGGAGGTCGCCCGCCTTGACGCGCGTCCCTTCCTTGTAGGTCTGGTTCACGAGGTATCCGGGGACCCGGGCGCTGATCTGCGCGGTGACGTACCCGACCGTGGTACCCACCCACTCACCGTAGATCGGCACGTCCTTCTCCAGCACCGGCTCGACCTTGACGGCGGGGGGTGGCGGTGCCCCGGAGGCCGTGGACGAACCGCGACAGCCGGCGGAGAGCCCCGCGGACACGATGACGAGCAGGCACAGAAGGGTACGGGCGACGCGCACAGACGCTCCAGAACTCACCTCGCTGGCGATCAGCCGCGCGCCCAGCGGCTGGACCGGGTATCCGCGCAGCTGCCAAGCATGCAGGCCCCCCGCCAGAGGCCGCACCTTTCGGATGCCCGAGTGGCACAGGTGCAGGGCGATGCTCGCGTACAGGGTCGCCCGTGTGCGCCGCGCCGCCCTGGAGCCGCCGTCGTAGAGCACAACGAGCGCGCCGCGTGGAAAGCCTCGCGATCGCCGGGCGAGCTCATCCGGCGGGATCCAGACCGCCCCTGGAAGCGCGTAGGGAACGGCGGCCACCTCGTCGGCAGCCCTCACATCGAAGATGATGGTGGTGTCCCCCGTGTCGAGCCGAGCCTTGAGTTCGTCGGGACTGATTCGCGCCGCCCGGAGCGTCTGCAGGATGCGGTGCCGGCGAGCCCGCCGGATCGGCAAATAGAGAAGGAGTGCCACGACGCCGAAACCGAGGAGGGGGATCCCGAGGTACGCTGCGATCGGGGCGGTACGATTGAGAAGATAGCCGAGGGTCACCCAAGCGCCAGCCCAGGCCAGGGCGCTCATGGCGCCGTACGCGACGAAGCGGGGGAGGCTCAGGCGCGCCGCTCCAGCGAGACCCGCGACGATGGGACTCAGTTCCGGCAGGAACCGGCCACTGAACTGACATGTCCCAGCGTGCCCCAGCAAGACGTGCTCGGCACAACGAACGTATCGCCCCGCCTGGGGGGAAATCCTGCCAAGCACGTCAAGCGCCCGTGCCCCGCGCCAGCGGCCAAGGCTGTACCAGCCGAGGTCCGCAACGAGTGTCGCGCCGACGCCTACCGCCAAGATCACGGCGATCCTCAAACGGCCGCTGCCTGCCAGTGCTCCCGCTCCGAGCAGGGCTGGCACCACCGGCACGGGAACGCCGGCCTGGTTGGCCAGGATCCAGGCGAAGAGGATCCAACTCGCGTATTCCGTGATCACGCGTGCCATCGCGGCCCTCCACCCGGTCCGATCGCTCGGCCCCAAGGCACCTCGATACGACATCCCGCGAGCGTCTTCAGGACGCGATCCGGGCTGCCGAGATCGCACCACGTGAGGCCCGGCACCTCCAAGACCGCCAGAGGCTGAGCGCACCCTTCCAGAATGGCGCGCGAGAAATCCGCCGTCGGTGCGAGTGCGTACGCCTGGCGAACCGCCCAGCGTTCGTGTTCACTCCCCCAGAAGGCCGAGAGTCGAGCCAATCGATCCGACAGGTCCGGCACACACTCCCGTCCGGTCTCCAGCAGCGCACCGACCTCGGTCACAAAGACAAGGGTGTTCCACAGGCATCCATGCGCGAATAGTGCGTGCGCAACCTCCCGTGAGGGTTTCTCCCGAAACTGCCGGATCCGGTAGAGGAGCCCCCGGCCTGTCCAGACCAGCCGCTCACCCGGTTCGATCCAGCCATACTCGGTTTCCGCTTGACCCGGTCGGGCCCCCAGCAAGACCATCCATTGCGGCTGTCGCTTCACAAACCTTGCTGCGTCGGACACCCGCTTCATGAACACCTCTTCCTCCTGGATGAAATGGTCCGACGGGACGAACACGACGGTTGCCCGTGGGTCCCGGGCTGCGATCCACTGCGCGGCGAACAACACTGCGGCCGCAGTCCCTCGGTTCTCTGGTTGGCTGAGCACATGCGGGCCCGCCTGTTCAATGAACTCGCGAGCCAGATAGCGCTCATGACTCTCGAGGCCTACCACGACCGTGCGACCCGGAGGAACGAGCAGGGCAACTCTATCCAGCGTTTCACGCAAGAGGGTCCGCGGCCCAAGCAGCGGACAAAACTGCTTGGGTCGCTCGTCGCCAAAAGCGCGCCGGACGAGGGGTCGCAATCTGACGCCCTCCCCTCCCGCAAGCACGACCGCCCACAAGGACCGAGCTCCTTGCGACGTTCCCCGGCGCGGCCTAGGGCCCATCGCCTCGCTTGAAAGCACCATAACGTCGCTCCTCATATCCACGTGTGTGTGCCAGGCCACCCTTCACGTGCTCTGGCCGGCACAATGCGAACGGGCCGCCGCAGCCTGCCCAGGGCGTCTCGATTTGGAGCACACCCGGTTGCTCATCCCGCGTCGCCGACCGTCTCTGCAAACGGCAGGCCGGTCCCGCCGATTCGACGTAACCGGGCCATCTGAGAGCGTTCGTGGAGAACACGGAGAGCGCGATGCTGCGCGACTGGTGTGGCGCTACACGATCGCCTGTATCACCACATACAGACTGTGTCGAACGATACGGTGACCGACCTGGGCGTACTGCCCAAGCCAGGCGCTCACCGCCTTTGAGATCGCCTTGGGCATCGCGGACGTCGAGGACGATCCGCTTGCCCTCCTCGAATTCTCCCCCGGACTCGGTCCTCCTCGGCCAATAGCCACGTCACGTATCGTCACGCGCCACCCGGCGACTTCGACGGAGCAGTGCGGATCTCACGGAGGGCCCGCGCAAGGAGGTCGGGCGAGATGGGACCCTGAGCGCCATCGCGCGGGTATCGCAGCCGACGGGCCACTAGGCCCGCGGTCGGGCGGGACCAGAAAGGGGGGCTGGGTTTACCCAGCTCTACGCTACCGGTCGGCGCGGGCGAGCCGCCGGATCAAGGCCATGACGCCGTGGCCAGCTTCGAGAAGGGCCACGACGGGTATTGCGACGGCTGCCCACGCCACGCCGAGGAGGACCGCGACGCCGATGACCAGCGCGGCACCGGTCATGAGGAACAGGAGCGCGAGCTTGATCATGGGGACCTAGACTTCCTCTTCGCCGACTCGGTCCGCGAGCAAAACCAACAGGTAGATCCGATCGCCGGCGAGCTTCGCCTCTCTCAGCGATACCGTGGTCGCCGTGAACGCCACGACGTGGGTTGCGACGTCATCGACCGCCGCCCGGACCGCTTTTCTCCCCGATCCCGTTGGCGGCGCCGCGCGCCTGAGCGGGATGCCGTAGGCACGGGCCGCGGCCTGGTGCTGATCGGCGGTGGCGTGCGCGTGAGCCGCGATGACGGACGGCGTCACGGTTGCTCTTCCTCTGGAGACGACTCGGTCGCCAGGCAGAGCCGGCAGATCCGGGGATCGAGGGTGGCACTGAATGAGCCGAGCGCTGAGCGAGAGAGTTCAGAGAGCGCCGCCAGTTCGATGTCCTCGCGAAACGACTCATCCGTGAGCAGCTTGCCGAGCGTTCGCTCCACTGCGTGTTGGCTCATCCCGCATCTCCCGCAGACGGCAGGCGGCAGGCCGGCCCTGAAGCCTCCGCATAGCCGAAGAGCTTCTCTGCCTTGATGAGGTCGGCGACGGCCGGCGGTACGAACTGTTCCCATGAAGGATCACCCGTCTGAATCAGGGCCAGGACGTCTGGGGTGCGGATCGAGAGGTAGGTTTCGTCGTAGCCGCGGATCGCGAACATGGCGATGTCACCGCCTTTCTCCATCGGTTGCATCGATCGACTACATCCAGCGTAGCCGCGCTCGTGCACACCGACGTCCTACCTCGTGCGTCAACCTTGATCTTTGCAAAGAGCAGGCCGAGCGTACGCGAACAGTGAAGGGAGCGGAATTGCTGGGGCCCGCGAAGAAAGGCGGGCTCGATGCCAAGCCCGTGTGTCGTTTGACGCGGACGGGCGTGTGACCGTGTGCGACCTGTGTCGAACGATACGCACGACCAAGGGCGCGGCTCTGGCATTTCAGGTAACGTCGTGATTCTTCGAGCGCCCACCGCTTAGGCTCCCTCCGGCAAGCCTGATGCAGCGACGCAGGGCTTGGAGGACCAGAGCGATGGGTCGTCAAGCCGTCGAGCCAGCGACCGGAACACCCGCGACCGAAGCAGCACTCCCCGGAGATCCGGCCGGGCCTGTCGAGCGGGTCCCGACGCGAGACCTGCTATGGTCTCGGCTGCGGCGCGTCACTGGTTTCATCCAGGACAACTTGAACCGGCAACTGACACTGCTGGATCTCAGCGCCGTGGTTCACATGAGCCCGTACCATTTCGCGCGACTCTTCAAGCAGAGCACCGGCGTCCCCCCGCACCGCTTCGTGGTGGAACAGCGGATCGCGCGCGCTTCGGCGTTACTCCGGGAGCCGCAGCTCTCTATCGGAGAGGTCGGTCGGCTGGTGGGCTTTCGGACCCCCAGTCACTTCACGGCGGCGTTCCGACGCATGACCGGCATCACGCCGAGCGCGTACCGCGGTGGATGGCGCCATGAGCGGTGAGCTGAGGGCAGCGCCTGACGAGCGCGCGGGAATGCTGCGTAGTAGTGGTTTGAAGCTCTCGGACAGGGAGTTGACGAGGCGCCTGCGCGCGGCCGACGTCGACGCAGCGGAGGCGCTCGTCAACACCTACGGCGCTCGAGCGCATCGGCTCGCGGTGCGCATCACCGGCAGCCAGGCGGACGCGGAAGAGGTCGTACAGGACGCATTGTGGACTGTGGTGCGGAAAGTCGAGGAGTTCAAGGGTGACGCGGCGCTCGGGACATGGATCTATCGCATCACCGTCAACGCAGCCTACAACCTGCTGCGGCGCCGCGGCCGCCGACAGCGCGAAGTATCTTGGGACGACCTTCCGTCGGACCTTCAGCCGGCGAGCGGCGATGACCCAGCGCGACAAACCGAGCTCCGCACGGTATTGACCGCCGCGATTGATGAGCTGGGGGCCGTGGACCGCACCGTGGTCGTGCTGCACGACGTGGACGGCATGTCGCTTCTGGACATCGCGGCGACACTCGATCTGAGTGTACCCGCCGTCAAGGGCCGGGTGCACCGCGTGCACCTGCTTCTGCGCCGACGGCTCCGTGACTACCTGGAAGACGTCTCGAAGGGGACGCAACCAGATCGCGGCCCACTCGATCCTGCCGGAAGAGGGGATCGGGGGAACAGACTGTACGGGACGCTGCGCTTACTGAGAGGGCAGCCCGAGCTGCTTCAGCTTCGTATAGAGCCGCATCCGGGTGAGCCCGAGGGCGGCCGCCGCCGCCGTCTTGTTGCCCTTGGCCTTCGCGAGGGCATCCGCGATCGCACGTCGTTCGAGCTCTTGAAGGGTCGCCGCCGCATCCTGAGTCGCAACGCCTGACGGTGTGGGGACACCAGGCAAGGACGTCTCGCCGGACGGGAGCCGCGGCCGGGCCAGCCCGAGCTGGTCGGCGGTGATGAGCCCGCCGTCCGAGACGATCAACGCGCGCTCGATCGCGTTCTGGAGCTCCCGGATGTTCCCGGGCCAGGGGTGCGTTAGCAGGAGCCCCCGGGCATCGCCGCTCAGCCCCGGCTCCCCCTTGCCCATCCGCTCGCCCAGGCGGTGGACGAACTCCCGGGCGAGGAGCACCACGTCCTCGCCGCGCTCGCGCAGCGGCGGCAGATGAATCGGAAACACGCTGAGCCGGTAGTAGAGATCCTCACGGAACTGACCGTGCGCCATGGCGTCGGTCAGGTTTCGGTTGGTCGCGACGATGAGGCGAAAGTCAGCCTTGATCGTCGCGGTGCCGCCGACGCGCTGGAACTCGCGCTCCTGGAGGACACGCAGCAGTTTAGCCTGGACGCTCGCCGCGAGGTCGCCGATCTCGTCGAGAAAGAGCGTGCCGCCCGCTGCGAGCTCGAAGCGGCCCGGCTTCTGCTTGTCCGCTCCGGTGAAGGCACCCCGTTCATGGCCGAAGAGCTCCGACTCGATGAGCGTGTCTGGCAGCGCCGCGCAGTTGATGGCGACGCAGGGGCCGTCGGCACGCCGGCTGGCGTAGTGGATCGCCTGCGCCACCAGCTCCTTGCCCGTGCCGCTCTCCCCGGTCAGGAACACGGGGGTGTCCTGCGGAGCGACCTGCGCGGCCCGCTCGAGCGCCTCACGCAGGCTGGGAGCTTGGCCGAGGATCCGGCCGAACCCGTACGGCTCGCTGAGTGCGCCATGCAGTCGCTGGACTCGCCGCTCGAGCTGCTGCGCCCGCCCTTCGGCCATCGCGAGCCGGCGCTGCTCCTCGCCCAGCCGCTGGTGCTGGATGGCCACGACCACGTGCTGGGCAATCTCCTCGACGACCTCGAGATCGCTCGTGTCGAACCAGTCGGGCTGCCGCTTGGCGAAGCCGAGCAGCGCACCCACCTTGTCGCCGAAGATCAAGGGCACGGCGACGAACGAGCGGATCCCGTCCTCGAGAATTCTTCCGTCGGCCGGATATGTGACGTCGAGCTCGTTCTCGCATTCGCGTATCAACACCGGCTCACGGGACAGCAGGCGAGTGCCGAACGAGAAGTCCTCGAACCGGTCGGATCTCTCTGGCACCGGCCGGCCGTCGGCGACACGCAGCCATGGCGCAATGCTCTCGGATTCGACGAAGGAGGTGTCCAGGATGTCGAAGTCGAGGACGGGCCGGACCGCGGCAGCGAGCCGGTCGAAGATCTCCGCCACGTTCAGGCTGGTGGCAAGGACGCGCGCCACCTCCGGCACGACCCGCAGCCGCTGGCGCCGCCGACGCTGCTCGTGGACGAGCACGATGCTCTCGATGACGGGACCGACGACGTCCGCGATCTGGCGGCCGGTCGCGAGGTGCGCCTCGGTGTAGACATCCGGGACCGTGTTGCCGACGATGAGTGCGCCGATGACCCGCTCGACGCCCATGAGCGGCAGCGCCATCCATGCGCGCACCCCCCGCTGGGGGAGGCCGGGGACGGCCGTCCCCGCCATGAAGCGGACATCGCTCTGCGTGTCCCGGACGAACTCGGCTTGCCCCGCAAGGACACAGGACGAGACGGCTTCGGCGATGGGATACCGGCTAGCGCGAGCCAGAGAGAGGGTGTAGCGGCCATCGTGGCGCGGCGCGTCGCCAAGCGTATGCTCCGCGAAGACCGAGACGGTACGGCCTCCGTCGTCCAGGTAGAGGACCGTCACCCGGTCGTGGGGGATCATTCCCTGGAGCTGCCCAGAGAGACCCTCGAGGAACCCGCCAGGGTCGAACTCGGGCGTCATCGCGCGGGCCCGCGCCGCGACGGCCCCGACGATGCCGCCCAGGTCCACCTCAGTTTCCGCCACGCCGTGATTATACGACCGCATCCAAAGAGCTGCCGAGATCGGCTGCGGCCGTGCCGGCTCTGAAAACTCTCTTGATCGACCTTACCAATTGCGTCAGATCCGCGGGCAATTGGCTGAGATCCATGTGATCGTCGCAGGAGATGAGCCGGTCAGTATCGTCCGCCGAGCTTGCGGTGGTCCCAGCTGACCACCTTCTCCGGAACGATCTTGAGCACCACGCGCTTCGGCGCGCTGGCCAGCGCTCCC
>WNFD01004476.1_pt1 | contig 14006 bp, 13 predicted proteins | sample 5400491 | NCBI WGS metagenome assembly WNFD01 (sample SAMN13153343, study PRJNA577476) | soil metagenome | isolation source: 120 cm saprolite under Douglas fir tree site 2 hole 2 replicate 2 | place: USA:California | collected 2015-04-18
TCTTCTTCACCGGTTTTGAAGATACCGGCGGCGGAGGAGGCGCGGCATTGCGGTCGGCAACCTGACGCACCAGCAGCTCAACCCGCTCATTCTCATTCAGCTGATAGATGTGTTCCGTCTTGCGTCCGGGAGTCGCATGCAGATTCACCGCAGCCCGCGTCACACCCACGGACTGCGCCGGAACGTCTTTATATTTCGCCGCCAGCTGCTCCAGTTGGTCGTAGGTCTGCTGGCCGGCGAGATAGCGATCCTGCACCCAGCCTTCTTCGTTGCGCGGAGAACGAATTTTGACAAACCTCTTGCTCTGCAGCCTTTCCAGCACCTGCACACGCTCACCGTTATGCACCGTGCCGGTTTTGTTGTAAACCGCCGCCACGCGGTCGCGCAGCGCCGCCTCCGGGGAAGCAACCCAGGCATATTCGACTTTGCCGCCGGAAACCCCGCCGCACCCCGCGAGAACGGCAAGTGAAACCGCGGAAAGAAACGCCACCGCGCCGCGGAAGAGGCGCACACGTCCTGAAGGCTTAAGCGAAGCAGTGCCGGGGGTTTGCATGGGATTACCGATAAATATAGCAGTTTCGCCCTTGCTGACGCAGGTGTCGAAAGTTCAGCGTGCTGATCGCTCTCAGATTGGTAATTGCCAAAATTGATGATTGCCAAAATTGAAAACGCGGTCAGGCCGCACTGGTTTTCAATTTTGACAATTATTAATTTTGGCAATTACCAATCTGAGACCGTTTTCAGGTCTTCAGCATTTGCCCTTCAATCCCCGAAGCTGATCCCGATCGCCCTTGCGGCTTCCACCAGTTCTCCCTGGGGGTTGACCAGCTTGGTGACTCCGATGGCTTCGGCGATATCCACGCTTCGAACGCTGTCGCCTTTCAGGCAGACCATGCGTCCGAATTCGCCGCCCGCGATCAGGGCCGTGGCTTTCACGCCGAACCTTGTGCTCAGAATGCGGTCAAAGGGAGAAGGCGAACCTCCGCGCTGAATGTGCCCGAGCACGGTCACTCTGATTTCCTGTTTGAGCCGCCGCGCCAGTTCGTCGCCGATCTGTCCGGCACGCAGACCGCCCCGCGGGACAGCGCGCCGTTCAGGATCGGCGGCGTTCGCAATTTCCGCCGGCAGCTTCACGCCCTCGGCCACCACCACGGTGGTGTACTTCCGACCGTCGCTCTCGCGTGCCCGGACGAAATCGCAGATTTTGTCGATGGAAAACGGAATCTCGGGAATCAGAATCACATGGGCGCCCGAGGCCAGGCCCGCTTGAATCGCAATCCAGCCGGTGTCGCGTCCCATGACCTCCACCAGCATCACCCGGTGGTGCGATTCGGCGGTGGTGTGGATTTTGTCGATGGCATCGGTGGCGGTGTGCAGGGCCGTATCGAAGCCGAACGTAAGATCGGTGGCCGAAAGATCGTTATCGATCGTCTTGGGGACACCCACCAGATTCAGGCCCTTGCGATAAAGCTCGAGCGCGATCTTGAGCGTGCCATCCCCGCCGATGACCACCAGCGCATCGAGTCCCGAGGCCTTCGCATTGCGGATCACGTCGTCGGAAAAATCCAGGACATTTTCCTGGCCTTCCTCAACCACCTTGTAATGAAACGGATCGCCCCGGTTGGTGGTGCCCAGAATGGTGCCGCCGCGCGGAAGCAGCCCGCTGGCGTCTCGCAGCGTCAGCTCGCGCTGCTTGTTGGGCCAGATCAGCCCGTCAAAACTGTCCTCGATGCCGATCACCTGCCAGCCGTACCGGATGATCGCCGATCTGACCACGCCGCGAATAACAGCATTCAATCCGGGACAGTCGCCGCCTCCGGTGCAAATTCCGATCTTTCTTACAGACATATCGCGATTCTAGCAAACGCCGAATTCAGCCGCGAATGAACGCGAATGAAAAAAAGCACTCAGCACTCAGCATTCAGTCATGAAACCTCTTCTCGCTTCGGTGAGCTTTCGCCCCTGGGGTGCAAGACTCTGCAGGCAGAAGATTGTTCCGACTAACCAGAAGCGTTCCATGGCTGAATGCTGACTGCTGACTGCTGAGTGCTGAGCCTTGCGTTTATACTGTCCCTCCGGAGGAAAAATGACTCGTCGCTCGGGGTTCCTGTCCGTTGTAATGTTTACGGTTCTCTTTGGTCTTTCATCTCTCAGCTGTGCCGCAGGTTATATTGAGGACCCGCAATCGCATGACACCCTGGCAACGTCGATCCATGCGGAGCTGGGCTTCCTGGCGAGCGATGCACTGCACGGACGAGGCAGCGGCACCCCCGATGAGTTGATCGCCGCCGCCTATATCGCCTCCGAACTTGAGCGGATCGGCATTGCCCCGGCGGGTGACAAAGGCGGTTATATTCAGAATGTTTCCGGCAAGTTCCGGTTCCGTGAAGGTCCCAAAGACTGGACGACCCGCAATGTCATCGGCATTCTTGAAGGCAGCGATCCGAAGTTAAAGAGCGAAGTCGTCCTGCTCACCGCCCATCTGGACCACCTCGGCGTGGGCGAGCCGGTGGAGGGCGACGCCATCTACAACGGGGCCGACGATGACGCCTCCGGCTGTGTCGCCGTGCTGCAGCTGGCGCGCGCTCTGGCCTCTCAATCGCGGCCCAAAAGGACTGTGATCTTCGCCTTCTTCGGCAGCGAAGAAACCGGCGGACAGGGGAACCAGTATTTCCTGCAGCATCCCCCGGTGCCGCTGACGCAGATTATCGCCAACCTGGAATTCGAGATGATTGGCCGGCCTGACGCAGCCGTCAAACCCGGTGAACTATGGCTGACCGGTTTTGAGCGCAGCAATCTCGGTACGGAACTGGCCAGACATGGCGCACATCTGGTGAAGGACCCGCACCCCGCTGAAAATTTCTTTCAGCGTTCCGACAACTACTCCCTTGCGAAAAAGGGTGTCGTGGCCCACACGGTTTCCAGCTTCGGATTGCACGCGCAATACCACCGCCCCAGCGACGATCTCGGCCACGTGGACTTCAATCACATGGAACACGCCATCGAGTCGATGATGAAGCCGGTGCAATGGCTCGTCAATTCAGATTTCAAGCCGGAGTGGGCGGAGGGGAAGAAACCCTAGAAGAGATTGCCAAAATTGCCAAAATTGGTAATTGCCAAAATTGAACCCCGCGAAATCTCGCGGGGTTTTCATTTTTGCCGGCAGTACGGGGTTCAATTTTGGCAATTACCAATTTTGGCAATTTTGGCAATCTCGTTAGTTGGGCTTCTCTTTCTTCCCGCCCTTTAAAATCCGTTCATCGATGGGCTTGCGGCCGCGATAGCCCTCTTCGATTCCGTGCCAGTACTCGATCTTGTCCTCGCCCGCCTTCCAGCAAAGCAGCACGATCTCATCATCCACCACGCAGGGAAAATCCAGCAGTCCGATATCCAGGTCCTTGATCTGCACCCCGATGGCGTCGATCTCGGCCAGCACATCTTTGGCTTCCTGAAGGGCTTTGTCCCGCTCGGCCCTGCGCCGCATGACCTTCGGGACGTTCACGAAAAGTCCTCCGCTCAGCAGGATGCGATAGCGCAGGTCTTCCAGTTCCTTTTCCACCGTCTCAATGAGACGCTTGCCTTCCATGGCCTGCCTGATCAGCGATTTGAGGACCGGCAAAAGCGCCTGTGCTTCTTCGAGAGTAAAAGTCCTGGTCTTCGACATTGTATGTACTGCCTTCCGCTGGTTGTAATTGGCCCGCTATTCCGGTGTTCCGATTTCCCGATGACACAGGCTCATTAATAGCACATTCCGGCAAATCGCTGCACATTACCAGCGAAGTATTTATTGAATTTCCAGCATCCGGCCCAGCGCGACCCGGGCCCAGTGCTTTACATCGTCCTCAACCTGAATGCGATTCACGACCCGGCCTTCCTCCAGGTTTTCCAGGACCCAGGCCAGATGCTGAGGCGAAATCCTGAACATCGTGGTGCACAGACAGCCCGAATCGTCGAGCGTCATGACGTGTTTCCCCCGAAGCGCGGCCTCTTTCCCCATACGGTTGACCAGATGGATCTCCGTGCCTACGGCAAACCGGCTGCCCTCGGGCGATTCCTCGATGATTTTGATGAGCTTTTCCGTGGAGCCGATGGCATCGGCCTTTTGGCAGACTTCCAGCCTGCACTCCGGATGCACGATCACCCGAATATCCGGGTACTTTGCGCGGACATGGTCCACATGCTCGGGAAGAAAACGCTGGTGTACCGAGCAGTGCCCTTTCCACAGGATGACCCGGGCCTGTTTCAGCCTCTCCGGGGTAACGCCTCCGCCGATCATGTAAGGGTCCCACACCACGCACTCGCTCAGGGGAATACCCATGGCGAAAGCCGTGTTGCGCCCCAGGTGCTGGTCGGGCAGAAAGAGGATTTTCTCATTCCGCTCCAGCGCCCAGCGAAAGGCCCCGGCGGCATTCGACGAAGTGCAGACCAGCCCTCCGCGTTCGCCGCAAAAGGCCTTGATGGCCGCCGTGGAGTTCATATAAGTCAGCGGCGTAATTCCCCGCCCAGCGGAGTCGGTAACTCCGGCTTTGACGAGTTGTTTCCAGCACGCCTCCACCTGGCCGATCTCCGCCATATCCGCCATGGAGCAGCCCGCGTTGAGATCGGGCAGAATTACCTGCTGGCCAGGCTGCGCCAGAATATCGGCGCTCTCGGCCATAAAATGCACCCCGCAGAAGACAATGTATTTCGCGCTGGTGCGCGCCGCCTCTTCGGAAAGCCTGTAGGAATCGCCGCGAAAATCGGCGAAACGAATGACTTCATCCCGCTGATAGTGGTGGCCAAGAATCACCGTGCCCGTGCCCAGGCGCTGCCGGGACGCGGCTATTCTCTGGTCCATGGTGTGGTCAGGGAGAACGAGATAGTTATCGAGCGAGCAGCTTTCCGCCCGCTCCATCGCTGGAGCTGTCAGTACCGACATCGTATTGCCGCCTTCAGTCCCTGGACGCCTGTAGCGCCCGGAACGGAGATGTTGAAAGCATCCGCGCGCTCCAGTAAATCCACTGCGCCCTTTTTCGGCGCCCGACCTACGGGGTTGTTGAAGCTCGCGTCCTACCTGCTTGGATGCAACCGGTTCGGATTCGGCTCAGAATCTTTCCCTTCCCGAGGCCGATTGCAACCCGTTATTCTGCCATTGGGCTCTGCCATCATGCAAATCAAACTCAGTTCGCGACAGGGAAATCCGCTCCCAGACTCTGCGGATTCGTCGCTCGGTCGTGGAATGCCGTTACCTTCTCTTCGATCCTGCCATGCCGCTTTCGGACGGTTTGAGTAACACTTCGTTCAGTCTGACCGCATCGAATGAAACAAATTCGTCATTTTTGTATTCTGATTTCACGCGAATCGCAGCGTAAACAAGGCACTTCCAGCACTCTTAAAAATGTCTAATGAGAAATCCTAATGAGAAAGTTTAATGCAACCCATTCATGAATATTCTTGACAGAAATGCGGTTGCATCGCAAACTCAATGGCATGGTACGACGGATTCGTCATGAGTCCGGATTATGCCCAGGCTGACTCTCTGCCTAAAAGAAGTAAGTCCCGGCCACAACGGGGAGAAATCATGGATCGCACAGGAACCATGCTGTCTACTGAGACAGCCGAACGCAGAAAGTATGAGGATCGCGCCCTGAGGCACGAACTGCAACTGCCCCTGCGTTATCGGGTGGCAGGCCAGAAAGACTGGTCCACCGGCGAAACGCTGAACCTGAGCGAGTCGGGCCTGCTCTTTTCCTCGGACGATATTCTTGAGATCAATACCCGGGTGGAAATTACCTTTCAGACCGTGAGCGTGCCCATGCTGCAAAGCAGCACACGCAGCGCCGATGTCGTCCGCCGTGTTCTGAACAACTGGCCCGAAACCCGCCCGATCTTCGGAGTCAGATTCCGTACCTAGCCGAGATTTGAAAATTCAAATTTAAAATCTAAAATCTTTATCAGCCCGATTGCCTTTCTGAGCACACCGGCATTGACCCGTGCGCCTCGCCCGCTTCATAATCGAATCTCTGGCCCCCGCTGAATAAAATGTTGAATAACATGAGGAAATCAAATGCCTTCCCAAGACGATCCGAAACCCAAGGCCCCGTTCGAGAACCTGGGACGCAAGCTGGACCAGGGGATCGGACACGCTTCCCGCACTATCGAGCAGGAGAGCGAGAAAATGATCGCGTATCTGAACGACGAGGTAGTGCCGGCCATCCGCTCCAACTCCACCAAAGCCGTGCGCCTCGCCTCGGAAAAGCTCTCGAAGCTCGCCGAGTACATGGAAAAGCATGGCGAAAAGCCGGCGGACAAATAGCCATCGGCCTGGTCGCTCTGGTTCTCGCCGGATGCTCATCGCATAAGCCTGCGGCGTCGCGCGTGCCTCCGCCGCCCCCGCCGCAGCCCTCGGTCGGCTCGGACGAACCATCCCTGCCGCCCGCCGGAAGAAAGCCATCGACGGAACCGTCGCTGCCCCCGATTGAACCCTCTCCGCGCCGGACGGAAATCGACATTCCCCCTAATGCCCCGGTGCTCTATACCGAAACCGGTTTGGCCAGCTGGTACGGGCCGCATTACAACAAGCGACGCTCCTCCAACGGCGAAGTCTATGACATGGACGGCCTGACCGCCGCCCACCGCACTCTGCCTCTCAATTCCATCGCCCGGGTCACCAACGTGAAAACCGGAGAATCGGTCCTGCTGCGCATCACCGACCGGGGCCCCTTCGTGGGCGATCGTGTCATCGATCTGTCGAAGGCCGCCGCTCAGAAACTCGACGTCTACCGCCGGGGCACGGCCCTGGTGCGGATTGACGTAGTGCGGTCTCCATCGCCGATTCTCACCGGCGGAAAGTGGTCGGTACAGATAGGCCCGTTCAAGGAGCCTGAAGAAGCGGCCCGCCTGAAGGAAAAACTCCTGCGCCGCTACCACACCGCCAAAGTGCTGCAGTTCACCAGCCCCATTCAGGAAGTCTGGCTCCGCGTAAAAGTCGCCGACGACGATCGCCGGCGCGCCGAATCGGTCATGCAGGAAACCCAAACCGACGCGGGAATGTATCTGACGCGAATGGACTGAGAAAAAAGATTTTAAATTTGAAATTTTGAACTTGAAATTTAAAAACCTCGTTCTTCGGAATTCCCGTAAAGGGAAACCTGCGTGAGCAGGTTCTTGAATTTAAATTTCAAATTTGAAATTTTAAATTTAAAATCTTCTTCATGCCTGACTGTCTTTTCTGCAAGATTCTTGCCGGCAGGATTCCCGCGAAGAAAGTTTACGAAGATGAGCACACCTTCGCCTTCGAAGACATCAATCCGCAGGCTCCCACCCACGTGTTGATTATTCCCAGAAAGCACATTGTGGGACTCAAAGAGGCTGAAGACTCAGACGCCGAATCCCTGGGCCGCTGCCAGCTCGTAGCCGCCAAAATCGCCCGCGAACGCGGCATTGAGAACGGCTACCGAACGGTCTTTAACGTCGGTCCCGGCGCCGGCCAGTCGGTATTCCATCTTCATTTGCATCTGCTGGGAGGGAGAGCGCTGGGGTGGCCGCCGGGATAAATTTGGTAATTGCGTAATTGAAAAATCGGGTAATTGGAGAACTGTCGCCTCACAGCTCTTCAATTACCCGATTTTCAATTACGCAATTACCAAATTACACAATTACCAAATTCTAGGCCCTGTTGAAGTGATCCTCCGCCTCTTCGGTAGCGGCGTGCCGCCGCAGCAGGTTCGGCAGGTTCTGGGAGAAAGCCGAGCGCGGCATGACCGCGTCGCATCCCGCTTCCTGGGCCTTCAGCTTGAGATCGCCCTGCACATGTGACACGAATCCCAGAACGGAAGTGCTCTTCTTGAATTTTGCCTTGAGTTTGGCAATGATCGAGAGGGGCTTGGTGCTGGTGCTGTTCAGATCGACGATGATCAATGAAGGCTTCACGTCGGGATTTTCCTCGGCCCACACCAGGACTTCTTTTTCGCTCTTCACAAAATCCACTTTCACGTTCAGCTTGCGCCCGACTTCCTGGATTTTGGCGAGGAAAAAGAGATCGTCGACGAAAGCGAAGATCTTCGCGCCGGCGGTGTCGTCTTTGGTAACAACCGGATCGAGTTCGCCGCCCTGTCCGGTGCGGTAGCGGCCCTGAGGAGCGCCGTTGCCCTGGTTGCGGTAGCTGTGGTCCATGGGACCGACAAAGACAGGGGTGCGGCGGGGTCCGCGATTGTTCCGGTTATTGCGGTTGTTTCGTCCCTGTCCGCCGGAGCGGGACTGGTTTTGCTGCCCGTTTTGACCGCCTTGGCCACCTTGTGCCGGGTTGCTTCCGAAATTGCGCCTGCGACGCCGCGGCTTCCCACCACGGGAAGGATTGTGCGGCTGATTCATTCCATCGTTCATCTGGGTACCTGTGAGTTTGTGGTCGCCTGCGCAGGGTCCTGCCGCAGGGAAAAACCATTTTGTTGTATTTGCAAACTTCTCTTAATTGCGGCCTGGACGGCTGGTGCCGGCTGATTTATTTTCCTGTGAAATCTTCTTTTTACTGTCAGCGCTCAGTTTTCGCGCCGGATTTCCCGCGCAGAATGCGCGGCCTTTGAAGACCCTGTGATGTTATCACGAATGACCCATTAAGCAATCAAAAACTTTCAGCAATGCGAGCAGCCCGCCTCACAATGGGATTCCAGGATCAAAACCAGAAATCCTGAAACACGGAGGGAACGGAGGAAAAAACCGAGGAAACGAAGGAATTCTAATGATTCCCTGATAAATCAAAAATTGATTGGCGCCCGCGAGGACATTGAACTGACGAAAATATCTTCATATTTCCTCCGTTTCCTCGGTTTTTTCCTCCGTTCCCTCCGTGTTTCAGGATTTCTGGTTTTGATTTTGATCGAAGGGGATGAATGGTGGGCGCTATAGGATTCGAACTTGAGGCGTTTTGGCGGCGTCTGAGCCGCCAGCCGAAATCCCGAAGCCGTTCTTTGGCTGAGGGACCTAATGGTGGGCGCTATAGGATTCGAACCTATGACTTCCACCGTGTGAAGGTGGCACTCTACCGCTGAGTTAAGCGCCCTGACAGGCAAGGTCAGTATATTTTAGCAGATGCCTTTTTCGGGCCGCCTTTCCGTGATTTTCGGCTCCCGCAGGGGTACCCAAATCAGGCCGTTTTACAATACACTTCTTAATGTAAAGCTCGCCCGCGCACCCCCGTTTTGGCGCAACTTTTTGATTACCAAAGGGTTCTCTAGGGTGTGAGCAGCGTAGCCATAAAACCGGGGATGTTGATGCCCGCCTTCACGGGCGAGGGAGCGTCTATTTCGCACATGGCGGTCAGCCAGGCACAGGCACTGTACGAGTCGCTCACCGACGCGGAAGTCATGCTCCGCGCCGGCTGCGATGACACGGCTGCGTTCGAATACCTGGCCGTCAAGTTTCATCGCCCGATGATCGCGTTCATGTACCGCATGGTCCGCAACCAGGCCCTGGCCGAAGAACTTGCCCAGGAAGTTTTCCTGCGGGTTTACCGCTCGCGAAAGAGCTACGCCGCCGAAGCCAAGTTCACCACCTGGCTGTATCGCATCGCCACCAACCTGGCCGTGAACCACGCCCGCGACCATCAGGTCGAACGCAGCGGCAAGGTGGTCAGCATCGATGAGCCCGATGACGAGACCGGCGTCACACTCGACGTGGCCGATGGCACGCTGAACGCCGAGCAGCAGATTCTGCGCCGCGAGCGCATGGAAGCCATTAAGAAGCACGTCACCGCCCTGCCCGAAAAGCAGCGTGCCGCCGTGTTGATGCACAAGTATGACGGCATGGATTATCGCGAGATCGCCGCCGTGCTGAAGTTAAGCGAGTCCGCCACGAAGTCACTGCTGTTCCGCGCCTATGAAGCGCTGCGCGAACGGTTGAAGGAATTTGTATGAACTGCAAAGACGTAAAAGAAAACCTGATTGAGCTGGTCCCCGCCGGTTCGGAAAACGAACCCGCGGCCAACCCCGCTCTGCTGGCCCACGTAAAGGGATGCCAGGCCTGCGCCGACGAACTCCGTTCCCTGCGCGGCACCATGGCCCTGCTCGACGAATGGGAGGCCCCGGAGCCTTCCCCCTACTTTCTTAGCAAGCTGCAAGCCAACGTAAGGGCCGAAAGCGAACGCAAGCCTCAGGGATGGTTTGCCTGGCTGCGCCGCCCGGCCATGGCCGCATCGCTGGCCGCGGTGCTGCTTGTGGGCGGAGTTTCGATTCCGCTGCTTAGGCAGATGCGCGTCCAGGAACCGGTATCGGTTGCCGGCACCGCCGTGGGCGATCTCGAATCACTGGATCGCAATCACGATCTTCTGGTCAGTACCGACCTGCTCGATGAAATCAGCGGCGGCCCGTCCGACGATGTAAGCGACACCGAAATTTAGCGGTCGCATGATGCTTTAGCCGTCGCGTTATGCCGGAGGCAAAGAGACATGCGGTGCCGCGTTAATCCAGCGCCGGAGGCGCGAAATAACGTAGCCCAGCCCGGAAGGGCTGGGGGAGGCAGAGTAAGAAGATCGAGCCCCGGAGGGGCGGCAGAGGAATGTCTCCCTGAAAAAAGCTGCCGGGGGACACAAAAAATGACGAAATCCAAAATTCTCGGGCTCGTTCTGACAGCAACCCTGCTGCTCCCCGTCGCCATCGCACAGGGCGGAGGACAGGCGCGCCCACACCCCGGAAAAAACCCGCAGCAGCAACAGCAACGCCCGGCCGGCAAACCCGGCGACTGGATCAGAAACCATCAGGGCATGACGCCCGAGCAACAGCAAAAAGCCCTCGAAAACGACCCCGGTTTCAAGAATCTTCCACCGGCCCGCCAGGAAGCATTGCGCGAGCGCCTGCGTAAATTCAACAGTCTCGACCCCCAGCAGCGCGAGCGCGCCATGAAGCGCTGGGAGTTCTTCGAAACCCTCTCGCCCCAGCAGCGTGAACAACTGCGCCAGTCCAGCCAGGAGCTGAAAACCCTCCCCGAAGGCCGCCAGCTTATGGTGCATAAAGCCCTGAGGTCACTACGCCAGATGACTCCGGAAGGCCGCGAAGAAGTCTTCAAATCCGACCGTTTCCGCAATACCTTCTCCGGCCAGGAGCAGGGCATACTGAAACGTCTTTCCGCCTTCTCACCCCCGCCGGAAGAACCGGGGAGTGAGCCGGGAAGGTAGAGCTGATTTTGTAATTGGGTAATTTGGTAATTGGGTAATTTACCCCCATGCCTTTGCTTATCTGTGTTCCTCTGATTGCTTTCCGTGCGCTCCTTTTTCCGCTGGAGACACAGGGTCGAAATATCGATATTCCGCCCTCGATGAAGCCGCCAGGAACCTGGCGGTCCGAATAGAACCCATTTATTTTTGCTTTTCTCCGTGGCTCAGTGCCTCCGTGGTGCAAAGGTCTTGTCTTTTGGCTGCAGCGGCGTCGCGCTGCGGAGTTTTTTGCTTTTTACTCAGCATAAACAGAAATCTTTGATATTGTTCCGCTATGCGCACACCCTGGCTCCTCGTTCTTTTTCTCACCCTGACCGCTTCCGGAGCCTCCGATCAGTACCAGCATCCCGGCTCGCTCCATCTCGACAAAGAAGGCGAGCGCTGGACCCAGCGCACTCTTAAGCATCTTTCACTGGAACAGAAAGTCGGCCAGATGTTCATGGTGCGCGTGCTAACGCAGTTCATGAACGTCGAAAACCCTGAATACGAGAAGCTGCACAGCGAGATCAAACGGTTCCACCTCGGGGGCATCCTGATGACGATCCCCTCTGACGGACAGCTCCTGATGAAGACCGAACCTTACGAGACGGCCATGCTGGCCAACTCTCTCCAGAAAGCGGCCGATGTGCCGCTGATTGTGGGCGCGGACTTTGAACGCGGCCCCTCCATGCGGATGAACGGCGTCACGGCCTTCCCCCATGCCATGGCGTTCGGGGCGGCGGGCAAAGCCGATCTGGCCGAGCAATTCGGACGCATCGTGGCCCAGGAATCCCGGGCCGTGGGTGTGGAATGGAATTTCTTTCCCGTAGCCGATGTGAATTCCAACCCCGACAACCCCATCATCAATACCCGCGCGTTCGGTGAAGATCCCGCGCAGGTCTCCGTGCTTGTCGATGCCTACATCCAGGGCGCGCGTCACGAGGGCATGCTGACCACCGTCAAGCACTTCCCCGGCCACGGAGACACAGCCACCGACTCCCATCTGGGCCTGGCGGCCGTCAACCGCACCCGCGAGCAGATCGAGCAGATCGATCTCGCACCCTTTCGCGCCGCCATCCGATCCGGAGTGGACTCCGTGATGGTCGCCCACGTCAGCGTGCCGGCTCTCGAACCCAACCCCGCGAAAGTCGCCACCACCTCCTCCGCGATTGTCACCGGCGTGCTGAAGAATGAGATGGGCTTCAAAGGAATCGTCGCCACCGACGCCATGGAAATGGGCGCGCTCACCCGGCTCTATCCTCAGGGCGGGGCCGCGGCTTCCGGCCGCGCCGCCGTGGACGCGGTGAAAGCCGGCAACGACATGCTGCTTCTGCCTTCCGATCTGGAAGGCGCATACAACGGCCTGCTGCATGCCGTCCGCTCGGGAGAGATTTCCGAGAAACGCATCGATGAATCGGTGCTGAAGATCCTGCGCGCCAAGGCCATGACCGGCCTTCACAAAAGCCGGCTGGTCAGCCTTGACGCCATGTCGGCCAACATCGCCAGGCCGCAGAGCCTGCAGATCGCCCAGCGCGTGGCGGAATCGGCGGTGACCCTGGTCCGCGACAACGGGCAGGTACTGCCCCTGAAAAATCGCAGAACTTTTACCCAGACTCCTGCGTATGGAGCTATAGAGGCCGGACAAACAACCGCGTCTCTGGTTTGCATTATTTTCACCGATGACGTGCGCTCGGAAAGCGGGCGACAGCTGACCCGCGCTCTGCGCGCCAGGGTTTCGGATGTGCGCGTGCTGGTGATCGATCCGCGGATTGCCGCCGGCATGACCGCCGAGGTGGCAGCCGCAGTGGCAGCCGCCGACAAGGTGATCGCCGCAGTCTACATCGTTCCATCGGCAGGCAAAGCCGTTGTGAAAGAGAACGGTGAAGCCACCAACACCGTGGCGATGGAGAAGACGCCTTCGACGCTGCTGCAGATGGTCCTGGACATGGCGCCGGCGAAAACAATGTTGCTGGCTTTCGGCTCGCCGTATATTGCAACGAACTATCCGCGGCTTGAAAATTATGTGTGCGCCTATTCCGACGTGCCCATGATGGAAGCCGCCGTGGTTCGCGCCCTGTTCGGGGAAATCCCCTTCCAGGGACGGCTCCCGATCACCATTCCGGGTTTCGCTGAACGCGGAACGGGAATACAGAAGGCCGCTGTTGCCACCAGGATGAATCGCGGCCTCGGAAGATCGGCGAAGCGCGTGGGATGGATGCCCCGTTCTTCGCGTTCTTTGCGAAGGTGACGCGATGCTCTCTGATTCGCTGATTCGATTGGCTGGCACTCTTAAAGGAGTTCTTATGAAATCAAAATACCTGATTCTGGCCGCCGGATTTCTGACCGTGCTTTCGCTTTCCGGCTGTACCGTTCGCTCTAACAAAGATTCCGCCGGCAGGGAAAAAGATGTCGATATCAAGACCCCCTTCGGATCCCTGAGCGTTAAAAAAGGCGGCACCGACATCAAAGACACCGGACTGCCGCCTTATCCGGGCGCGCGCCCCCGCAAAGACGACGAGCATGGAGACAGCAACGCCAACGTCAATATCTCCAGTTCGCTCTTCGGCCTGAAAGTGGTGGCCACTAAGTTCGACTCCGATGACTCGCCCGACAAGGTTCTCGGCTTTTACCAGAAGAGTCTGGGGAAATTCGGTAACGTCATTCAGTGCAACGGCGGCATGGATATCAACTTTCAGCACCACGACAAAGACGATCCCGTCACCTGCGACGGTTCCGGAGGCGAATTCCAAAAGGCCCTCAAGGCCGGGACCCAGAACAACCAGCACATCGTCGCCGTCCGCTCTTCAGGCAGCGGTTCGACCTTTGCGGTGGTCTACGTGCG
>WNFD01008873.1_pt1 | contig 14006 bp, 14 predicted proteins | sample 5400491 | NCBI WGS metagenome assembly WNFD01 (sample SAMN13153343, study PRJNA577476) | soil metagenome | isolation source: 120 cm saprolite under Douglas fir tree site 2 hole 2 replicate 2 | place: USA:California | collected 2015-04-18
GAATCGTTGTAAGACAGCCTGAGGAAGGAGTGACACTCCGTCAAGTACATCATACGAGGGATGTGAGCTGCTCCCCCGCGGGAATCGAGCATGGAGATGTCGGCGATGATTATATCTGGCAATGGATCCTTGATATGGAACAGAATGTTCTCCGGTCTATCCAAACGACCATTCGTCACGTTCAAAGATCTCAGGTAGTGTGGTGCAGCATGCCTGAGATCCCAGCAGACGACGACGTTGTCATATTCATGCCATACAATACGGGACTGCAAAGATAGATGGTCGCCTCGCGGGTGACAGTCTAATGTGGGTGAATAACGATGACGCACCGAACCAACCCAACGATATCCAGCTCTACGTGGTGGCGACGCCAGATGAAGGGAGTGTGATGGATGAAACTAAACTGTGAAAGTACTGTGAAAACATCGGAGCCCGGGTCCCGGCCCGGACCTTGTTCCCGACACACTCACAGCAGTCAGCCAACTGTCAGCCACCTCCCGCGTCGCATCCATAGTACCGTAGGCCCGGGCACAGTTCCTATCTTAGTCACGCTTTCTCTCATCTCCCTCTTATTAACTCACGCGCGGCACCCGCCATGCTACGGGACAAAATAATAGTGGGCACGCGAAGTTGGGATTCGCAGGGGCCCTGCGTCTAGACCCACGCGCCCTCGACCCTCTTCGACGTCACACGTGAAGTCCGCCAACCACAGCGACAACTACGGCACCCAGTAGAAGGACTGGAAGTGGCAGCAGCCATGGCCGAGACCCGAGGTGGCTGAGCGTGAGCATTTGGAGGCGAGGTATGAGGAGCAGCTGGTGGTGCTGCGCTCTACGAGATCCCGCTGTTGTGGTGGGACCTGGCATATCTCGCGCTACCATACTATGTAGTACAGTGCGATGTAGTTCTAAGGAAGTTGGGAAAACAACGCGATGCTGGGCGATTTCGCTATGCCAACGCGGAAAGACGACTGACTCTTTCCTTATAAGAGCCTCCAAGTTGTCGCATGCATGAGGGAGGAACGGGACGAGTGCCACGTGTATGCGCCGTTGACCGCAGTATGCAAGTACTGCGAGAGGGAGGCCATCGGCCAAGATCCAGTAGCACACGACTTCGTGCTGGGGGTTCTTGCACGGGCTTTTTAAGATGCGTTTGATAAACGCCGGTCATGGGGTGGGCTTTTAGGAACTCCGGCAGACGCGCGAGTATGACGAATGTAAGGTCTTCAAACGAAAAAAGAGGTTAGGTGGGATAGGATGGGGCAGCGAATATTGGCCATGCATGGCCGTCCTCGCCCCCCTGTCAACTTCCTGTTCACCTCGATATCTCGTCGGGCCAACGTTTTGAGAAAGATCCAACATGACTCGGAACTCAATTAGTTCCGCCTTCTGCATCCACGCGTGTTTCGTTCACGTTTCCGTGGCTAGGGGTGGTTCGAACTGAGAANAGAAGAAATGAAAGGGTATCCACTGGCCTAAAGGTGGGCTGCCACTGGCAGTGGGATGACAGGAGCAGAATCAGACCTGGAAATGCTCCCAACTTGAATGAGTCAACGAACTGTTAAGGACTACATGTGGATGTCACGGTGGTGGCTGGTGGTGACGCGGGGACTCGGACGCGTCGCGCGCTGCTGTCGCTTACAGCGACCCGTACAGTTCGATGTCCTTTTAGGGGGAGAACGTTCTCAGCCACGCAACACACGGGAAGTGGGGTACAAAGATATACCTTCTGATACCAACTTCAGCTGTCGAATCTACATTATCTCCACTCAAGCCTGGCCAGACCCTCGCATACGACTAGCCACCGACTTCCATCCACGGTCGCGTTCAAGTTCGAAAAAGTAGATCACCACTATCTCATACCGTTTCCCCATATCACACGTAGACGACACTGTCTCAAGGTGTGGACGATACAAAGGAGACTGCTCTGCTGTATCCTCAGGTTGGTTCTTCACTCCGACTATCACCTCTGACAAATACGTCTAAAGTCGCTCCTTAGCTCTTTTACGAAAGGACCTAGGATTCAAGGCGACCAAAAGTGAGAAAAGGTGGTTCACATCGACGAAAAGGGATGTGTGTCGAAGAGCAACGAGGTGAGTGATAACCCACAAGTACCTCCTGGACGATTACAGAACTGGGAAATACAGACCAACCATACCCACGGGTGACTATTGACGTGCTTCCCGGCTATGTCCTCCTAGAAATATTTAATTTCTATCTGGACGAAGCTCAACGTCGTCTCTCTAATGGCTCACCACCTGAAGATGCATGGCATACGCTCGTCCACGTGTGCCAAAGATGGCGATGTATTGTGTTTGCTTCACCACGTCGCTTGGATCTGCAACTTCTTTGCACAAATAAAAGACCAGTGAAGAAGGCGCTGGGCGTCTGGCCGGCATTGCCCATTGTCATACAGTCCTATAACAGAAGGTCACGACTACCGGGTGTTACGAACATCATCGCCGCGCTCAAGCAGCACAATCGAGTGTGTAAAATTTACATCAAACGCGTTCCGACTTCGCTGTTGAAAAAAATCGCTGCGATGACGGAACCATTCCCGGCGCTGACAACTCTACACCTTTGGTCAGGAGATGAAGATGCGCCGGTCCTTCCAGAGTCATTCCTGGGTGGATCTGCTCCACGTCTGCAAGATATCGAGCTGTTTAACGTCGCATTTCCAGCATTAGGGAAGCTACTCTTATCCACCCGTGACCTTGTCGATCTCGCTCTTTACGATGTTCCTTATTCCGGATACATTTCACCCGAGGTGCTGGTCACTGCCCTGTCCGGGTTGACCAGGCTCCAGACACTTTTCCTTGCATTCCGATCCCCTCGTTCCTGGGCTGACAGAACGAGCCGACGTCCACCTCCCCTCACACGCATTGTTCTTCCCGCTCTCACCGAGTTTTACTTTGAAACTGATAGCGATTACTTGGAGGATATCGTGTCCCACGTCGATGCCCCTCTACTTGATCGGGTTGAGATAGTGTTCTTCACTCAATTGCTATTCGACACTCCACTATTACCACACTTCATCAGCCGCACAGAAACATTCAAGGCACCCCATCGAGCAGCCATAGACTTTTCCTTTCCCCACGTCCATTTCAAGCTTTTTCGGCGAGAGGAGACGATTGATCACATGGTGCTACTGTTGGGAATCTCATGCGAAGACTGGGATGGGCCCGGGCAGCTTTCATCTCTGGCGCAGGTCTGTAACTCGGCATTGCTTCCCCTTCCAACTTTAGAATCCCTTGGATTCCACGAGCGACTACATGCCTCATTAGGATTGCAAGACGACATCGAGAACACCCAGTGGCTGGAATTTTTACACCTGTTCACCTCTGTGAAGGATCTGGAACTATCCGGGAACTCAATTCAATTCATCGCGCCCGCTCTGGGGGAGCTCACCGGGGAACGAGTAACAGGAGTGTTACCCGCGCTACAAAGTCTCACCCTAACTGGGCCGCAGCCATCGGGACCCATCGACTGGCAGGAAGCCATTGGACAGTTCATTACTACGCGACAGCTCTCTGGTCGCCCTGTGACTGTCCACCACGTAGCAGATCCATAGGCAGATTGGTGATCGATTACTGCTCTCTGCTTTCTATATTATAATCTTCGTGTTATCTACTTATCACCTGCCATCTCCCATACCCCTCTGCTTCGACTTCTGGGTCCTGGTATACTTTGTCTACCATCCTTCTATGATATCTTGAACTCCAGTATCAACTGTGGCACTGTAAAGCGTACCTCGGAGCCACGCGCGGAGCAAGCTCTCCGGAAGGAACGCATACACACGCTTATCTTATCGTTAGATTCCCTTATATCCGAACAAGCCTCCTCCATTCCTTGACCACGCGCTCGGCCTGCGTCGGGCACCGCTTCTGTTCACCTTCCCGTCCCTTGGTTCATCCTTGTATTCTAAACTTACATTTTTACTGTACCATCTTGTCCTCCCCTTACCCAGACTCCTCTATTTAGTTCGTAGATTTCACTCTCGCTTCCTCCTTGTTTCATCGATCATCGCCGCATGGGCTAGACCACCGGCTTTCTCCTTCGCGTTTCAAGTTCATCTCTTGCCTTCTCCCCTCTAATCACTTCCGCCTAGCAACCACCTGCGCATGAAGGGACTCTCGATTATCGTAGAAAATTAGCTAGCTACAATTTTCCCTCTTTTCGCTGCTCATTTTTTCTGGTCATTTTCGTTCGCGTGGGTTTCGACTTCGACAACGCAACACTGCTGTCCGCACGAAGCCTCCCTCGCTTAACCCCTTATCGCTTCGTCAACTTTTTTTGGAATCCGCATTATCTCTTCGTCATCGGCTCATATCTCATTAATCTCTCGCTCTCGATTTTCCGTTCTCTCCTCCGGTCTCTGGTCTTGGCTTCCACTTGGGTAACACGCCTCTCACATAACGCAGCCTACATCTACAGTATCCAGCGTACAAGTAGCAAGGCAGTAATTTCGACGATTCTATGAAATGCGGTGTCGTGTCGAATTTGCAATAGATATAGGTCTTAGAACTCGCTGATCACGTTGCGCCAGCGCGTGGGCGGGTGAGGGTTTTCGCTCGAGCCGTAGAGGTCGTGTTCGGTCACCGGGCGCGAAAGTCGTGAACTGAAAATGTGCAAGCGCTCGTTCTGCAGTGTTGATTGCATGCGGAGGAAGGAAGCTGTCGGACCAAGTCCTTCCGGTATTGGTCATGGAAGTTGATCTTTGCCGCGGCCCCTCTCCTCTGCCGGACACGTTCCTTGTATCGCTAGACCGGAAGGAGGTATGTCCACAGAATGTGTAATTAGCATTCAGTTGTACGTGAATAGGTGTCGGTGTCTAACTGGGGCCCGGGCCGGTGGTGCCGCGTGCGGCAGGATTCCACATCCCACGTGGCACACCTCTGGGGGATGACATGACCATGTAACTGGCACGCGCTGCCACAGTCGGTGGAGTTTCAGGGGGAGCGAGGATTGGAGCGCGATGCGCGACGCATGCGCTGACGCACCCGGATGCACGGGCCGGCGGTGGCCGCCGTACTCCACATTTTACATCGCAGATTGTCTATGCGATTCCGCCGGAGAGCCTCGCGGTACTCCACAATTTTTTGCACTCGCCCCTTTGGGGCTGCTTTCGTGCTTCGGTCTCTTGAATATGGTATGATCTTGATTTTTTATTTTTTCGTTTAATTCTTTAAAGCAGATAAAATGTATGGCCACACACAAGTGCGCCGAGTCCGAACCGCGAGTAGCACCGACCCCTTTTGCTAGGCCTCGCAAGTACGATACATTCTTCGTGTTCTTAACTCCTACATTACTCTTATCTCCCCCCTCTCCTTGTTCTACATACGAAAACTACGGACTATTACTTTAGAGTTTCGGACTTAAGGACTCTTACTTGCCTTGAACCCCTATAGTTAGTCGCTAGTAGAAAATGTATTTAATCTGCTTGTAGCACAGAATGTAGCGTCGTGTTCTGTCCTTCCAACAACCCGTGCGCCCTCTCAACGTGAGTTTTTTTCCACCTCGCGTCCACCTTGTCTCGTCGTCGCCTTCATCGCTTGCCCTCGCCTTCATCTCGCGTCTTGCGGTTACCTCGGCCTCGGCCTCGCTCCACTCCACTCGTCGGCTCCGCCCTATCCTTTCACCAACAATGCCATGTCGTTTTCGATCTGGACAACGTGGATGGGCCAATGGTGCAACAAGCGTGCATTTCCAAGCAGCGAACAGGGAGAGGCAGATCTCGAGAAAGAGAGACCGAGGAGCGAGGTGGTATACGGTAATGAGCGAAACGGGAGCGGCGACACTGCAGGGCAAGCGAGGGCGTCTTTTGCGATTCAAACTGATCCTGATACTACTGCGACACATCTCTCCGAGATGCACAACACCACAACTAACTGAAGGCTACCGCCCATTAGCTTCAAGTTACTGCCACTGTAGAATCATACCCCCAGTGAGCAGTTTTTTTTTGCCTGTTATGCCACGCTTTTCGCTGAACGAATGGTTGATCGCTACCGTGACTGGGTCTCGTTGAACAGCCACCTATTTGCACTTTCATTTAACAGGAATGATGATGTACTCATCGGACAGGAATACACAAAAGGGACATGGCTGTTCTCCTGTACGTTGCGATGCGTTGCCAGTGTAGGGCGCGGTAAAGCGCGGTGATGCGATGTAGGGCACTGTCGCAAGTGGTGTCGGCGGGACTATTGTAGTGCCGGATCGGATTGCCGGATCTAACCCTGACATTGCAAAAACACCGTTTCGTTATCTGGACATCTTTCGGAGCTGTGTTACAGTTTCCAAATACATACATGGAGGGAAGGGACTCGGATACGATCGTTGAAGCGGGCAGCGGGCCACATTACCCGCCGCGTCATGAATAATGAGCAAAGATAATTAAAGCGGAAAATAATTATAGTCCATTGATTGAAGACTCGTTCAGAAAAACATATAAAAATTACTATGATATTTACATAGAGCACTACTATGTGCTATGTATTCAAAGACGATTTTATGTGCCATATTCACTTCAGTTTTCAATTGATCACTCCAGGTAAACCTTGCTTATCTCATCGGCCCTGAGTCGGCTTCCAGAGTTTTGGTGCTGCTATTTCAGATTGCTGGCAATTGGCTTACTAATACAGTTTTGACCTCGACCACTCCAACTGAAAGTCTTGAGCGCGCGCGCTGCTATTACAGCTTGTGCCTCATTTGTTTGGCTGCGCAGCAACAACATGACTCAGAGGGCTGTGCAGAGACACGTGTGCATACGAGGGATTAAGGGGACGGATAAATTCAAGGGCGACCGCTCTATTCCCTACGATTTAATCACCCTTGACAAGTACGTCTCAAGCCACTCCCTTGTTTTGTTACTGAAAGACCTAACTTATACATCACTAGTCCCTGTTACTGCCTGCTCGTAAGACGAAACTCCGGTGTCATCGCCAAATATCAGCTCTTCGCCAAAGCTTTCTGTCAGGCATTTAAACATGGAAATGCAGGTTGCACATCGAGGGAACCAATTGTGTGTTGAAGAGCATCGAGGTGAGTGACAATCCGCAGGTTTGTCTTAGACGATTACTGAGTTGGGAAGTACAGGACAGCTCCATCCAAGAGCGACCATCGACACACTTCCTGATGACGTCTTTCTCGAAATCTTCTACGTCTATTTGGAACTTGAAGAGGCTCCATATCATCTTCCTAGGATGGGAAATTTTGGTGAAGACGATTGGCATACGCTCGTACACGTTTGCCGAAGGTGGCGAGGTCTGGTGTTTGCTTGGTCGCGACACTTCAATCTGCGGCTGTTCTGCACAAACACAAGACCGGTGGAGACGATGCTGGATATCTGGCCAGCGCTGCCCATCGTCGTAAATGCCTGCGTTACAGACCTTCAAAATTCAGATGCGACCACTAACAACATTATGGGCGCGTTGGAGCAGCCCGATCGTGTCCGTGAAATCAAGATCTCTCAAATTCCAAATTCGCTGTTGAGAAGCTTCGTAGCATTGGAGAAACCATTCCCTTCGCTGACATCTCTAGTACTCCACTCAAATGAGGAAAACACGCCAGCTCTTCCTGATTCATTCTTGGGTGGGTCTGCCCCACGCCTGCAATCACTCTGGTTGGGCGCCATTCCATTTCCGGCATTGCCGAACCTACTTTTGTCTACCAGTGACCTCGTCTTTCTTCAACTTTGGGACATTCCTCACTCCGGGTACATTTCGTCCGACGCGATGGTCACCAGCCTGTCCACGTTAACAAGGCTCCAAAACCTTTCCCTTGCGTTCCAGTCCCCTCGACTATGGGCCGACCCAGTAAGCCGACTTGTGCCTCTGCCCGCACGCGTTGTCCTTCCCGCTCTTGCCTTGTTTAGATACAAAGGTGATAGTGAGTACTTGGAGGACTTCTTGGCCAGAGTGGATACACCCCTACTCGACAACATCACGATAAGTCTCTCCACTCAACTAACATTGAACACCCCACTACTCCGCCACTTCATCAGTCGCACAGAAACATTCAATGCAACCTATCGAGCAGAGGTACTCTTTTCCAAGCACAGAGTCAACATCAACCTTTTTCGGCAAGATGGGGCGGCCGATCGCCAAGTGCTAGAGTTGGAAATCGTATCGGACTGGCTGCCTTTGTCTCCGACGCAGGTCTGTAGCTCATTCCTGCCCCCCCTCCCCACTTTGGAACACCTCAGCATCTCCAAAGATGACTATTATCTACCACAATGGCCAGGCAATCATTATATTGAGAGCACCCAATGGCTAGAACTTTTACACCAGTTCCTGTCTGTGAAGGACCTGATCCTATCCGAGAGTTTGGCTCGCCTTGTCGCACCCGCCCTGCAGGAACTCCCTTGGGAAAGGGTAATAGAAGTGTTACCCGGGCTGCAAAATCTCTACTTGCGCGGACCACCGCCACCGCCATCGGGACTTATCCGGGAAGCCATTGGGCTGTTCATCGCCGCACGACAGCTCTCTGGCCGCCCTGTAGCTGTCTATTACGGCGACTGGATAAGTATGAAGTACGTCGATCGGGAAGTTGCTGATCGATAACCGGTCTATGCTTTTAATTCCATCCGATCCGAGTCGATGTTTCGTGTTATCTACTTATTATATCTCTCACGCTGTTGTTCGACTCCTGAGCGCTGAGCCATTTACTATACATTTGTTTACCTTGATCTCATCTCCTTGTATGTTGAACCTAGTAATATATAGGAGGTAACTTTTCATCTTCAAAGGGCGGGGGTTTGGTATCTTGAGAGAATTTCATTTCTCGGACTAGTTAAGGACTTGTAATGACCACAGATACACGGGAAGCACGAATACGGATGTACCTTATGTACCGTACAATCAAACCGAAGCGAGCGAGAATGGAAAGAAGAACGAAAGGCCACCATCGGGACGGCGATGGGCCGCGGCATCATCTCAACTGCCATGTGCTGCTACACGAGGTCTCGGGCATCCGGACAGTATCACCCGCGGCATGCATACCTCTACTTCTCGTCCTCCTGTACGTGCCTCTCAGCCTCCGCATGGGCATCGAAGTTGGCGATGACGATATCTGACAATGGGTTCTCAGTACGGAAGAGGATATCCTCCGGTCGCTCCAAATGCCTATTGTGAGGTGAAGAAAAGGAGAGGGGGGGGCGTAGTTGAATCCCGGTGGACAATATCATCGCGCAGATACTTCACGCGGGGCAACACGGAGCTGGGAAAAGAAGCAGCAACCGCTCGTTTTCAGTATCCCACGTAGGATGGAGATCTATCTATCAGAGACCGAAAAATGACCGAACGTACCGAGGCACCACGAGGCATCTCGCTCCAGGAAGTGGCCGCGCTACCTCATGCATGCGCTTGAAGAGCTCTCCGCCGATGGCCCAGCGACGGGCTCGTAAACGAGATAGTACTTTGTCCGTGACTCAACCACTCGTAAAATCTGACCTAAGGAGAAGAAAAACGTTAGGCGACAAACGATGACACGCATACGTGCATGCGTCATGAGGAAGGGGAGGTGGAGGCAGGGAAGGGGGGGAGTGATGGAAGAGAAATGGGGCGTACGATGTTGGAATGGTTGAGGCCCCGAGGACCTGCATCTCGCGCCACACGCTCACCTCCTTCCTCTTGACCTTCCTGTTCGGAATAGCGTTCGGCGCGACGTCCGCTTGTGACAGCGGCCGTGGAGGACGCCGCAGTGGGCAGAGGAAGAGGAGGAAAGCGGACGAAATGGTGGTGGTGCGGTTGACAAGGTTCTGCTGCTCTGGTGGGACGTGTCATGTCGCACGCTACCATACAGTACGATATTGTCGTGGAGTAAGACGTCCCCGACAGGACGATGTTGACGGTTGGAAATAACGCGATGCTTCGCGGTTTCGCAGGGCCGACACGGAAGCACGAGTGATTCCTTACACCGTGACGAGCTTGCTTTACGCGTGCGCGTGCGCTCCCCGTTGCAAGCACTGCAAGGGGGATGACATTGAACCTGGAGCGCGATTTCAAGCTCGGAATCCCCGCAGGGGTTTTTGAAGATGCATTTGAAGAGTCACCGATCACGGCCAGCACTCGTTTATTATTGCCTGTGAGCTCAATGTCGCTAATTGTGCCTTGTCTGACTCTAACGCACGGGTGAGGACGAATAATGTAAGTTCTTAAAACCGAGAAAAAGGGTTAGTGGGGATAGGCCGAAAGCAGCAAATATTGGCACGCACTGCCGCCTCGTCCTCCTCCCAAATCCGTGTCCCTGTTCAGCTCAATATCCTGTCATGCCGCGGGTATGATCAATTTGAAGAGAACGGCTGGGCTGTGGGACGATATGTACCCTCACAGGAGGGAATTCAAATAAGTCCGCGTTTAGTGTGGGATGTCGGTCGTGTTTCCGTTGGTGTGAGGCATGGGTAGGAAAGGATGTTTACCCAAGGCGGGTGGGGATCATGGTAAGAGGGAGAGCGAATCGAAATTCAGGGTCTTACGGCAGGGATTTACAAATACATATATCGACCCGGATGGCTTTCCTTGGAACACGACCTCATACAAAGCCGACCGCTCATTCTTCCAGTCTCCAGGTTTATTTCTGCTAAGGTTATCACCTCTGACAAGGTACGTCTAGAGCCACTTAGTACATCTGTTGAGAAGGGACCTGACTCCGACATGTCGCTCCCGAGACTGTATTTAGGCCTGCTTGAAACGCCAAACCTATCTCCGACCATTCATCCTACACAATATCCCTAATACCTACTTCCAAGGCCTCAAATACGCGAAAGGGCGTTCCACGTCAACGAAAAGGTTAGGCGTTGAAGAGAATCGAGGTGAGTGTTAACCTGTCGAATCCTCCTGGACGATTACAAAGTTAGGCGGTATAGGCCAGCCTGAGCTCTACCCACAGGTGACTATTGGCGCGTTCCCCGACGATGTCCTCCTAGAAATATTTGACTTGTATCTGAATAAAGCTCATGACTATGCATGGCATACGCTGGTCCACGTGTGCCGACGATGGCGGGTTATCGTGTTTGCTTTACCGAGACGCCTGAGTCTGCAGCTTTTCTGTAGTTAAAGAAAACAAGTGACGAAGAAGCTCGACATCTGGCCAGCGTTGCCTATCGTCATATCTGTCACGACCACAGGGACGCGCCCGCGGGGTATGGCCAGATCTCGCGTTACTCGCACTCAAGAGCTCGGAGTCCTTGCAATGGTTTTTGAAGCCATGCCTGAGCACGGGGAGCGCTGTGGTATCATCGGCTGCGAGCTCAAGGCCATTCATAGTAGGACTCTGGTGGATGTGCGAGGACAACGAATGTAAGACCTTTAAGACAAAAGAAGAGGTTAGGGGAATGGGGCGAGAGCAGCAAATGTTGACCATCACCGCCGCGGCCGTCCTCCTGTTAACTTCCTGTTCATCTCCATACCCCATCGGGCCACCGGTCTGATAAATTAGAAGAGAGGATGGCGGCGGGATGATATGTAGCCTCACAGGAGCATATACTCCCACCGCAGTGTGAACCCAACTAATTCTGCATTCAGCGTCGGGGCCGCGTGGTGGTAGTCGTATCACGGTTTCCGTTGGTGATAAGCGTAGATCGAAATTTTCAGAATAATAAAAGGGTATCTCGCTGAAGCCTGGCGAAGATGGTGAGCCTGGGTACGGAACCTCACCCTGCTTTTACTGCGACGAGTCGACGGCAAGGCAAATCAATGCTTGTTGTCGCATTGACGCTCATCGCAGAGTCGTGCATGGGGCCCTTCAAGTTAGGGAGGAAATCCAGTTGTCCAAGGTCGTTGCCGGAGGTGTTTGCCGCCGCCGACGGTGTGAACAACAGCTCATCCCCATCTTCGTGATTTCTCTTCACAGCGTCACGAAAGATGGACAGGTACTTTATGGGGCTTTGGTGTGGGGCTGTGCGGAATACACGGTGCACTGCCATTGTGACACGTGTACAACACGACCTCAAGGCGTGGATGGTATTATTATAAGGCAACCGCTCTATGTATCCTCCTTGTCTTCAAGTTGATTCTACTGTGATTATTACCTCTGACAAGTACGTGTAAAGTCACTCGAAGGCCCCAGCTCTGTTGTGAAAGGACCTGACTTGTTACTCACTAGTCACTGTTCTGCCTGCTCGAAACTCGAAATCCCAGCGCTACTGCCAAATATCCGTCCCTTATCACTAATGCTGGTTGTCAACAGTTCCGATGGGAGGGAGCATGTTTCATGTCGATGGGAGTTGTTCTCGATCAAAGTTGGTCGAGGTGAGTGATAATCATCCGCAGGTTCCTCTTGGATGATTACTGAGTTGAGTGGTACAGTCTTGAGCATCAACATACTCCCCGACGATGTCCTTCTAGAAATATTCGACCACTATGTGATCCTACGTCCAACTTCTCCGAGTCACAAACAATATATTGATGCATGGCACACGCTAGTCCACGTGTGTCAACGATGGCGCTACGTTGTGTTTGATTCACCCCATCGCCTGGATCTGCGGCTTCTTTGCACATATAAGACACCGGTCACGAATATGCTGGATATTTGGCCAGCATTGCCCATTTATATATATGTCGTCGACGAAACATCGTCACTGCCTGATGTGACTAACATCATTTCCGCGCTCCAGCAGCACAATCGTGTGTGTACAATCAAAATCTGGGGTGTCCCAAATTCACTATTGAAAGAATTCGCGGCAATGCAGGAGCCATTCCCGGTGCTGACGGAACTGGAACTTCGGTCGAATGACAAAAATGCCCCGGTCCTTCCCGATTCGTTCTTGGGTGGATCCCTTCGTCTGCGATGGCTCGTCTTGGATGGCATTCCACTCCCGGGATTACCGAAGCTACTTTTATCCACCCACGACCTTTTCCTTCTTCGCCTTTGGGATATTCCTCGTTCCGGATACATTTCACCCGAGGCGATGGTCACTGCCCTGTCCACCTTGACAAGCCTCGAATCACTTGTTCTTGAATTCCGGTCCCCTCGATCTCAGGCGGACAGAGCAAGCCGACTTCCGCCTCCCCTCACACGCGTTGCCCTCCCCGCTCTCACCTCACTCATGTTCAAAGGGGATAGCGAGTACTTGGAGGACATCGTGTCCCGACTCGAAGCTCCTCTACTCGGCAACACCGAGATAACCTTCTTCAACCAACTCATTTTCGACACTCCACAGCTTCGCCACTTCATCAGTCGCACAGAAATAGTCAGGGAATCCCATCAAGCATACATATCATGTGACACAGACACCGTACTATTCAGCCTTTATCCGCAAGAGGGGACGGAAGATGAAGAGGTAAAGTTGTCGATCTCATGCAAACCGTTGGATTGGCAGATTTCCTCACTTGCGCAGGTCTGCAGCTCATCTTTTCCTCCCCTTCCCACGTTGGAACACCTCGACATCGTCATCGAAACTGATCCAAATTCGCCACTAGAATGGCAGGATGACATGGAGGACACCCAATGGCTGGAACTTTTACGCCCGTTCACCTCTGTTAAGGATTTGGACCTATCCGAGGCTTCGGTTCCATTCGTTGCACCTGCTCTGCAAGGACTCTCCAGGGAAAGAGTAACAGAGGTGTTACCCGCGCTACAACATCTTTCCTTGACAGGGCCACAGCCATCGGGACCTGTCAAGGAAGCGATTGGGAAGTTCATTGCCGCACGACAGCTCGCTGGTTGCCCTGTAACTGTACACCATCGGGACCGTGCCAGCAACGATGAACTCGTCTCGGACTCGGAAGGTGAAGACTCGGACTCGGAAGTTGAAGACTCGGACTCGGAACTGGAGTAGAAGCGTTGGAAGGTCGGTGATCGATAAGTGCTCTCTCCTTTCCATTCGATCCACATTTCGTGTTGTCTATTTATCCCCTGCCGTTTTCCGTTACCCCCAATTCGCTCGACGCCTGTGGAACCGGCTACTGTACTCTGGTCTACCGTCACCGTATAGCTTATCTCGTTGTATGATATCTTGAACCCATTATGCATTATGCATTATGGACTCTGACATCTCGATGATCTCGTGTA
>WNFD01020459.1_pt1 | contig 14005 bp, 14 predicted proteins | sample 5400491 | NCBI WGS metagenome assembly WNFD01 (sample SAMN13153343, study PRJNA577476) | soil metagenome | isolation source: 120 cm saprolite under Douglas fir tree site 2 hole 2 replicate 2 | place: USA:California | collected 2015-04-18
TGGCGTCCGGCATCGGCGCCGACCTCGATCGGGTGCCGCTTCCCGCCCACGCCTTCTGGTTCGGCGAGGACCAGGCACGTTACGTCGTCACCGTCGAGGCGGGCATGGCCGACGCCACCATGGCGCGCGCCCGCGCGGCTGGCGTCCCGGCGCGGCAACTCGGATTCACCGGCGGCGATGCATTGACGCTGCAGGAGGAGCGCCCCATTCTGGTCGCAAAGCTGCGCGAGCGCTTCGAGGGCTGGCTGCCCGCGTATATGGCGGGGGCGGATGCCTGAGGCTGGAAGCTTGCGGTCGGCGCGTTTCTGCAACGCACGCCTCGCTGGAAACCGCAGCAGGAGCTTTGCCATGGCGATGGACTCAAACGAGATCGAACGGTTGATCAAGGCGCGCATTCCGGACGCCGAGGTGACGATTCGCGATCTCGCCGGCGACGGCGATCACTACGCCGCCACGGTGCTGGCCGAATCGTTCCGCGGCAAGTCGCGGGTGCAGCAGCACCAGATCGTCTACGAGGCGCTCAAGGCCGAAATGGGCGGCAAGCTGCACGCGCTCGCCCTGCAGACCGGCACCCCGGAGCACTGAAAAGTGACGGCAGGGGCGCGCTTTGCCCTTGGGCAAGGGGCCGCGACGCGCTACATATGGGGGTAGATTTGCGAAGCACGCCGATCTCGGCACACGCGCTTCGCCGGCAAACGAGGGATCCCATGGCGATCGAGCAATTCATCGAGAACGAGGTCAAGAACAACGACGTGGTGCTGTTCATGAAGGGCACGCCGCAGTTCCCGATGTGCGGATTTTCCGGACAGGTGGTGCAGATCCTCGATCACCTCGGCGTGCCCTACAAGGGCTTGAACGTGCTCGATTCGGACGACCTGAGGGAGGGCGTCAAATCCTTTTCCAACTGGCCGACCATCCCGCAGCTCTACGTCAAGGGCGAGTTCGTCGGCGGCTGCGACATCATCCGCGAAATGTTCCAGGCCGGCGAATTACTGAGCCTGCTCAAGGACAAGGGCGTGCCGGTGCGGGAGAGCGCGTCGGCCTGAGCCGAAACTTCGGCAAACAGATTCGAGGATGGAAGCCGCCGCCGCCCCGAGGGCGGCCGCGTAGGCATTCGGATCGCGGCAGCAGGCGTCAGCGCGAATAGAACTCGACCACGAGGTGCGGCTCCATCTGCACGGGATAGGGCACCTCGGTGATCTGCGGGATGCGGCTGAGCTTCGCGGTCATCTTGGAGTGGTCGGCCTCGATGTAGTCGGGCACGTCGCGCTCGGCGAGGCCGGTCGCCTCGAGGACCGAGGCGAGCTGCTTCGACTTCTCCTTCACCTCGACGACGTCGCCGACCTTGACGCGATAGCTCGCGATGGTGACGCGCCGGCCGTTCACCTTGACGTGGCCGTGGTTGATGAACTGGCGTGAGGCGAAGACGGTGGGCACGAACTTTGCCCGGTAGACGACGGCATCGAGCCGGCGCTCCAGAAGGGCGATCATGTGCGCGCCCGAATCGCCCTTCATGCGGATCGCTTCCGCGTAGATGCCGCGGAACTGGCGCTCGGAAATATTGCCGTAATAGCCGCGCAGCTTCTGCTTGGCGCGCAGCTGTACTCCGTAGTCGGAAAGCTTGCCCTTGCGGCGCTGTCCGTGCTGGCCCGGCCCGTATTCGCGGCGGTTGACGGGGCTCTTCGGGCGGCCCCACACGTTCTGGCCCATGCGGCGGTCGATCTTGTACTTCGCCTCTTGGCGCTTGGTCATCGCGTCCTCATGTCGTGTTGCCGTCGAGGATCGCGCCCTCCTCTGTCCCGGCGGTGCCGGAACCGACAGGTCTTGGCCGAAGCGGCGGGCAAGACCGCGGGTCGCGAAACGCCGCGCGGGCCCGAAAGCCCGCGCCGCGCGGGGTTTCTAGGGGGAAAGCGGGGTCGAGTCAAACCGCTTCCAAAGGCGGCATCCGACAAGATGCGCGTTTTGCCCCGACGCGCTTGCGCCGCTTAGCCGACGTCCTCATAGACGTCGATCTCGACCGAGCCGGGCATGAGCGAGCGCCAGGTCTGCAGATAGGCCTGTAGCCTGGGGTCGCTGGCGACCCGTTGGCGGTTGAGCTCGATGACCTCATGGGTGTCGTATTCGATCTCGTGGATGAACCGCGACGGGTCGTCCACGTTCTGCAACAGCCGCACCCGCCGGCCGCCGAACGCCTCGTAGAACGGCGCCGCCGATCTCAACAGCGAGGCGAGATGACCGGTATTCGCCGCCGGCAGCGTGAACTTGAACTGCACGGTTCGCCGCACCGTCTGAGATTCTGTCGCCATGGCTTCGCGCCCGTTGCCGGAGCTCCGATCGGGGCGCCCGGTGGAGGTATCGACCCCGGGCGGATGCTAATGCCCGATGCCGAAGCGCGCCAGCGCCGCGGCGAGCGCCGGCGGCGGCTCGCGGCCGGAGGTGAAGACGATCCGCGCCGGGGAGGGGGCCTCGGCCACCGTCCCGGGACCGGCCAGATCGAGCACCCGCCGGGCGATCGCCGGCGCCGGGTCGATGAAGGTCACCGGCCAAGGCGCCAGCTGCTCCAGCCGCTCGAGCAAAAGCGGGTAATGCGTGCAGGCGAGCACGACCGTGTCGGTGCGCCGCCCGTCCGCATCGACGAAGCACGGCGCGATCTCCTGCGCGATGAGCGCATCGGCGACCGGGGTACCGCCGAGCTCCGCCTCGGCGAAGGCCGCGAGCCGCGCGGAGCCGACGAGCGCGACGTCGCTGCCGTTGCCGAAGTCGCGGATCAGCGCGTGGGTATATTCGCGGCTCACCGTCGCGTCGGTGCCGAGCACGGTCACGCGCTTGCTGACCGAGATCGCGCAGGCCGGCTTGATCGCCGGCACCGTCCCGACGAAGGGAACGCGATAGGCCTCGCGCAGCCGCGGCAGCACCAGCGTCGAGGCGGTGTTGCAGGCGATGACGACGAGGTCGGGACGGTGCGCCGCGATCAACTCGCCCATGAGCGCGAGGACGCGCGCGTTGAGCTCGGCCTCGCCATGGCCGCCATAGGGAAAAAAGGCGTCGTCGGCGACGTAGAGGTAGCGCGCGTCGGGCCGTGCCTTGGCGACCTCGCGGAACACGGTGAGCCCGCCGAGGCCGGAATCGAAGACGAGAATGGTCGCTGCCATCGCCACGGTGGATCGTTGGTACGAAAATCGCTGGTGCGCCGCAACAGCAAGCGGGTGTTGCACAACTAAGCCACATTTCTCGACAGAATGCAGAGTGCGGCTGGCGCTGGCGCGTATTGTGCGTCCGATCGCCAGTGCCGACGTGTTCTCCCCTAGCTCTCGAGTTGGTACCGGGAGGATGGAATGCCGCCGGCATTGCTATTGATTGCGAGTGCGGGTCTCCTCGGGGCGATGCTCGCCATGCGGCCGGCAAGCGCTCAAAACTCTCTGGCATGGGAGTTGTGCGCGGGTAACGGGGATCCGCCTCGCGAACTGCAGGCGAGTGCCTGCAATCTCGTCATCCAGTCCGGTAAACCGGCGCCGGCGAACCTTGCGCACGCCCATCGGGCTCGCGCCTTGGCCTATTTGGCCAATCGTCAGTCCAACCGCGCCTTCCTGGAGGCGATCAAGCAATACGATCAAGCCTTGGCACGTGACGCGAAAATGATTCTGGAATGGTTCTTCCGCGATGCCCTTGACCTACACGATTACGATCGCGCGATTGCGAACTTCAGCCGCCAAATCCTGCTTGATTCGACGATCGATTGGCCATGGTATTTCCGCGGCGTCGCTCATCTGGGCAAGAAGGATTACAACAGTGCAATTTCGGATTTCGACGCAGCGCTGCGAATTAATCCAGAGTTGACAGGCGCGCTCTATCTACGCGGCGTGGCGAAGCTCAAAAAAGGCGATAATGAAGGCGGCAATGCCGACATTGCGGCCGCAAAGGCGGGCTGCCACCACGTCACTTGTCCATTCGTGCAATATGGATACGGCATCATCGAATAACAGCGCTGCACAGTCGCGCAAGGGAGCATCGCCGAGACACCGTACAAGTTCCTGCAACCCGCGTGAGCCCCGTCGTCCGCGTCAGGACGTTCTCCCGAACACCCGCCGGAAGATCGTATCGACGTGCTTGAGGTGGTAGCCGAGATCGAAGTTCTGCTCGAGCTCGGGTCTGCTCAAGTGCTTGCTCACGTCCTTGTCGGCGGCGAGCAGCGCGAGGAAATCGCCTTCACCCTGCCAGGCCCGCATGGCGTTGCGCTGCACCAGCCGGTACGCCTCCTCGCGCGCGACGCCCTTTCGGGTCAGCGCGATCAGCACCCGCTGGGAATGGATGAGCCCGCCCGACCGTTCGAGGTTCTTGCGCATGTTGTCGGGATAGACCACGAGCTTGTCGATGATCGAGGTCAGGCGCGCCAGCGCGAAGTCGAGCGTCGCGGTGGCGTCGGGCGCGATCATGCGCTCGACCGAGGAATGCGAGATGTCGCGCTCGTGCCAGAGCGCCACGTCCTCGAGCGCCGGCGTCACGTATGCCCGCACCATTCGGGCGAGCCCGGTGACGTTCTCCGACAGCACCGGGTTGCGCTTGTGCGGCATGGCGGAGGAGCCCTTCTGGCCGGCGGCGAAGAACTCTTCGGCCTCCAGCACCTCGGAGCGTTGCAGGTGGCGGATCTCGGTGGCGAGCCGCTCGACCGAGGAGGCGACGACGCCGAGGGTCGCGAAATACATGGCATGCCGGTCGCGGGGAACGACCTGGGTCGAGATCGGCTCGACCGCGAGCCCCATCGCCTTGGCGACGTGCGCTTCGACCCGCGGGTCCACTTGCGCGAAGGTGCCGACCGCCCCCGAGATGGCGCAGGTTGCGACCTCGGCGCGGGCGGCCGTCAGGCGCGCGCGCGCCCGGGCGAACTCGGCATGGGCGAACGCGAGCTTGAGCCCGAACGTCGTGGGCTCGGCATGGATGCCGTGCGAGCGGCCGATGGTCGGCGTGAGCTTGTGCTCGAAGGCGCGGCGCTCGAGCGCGCCGAGCAGCCCATCGACGTCGGCGCCGAGCAGATCGGCGGCGCGCGCGAGCTGCACGTTGAGACAGGTATCGAGCACGTCGGACGACGTCATGCCCTGATGCACGAAGCGCGCGTCGGGCCCGACGATCTCGGCGAGGTGGGTGAGGAAGGCGATGACGTCGTGCTTGACCTCGCGCTCGATCTCGTCGATGCGCGCGATGTCGAAGGTCGCAGCCTTGCCCTTCTCCCAGATCGTCTTCGCCGCGGAGCGCGGAATGACGCCGAGCTCGGCCATGGCGTCGGCGGCATGGGCCTCGATCTCGAACCAGATGCGGTAACGCGTCTGCGGGTCCCAGATCGCGGCCATGACGGGCCGGGTGTAGCGCGGGATCATCGGCGGCCTTGGATCGACTGAACAAGCCGCGCTGTAGCAGATCGGGGAGCCAAGCTCAAACCGCGCTCGTTGAGCGAACGAAGGCCAAAAAAATTGCCGGCCAGTCGTGGGTTTGCTAGGCTGCACGAGCCGTCGGCTTCGTCCCACTCGGATCGATTGGGAGGCCACCATGATCAGGTCATCGCTAGTCATTGCCGTTGGCGCCGCGCTGGCAGCGGGCGTTTCGCTGTCACCGTCCGCCGTGGCGCAAGACGACGTCGACCAGCGGTTCGGCACGGTTCATTTCGCGACGTCGTGCAACGAGACCGCGCAACGGCGTTTCGACCGCGGCATGAGATACCAGCATTCGTTCTGGTACGGCCAGGCCAAGGACATCTTCGAGGACGTGGCCAAGGCCGATCCGGACTGCGGCATGGCCTATTGGGGCATTGCCCTGACCCTGCTCAACAATCCGCACTCGCCGCCGCCCGCGCCCAACCTCCCGCTCGGCCTCGCTGCGATCCAGAAGGCGAAGACGGTTGGCGCCAAGACCCAGCGCGAGCGCGACTACATCGACGCGCTCGCCGTCATGTACGTCGACTACGACAAGATCGATCATCGCACTCGGGTGCAGGGCTATTTGAAAACCATGGAGGCGCTCGCGGGGCGGTATCCCGATGACGATGAAGCGCAGATCGCCTACGCCATCACGCTGAACGTCGCGGCCGCTCCGGGCGACAAGAGCTATGCCAACCAGCTCAAGGGGGCGGCCATTCTCGAGCCGCTGTTCAAGCGGCATCCGCAGCATCCCGGCGTCGCCCACTATCTGATCCACCTCTACGACTATCCGCCGATCGCCGAGAAGGGACTCGACGCGGCCGCGCGCTATTCCAAGATCGCGCCGGCGGCGCCGCATGCCCAGCACATGCCGTCCCACATCTTCACGCGCGTCGGCTACTGGAAGGAATCGAAGGATGCGCGCGCCGTCATCGACGACATGGTGCAAGCGACGAATTTCAATCCCGATGTGCAGGGTGCGCCGTTTGCGCTGGCCGCGAGTCCGGCCCGCTACATGGTGGAGCGCGGCGACTGGGACGGCGCCGCCGAGCTCGCGGTGCGGCCGACCAAGTTTCCCCACATCCTGGCGATCACCCATTTTGCCCGCGCGCTCGGCGCGGCGCGCTCGGGCGAGCCGGCAGCCGCCGAGGCCGACATCGTTGTGCTCGCCGAATTGCGCGACAAGTTGCGCGCGGCCAAGGACGCCTATTGGGCCGAGCAGGTGGACATCCAGTGGCAGGTCGCGAGCGCCTGGCGCGAGTTTGCGCTGGGAAAGCACGACGCGGCGCTCGCAGCGATGCGCGCGGCCGCCGACGCCGAGGATCGGACCGAGAAGTTGCCGGTGACGCCGGGGCCGCTCATGCCCGCGCGCGAGCTCTACGGCGTCATGCTGCTCGAGCGCGGCCTGGCGAAAGAGGCGCTCGCCGCCTTCGAGGCGACGCTGAAGAAGGAGCCGCATCGGCTCGGCGCCACCATCGGCGCGGCGAAGGCCGCCGAGACCAGCGGCGATGCCGCCAAGGCGCGGCAGCACTACGCCGCGGTCGTGGCGCTCGCCGAGAATGCCGATCCGGTCCGCCCCGAGATCGCGGCGGCACGGGCGGTCATGGCGAAGGCGAATTGACCACCAGAGCGCATTCAGCTTCGACGGAAACTGAATGCGCTCCGGTATTTTGCGTGGTCGCATTTTCGGACGGAAAACCGGTTGCCACCCCGGATCAAGTCCGGATCAAGTCCGGGGCAGGCTTTTTCCCGGACATACGCTACGCCGCTTCCCCGCGCGCGAGCGCGGCGGCGTTGCGGATCGCGGCGATGGCGGCGCGGTAACCTTCGGGCTTGCCGCCCTTGAACACGGCAGAACCGGCGACCAGCACGTTGGCGCCGGCGCGGGCGACCAGCGGCGCGACCTCCGGCGTGACGCCGCCGTCGATCTCGAGGTCGATCGGCCGTCCGCCGGCGAGCGCGCGCAGCCGTGAAATTTTCTCGACCGCGGACGGGATGAAGGCCTGGCCGCCAAAGCCCGGATTGACCGACATCACCAGGACGAGATCGACGAGGTCGATGACCGGCTCGATGGTCTCGACCGGCGTGCCCGGATTGAGCGTCACGCCGGCCTTCTTGCCGAGCGCGCGGATCGCCTGCAGCGAGCGATGGACGTGCGGACCCGATTCGACGTGGACCGTGATGATGTCGGAGCCGGCCTTGGCGAAGGCTTCGAGATAGGGATCGCAAGGCGCGATCATCAGGTGCACGTCGAGCGCCTTCCTGGTGTGCGCCCGTATCGCCTTCACGGCGTCGGGGCCGATCGAGATGTTGGGCACGAAGTGGCCGTCCATGACGTCGACATGGATCCAGTCGGCGCCGGCCTGATCGACCGCGCGCACCTCCTCGCCGAGCCTGGCGAAGTCGGCGGCGAGGATCGACGGGGCGACGAGGAGCGGACGGCGCATCGAGCTGTCTTGCATGCGCGTTCGCCTAACACGGCGGGCGGGGAGGGGCAACGCGCCGAAGGCGGCCGATCGAGCGCGGGGAAATCGCGTTGAGCGGCCTGCCGCGGCCGCAATCGCCCACCCATATATCGGCCGGTACTGGTCGCGACTTGGCGCTGCCTGCGGGCGGCGCAATCGTCTGGGAAGGAAAAGACCGTGGCGCGCATCGACGCCATCGTGCTCGGGGCCGGCATCGTCGGCACCTCGATCGGGCTCCAGCTCGCCAAGCGCGGTCTGGCGGCGGCGCTCATCGACCGCCGCGGGCCGGGCGAGGAGACCTCCTACGGCAATGCCGGCGTGATCGAAGGCAATACGATCTTTCCGCCCGCCTTTCCGTCCGATTGGTCGGCCCTGCTGCGCGTCGCGCTCAAGCGCGCGACCGAGGCCAATTACCACCTCGCCTTCCTGCCGCAGGTCGCGCCCTGGCTCGTCAAGTTCCGCGCCGCCTCGAGCCGGCCGCGGCTGATCGAGACCGCACGCGTCATGCGCCCGCTGTTCGCGCGCGCTCTCGCCGAGCACGAGGTGCTGCTCGCCGATGCCGGCGCCACGCGCTATCTGCGCAAGGAAGGCTGGCTCAAGCTCTACCGCAGCGACCGCGCCTTCGCGGCGCTCAAGGGCGAGCTCGCGCTGGCGCAGGAATTCGGCATTCCCTATCGCGCATTCGAGACCGAGGGCGCGCGCGAGCTCGAGCCCTCCCTGGCGCCGATCTTTCGCCACGCGGTGCACTGGCGGGGCGTCGCCAGCGTGACCGACCCGCTCGCGGTGACCAAGGCCTTGGCGGCGCGCTTTGCCGCGCTCGGCGGGATGGTGATGCGCGGCAATGCGCGCTCGCTCACCCGCGCCGACGGACATTGGCGGGTCGAGACGGCGGAAGGCCCGCTCGAGGCCGCGGCGGCGGTGGTGGCGCTCGGGCCGTTTACGCCGGACCTGCTCGATCCGCTCGGGATCAAGCTGCCGCTCGGGATCAAGCGCGGCTATCACCGCCACTACCGCGGCGCCGGCAATGCCGCGTTGGCGCGGCCGGTGGTCGACGCCGAGGTCGGCTATTGCCTGGCGCCGATGGAGCAGGGCATCCGGCTGACCACGGGCGCCGAATTCGCCGCGCGCGATGCGCCGCCGACGCCGGTGCAATTCGACCGGCTGCTGCCGGCGGCGGAGCGGCTGTTCCCGCTCGGGGAGCCGGTCGAAGCGGCCCCGTGGATGGGCAGCCGGCCCTGTTTCCCGGATTCGCGCCCGGTGATCGGCCCCGCGCCCGGACACCCCGGCTTGTGGCTCGCGTACGGCCACGCCCATTGGGGACTGACGCTGGGCCCGGCCACGGGCCGCCTGGTCGCCGAAATGATGACCGGCGCGACGCCGTTCTGCGATCCCAAACCCTACGGCGCGGAGCGGTTTAGTCGTTGATCGTGCGGATCACGCTCGAGGTCGGGCGGCCGTCGCCTCCGCCGCCGCCTGCCGCCTTCACTTGCTTCAGGACCAGCTCGTCATAGGAGGCGATGGTGGTGACCGGAAACTTCGGCTTCATGAACACTATTTTGTAGCCGCCGGCCTTGAGGTCGTTGAGCAGATCGGCCACCGCATCGGCGGTTGCATGCTGGAAATCATGCATCAAAACAATGCCTTTGCCGTGTTTCTTCAACTTCGCCAGCACCGACTGCCTGACTTGCTCGGGCTTGCGCATCTTGAAGTCGAAGGAATCCATGTCGGTGGAGAAAATGGCGACGTTGCGCTGGCCGAGATAGGTGATCAGCTCCGGCGGCTGCCGCAACGCGGGAAAGCGGAAATAGGGGGCCGTCGGCCCGCCGACCGCCCAGCGCACGGCACTGAACCCCTTCTCGATCTCGTCCTTGGGGTCGTACTCGACGATTTCGCGTTTGCCGTTGACCAGGCAAGGGCCCTTGGTCTTCGACAGGTCCTGGTGGCACCAAGTGTGCGAGCCGATCACATGTCCGGCCGCCGCCACCTGCTTGAGGATTTGCGGCTCATAGGTGGCGTGCAAGCCGATCGGGAAGAAGATCGCCTTGGTGCAATGGTAGGCGAGCGCGGCGAGCACCTTCGGGGTGTTCTTCGGCCAGGGCCCGTCATCGAAGGTCAGCACCACCTCGCCTTCGCGCAGGAAATCGTGGGTTTTGAAGTGCTCGAAGCCGAAGCCCGGACCGCCGGTAGTGTCGACCTCGACCACCCGGGTGATGCCCAGCGCATTGGGGTTGCCCGGGCACGAGACTGCCGGGGCCGCAGGCGCGGCCGGCTGCTGTGCGGGCGTGGCTTGCGCCACCGCCACAGGTGCGGCGACCGTTTCGGCCGGCGCCAGGCTCGGCTCTTGAGCGGCGGGCGCTCGGGCGCGCGAGGCCGCCGGAGCATCGGCGGTTGCCGACAGCTGGAGCGGTGAAACCCAGCCTTTTTGGGCAGCGATGCCGGCAAACGCGGCCGCGCCCAAGACGATCACAAGCCCGGATACGATCAATGCCAAACGCATGGCCGACCTCCACCCCCACCTTACCACATCGCACCCCCTGGATGTCACGGTTCCCCGGCTCTGCCCGGGACCACTTTGTATCCGGATGGTAAGTGGCCGTTTCGAGGCGGAGCCAACGGAACCCAAGGATTACGTGGGCAAACCCAGCCGACCGTGACGATCCTGCCAGCTCGGCACGCCGGGCAGCGCCTTGGCCTCGAATACCGCCCGTGCCACCGCGCGGGCGAGCACATTGGCGGCGACGGCGCCGAGCTCGGTGAGCTCGTTGACCGGGTCGGCGAGCGGCCGGCGGCCGGTCGCGGCGGCAAAGACCGTGTCGCCGTCGAGCGTCGTGTGCGCGGGATAGATGGCGCGGGCGAGGCCGTCCTGCGCCATGACCGCCAACTGTTTCGTTTGCGCCTTGGTCAGCGCGGCGTCGGTGGCGACGATGGCGATGGTCGTGTTCTCGCCCGGCCGCCCCTTGGCGAACGGGGTGAGCGCCGCCGGCGGCACGGTCGGCGGAAGGCCGAGGCCGCCGAATTCGCGGTCCACCTCGAACGCGGCGGCCCAGAAGTGGGGCCCGTCGCCGACCGTCACGCGGCCGCAGGCGTTCGTCGCAACGAGCGCGCCCACGCCATGGCCGTCGCGGGTGAGCGCGAACGCCGAGCCGAGCCCGCCCTTGAGGTCGAACGTGGTGGCGCCGAAGCCCGCGCCCGCCGTCCCCAGCGCGAAGCTCTCGCCGGCCGCGGCGGCGGCGGCGTAGCCGAGATCCCGGTAGGGCGGAAAGCGTCCCCAGTTCTTGTCGCCGCCGTTGCGGAGATCGAACAGGACGGCCCCGCAGACGAGCGGCACGCGGATGTCGCCGACGGCAAAGCCCCGGCCGTGGTCGCGCAGCAAGGCCTGCGCGCCGGAGGCGGCATCGAGGCCGAACGCGGAGCCGCCGGACAGCACCACCGCGTCGATGCGCTCGACGGTGCGGTGCGGCTCGAGCAGGTCGGTCTCGCGCGTGCCGGGCGCGCCGCCGCGCACGTCGACGGCCGCGACCGCCGGCTCCTCGAACACGATCGCCGTCACCCCGGACGCGAGCCGCGCGTCGTCGGCGTTTCCGACCAAGACGCCGGCGACATCGGTGATGAGATTGCATTGCGCCATGAAAGCCTCGCGAGCGCGCGCGGCAGCGTACCAGGATCACCCGATCTTCACATCATGGGGAGCAGGGGATTGCCGGCTTGCATCGGAGCGCGAATGCATCGCATCTAGCCGCCATGGCCGCCGACGTCACCGTGCTTGCCGCGCTCGTTGCCGGGCTCGTCAGCTTCCTGTCGCCCTGCGTGCTGCCGCTGGTGCCGCCCTATCTCGTGTTCCTGGCCGGGACCTCGCTGGAGCGGCTCGCGGAAGCCGAACGCGGGCCGCGCGTGCGGCGTGAAACGGTCTTGGCTGCCGTTTTGTTCGTGGCCGGCTTCTCGACGGTCTTCGTGGCGCTCGGGGCCAGCGCAAGCGCGATCGGCGCGCTGATCCATTACTATTCGAACGAGCTCGCGATCGTTGCCGGCGTCGCCATCATCGTCATGGGCCTGCATTTCCTCGGCCTCACGCCGATCGGCTTCCTGTACCGGCAGGCGCGAATCGAGGTGCGCAAACCGGTCGGCCTTTGGGGCGCCTATGTGATGGGGCTTGCCTTCGCGCTCGGTTGGACCCCGTGCATCGGTCCGATCCTGGCGGCGATCCTGGCGATCGCCGCCTCGAAAGCGACCGTCGGCAAAGGCGCCGGCCTGCTCGCGCTCTACTCGCTCGGGCTCGGCGTGCCGTTCATCATCGCGGCGCTGGCGGTCGAGCCGTTCGCCGCCTTCCTCGCCCGCTTTCGCGCCCATCTCGCCCATGTCGAGCGGGTGATGGGCGGCCTCCTGGTGCTCACCGGCATCGCCTTCCTCGCCGGCTTCTTCACGCAGCTCAACAGCTGGCTGCTCGAGGCTTTTCCGGCGCTCCAGAGCATCGGATGACCGTCACGGCCCGGCACCCGGCCGGGCGATGGATCGGTGAGTGATGATCACTACGAACGTTGGGAATTACTCGGCCTCGACATAGGTGATCTTGCCGTCGGGACCCTTCTTCCAGACATAGAGCACGTAACGGTCCTTCTTCTTGCCGGCGACGACGTAGCCGGTCACGTCTCCCTTGTTGTCGAAGGAGACGTCGCCGAGCACGGTGTTGAAGACCTTGCCGGAATGCATGACCTCGGCGACCTTTTTCGGGTCGGTCGACTTTGCCTGCTCGGCGGCCTGCTTGATGATCTGAACCGCGGCGTAGCTGTAGAGCGTGTAGGCCTGCGGCTCGAAGCCTTTCTTGCGGAACGTCTCGATGATCTGCTTGTTGGCGGCATTGGTGCGGGGATCGGGCGAGAAGGTCATCAGCGTCCCCTCCGCGCCGGGCCCGGCGATCGCCGCAAACTCGTCGTCGGTGATGCCGTCGCCGCCCATGAAGGTCGCCTTGACCCCCTGATCGCGCAGCTGCCGCAGGATCAAGCCGCCGGTATCGTGCAGGCCGCCCCAATAGACGAGATCGGCGCGGGCCGCCTTGATCTTGGACACCAGCGCCGAATAGTCCTTGTCGCCGACATTGACGCCTTCGAACAGCACCTCCTTGAGACCCTTGGCGTTCATCGCCTTGCGCGTCTCCTCCGCCAGGCCCTGGCCATAGGTGGTCTTGTCGTGGACGACGGCCACTCGCTTGCCCTTGAACCTTTCGGCGACGATCCCGCCCGCCAGCATGCCCTGCTGATCGTCGCGGCCGCAGACGCGGAAGATGTTCCACATGTTGCGCTCGGTGACCTTGGGATTGGTGGCGGCGGGCGTGATCTCGAGGATGCCGTTCTCCTGGTAGGCTTCGGAGGCCGGGATGGTGACGCCGGAATTGAAATGGCCGATGACGAATTTCACGCCGTCGCCGACGAACTTGTTGGCGACCGATACGCCTTCCTTGGGGTCGGCGCGGTCGTCGCCGAGGAAGACCTGGAGCTTCTGCCCGAGAATCCCACCGGCGGCGTTGATGTCTGCGACCGCCTGCTCGGTGCCGTTCTTGAGCTGGGCACCGAAGGCGGCGCTGCCGCCGGTGATCGGGCCGGCGACGCCCAATTTGATCTGCGCCGAAGCGCCGTCCGCGAAAGCAAGGCCGAGGCCGAATGCGAGGCCGAGCGTGAGCCAATGTCTCATGGTGTTACCCCTGGGATGCCGGTGAGGCGCGTTTGTGCGTTGGGTGCGGATTCAAGCCGCAAATCGAGGAAATGTCACCCGGATTTTGGCGTATCCGCGGCGGTGCATCGCGCGAGATTGTCGCGCCACCGCGGGTCGCTCAAGAACCGGCATCCGAGCCGCGGCGTCGCCAGCGCAGCAGGCCGGCACGCTCGTTGACCCACTTGTAGCGGGTGACCATTTGATGGACCCGCATCAGCCGGAAGCCGAGCAGGCCGAACGCGAGGCATACTCCGTAATCGACGAGATAATAGTGCAGCGACAGGAACGTGCTGTCGAACAAGGCGTAATGGATGAAGCGCACGGCGAAGGCAAGGAGCAGCATGTAGAAGGCGATATGCCACCACGGCCGCCACGTCGCGGCCATCGCCCGTCCGGCAAGCCAGGCGGCGCCGCCGCCCATCGCGA
>WNFD01008967.1_pt1 | contig 14004 bp, 11 predicted proteins | sample 5400491 | NCBI WGS metagenome assembly WNFD01 (sample SAMN13153343, study PRJNA577476) | soil metagenome | isolation source: 120 cm saprolite under Douglas fir tree site 2 hole 2 replicate 2 | place: USA:California | collected 2015-04-18
TCAGCCGGCCCTCGTAGCTCACCAGGCGCTTGTTGATGTCGTAGAGCTGCTCGACCAGCGCGTCGATGCGCGCCTGGTTGAGGCGGAGCGACTTCACCTCGGTGATCAGCTCCTCCTTGAGCTTCTTGTACCTGCGCTCTTGCGTGGGCGAGAGCTTATCGTTGCGCAGCCGGTTCTCGATGTCCTGGTCCTGCAGGCGGCGGAGCCGCTTGTAGGTGTCGGCGATCTTGTCGAAGCTCTCCAGCACCTTGGGCTTGAGCTCGGCCTCGATCGCGGCGAGCGAGAGCGAGTTCTCGAGATCGTCGTCGTCGAGCTCGGCCTCGCTCAACGGGGCTTCCTCGCCCGCGGCGCCGTTGCCGGATTCGGCTCCCTGGAACGGGGTCGGGCCGGCGGGAGCGGCGGGCGGCGCCGCCATCGCCGGCGGCACGGCGGCCGGCGGCGGATTGGCCGCGGGCGCTGCGGCCACGATGGGAGCGCCCTCCGCACCGGCAGGCGCGGCTGTGCCGGCTGCGGCGGCCCCGGTCATCCCGGCGGCCGCTGCGGCCGGATCGCCCGCCGGCGCGGGCACCTCGGTTCCCGGCGCACCCGGCGCACCGGGCGCACCCGGCGCGGCCACGCCCGGCACCGCCTTGGCGTCGGGCCCCGCATAGGTCGCCTCGAGATCGATGATGTCGCGCAGGAACACCTTTCCTTCGTTGAGCTCGTCGCGCCAGATGATGATCGCCTGGAACGTCAGCGGGCTCTCGCACAGGCCGGCGATCATCGCCTCGCGGCCGGCCTCGATGCGCTTGGCGATGGCGATCTCGCCCTCGCGGGACAAGAGCTCGACCGAGCCCATTTCGCGCAGATACATGCGCACGGGGTCGTCGGTGCGCTCGGTCGGCTCGGCCTTCTCGGGCTTGGCCGGGGTAGTGCGGACGACTTCCACGAGCTCGCCGTCGGGCTCGTCTTCCTCGGGCTCCTCGGGGCGCGGCTCCTCGGTCTCCTCCGGGTCGGTCTCCTCGGATTCGACGACGTTGATGCCCATCTCGTTGAGCATCGCCAACGTGTCCTCGATCTGCTCGGAGGTGACCTCCTCGGACGGCATCACCGCGTTGAGCTGCTCGTAGGTGACGTAGCCGCGCTTTTTCGCGCTCTTGATCATCTTGCGGACGGCGGCGTCGGAAAGGTCGAGCAGCGGGCTGTCCGGGGTCTCGGGAGTCTCCTTCTCGGGCGCCTCGTCCTTGGCCTGCTGCGGCTTCGCCTTGGCGGCGGCGCGCTTGTCGGGGGCGGAGCGCTTGGTCTTCGCTGCCATGGTTCGATCCTTCGTCGCCGTCGTGCCAGCCATCACCGCATCCTAAATATTCGAGCCGTCTTTGTTGCCGACCCATTGGCGGGCCCGGCTGCCATTGCTTCCCTGACCCGTCGGAGGCCCGTCCCCGGTGTCGTCCGAAAACCCCAGCTCAGGTTTTTGGCCCCGACCCGGAACTTTTTTGGTCCCCTACCCTATGGGAGTTCCGCACCTGCCCCGGCTGTGCCTGCCGGCCGCTTCCGGACCCGCATTCGCGGGCACCCAATCGACACCAAAAAGGGCAGCGCCGTGGCCAGCGCCAGCCCCGGGTCCCGAATCGGGTGCCAAATCGGGGCCAAATCCGGTCCAAGTCTCGTCCGGACCCCGTAAAGCCCCGATCAACCCTGCCCGATACGCCGGCAGGGCCCCGTTTATTCCCGTGCCCGGCCGCCGGACGGGCCCGGTTACAAGCTGCGCGCCGGGCGGCCCGAATAGGCGCCGAACCCCTCGATCAGGGCCTCGGTGCCCTCGATCGTCGCGAGCCGCTCCTGTACGTCCTGCAGCCGGAGGAAATTCTCCTCGTTGGGCTCGCTCCCCAGGGCCTGCTCTGCCGATTTGAGCTCCTTATGTAACGTGCGGGTCCTTCGATGCAAGGTGAGAACGTGGGTCCAGAAGGACGCGACGTCCTCGGGGGCCGCCCCGCTTCGCGCCGGCCAGTCCGACCCATGGGTGATCGCCTTCTCGACCCGGGCCAGCACGCCGCCGAGATCGAGCGCGGCCAGCGCCGCGCGCATCGTGTCGGTGTCGTGCACGGCGGCCCCGATGATGTCGAGCATCGCGCGGCGCAGCCGGTCGGCATCGGGATGGCGCAGCTCGAGCTCGGCGAGCTCCTCGGCATGGGCTTCGAGCAGCCAGGGATGATTGATGACCGCGAGCAGGATCAGGGCCTCGCGCGGCGGCAACCCGGTGCGGAAACCGCGAACGATCGGGCTCGTGGCGAGGCGCGGGCTACGCGGACCCGAGATCTCGCGAAAGCCCGACTGCCACGGGCGCGATCCCGATCGCCGGTTTGTGCCGCGCCGTGAGAAATCGCGGTCAAAACCGCGGCCCCGGTCCGGCGCCGGCGGCGGTGCCAGCAGGCGCTGCAGGCGGGTCTCGAGATCCTGGCGATAATACCTGCGCACCGCTTCATCGCCGATCGTGGCGGTCACCTCGGCGATCCGCCGCTCCAGCGCCGCGCGCCGCTCCGGCGTGTCGAAGCTGCCGGCCTCGGTCTCGCGCAGCCACAGCAGGTCCGAGAGCGGCGGCGCGCCGCCGATCACGTCCTCGATCGCGGCGCGGCCGCCGGAGCGGTAGAGATCGTCGGGGTCCTGGCCGTCGGGCAGGATGGCGAATTTCAGGCTCTTGCCGGGCTTGAGCTGCGGCAGCGCGAGGTCGATCGCCCGATAGGCCGCGCGCGTTCCCGCCTTGTCGCCGTCGAAGCAGAGCACCGGCTCGTCGCTCATCCGCCACAGCAGCGCGAGCTGGTCTTCGGTCAGCGCGGTGCCGAGCGGCGCGACCGTCGCCTCATAGCCGGCCGCCACCATGGCGATCACGTCGATATAGCCTTCGACCGCAATCACGATCGCGCCCTGGTGGGCGGCGGTGCGCGCGGAGGCGCCGTTGTAGAGGGTCGAGCCCTTGTGGAAGAGCGGCGTCTCCGGCGAGTTGAGATATTTGGCCTGGGCGTCCTTCTCCATCGCCCTTCCGCCGAAGGCGATCACCCGGCCGCGCCAGTCGGTGATGGGAAACATCACGCGGTCGCGGAAGCGGTCGAACGGGACGGCGATATCGTCGCCGGCGATCAGCAACCCGGCCTCGACCATGTCCGGAACCGGAATGCGGTGCGCGCCGAGATGCTCCTTGAGCGCATAGCGCTCGGCTCCCGCATAGCCGAGCCGGAATTTGAGTTGCGCGGCGGGCTCGATGCCGCGATCGGCGAGATAGCCGCGCGCCTTGGCGCCGGCCCGCGACGCGAGGGTCGATTCGAAGAATTTCGTCGCGAGCTCGAGCACGTCGTGGAGCGTCTTGCGGCGCTCCTCGCGCGCTTCGGCTTCCTTGGAGAGCTTGGGGACCGGGACGCCGGCGAGTGCGGCGAGCCGCTCCACCGCCTCCGGGAACGTCACGCCCTCGCTCTCCATGACGAAATCGAAAATATTGCCGTGCTTGCCCGAGGAGAAATCGTGAAAGAAGCCCTTTTGGTCGTTGACCGTGAACGACGGGGTTTTTTCCTGGTTGAACGGCGAGAGGCCGACCCATTCGCGGCCGCGCTTCCTCAATTTCACCCGCCGGCCGACGACGTCCGAGACCGGAAGCCGGGCGCGCAATTCGTCGAGGAACTGGGCTGGAAAGCGCATGGCCGGACGCGGCGCGATGCGCCACGGAGAGCCGGGGCCAGGGGGCTTGACTGGTCCGTATATACGAGTGTATACACGTCGTGTACGTAACCCTGGCGCGAAGAGGCAAACAGTCATGGGACGCAACATTTATTTGCGAGAGGACGGCAATGGCCGAACCCGCCGCCGCCGAGCTGTTCGCCCACATTCGCGCATTCGAATGGGACGAAAGAAAACGTGAAGCAATCTGCGTAGCCACGACATCGATTTTCAAGACGCAAGGCGAGTAATCGATGGCGCGACGTTCATCCGGCGATCGGACCGCAAAGGCGAAATCCGCCACATGGTCTACGGCTTCCTCGACCAAGCGGAAGTCGTCCTCATCTGCACGTTCCGCGGCGAAAATTGCCGGATCATCTCGGCGCGCAGAGCGAGGCGCGATGAAAGAAAAAGATATCACCGTCGTCTCCCGCGATGACCGGCGGCGGGGCAAGACGGCCTGGGCCGACTACGACGATGCCCACTGGTCCGAGGCGGTGCTGGTGATCCCGCCGAAGAAGAAGGCGATCTCGATCCGGGTCGACGAGGACGTGCTCGACTTCTTCAGACAGGAGGGTGTCGGTTATCAGCGCCGCATCAATGCGGTGCTGCGCTCGTACATGCAGCAGAGGCGCAAGAAGCGGGCGTGACGCTTTTTTCCTCCCCGGAACGGGGAGGGTGGCGAGGACCGCAGGTTCCGAGCCGGGTGGGGTGAAGAAGCATCAACGAGCCCCCGGCCCCTGCAGAGAAGAACCTCTGCTTGGTCATTCCGGGGCGCGCCGAAGGCACGAACCCGGAACCCATGCACACAGGTCGCGGGAATCCGCTCGAATCGTGGTCATAGGTTCCGGCTCTCGCGCGTTCGCGCTCGGCCGGAATGACGAGGCATTGCGTTATCCCGCGAGCCGCGCCTTCACCAATCCGCTCGCCTTGGCGAAATCCATTTTTCCGGAATGGCGGGCTTTGAGCGCGGCCATGACCTTGCCCATGTCTTTTAAGCCGGCGGCGCCGGTCTCCGCGACCGCGGCTTCGACCGCAGCGCGGATCTCGGCCTCCGACATCTGCTGCGGCAGATAGGAGGCGATGATCTCGATCTCCTCGCGCTCCTGGGCCGCCAGCTCGGCCCGGCCGCCCTTCTCGTAGAGCTCGATCGATTCCTGACGCTGCTTGATCATCTTCTGCAAGAGGGAGAGCAGCTCCTCGTCCGACAGCGGTCCCTTGCCGTGCCCGCGCGCCTCGATGTCGGCGTTTTTCACCGCCGAGTTGACGAGGCGCAGCGTCGAGACGCGGCGCTTGTCGCCGGCCTTCATGGCCCGCTTCAAGGCATTGTTGATGTCGTCGCGCAGCACGATCGCCCTTCCCAAAGAAACGCCCGGATCGCGGCCCTTGCCTCGCCGGATAGAATACGCAAGTAAGGGCCCATGACCGAAAGGCAAGCGAACTCCGGCTGGGTCGAGGCAACACCGACCGCCGTGCTGGTGCTCGCCGACGGCACCTTGCTCGAAGGGTTTGGGCTCGGCGCCACCGGCCATGCGGTCGGCGAGGTCTGTTTCAACACCGCGATGACCGGCTACGAGGAGATCCTCACCGATCCCTCCTATGCCGGGCAGATCATCACCTTCACGTTCCCGCACATCGGCAACGTCGGCACCAACGAGCAGGACATCGAGACCGTCAATCTGGCGGCGACGCCGGGCGCGCGCGGCGTGATCCTGCGCACCGCGATCACCGAGCCGTCGAGCTACCGCGCCACCCGGCACCTCGACCAATGGCTGAAAAGCCGCGGCATCATCGGGCTCTGCGGCATCGACACAAGGGCGCTCACCAGCCGGATCCGCGAGAAGGGCGTGCCCAATGCGGTGATCGCGCACCAGCCGTCGGGCAAGTTCGATCGCGCCGCGCTCGAGGCCGAGGCGCGCGCCTGGCCGGGCCTGGTCGGCATGGATCTGGTGCCGATGGTGACCAGCGGCCAGCGCTTCACCTGGGACGAGACGCCGTGGCAATGGGAGAAGGGCTACGGCCGCCAGGACCATCCGCAATTCCACGTGGTCGCGGTCGATTACGGCATCAAGCGCAACATCCTGCGCCTGCTCGCCGGCACCGGCTGCAAGGTGACCGTGGTGCCGGCGCAGACCTCGGCCGACGATATTCTCGCGCTGAAACCCGACGGCGTGTTTTTGTCCAACGGCCCCGGCGATCCGGCCGCGACCGGCGCATACGCGGTGCCGGTGATCCGCGGCGTGATCGACGCCGGCATCCCGACCTTCGGCATCTGCCTCGGTCATCAGATGCTCGGCCTCGCGGTCGGAGCCAAGACGGTGAAGATGCATCAGGGCCATCACGGCGCCAACCACCCGGTCAAGGACCTCTTGACCGGCAAGGTCGAGATCACCTCGATGAACCACGGCTTTGCGGTCGATCGCACCACCCTGCCGCCCGACGCCACCGAGACGCACGTGTCGCTGTTCGACGGCTCGAACTGCGGGCTGGCGCTGAAAGACCGGCCGGTGTTCTCGGTGCAATATCATCCCGAGGCTTCGCCCGGCCCGCGCGACAGCCATTATCTGTTCGCGCGCTTCGTCGACCTGATGCGCGCGCACAAGGGCTGAGCCCCACGCGCGCTTCACCTCCACCTGAAAGGGGGAGGTCGGCTCGCGTAGCGAGCCGGGAGGGGGTCGCGATCCCCACCCGACCGCTGCGCGGTCGACCTCTCCTTTTCAAGGGGAGGTGAAGAGAGTTCGCGGCGCGGCTCAAGATCACGATCGGATCCGGAACTGCACCATTCCCCCGCGGTTGATGCCGTGGAGTTTCACCCCATGCCGCAGGCCGCGCACAAGAGCGATCCGGTCACCCCCGTCGCGATGCGGTTCGGTGACGACGGCCTGGTTCCCAACAATCCGACGCTGCCGCTCCTCGTCTATCGCGGCGGGATCGACGTCGCGGGTCAAAAGGACCCGGCGGCGCGCATCGAGCGCATCTTCGCCCGGAACGGCTGGGACGATTCCTGGCGCAACGGCATCTATTCGTTCACGCATTTCCATTCGATGATCCATGAAGTGCTGGGCGTCGCGGCCGGCCGCGCCCGCGTGCGGTTCGGCAGCAAGGCCGGCGAGGAACTCGAGATCGAAGCCGGCGACGTCGCGGTGCTGCCGGCCGGCACGGGGCACCAGCGTATTGCGGCGAGCCGCGACTTCCTCGTCGTCGGCGCCTATCCGGCCCAAGGCACCTATGATCTTTGCCGCGCCACCCCGGCCGAGCACGCCCGGGCGAAAGCGCTCATTCCCAAGGTCCCGCTTCCCGATGCCGATCCGGTCTACGGCAGCGACGGGCCGCTACTGAAGTTTTGGCGCGGATAGGATGCTGCCGAGCAGGGTGTGGGCTGATCGAGCCGAGAACGCCCTGGCGCACAGCGACGCTTCGCCTATATTCGCCCGCCGCCACCCGCCAAGAGCTGCGCCATGGGCGATTGGGTCGCCTTCTGGGATTCCCAGCACTCTCTCTACGTCAGCGCCCGGCATCGCGACGTGCATTACCGCACGATCGCCGAGGACATTGCCGCGTACATTCCATCGTCTTCGGCCGTCGTCCTCGATTACGGCTGTGGCGAGGCGCTGCATGCCGATCGCATCGCCGCCGCGGCCCGGAAGCTGATCCTGGTCGAAGCGGCGTCGAACGTACGCGCCGGCCTGGCCGCACGATTCAAGGATCATCCGGCGATCGAGGTGCTGTCGCCCCAAGACGCGCGCGGGCTCGCCGACCGGTCGGTCGACCTCGCGGTCGTGAACTCGGTGGCGCAATATCTGACGTCATCCGAGCTCAGCGCGCTGCTCGTGCTGTTCCGGCGATTGCTGACGCCGGGCGGCCTGCTGGTGATCGGCGACGCGGTGCCGCCGCACACTTCGCTCTTGACCGACACCTGGGCGCTCCTGAACTTCGCCGCCGCCAACGGCTTTCTCGCGGCCGCCATCGGCGGCCTGCTTCGCACCGCGCTCTCGGATTACCGCCGGCTGCGCTCGCGGCTCGGGCTTTCGCGCTACAGCGAGGCCGAAATGATCCGCAAGCTCGATCACGCCGGCTTCCTCGCGGCCCGCGCCGAGACCAACATCGGCCACAACCAGACCCGCATGACCTTCGTGGCAAGGCCGCGATGACGCTTTACCTCCCCTACGGGGAGGTCGATCGCGCGTCCTCGGACGCGAGCCGGGTGGGGTGAACCGAATTCCCCACCCCGGCTCGACGCTGTCGCGTCTCGGCGACCCTCCCCTGCGGGGAGGGAAAAGCCGGAAACCCTTCCCTCTGCGGCGATTCTGGGCTAAGGGAGCGCCGCCGCGCGAAATCCGCGGCGCGGGGCTGACGAAGGGCGCGCGTTCGACGCCGCCTTTTTTTGTGCCCGGATGGCAAGCCAACGATGCCCAAACGCACCGACATAAGCTCGATCCTGATCATCGGCGCCGGGCCCATCGTCATCGGCCAGGCCTGCGAGTTCGATTATTCCGGCACCCAGGCCTGCAAGGCGCTCAAGGCCGAGGGCTACCGCATCGTGCTGGTCAATTCCAACCCGGCCACGATCATGACCGATCCGGATCTGGCGGATGCGACCTATGTCGAGCCGATCACCCCGGAGATGGTCGCGAAGATCATCGAGGCGGAGCGGCCGGACGCGCTGCTTCCCACCATGGGCGGCCAGACCGCGCTCAATTGCGCGCTCAGCCTGCGCAAAATGGGCGTGCTGCAGAAATTCGGGGTGGAGATGATCGGCGCCACCGCCGAGGCGATCGACAAGGCCGAGGACCGCGAGCGGTTCCGCGAGGCGATGCACCGGATCGGGCTTTCGACCCCGCGCTCGCATCAGGTCAAGACCCTGGTCGCGGCGCTCGAAGCGCTCGACGACATCGGGCTCCCCGCCGTCATCCGTCCGTCGTTCACGCTCGGAGGCACCGGCGGCGGCATCGCCTACAACAAATCGGAGTTCATCGAGATCGTCGAGCGCGGCATCGACGCCTCGCCCACCAGCGAGGTCCTGATCGAGGAATCGGTGCTCGGCTGGAAAGAGTTCGAGATGGAGGTGGTGCGCGACAGAAACGACAATTGCATCATCGTCTGCTCGATCGAGAACGTCGATCCGATGGGGGTGCACACCGGCGATTCCATCACGGTGGCGCCGGCGCTCACGCTGACCGACAAGGAATATCAGATGATGCGCGACGCCTCGATCGCGGTGCTGCGCGAGATCGGGGTGGAGACCGGCGGCTCCAACGTGCAGTTCGCGGTGAACCCCGCCGACGGCCGCCTGGTCATCATCGAGATGAACCCGCGGGTGTCGCGTTCCTCGGCGCTCGCCTCGAAGGCCACCGGCTTTCCCATCGCCAAGGTCGCGGCGAAGCTCGCGGTCGGCTACACGCTCGACGAGGTGGCCAACGACATCACCGGCGGCGCCACGCCCGCCTCGTTCGAGCCGACCATCGATTACGTCGTCACCAAGGTCCCGCGCTTTGCATTCGAGAAATTTCCCGGGACCGAACCGATCCTGACCACGTCGATGAAATCCGTCGGCGAGGCCATGGCGATCGGGCGCACGTTCCAGGAGAGCCTGCAGAAGGCGCTGCGCTCGCTGGAAACCGGGCTGACCGGGCTCGACGAGATGGAGATCGAAGGCATTGGCGAGGGCGACGACAAGAACGCCATCCGCGCCGCGCTCGGCACCCCGACGCCGGACCGGCTGCTCAAAGTCGCGCAGGCGATGCGGCTCGGCGTTTCCGACGAGCAGATTCACGCTTCCTGCCGGATCGATCCGTGGTTCCTGGCCGAGATCCGCGGCATCGTCGACATGGAGGCGCAGATCCGGGCCAAAGGCTTGCCGGCGAGTGCCGCTACGTTCTGCAAGCTCAAGGGCATGGGATTCGCCGACGCCCGGCTCGGCAGGCTCACCGGGCTCGACGCCGAGGAGGTGTCGGCGCGGCGGCGCGCACTCGGCGTGCGCCCGGTGTTCAAGCGCATCGATACCTGCGCGGCCGAGTTCGCTTCGCCCACCGCCTATATGTACTCGACCTACGAAACCCCGTTCGCCGGGCGGACGAGCGACGAAGCCGCGCCGTCGGCGCGCGACAAGGTCGTCATTCTCGGCGGCGGCCCCAACCGCATCGGCCAAGGTATCGAGTTCGACTATTGCTGCTGCCACGCGGCGTTCGCGCTGAGGGAAGCCGGCTTCGAGACCATCATGATCAATTGCAATCCGGAGACGGTGTCGACCGACTACGACACTTCGGACCGGCTGTATTTCGAGCCGCTCACCGCCGAGGACGTGCTGGAGATCATCGATTGCGAGCGCGCCAACGGCAGGCTGCACGGCGTGATCGTGCAGTTCGGCGGGCAGACGCCGCTCAAGCTCGCCGAGCCGCTGGAGCGAGCGAACATTCCGATCCTCGGCACCTCGCCCGACGCCATCGATCTCGCCGAGGACCGCGACCGCTTCAAGAAACTGCTGGAGCGGCTCGAGTTGCGCCAGGCGCACGGCGGCATCGCAACCAGCCCGGCCCGGGCCCATTCCATCGCCGAGACCATCGGCTATCCGGTCGTGATCCGGCCATCCTACGTGCTCGGCGGCCGCGCCATGGAGATCGTGCACGATCCGGCGCACCTCGAGCGCTACGTGGCGCGGCTCGCCGCCGATCTCGACCGGCCCTCCGAGCTGGTCGTCTCCGCCAAGAGGCCGCTGCTGATCGACCGCTATCTCTCCGATGCGATCGAAGTCGACGTCGACTGCATCGCCGACGGCAAGGACGTCTACATCGCCGGCATCATGGAGCACATCGAGGAAGCCGGGGTGCATTCCGGGGATTCCGCCTGCTCGCTGCCGCCGCACTCGCTCAAGCCCGCGGCCATTCGCGAGCTCGAGCGCCAGACGCGCGCGCTGGCGCTGGCGCTCAACGTCGTCGGGCTGATGAACGTGCAATATGCGATCAAGGACGGCGAGATTTACGTGCTGGAGGTCAATCCGCGGGCCTCGCGCACGGTACCCTTCGTCGCCAAGGTGATCGGCAAGCCGGTCGCCAAGATCGCGGCGCGGATCATGGCCGGCGAGACGCTGGCGAGCTTCGGGCTCGAACCGCAGCGCTTCGAGCCGGGCGCTTCCGGCCACGTCGGGGTGAAGGAAGCCGTGTTTCCGTTCGCGCGCTTTCCGGGCGTGGATACCGTGCTCGGTCCCGAGATGAAATCGACCGGCGAGGTCATGGGGCTCGATCGCTCCTTCGAGGTGGCGTTCGCCAAGAGCCAGCTCGGCGGCGGCTCGCGGGTGCCGCGGGAGGGCACGGTCTTCGTCTCGGTCCGGGACGCGGACAAGCCGCGTATTCTCGATACGATGCGGCTGTTGCGCGAGCTCGGGTTCGAGGTGATCGCGACCTCCGGCACCCAGCGGTTCCTGGCCGCCCATGGGATCGAGGCCGCCAAGGTCAACAAGGTGCTGGAAGGCCGGCCCCATATCGTCGACCGGATCACCAACGGGGGGGTTCAGCTGGTATTCAACACCACGGAGGGGGCCACCGCGCTCGCCGACAGCCGTTCGCTGCGCCGGGCCGCCCTCTTGCATAAAGTGCCGTATTACACCACTCTTTCGGGAGCCGTTGCCGCGGCCCAGGGGATCAAGGCCCAGCTTGCCGGCGATCTCGAGGTGCGCGCGCTGCAAAGTTATTTCAGCGGCCAAGCCTGACACGGGAGACCGGACGGGCGCCCAGTAACGGCCCGAGTTTGGGAAAAAGTCTGCGGTCGCGGAGCCGAACCAGCCCCGCGATCGGAGGTTTTTTCTGTCAGTAGGTCGGAGGACCGAGCAACGATGGAAAAGATCCCGATGACCGCGGCCGGCTATGCCGTGCTCGAGGAGGAGCTCAAGCATCGCCAACAGGTGGAGCGGCCCCGGATCATTCAGCAGATTTCCGATGCGCGCACCCATGGCGACCTTTCGGAGAACGCCGAATATCACGCCGCCAAGGAGCAGCAGGCGCACAACGAGGGCCGCATCGCCGAGCTGGAGGACAAGCTGGCGCGCGCCGACGTGATCGACGTTTCCAAGCTCTCCGGCGATACCGTCAAGTTCGGCGCCACCGTCACGCTGGTCGACGAGGATACCGACGAGAAGCGAGTCTGGCAGATCGTGGGCGAGCCGGAAGCCGACGCCAAGGAGGGGCGGATTTCCGTCAGCTCACCACTCGCCCGCGCCCTGATCGGCAAGATGAAGGGCGCGTCCGTCGAGGTCGTCACACCCGGGGGCGCCAGAGCCTACGAGGTGAAGAAGATCGAGTGGCGGTAACGCAGCTTCGTGTCTCGGGCGCGGCGCATCATGAAATGATGCGCTGCTGAACCGGGACCCATTAGAGACAATCTGAACAGCATGGGCCCCGGATCTGCGGCGCAACGCTTCGCGTTGCGCCGCGTCCGGGGAACGCCTTCGCCCTACCCGCTGTGCCCGAGCTCCAGGGGCACGATCGGCGCGTCCTTGGAATTCTTCAGCGTCAGCGAGGTCTTGACGTTGCGCACGTTGGGCGCGGCGGTCAGCTCGGCGATGAATGCCTGAAACGTCCGCAGGTCGGGCGCCACGCACTTGAGGATGAAATCGATCTCGCCCGACAGCATCCAGCATTCGCGCACCAGCGGCCGGGATTTGACGAAATTCTCGAACGCCAGCAGATCGGGCTCGGCCTGGCTCGCCAGGTGCACCATGGCGAACACGGTGATCTCGTAGCCGAGCAGCTTCTCGTCGAGCAGCGCGCGGTAGCCCTTGATGAAGCCGGCCGCCTCGAGCGCGCGCATCCGGCGCAGGCACGGCGGCGCGGAAATCCCGACCCGGCGCGCCAGCTCGACATTGGTGATGCGGCCGTTGCGCTGCAGCTCGTCGAGGATCTTCCAGTCGATGGCATCGAGACGCGTGGGCACGAGGGGGCTCTCGGCGTGCACGGCCCAATCGGCCGCATGGCAAATCCATAGCCTGAACCGGGCGCTCGCGAAACATTGTTGCGCGGTTGGTTGCCGGGAATCGGTAATCGGTGATCAATATGGGCAGAAAGGCCCCGATCACCGACCATTGACCTTTGGGGCCCGCCGTTGTGGACCGGAGGGGTTGCATCCCTTGCATGGCTTCGTTGAAGCTTTACATTGAGCGCGGGATGCCGGGGCAGCCGGGCCGAGGCGGGCACGACAGCGCTACTTCGGGGAAATTTGCCCCATAGGACCGGGAAAATGGCCCAAACTACCCATGCCAAGGTCGTGATCGTCGGCTCCGGGCCCGCAGGTCATACCGCGGCGATCTATGCGGCCCGCGCAATGCTCGAGCCGATCCTGATTCGCGGGGTCCAGCCGGGCGGCCAGCTCACCATCACGACCGACGTCGAGAACTACCCCGGCTTTGCCGACGTGATCCAGGGTCCCTGGCTCATGGAGGAGATGGAGAAGCAGGCGGCCAACGTGGGCGCCCGGCTCGTCGCCGATCACGTCGTCAGGATCGACGTCTCCCGCCGACCGTTCCGGATCGACTGCGATTCCGGCGACGTCTATCTCGCCGACGCGATGATCCTGGCGACCGGCGCCCAGGCGCGCTGGCTCGATCTCCCTTCCGAGCAGAAATTCAAGGGCTACGGCGTCTCCGCCTGCGCCACCTGCGACGGCTTCTTCTATCGCGGCAAGGAAGTGATGGTCATCGGCGGTGGCAACACCGCGGTCGAGGAAGCGCTGTTTCTCACGAATTTCGCCGCGAGCGTCTCGCTGGTGCATCGGCGCGACGCACTGCGTGCGGAAAAGATTCTGCAGGAACGGCTGTTCAAGCACCCGAAAATTTCCGTCATCTGGGACACATTGGTGGAGGAGATCCGCGGTTCCGAGGATCCGCTGAAGGTCACCCAGGTCCGGCTCAGGAACGTGAAGACCGGCCTCGTCAGCGAGCGCGCCGTCGACGGGGTGTTCGTCGCCATCGGGCACACGCCGGCGACCGAGCTGCTCGCCGGTCAGGTGCGCATGAAGCCGACCGGCTACATCGAAACCGCGTCGCATTCGACCGCGACTTCGGTAGCCGGGGTATTCGCCGCCGGCGACGTCACCGACGACGTCTACCGCCAGGCGGTCACCGCCGCCGGCCAAGGATGCATGGCCGCGCTCGAGGCCGAATGGATTGGGACAAGCTGAAGGTGTTTCACGCCGCCGCCGAGGCCGGCAGCTTCACCCATGCGGGGGAGCAGCTCGGGCTGTCGCAGTCGGCGGTATCGCGCCAGGTGAGCGCGCTCGAGCAGGAGCTCAGCGTACCGCTGTTCCATCGGCACGCGCGCGGGCTGATCCTCA
>WNFD01007868.1_pt1 | contig 14000 bp, 9 predicted proteins | sample 5400491 | NCBI WGS metagenome assembly WNFD01 (sample SAMN13153343, study PRJNA577476) | soil metagenome | isolation source: 120 cm saprolite under Douglas fir tree site 2 hole 2 replicate 2 | place: USA:California | collected 2015-04-18
AGGCGACCTCCAGGGCAAAGTTCTTGGGCAGCGCGCGCTGAATGGCAAGGTTCCACGATTCCACATATGGCTGCTGGAAATGCTTATCAACCACGGTGTATGACTCGCCCGGCCGCGCGGCAACAAGTCCGCCCGGCAGCACGGCGATGACCGGGGCGGCCGGAATCCCAGTCGCCATGTTGGCCGGACCACCTTGCAGCACAGGCAAGGCATTACCATTGGCCTGGCTTGAGTCCTGATTGGAGCGGAGTGGGTAATTGAATGCGTACTGGTTGTTCGTGAAGGGTGCGTAGCTGATGCCAAACGCGCTACGCAATACCGTTTGTTCGTTCAGACGATAGGCCAAGCCAAAGCGCGGCGCGAAGTAGTGCAGGTAGGTTTCGCGGCCCAAGTTCAAGGGATTGCCGCTAATCCCGGCCTGCACCAAGGTGTTGTTTGTAGGATCGTAGTTCGACCAGGCACCGGATTGGCTGGGAGTGGGCGGCAAATAGAACTCCCAGCGCAGGCCGGCGTCCACGGTCAGCTTTTTGGTGGCATGCCAAGTATCCTGACCAAAGAAGAAGAGTTCGGTCTCACGCCAGGAGCCAGGGTTGGGCGCTATATCGCGTCCGACTTCGGTGGGAGTGTCAAGCAGAAAGGCGGCGAAGTTGTTGGCGATGCTCGTCTGGGCGCCGGAGATGGAGGTCGTGCCGCTGCCGAATCGGAAGAGTCCCCGCGGGCTGAACGTCTGGCCTTGTGTTAGGTCATCGCGCAGTCGCCGGATGTCGGCGCCCCATTTGAAGGCGTGATTACTGTGGATCTTGGTCCAAATGTTCACCAAGTTGATGTTGGTCTCGCCGCGGTCCCACGGCTGCGAGGCGGAGTACCCCACCATCAGGCTGGAGCCGTTGGCTCCGAAGCCTCCCTGCACGTCAATGGAGACCATGCCGCTCGTGAATGCGTTATCCAGGTTGGCACCTTGGATGCCCAACTGAGCAGCCGCATTCGTGCCGTAGTCGGTCTGGTGTGCCACGTTGCGGTAATGGCTGATCCCGCCGCGCACCTCTGTGATAAAGGTGCGCGAAAAGGTATGCGTTTCGTTGATCGCCCCACTCTGCACATGTTGCACTCCAGTACCCATAAAAGCGCCTCCGGGGCCGGGGCCGCCGGAGTTGCTGAAGGCGCTGCCGTAGAGCGGTGATTGAACAACGTTCTGCACGGAACGGCTGAAGCGGAAGTCCAGCCGATCGTTGTTCGTCCAGTTGTGGTCGATCTTCACGTCGAAAGAAGTCGGGTTCTTCCTGAGCTGGGTGTTCAGCGAAAGGTTATTAGAGAGCGCCGTGGACTGGGCGTGCGGCACCAGGTTCAGGATTTTGAGTGCGATCGGGCTGAACAACTGCGAAGGGATCTTGGCACAGTTCGTTCCTGCCGCCTGGATGTGTGTAATTGGGTCGGGCGGCAGGGGATTGCCGAGACCATCGCATTGAAACTGCGTGCGGCCAGTACCGTCGGGATTGCCGGTGAAGGAACGCATCGGTGGGTACTGCAATAAAATTGAACTGCCCGCGGATGTCGCTGATGTGAAGAACATCTACGAAGAAAAATGTCTTGTTCCTAATAATCGGGCCCGCCAAGCTTCCGCCATAGTAATTGTATGTGGTGCGTGCCACCGGGTTGGGGGATCCATTCGCGGTAAAGGGACGGTTGAAAAAGCTGCGCGCCGCCAGCGCGCTCACACGGTTGTACTCGTAAGCCGAGCCGTGGAAGCTGTTCGTACCGGACTTCAATATCACATTCGTCACCGCACCGGCGGCGCGTCCAAACTCAGCCGTGTAGTTGCTGGTACTCACGTCCACGGTCTGGATGGCTTCCGCCGGCGGGATGTAGATTTGCAACAGGCCGGTGCGCTCGTCATCACTCACGCCCTCGATCATCAACTGGTTGAACTCGCGCGACTGGCCGTTCACTTCTGTGGAGAGGCTGTCCTGGGCGTTGAAGAATTCGGAGTGGTCGCGGTGGGGCCGCACGGTTCCCGGAGCGAGGGCGAGCAAGCCCTGGAAGTTGCGAACGGGTCCGCCAATGGGCAGTTCTTCTAGTTGCGTGAGTTCTATTTTTTCCCCGACATCAGCCCGTTCGGTCTGAAGAATGGGAGTCTCCGCCTCCACGGTGACGGTTTCCGAAACGTTTCCAGGCTGAAGGACCAGATCGACGCGCTCGGTCGAGTTCACGATCACATCGATGCCTGCTCTCGACTCACGTTTAAACCCCGATTGTTCCGCGATGACCGTATACCTGCCCGGAGGCAGATCTGGAAATACGTAGTTGCCGCTATCGTTCGTCTGGGAGGTATGGGTAATCCCCGTGTTCGTTTCCGTAATCGTCACCTTCGCATTGGAAACAGCCGCTCCGGACGCATCTGTTACCGTGCCGAGCACGCGTTGACAGCCTGGCCCATGGCCTGCGGAGAAAACCCTAAGAGCATTGTCCCGAGCAGTACGGCCATGCTCAGGTGCCACAGTTTGAACAGACCGGCAGTGGCAGGCACGGCAAATTCTTCGGTATGGATCCCATGAGATTTATTCCAGCCACCCATCCAACGGGAAGACGAACTAAACAGTTTTTTCATGACCTCACCCCATTCGAAAGACTCCGCCCCGATACAAAGAAACCAACGAAACGCTTGGAACTGGTTCCACACCCTAGCTGACCAGGGACCGCCTGTCAAGTCAGAAATCTCGTGAAACCAATATACTGAATTGGTTTTCTAACTTCTTGCCAAACCGCACGGGGGTCCGCCGAGCTTGCTGAGCGCCGATACTATGGTCCTTTTGGTGTGCTAGACTTACCCAGGAAAGAGGGTTGACGGTTTCTCACCGAACCGAGCCATAACGCCAAAGCGACAAAAGGGGCCTCATTCCTATGGAAGTAGTTCCAAGGAAAACAACGATTCGCGAAGTTGCCCAGGCCGCTTCCGTTGGCATAGGAACGATTTCCCGCGTGCTGAATTCCAGCTCTCAGGTAAGCCGGGAAACGCGCGCTCGTGTACTTGAGGCCATCCGGCGTCTGGGATTCCGCCCCAATGCGCAGGCCCGCCGGATTCTCAAGCGGCGCGCGGAAATGGTCTGCTTTCTTCTAAGCAACCGCGATTTTCTCCATCCTTTCCATGCTCGCATCCTGCAAGGCGTCGAATCTTATGCCAGCGGCTTGAAACAGCACGTGCTGTTCGCCGCTCTGCATTATTCACCGAGAACGCCTCCCGATAGGATCGACCTGCCTCCCGTTCTTCAGGAGCATGGCTTGATTGACGGGCTCATTCTGGCGGGGACGATTTATCCGAATCTGCTCCGCAGGATCGAATCCATCCATATGCCTTTCGTGGCTTTCACTAATAATGTGGTGGGAATGGGCGACGACCAGCAATTCGATCAAGTAGGCTTCGATGACTTCAACGGGACGCTCCATGCCACGCGTTACCTGATCGGCAAGGGTCACCGCCAGATTGTTTTCGCCGCGGATATCTCCTACCCGTGGCTTCGTCGCCGATTCGAAGGCTACCGGCAAGGAATGCGCGAAAATAAACTAAAACCTGTCTTGATCACAGCCCGAGATCCTCAGAGCTTCGTCGATTTCGGTCAAAAGAGCGTAGGGCGAATCCTCTCCCGACGGCCGCGACCCACTGCTGCCGTAGCCGGCAACGACACCGTCCGCGTTCATAAAGAAGAAATCGGCGAGACCTGCATGAAAATGCTTCTTGAGCGGCTACATCATCCGCGAATGACCTTCAGTCAGCGTATCCTGCCCACGGAATTCGTGATCCGAGGGACCGTCCGCCAGCTGTGAGAATGACACGCGGCCTCGCGAATCTACCCTCTCCGCCAAGTTCTATTCCGGGCACTTCTCATTTGACGATCAACCACGGCGCGGAGACAACCTTCGGCCTTGCGTCAGCCAGCTGGAACTGGACGGAACCCGCCACCTGTTAGAGAATCTCACGCATGCCGAAACAACTTTTGCGATATGGCGTTATTGTTCTTCCGCTGCTGCTGAGTCCTTCGTACGCCGCGTCACAAGGTCAAAGCACGTCTGCGGCGAAAGAAACCGCCTCCGCTCCCTATTTGGATACCACTCTCCCCATCCCACAACGCGTGAACGATCTTGTCTCGCGCATGACCCTCGAGGAAAAGGTTTCGCAGATGCAAGACGTCGCGCCTGCGATTCCGCGCCTCGGCATTCCCGCGTATAACTGGTGGAACGAGGGCTTGCATGGTGTCGCGCGCTCGGGAAATGCCACCGTCTTCCCTCAAGCCATTGGTCTTGCGGCCACCTGGGATACCGATCTGATCCACCGCATCGCCGACGTGATCTCCACCGAAGCTCGCGCCAAATATAACGATGCGATCCAGCATGCAAACACCGGCCGCTACTACGGCCTCACTTTTTGGTCTCCCAACATCAACATTTTTCGCGACCCGCGCTGGGGACGCGGCCAGGAAACCTATGGCGAGGATCCCTACCTCACCAGCCGCATCGGGGTGGCATTCGTTACCGGCCTGCAAGGCGACGACCCGAACTATTTGAAAACGGTCTCGACACCCAAACACTTTGCCGTTCATAGCGGCCCTGAAGTTCTGCGGCACCGTTTTAACGTGCCGGTGTCCCCGCACGATCTGGCGGACACCTACACTCCAGCGTTTCGCGCCACGATCATGGAAGGCAAGGCTGATTCGGTCATGTGTGCGTACAACTCCGTGCGCGGTGAACCGGCATGCGCGAATCGCTTGCTCTTTGAAACGCTGCGCAATAAATGGGGCTTCCAAGGCTACGTCGTCTCGGATTGCTGGGCAATCAGCGACCTCCATCAAGGCCACGGTTTCGTCTTGACTCTCGAACAAGCCGCAGCACTCGCTGTTAGAGCAGGAACGGACTTGAGTTGTGGTCCGGAATTTGGAGTGCTGCCGTTCGCGGTTCGGAATCGCCTGCTTTCGAATGACGACATCGATCGCGCCGTCAGGCGCCTCTTTGAAGCGAGATTCCGGCTCGGCATGTTCGACCCTCCGGATCGCGTCCCCTGGTCGAAACTAACCATCGCCGACAACGACACTCCCGCGCATCGCCAGCTTGCTCTCGAAGCCGCTCGCAAATCGATTGTCCTGCTAAAAAACGAGCGCAACGTTCTGCCTCTGAAATCCTCTGTGAAAACAGTCGCGGTCATCGGTCCAAATGCCGATTCTTTAAATGTCCTCCTCGGCAACTACAACGGCACCCCATCTGCCTACACCACCATTCTGTATGGCATTCAGAAGCGCTTTTCTCCTCCTTGTATCGACAACTGCAAGCACAACGTTCGACTTATCACTGCCATTGGCGCGCCGCTCACCGAAACCAGCAGCGTGACTATTCCCTGGATCCGCCTGAGCACAGGCGGCGCAAGTTCCGATACCGGCTTAAACGCCGAATATTTCGCCAACACGAATTTGTCCGGCGACCCGGCCGTGAAGCGCAGAGATCCCGACATCAATTTCGAATGGAACAACGTTTCGCCCGCTCCCGGCGTTCCCGCGCAGAATTATTCTGTGCGCTGGACCGGCGAGCTTGTCCCTCCCGTCGACGGCGACTATCGCTTGGGCATAGACACCGACGGCGGCTCCCGCCTCTTCCTCGACGGAAAGAAAATCATCGACGATTGGGACCCGCACGGCGCTCGCGTGATGACCACGCTCGTCCATCTCCAAGCTGGCCATCCTCACTCCATCCGCATGGAGTATTTTCATTACTCCCGGCATTCCACAGCTCGTTTGCTTTGGGTGCCTCCCAATCTCACTCAGGAAGCCGTAGCCGCCGTCCGCAGTGCCGACGTCGTCATCGCTGTCGTCGGCCTCACCGCTCAACTCGAAGGCGAGGAAAGCGATTCAAGCGATCCTGGCTTTTTCGGTGGCGACCGCCTGGACCTCAATCTTCCACGCCCGCAACAAGAGCTTCTCGAATCCGTCGCTGCCACAGGAAAGCCTCTAATTGTGGTCCTCACGAACGGAAGCGCTCTTGCCGTGAATTGGGCTCAGGAACATGCCGCCGCCATTCTTGAAGCTTGGTATCCCGGCGAAGAAGGTGGCGCCGCCGTCGCCGATGTTCTTTCTGGCGACTACAATCCTGCTGGCAGGCTGCCGGTAACATTTTACAAGTCGGTCGCCCAGCTCCCTCCGTTTGGCAATTACTCCATGTCCGGCCGCACCTACCGCTACTTCACCGAGCAACCGCTCTATCCCTTCGGCTACGGCTTGAGTTTTTCGTCTTTCAATTATTCCGACGCGAAAGTAAGCCAAACACAGGTCGCCGCGGACGGCACCGTCACAGTCTCCGTTCGCGTGACCAATGCCAGTTCCGTCCCAGGCGATGAAGTTGTACAGCTTTATCTTGCGCATCCTGGAGTCGATGGCGCTCCGATTCGCACGCTGGCCGGATTCCAGCGCATCCACGTCGATGCCGCTGCGTCCAAAACTGTCGATTTCACATTGCGCGACCGTGATTTAAGTGTTGTCGATGACATCGGAGTCCGCCGGATCGTCGCGGGCCCTGTCGACGTCTGGATCGGCGGTGGTCAACCTATCGCCGGTCCTGGCCAGCCTCAAACCACAGGCACTCGGACGACCTTCACGATCACTTCCGGCGCAACTTTGGAGGACTAAAAAGCAGTTCCTGGATTTGCTGCGAAGTTCCGTCACCGGGAGAATGAGGCCGGCCAATGAATCGAAACCGTATGTCCGTCTTGCTCTTGCTCTTTCTTGCGGGTGCGCTCCCCGAGGTGCACGCGCAAGTCGACGGCAATTCTCTTGCGGAAAGGCTCGGCTATGCCCGGGATGCGAAGCTCCTGATTGTTCACGCCGACGACGTTGGCGTGACTCATTCTGTGAACGCTGCAACGATCAAGGCTCTCGACACCGGTCTCGTCAACTCTGCCAGCATCATGGTGCCTTGCCCGTGGTTCCCGGAGATTGCCGATTATGCCAAATCTCATCCCGATCTCGATTTTGGCCTTCACCTTACGCTAACCAGCGAGCGCGTCTACTACCGCTGGGGGTCGGTCGCTTCAAAAGACAAAGTTCCGAGCCTGATCGATGAGAACGGCTACTTTCGTCACGATTGGGCGGCCACCACAAAAATCGATCCAAAAGAGGTCGAGCTCGAACTTCGCGCGCAAATTGACCGCGCTTACGCCATGGGCGTCCGTCCCACGCATCTCGACTCGCATCAATACCGCCTCATCAACGGTGGCAAGGAACTTTTCGAAGTATTTCTTCGCGTCGCTCGCGCGTACAAGCTCCCGGTTTTCGTCACGCGCGACTGGTTCCCGGACCGTCCCTATCTGGAATCCAGCTTAACTCCCGCTGATATTGTCATCGACCATACCGTCACCATCGCCCCCGCCGTCCCGCCGGACAAGTGGGTCGAGTTCTACAAGAACGCTCTGAATCACCTTCAACCCGGCGTCACCGAATTCGTCATCCACCTGGCCTTTGCCGATGACGAAATGAAAGCCGCCACGCGCGAGCGCGACACCTGGGGTGCCGCCTGGCGCCAGCGCGATTTCGATTTCTTCACCAGTCAGGAATTCCGCCAGTTGCTTCAGGAACGAAACATCAAGCTCGTCACCTGGCGGGAATTGGCGCATGCAGTCCAACATTGAGTCCTGCCGGCCGCTCACATCCTCTTTCCTCTCCATGCCGTTTCGAGTTATTTTTCTATAGCGGCTCTCGATCCAATGGAGTGCACCCATGCTGGCTGAACCAGATTCCCTCAAAAAATCTGCCTTCAAAAATCCCTTTCTCTATTCCTGGTCCGCTCTCGCTATTGCCGCGCTCGTCGCGGGCTGGATTCTTTTCTCCCGCTGGCAGGAAAACCGTGTCATTGAAAAGCGCGCCAAAGAAGAAAGAACGCAGAAACAACTGGAGCAGGATCGCATCGCCCTCGAACAATTCGGCGGCAAGGAGCTCGCCATCCAAAACTTTTATGCCGTTCCAGGAACGATTCGCCGCGGCGAAACCGTCCAACTGTGCTACGGCGTAGCCAACGCCAAGACCGTCAAGCTCGAACCTCAATCCAATCCCCTCTGGCCCTCTTACTCCCTCTGCGTCGATGTAACTCTAACAAAAACAACTACTTACACACTAACCATCGCCGATGCGGCAGGCAACACTCGCACCCAGAGCCTCGAAGTAAAGGTTCGCTAAGTCTCCCTAAAGCCTTTTTCTGAGCCCCATCCGCCTCCGTGCCCTGTCCCCGAAAATGACTCGCAATACGCCTGGAAAGAACAATTTGGAGGAGATTCCGCTCTCCCCCTTGTGACTTCAATTCTTCCGCATCTATAATGTTTCCTTGAGCGGGGTACGGGAGACCATCCATGGTCCCGGACTCCGCGGACTTTTTTAGCGAGCGAACAACCGACTACCATGTCCGACCCACTAGCCAAGATTAAAAAAAAGCTCCAGGACGAAATCGACCAGCTCTCGCACGAGCTCAGCGTCGAGCTTCCCAAGGAGATTGCCGTCGCTCGCGCCCACGGCGACCTCTCCGAAAACGCCGAGTACAAATTCGCCAAGGAGCGCCAGGGCTACGTCAACCTCAAGATCACCCATCTCAAGAAGCGCATGGGCGATCTCAGCATGCTGAACCTCAGCAATATCCCGAAGGACCGCTCCGGATACGGCTCGCGGCTCACCGTTCTGGACGTGCAGCGCGACGCCAAAATCGAATACACCCTCGTCAGCACCGAGGAAGCCGACGCCGAGAAGGGTCTCATCTCCACGACTTCGCCGATCGGTAAGGCTCTTCTCAACCGCAAGGTCGGCGACGAAATCGAAGTGGCCACGCCCGCCGGCAAGAAAGAATTTGAAGTCGTCCGGCTCCTTACCATCCACGAGGGCGAGTAACATCTGGCTTCTTCAATTCTGAAATGTTTCTTGCCGCGCCATTCATTCTGGTCCTCAACCTCAAATAATTCACTCACTTGCTGATTACATGCGATTCACGAGCAACTGCAAATCGGTCGGCCAAATCACCTTTTCAGCACTCTCCTAGACAAACCGCCATCCCTTTGCCATCCTCATCTCGATGAAGCCATCCCTCATTGTTCACGGCGGCGCGTGGGACATTCCTGACGAAGCCGTGGACGCTTGCAAGTCCGGCTGCCATCGCGCTCTCACTGCCGGCTGGTCCATCCTCTCCTGCGGCGGCTCCGCCCTCGACGCCATCGAAGCCGCCATCATGGTCCTCGAAGACGACCCCGTCTTCGACGCCGGTTACGGTTCGCACCTCAATCTGGACGGCCACGTCGAATGCGACGCCATTATCATGAATGGCGCAACGCTTCGTGCCGGCGCTGCGGCCACCCTCCAGCGCGTCAAGAATCCCATTCAGCTCGCGCGCAAAATCCTGGAAAACTGCCCGCACATGATGCTCGTCTCCGAAGGCGCCGAGCGCTTCGCAAAACAACACGGCATCAAGCTCTGCAAGCCCGAGGAAATGGTCAGCGAAGCCGAGCAGGAAGCCTGGATGAAGTGTAAGGGTGACAAACACGCCGCTGAGCATCACCGCGGCCACGAACAGGGAACCGTCGGCGCCGTCGCCCTCGACGCCCAGGGAAACCTCTTCGCCGCCACTTCCACCGGCGGCACCTGCTGCAAGCTCCCCGGCCGCGTCGGCGATTCGCCGCTCATCGGCTGCGGCTGCTACGCGGACTCCGAAGCGGGCGGCGTCTCCTGCACCGGCCACGGCGAAGCCATCATGAAAGTCGTCCTGGCCAAATCCGCCGTCGATTTTCTTCGCCGCCCCGCCACTTGCATGGACTCGCTGGCGGCCTCCTCCTGTGACGCTTCCACTGCCGATCTCGCCGCCCGCGAAGCCGTTCATCTCCTTGCCAAACGCACTCGCGCCACCGGCGGCCTCATCCTCCTTGACCGTGCCGGCAATCCCGCCTTCGCGTTCAACACCCCGCGCATGGCCTACGGCTTCGTCGCCCCCGACGGCTCCTTCCTCACCTCCGTCTAACTCCGCGCGCCCCTTGTATCTCCCCCCTGTGTTTTTGTAAAAGATAGACACGATAGAATTTAGCGGGTGGGGGGTCGGCTAAGAGTGTGTGAGGAAAGGAGTTAGAAGACAGTTGGTCAGGGGGATAGTGGGGTAGGGGGTTAGTGGGATACGGAGCGCTTCGGCGAGAGTGGTGGCTGACTATCAAAGTATATGTTACCACGAGAGTACTATACGAGTTAAGATAAATTTTTGGAAATTTTGGAAGTGATTGAGGGAGAAGGCGATAGCACAGACTCGCTTGCAGCCTTAGTCTGTAGCCTGATTCAGGGTAATGGGGACTTGGCAGCGATGAGGATTTAGGGGTCGGGCCTCCAGAAAGAAAGGAGCGTGCCCGGCAACGACGCAGATGCTTAGTCAGGCAGGGCCCGACCGTGCCGTCCCGCTCTACTCACCCGAACGGCCAACCGAGAAGCGGCGCACACTGGCGTGGGAATCGGCTATGATTGCTGCAGAAATCTGCCAGCCCGAACGCTTGTCCCTCGGCACACTGAGGAGGTAACGCGAAAATGCGAACCTTTTCTTGGCTTCAAACCTTCGGGCAGGACCTTCGCTACGCCTCGCGGGGCCTTCGCAAGAATATCGGCTTCCTCACTATAGTTGTTCTTTCCCTCGCCCTCGGAATTGGCGCGAACAGCACCATTTTTAGTGTCATGAACGCGCTGCTGTATCGTCCTCTTCCATATGATCACGCTGACAGGCTAGTGGTCATATGGGAAATGCCGTTAAGCCACCCCGATTCTTGGCAGGCTCCGCCCATTGCAGAACTCCTTGATTTGAAAAGCCAGAATCATGTTTTTGAGGACATCGCCCTGACTAGCTCGACCGAGCCGGCTGTGATGTCCGGCATCGATGGACCCCAACCTATTCGGGTGCAGGACGCCACTCCCAATCTCTTCGGCTTGTTGGACGTAAAGCCGGTCCTGGGCAGAATTTTTCTCGCCGAAGAGATGCAAGATCTCGCTCAGACCGTAGTCATTAGCAGCTCTTTTTGGAAGACTCACTTCAATGGTGACCCCGGCGTTTTCGGGAAGACGTTCAATGTTGGCGGGGCCATCTCTACCGTGGTCGGAGTTATGCCTCCAGGGTTCGCGCCTTTTTACGGCGGCACGATCGACCTATGGCAACCTATAAATCCGGCAAGCCCGAGGTACTCAGCACGCCAGGATCACTGGTTAATGCCAGTTGCGCGTCTCAAACCAGGTGTAACTCTCGATGAAGCGAAAACCGAAATGGACGTAATTGCCGGGCGTCTCGAACTGGCGTATCCCGCGACGAACAAAGGCGTCGGCAAAAAGCTTGTGCCTTTGCATGAAGCGCTTTTCGGTTGGGCCAGGCAACCAATGTACCCGCTGCTAGGAGCCGTGGCTTTCGTCCTGCTAATCGCCTGCGCCAATGTTGCTAACCTGTTGCAGTCTCGAACGGAGTCGCGGCGAAATGAATACGCCGTGCGTGCTTCGCTTGGCGCGAGTCGCCGCCGCTTGATGCAACAGTTGTTTGCGGAGAGCGCGCTTCTCGCCTTGGCGGGCGGTCTGCTGGGCGTTTTTCTTACTTACTTTGGCATTCAGCTGTTTCTCAAGCTCGCCGGTGATTTTCCAAGTTCCGACAGCATCAACGTCGATGCGCGCGTGCTTCTGTTTACTCTTGGCGTTTCCCTCTTGACCGCGTTCGCGTTCGGGCTTGTTCCTGCCATCCAGGCATCAAACCCCAATTTGAATAACGCGCTACGCGAAGGCGCGCGCAGGACTTCGGCTGGTTCTCGGGGGCTTACCCGTCATGCGCTCGCAGTTTCCGAGGTCGCCCTGGCGATGGTGCTTCTCGTCGGCGCGGGCCTCATGATCAACTCGATTCTGCGCTTGCAAAAAACGAATCCCGGATTCGATACAGCGAATCTCCTGACCATGCGTATCCAGTTGCCGGAAGCGGGCAAGTACATGCAAAGAGTGCCCGGCGGAGACATGGAAAGGGCCACGCCGCAGGTCACTGCTTTCTATGAACAACTCCTGGAGAAAACTGCTGTACTGCCCGGAGTGGAATCCGTTGGGTCGATCACTGGACTTCCGACGCATTTTGCCCAGGGATATACGTTCTCGATTTTGGGACATCCCGCTCCGCCGCCCGACCAGAGACCCCAGGCAGGGTACAATCAAGTGAGCCCCGGTTTCTTTCGAACGCTCAAGATTCCGCTGAAAAAGGGCCGCCTCTTGGACGACCACGACACGCAGACGGCCCCATGGGTCGTGGTCGTTAACGAAACCTTCGCGCATCGCTTTTTCCCCAATGAAGATCCCGTCGGGCGACAACTGCTTCTCCGGTATGATCCATATCCAGTGGACGAAGAGCGCCCTCGAGAAATTGTCGGCGTCGTCGGCGACGTGAAGCATTTTGGGCTGGGACAGCCTGCTCCTCCGTTCATCTACGCTTCCTATCTCCAGCAGCCGGCAGTGTATCCAGGCGGCGCGATAGTCGCTCACCTTTGGCAGGAGCTGGCCATACGCACAGCTCCTGGCGCCCGTCCTGAGGGTTTAGCCACAGCGGCAAAGAAAATCGTTGCCGAGCTTGATCCCGATCAGCCCGTCACCAACGTAATGACCATGGATCAGCTCCTCGCGGAGTCCATGGGCGACTATCAGTTTTATATGCGAGTGCTGGGGATTTTCGCCGGCATGGCTGTGCTGTTAGCCGTGATGGGCATTTATGGTGTCATGTCGTACTTCGTCAGCGAGCGCACTCGCGAAATCGGCATCCGCGTGGCCTTGGGAGCTCGTCCTGCGGATGTCCTCGGCTTGGTCGCCGGAATGGGCCTCCGCCTTGCCGCGATTGGAGTGGCCATCGGACTCGCGTTGGCCTTTGGGCTCACCCGTTTCATAGCAAGTTTCCTGTTCGGAGTGAAGCCGACGGATCCGATGACCTACGCCGCGGTTGCCGCAGCCCTAATCGCGGTCGCCTTGCTCGCGTCGTACATCCCCGCCCGCCGCGCCACAAAAGTGGATCCCATGATGGCCCTGCGCTACGAATAAATCATGGTTCTGCGAACCACAAGCGAACCATGAAAATAGCCGCAACATGCCCATTGAAAGTAAAGGGGTTATGGCTATTTTCTGAGGAATAGCTGATCGCCTCGTTCTCGCTAATAGCCCTCTCGCAGGTTCACTCGCTGCATCTTTATCCAACCAGAACCTGTCTCATGAATCGGGGGGCGAATCGGGGCGGCAGTTGCTCCGCCTCGGCAATAACTTCCGGTTGCCCCGTAATCCGCTCGCCATCGGCGGCAGGCGCCAATGGAGCTCCAGAGTCCCGCAAAGGGCCTTGTGAGAATCAGCCCATTGAGTGATTGATCGTGAGGTGTAGACTCGCTGACGGGAGCGCTGGCATCGCTGCTGCAGTGAGCGACGTGGCCCATCACCGCAGGGATACGGAATTGACAAAAGTCAAGTTCGCAAAGGCTGTTGGTGCCCTCCTGTTGTTATTCGCGGGCGCTTACGGCCCCGCCTTTTTGACTGTTGGGCTGCTTAGGCTGCGGCCGGTCCAAGCCGTGCCTATAATCATCGTAATCAGCCTGACAGCGGCTATCTTCCTTATCTATGTGGTGTCAAGGAGGGCCGGGGGCTTTGCACAATTCGGGTTTCAATTCTGTCACTATCGGTACATCGCAGCCGCGATTGTGCTCGGCGTGCCTATCGGTTGGGCGGTCACAATCCTTGTCAGTCACTTGAGCTCAGGTCCGCCTCCGCCCGAAATGTTATTTCGTCCCTGGATGATGCTCCTTTACTTCGTCGTCGGTGCCGCAACTCAAGAGGAAGTAATCTTTCGCGGTCTCCTGCAAACAACCGTCGCTCGGCAGTTTCCGGCAAAGCTTTCGTTTTTCGGTACTTCGCTTTCCTATTCCGCGATAATCGTTGCCCTTTTGTTCGGGCTGATCCATATGGAGGTAAATCCGA